>FTIF01001589.1_pt3 | contig 19749 bp, 18 predicted proteins | sample 1658001 | NCBI WGS metagenome assembly FTIF01 (sample SAMEA3914789, study PRJEB12502) | metagenome | biome: forest; material: soil | place: Canada | collected 2011-07-03 | depth 0.3 m | reverse complement strand
ATCGAGCCGCCCGCGCTGGAGAACCTGCCGCACATCGTCGTCATCATCGACGAGCTGGCCGACATGATGATGGTGGTGGGCAAGAAGGTCGAAGAGCTGATCGCCCGCCTGGCGCAGAAGGCGCGCGCCGCCGGCATCCACCTCATCGTCGCCACCCAGCGCCCCAGCGTCGACGTCATCACCGGCCTGATCAAGGCCAACATCCCCTCGCGCGTCGCCTTCCAGGTCGCCTCGCGCATCGACTCCCGCACCATCCTCGACGAGATGGGCGCCGAAACCCTGCTCGGCTACGGCGACATGCTCTACCGCCCCATCGGCGCCTCGCGCATGAGCCGCCTGCACGGCGCCTTCGTCGATGATCACGAGGTGCATAAAGTGGTGGCCTACCTGAAGCAGGTCGGCCAGCCCAACTACGTCGCCGAGATCACCGCCGGCGAACCGGAGCGCGGCGAAGCGGGCGAGGGCAACGGCGGCGGCGATGTCGAGAAAGACCCGCTCTACGACCAGGCTGTCGCCGTGGTGCTGGAAACCCGCAAAGCCAGCGTCTCCTGGGTGCAGCGCCGCCTCAGCATCGGCTACAACCGCGCCGCCCGCATGGTCGAGCAGATGGAAGCCGCCGGCATCGTCGGCCCCAGCGGCCCCGGCGGCAACCGCGAAATCCTGGCCCCCGGCGGAGGCCGCGAATAAACCGCAAGCCTGCGCCAGTACCAACAGTAGGGTGGGCTGAGCGCAGCGAAGCCCACCATTGCATCGATGCCCCCGCATGGAACTACGCACAAGGTTCAACACAGTAGGGTGGGTAGAGCGAAGCGAAACCTACCACCGCACCCCGCGCCCGGCACGGAGCAACACAGTAGGGTGGGTGAAGCGAAGCGCAACCCACCGATGCGCCGCATGGTGAGCACCAAGGTTCAGTACCCGTTCAGCGCCGCCAGGCGAAGCTGAAGCAACAGGAAAAAACGATGACCACGATCAAATTCAAAACATCCCTGCTGGCCGCTCTGTGCCTGAGCCTGCTCACCTCGGCAGCTGCGCAAGCCGACTCTGCCCAGGACGCCCTCAAGCGCTTCACCGACGGCGTGCAGACCTTCGACGCCCACTTCGACCAGGTGCAGACCACCGACAAGGGCCAGGTCACCGGGCGCAGCAGCGGCCACTTCTGGCTGGCGCGGCCGGCCGGCAATGGCACCGGCAAGTTCCGCTGGGCCTACGAGAAGCCCTACGTGCAGGCTACCGTCTGCGACGGCGCCAAGCTGTGGGCCTACGACCCCGACCTCAACCAGGTCACCGTGCGCGACGCCAAGAGCGCCCTGGCCGGTACCCCGGCCGAGCTGCTGTCGCAGAAGGCCGCGCTGAATACCGCCTTCACGGTGAAGGATGCGGGGATGGAGGGCGACACGCGCCTGGTGACCCTGGTGCCCAAGTCCAAGGACAGCGACTTCAAGTCGATCGAGCTGGCCCTCAACAAGGACGGCGCGCCGGTGCGCATGAAGTTCGCCGACCAGATCGGCGGCAACTCGCAGGTCACCTTCACCGAAGTCCACACCAACGCCAGGATCGACCCCGCGCAGTTCCAGTTCACCCCGCCCAAAAGCGCGGAAGTCGTCAACGACGGCGGCATCACCACCAAGTCACTGGACTAGGGCGCGGTTGTAGGGCGGCCTGTGGCCGCCGGCGCACTTCCCGGATGCGCCGCACGCCGCCAGGTGCGCCGGCGGGCACGGCCCGCCCTACGGCTGTGGGTCGGCTCAAGCGCAGCGAAGGATCTGGCCGGATTCCATTCCCACGTCAAAACCAAAATAATGGCGTCATACCGGCGAAAGCCGGTATCCAGGGGTAGGATGTGCTGACCCCGGACTTGATCCGGGGGAAGCGCATCAATCGCGTAAGAACCTCGCAGTAAACGACGCGCTTCGCTGCGCTCGGCACATCTACGTTACTGAGGCCAACACCCGCGCTCGACATGGCAGACACACTCTTCACCACTCCACCGTCCGCCCCGCTCGCCGAGCGCATGCGCCCGCGCACGCTCGACGAAGTCGTCGGCCAGCAACACCTGCTCGCCCCCGGCGCGCCCTTGCGTGTCGCCCTCGAAGCCGGCCGCATCCCTTCCATGGTCTTCTGGGGTCCGCCCGGCGTCGGCAAGACCACGCTGGCGCGCCTCATTGCCGGCTACTCCGCCGCCCAGTTCCTGACCCTCTCCGCCGTGATGGCCGGCGTCAAGGACATCCGCGAGTCCACCGCCCAGGCCCGCGCCGCCCTGCAGGCGAATCCGCCGCAACGCACCGTACTGTTCGTCGACGAAATCCACCGCTTCAACAAGAGCCAGCAGGATGCTCTGCTGCCCTACGTCGAGGACGGCACCCTGATCCTGGTCGGCGCCACCACCGAGAACCCCAGCTTCGAGCTCAACGGCGCCTTGCTCTCCCGGCTGCGCGTGTTCGTATTGCGCCCGCTGGATGAGTCGGCGATTCTGGATCTGCTCAAGCGCGCGCTGATCGATCCGCAGCGCGGCCTCGGCGAAACCGCCGATGCGATCCCGCAGCACTGGCTCGACCGCATCGCCGAAAGCGCGGACGGCGATGCGCGCCGCTCCCTCATCCTGCTGGAGACCGCGGTGGAACTGTCCCGCGCCGCCGGCGAGAAGAGCGACGAGCTGCTGGAAAAACTCATCGGCCGCGGCCTGCGCCGCTTCGACAAGCAGGGCGAAAACTTCTACGACCAGATCTCCGCCCTGCACAAGTCCGTGCGCGGCAGCGATCCCGACGGCGCCCTCTACTGGTTCGCCCGCATGCTCGACGGCGGCGTCGATCCCGTCTACGTCGCCCGCCGCATCCTGCGCATGAGCATCGAGGACATCGGCCTCGCCGATCCGCGCGCCCAGCGCCTCTGCCTGGACGCCTGGGACACCTGGGAACGCCTCGGCAGCCCCGAAGGCGAACTGGCCCTGGCCGTCGCCGTGGTGTATCTGGCAGTTGCGGCGAAGAGCAACGCCGTCTACAAGGCCTACGGCAACGTCCGCGCGACGGTCGAGCAGCAAGGCACGCTGGAAGTGCCCATGCACCTGCGCAATGCCCCCACCAAGATGATGAAGGGCATGGGCTACGGCCAGGGCTACCGTTACGATCACGACGAAACCGAAGCCCACGCTGCCGGCCAGCAGTACCTGCCGGATGCTTTGGCGGGGACGGAGTTCTACACGCCGACCGGGCGTGGTCTGGAAGGCAAAATCGCAGAGAAGCTGGCGCAATTGCGGGCGGCCAACAAGCGAAGGGACTGAACATCCCCGTGTCGGACCATAACTGGAATCTCTTCGAAAACACTCTGCGCTGTGGATGAAATTTCAATTTGAGGCTGGGGCGTGTCTACGATACCGGGGCGCTCCAATGTGACCCCCTTGATTCGCTTTGTCCGCAGAAAACGCCCGTGTCGCGGCGCCGAGAAAAAGAGCAATCAGTATCAGTGTTCAGTGCCAGCGTCATTCATAACCGGTATGAGTGTGCACTGGGTATCAACAAATAACGAGATCAGGTCAGCGGATGGTGCCGATACAGGTTGTCGTACGTGAGGGTACGGATTGCTTGCCTCGGAATGATTCGGGCAGTCGTTTCAACTTATTGACTTGCGTCTCACTTTTGCAATCAAACCCACGGCAGAATCTGGTCATTCAAAGCGGGACTTTTTCAATTTGGCCATTTTTGACCTGGAGTTTCCGATGACAACCGGCGCCGCTGCAAGCATCGACACCATTTTGTCTCTCCGTGCGTTTTCGGGCGCCGTTTCTGCGCCGTACAGTTTTGACGTTCAAGGCTACTACGCTGTAGGCGATCAAGGCGGCGGCCCCTTTGTCTATAACCCCGGTGATACGACAAGCGTGGACAACGGTGGCACGATCATCGTCGATGCCTCGGGGCGGCGCTGGTACCGCGAATTCTCGGGGGCGATGAATGCCCTATGGTTCGGCGTCATCCGTAACAGCCAGAGCAGCACCATTCCGGCGAATAACGTGGCGTACCTGCGGGCGATGGTGAATCTCGCCAATGCCAATTATGTCGCAGGGACCGGCTCCACCAGCATCGAACTCCCTTCCGGTGTCATCTACCTGAACGTCGTCACATATCTCAACGACGACGGCAGCACTCGCGGTGCGACCAGCATCAAATTGTTGGACGGCGTGGCGGTGTTTGGTCAAGGCGATGGATCTATCCTGCGGCTTATGGACAGCGCTCTCGGCCCCGGTGCCCTTTACCGCATGCTGTCTTCCAGGAGCGGAACGGCCGGAGCACCAACCAATACAGCATTGCAAAACTGCAGCCTGCAAGATTTCGTGCTAGACGGAAATTACCAGGGAAATCCTGGTCCCGCCGATTTTCAGTACGGCACCATGACCCTTACGGTCAACCAGGGTGTCATCATTACCAATATCCGGTCCATAAATGCCGGTGGCCCGGCCATCCAGGTTACGGGGTCCCTGTTCGGACCAGGGGCCAACGTAAAAATACAAGGGTGCAACGCATACAACTGTATAAGCATCGGGTATCAGCTGGCGCACATCAGCGGCCTGAACATCATCAACAATCGCGCTGATACCTGCCAAGACAACGGCTTCGATATTTATGGCGAGACTGGTGCCGGCAACCCGCCAGACATGCTCGACTTCAATATCGTCGGCAACGCAGCCGTGAACTGCTCGACGCGGGTAGGCGGCGCTGGCTTCTTCATCGAAACCAGTGCTCAAGGAATTGTCGCAAGCAATACAGCCGATGGCTGCCCGATTGGTTTCGTGTTAAATCGTATCAGCAGCCAGCCCAATGACCTGATTTATAACGGCAATAACGCGATCAACTGCAACTTCGGCATCAGCCTTGCAGGTACTACCGGCGGTATTAAGGTCGACAACAACCTCTGCACCGGCTTTACACAGGCCGGCATGAGGATGAATGGTGCCAATATTGCCCGCATAGACGGTTCAAACAACACCCTTAACCCTCTCGTCACAAGTTTCAACGGCACCATCTCTGGTACCGCCCTGACGATCAATAGCCTCACGTCCGGTACCATCGCGATCGGTCAGTTCGTAACCGGAACGGGCGTAACGGTAAAAACACAGATCACTGCGGGTTCTGGCACATCGTGGACCGTGAGCCAGAGCCAGACCGTCGGCCCGGTCGCAATGAACTCTAACGCCCCGCTGATTCAGTTGGGTGATGCCAACGTCAACACCGCTGCATCCAATATCAAGCTATTCGATAACTACACTTCGCTGGGAGCCTTTCTCAACGTTGACAGTTATGTTGTCCGCAGCGCACTCAGCGAATCGCGCGTGGAGATCGAAAATCCCATGGCATTGGACGGCGCCGCTGTGGGCCGGCGTGTAGTCGGTCAAGGCAGCACAAGCAGCGGTGGCACCACGACCATCCAAGTGCCTGCCAACAGTTCCGGCTACCTGCTCATCAAATCGTCTGCTGGCGGCGGCGATCAAAGCACGTGGATGGGAGTGTTCGCCTCCGCGGCGGCCGCCTGCAAGGTTTCAGCGATCACGGGCGGAAGCACTTTCGTGACTGGCGCGCAAAATGTTGCGGCCGTAGCCGGGAGCACCACGAGCCTGACGGTTACCGTTACGTGGTTCACCTCGGGCACGTCGGGCTCCTACAACTACGTGTTCATTTACATTTAGAATTTATTAGGGTCAGTTCAGCCTAGCCCCTTTGATTCGCCTTTTTTTATCCGCTCCTTTGGAACTGAGATAAAACAAAAGGGGATTGGGCTCGACTAAAAAGCATCGAGTCCAATTCCCTTCAAGAATTTATCGGGGCGCCCTATTGGCTCCCATGCTTCCCAACCTCAAACGACAGGGAGCGACACGCGCAGGTTTCAGGGCTTCGGATCCGCCGCACGTGCCGACGCCGTGGCATCGGCTTTAGCCGCAGCGACATTGGCATCCGCCTGCTTGTTGCAAGCCACGCGCTCGTCACCGTTCAGCACCTTGCATTTCTCGATATCCACCTTGTACTGCGCGTCGGCCTCGGCGACGCTGATGTGTCGATTCGCCTCGGCTGATTTGTGCGCGAGTTCGTCGTTGGCCCGGTTCGCATCCTTCTGTGCGTCCACGGTGCTGCTGGTGGCGGCGTCACGCGCTTCCGCCACGCTCTTGTCGCCCGCGACCTGCGCCTTGGCGATGGCTGCATCGGTTTCAGCCGGCGATGCGCTCTTCTCACAGCCGGCGATGGCCATGCTCAACAAGCAGGCTGTGGCCAGCGATAGCGATAGCTTCTGTATTCCGTTCATATCTGAAACACCTGGATAGATAAACGTTGGAATACCGAGCATGGGCGGCCGGCCCGGTCGCGTCGGTGCGGCAGCGTACATGGAGCATGGCCCCCTTCGATCCTAAGGACACTCCGCCGGCGTGCCCGTGATCTGGAAGCTGCTGCTGACGCCCTCGTAAGGCGTCGATGGTTGGCTGGCGGAGAGGCGATACACACCCTCGTGGCGGATGCGGTAAGTGCCGGCAGGTGCATTCAACGGGATCTTCCATAACGCTTCGGCAGTGGACGGCCCGGCCTGCCCCAGCTCGGTATTGATCAGGCTGGGCGTGGAATGCCAGAGGAAGGTCAGTTCCGGATCGCGGTCCGCGGCCACGATGTCCCAGCCGTCCTGCGCGTTCTGGCGTTCGGCGAACAGGTACGAAGACATGGTCTTGAGATCGTTGCCCGGATAGCCGGAGACCCAGCTTGCGGCCACCGTATCGCCCTGGGTATAGGAAGCCTTGGCATCGGTGACGATCTTGCCGAAGTCGGATTTCGGATCGACCGTAACCGGCGAAGCCGGGCCGGTGGGCAGCACCGCCGCGGCGACGCTGGCCGGCGCCGGTTGCCCCTGCGCCATGGTCAGGGCCAGTTTGCGCGATTCCTGCTGGATCGCCGCCAGCTGCCAGGGTCCGAAGATGGTGGAAGCGCCCTCGTACATCTGCGCGGTGTATTCCTCGCGCGTGGCCATGTACTCGTGATAATCGTTGGACAGGCCGGCGATCACCACCGTGTCCACGCCCACCGGGCTGAGTGCGTCGAGCACGGTCTTGCGCAGGCGGCGCGCCGACATGGCGGTCACCTCCAGCGGCACGCCGAGGATCGCCAGGTTGCCGACGCGGAAGATCTGCAGCGGCACCGGGTTGGTGCTGGCGCCCAGCGAGGTCGGCTTCTCTCCCTGGCAGCTGTACTGCGTCTGCAGCTTGGCGGCGGCACAGAGCAGCGGCGTCAAAACGTCGTAGACCAGCGGGCCGTCGAAGGGAATCTGCAGCAGCTGGTCGTTCTTCTCCGCCACGATGTAACCGGTGCCGTTGTAGATGCCGTTGTAGCCGTTGCGTGCCTGGCTGAAATACGGCACCGGCGCATCGGCCAGGCAGGCATAACCGGCGGCGCCGAAGTCCGGCGCATTGGCCCCGCCGGCGAACTGGCTGATGCCATAGGCCGAAGCGCAGGTGGTCTTGGCCGGCGTGTACAGGCCCGCCGGCTCGTCGGCGTAACTCAGGCCGGCCAGGACGGCAGGGTCGGTGATCGGGTCCGCGCTGAGATCGGCGTAGAAGAAGCGGTAGTCGACCGGGCCGCTGAGCGCGCCGCCCTGGGTGAACTGGGTCAGCGCCTGCGCCAGCTGCTTGGTGCCGCTGACGGCGTTGGCCTTGGGCTCGCCGAGCTGGTAGCCGGGCTGGTTGAAATTGTAGGGATCGTCGGTGCCGCCGCGGAACTGATAGGGCACGCCCTGGCCGGGGCCGTTGCCGCCGTTCACGTCCTTGTCGAACACGAACAGGTCGGGGACCGTGTCGCCCTCGTCGGTCTGGGCGAAGGCGGCGACGAAGTTGTCCGCGCCGGAAGCCGCTCCGCCGGCATCCGGCGCGTACTGCGTGCCCATCAGCTTCTCGAAGCCGAGCGCGGCATAGCCCTTGTTGTCGCTGGATAGCAGCAGGTCGTGATTGCCCATCGAGGTGGGATGCACGCCGAACCAGTTGAGCACGCCGACGGCCGAGCCGTTGCCGCGCACCAGGTTGAGCTGCAGGAAGCGCTTGTCGACATTCGCCTCGTGCCCGTTCTGGTCGACATACTGCGCGCGCTCCGCAGGCGAATCCTGCTCATAGCCGAGCGGATCGCGGTTGACGTTGGCGTTGAGCAGCTGGCCGACGGCAAGGCCGATGCCGCTGGCGTCCGGATGCGCCTCCAGGTTGGCATGGGCGCGGCGGATGGCCTGCACCATGCCGCCGACGATGGCGTTGAAGTTGTCGTCGTCGTAGTCCGGATTGCTGATGATCAGGCTTTCCACGTAGACCAGGATGTTGTTGATCAGCGCCGGCACCGTGGAGGACAGGTCGGGCAACACCACCAGGCCGAAGCCGCCGCCGACTTCGTGCGTGTGCGTTCCGGACAGCATCACGTTGTCGACGTTGTAGTACTGGCTCAGCACCGGATCGGCGGCGATGCGCTTCAGCACCTCCTGGTGCTCCAGCGCCGAAATGCCCATCGCATCCAGCGAAACGAACACCACGCGCTTGCCGTTGCAGGGCGACTCGATATCGAAGGCGCGTGCGAACGGCCGCGTGTGGATGCCGTTCGGCACCTGCGGCGGCAGCACCTCGCCGAAGAAGTCGGCATGGCCGGTGGGATCGCCGCCTAGTGGCCCGGCGGTGTCGTACAGGCCGCTTCCGAAACGGAACTGGCTGTTGCCCCGGCAGGCCCCGGCCGGCTGCGGCCCCGGGTTGGCGATCGGCAGCTCGATCGGACTGGGCGCATCCGGCTGGTGGCTGTAGGTATAGGTGATACCGTCGATGGTCAGCGTGGTGCTGGCGCCGATTTGCAGGTAGGGGCTTTTCAGCACGCACATCGCGCCCGGCGGCAGTTGTGCCTGGGACGAGCCGCCGCCCGACACCGGCGAGGAACTGTGACAAGCGGCGAGCAGTGCAAGGCACAGGACGGCGCAGCAGCGGGTTGCGCTAGATGGAAATCCGACACCTGACATTGCCCCTGACATTGCCATTACCCCGAGCGCGTAGGAAGGTTTTGATCCCTGAGTCTGGAGCAAGCCGAGTGCCCGGCCGTTGACAGCAGCTGCCAACCTGGTAGGAAAAATGGCCCATGAGTCGGCATTCGCGCCGCGCCCGTCAGGAAGGCAGCGGCCTGGCCATGGCCAACCTCGGCAGCAGCAAGCTGCAGGTGCTGGTGCAGTCTCCCTGAATCCGGCCCAGCCAAAGGCAGGCCGAAGGGCCGCGCTCGACAGGATTGATCGGGGGCAGCTCACGCTGACCCCGCTTTTTCCCTCTATCCCGCCAAGGCGAAATCGATCGCCGCACACACCGCCGCAACTTGCGCGGCGTTGCATTGCTCGGCGCTCGCCCGGGGGCTGTCGGGATAGACCTCGGTGGTGGTTGTGTACGGGGCATTGGTGACCCCCGCACAGAGGCCGAGCCGCTTGAACGCGTACAGGATGACGCCCGGCGCCACGACGGGCGAACCGATGATCTCGCCCTTGCGATCCGCCGGGGCGATGTGGGTGACTTTCGCCACCGCCGCGATCACCGCCCGCTGGAATTCGGGCTGCGGATTCTCGCTGTCGCCGACCACATAAAAACCATCGGGAATCTCGTCCGGCTCATAGGCCACACCGTTGCGAGCGGCCAGCGCCGGGCGGAACTCGGATTCGTCGCTGTCGGTGGTCTCGTGCAGGTCGATGTGCACCCGCACGCGATCGCGCAGCGGCGCGACCAGGTGCATCAGGGCAGCCGATTCCTGCGCCGGGCTGTTGTCGCGAAACGAGCGGTTCGGATCGACCGCCTGGGCGTTCCAGCGGTGTATCCTTTCGTAGGCCCATGGACTGATACACGGCGTGACGAGAAGATTGACCCGGCCTGCATATTCCGCCGCATGCTTGTCCAGGAACTGCAGGGCGCCATGCACGCCGCTGGTTTCATAGCCATGCACGCCCCCGGTCACCAGCGCGCACGGCAGCTCGTCCCGCCAGTCACGGCTCCTGATCGCAAACAGGGGATAGCTGTCGGGCGAATAGTCCAGGTGGCCGTATTGCACCACGTCGTACCGCGCGCGCAAGCGCTCGATCACGCTCAGCACATCGGCCGCGTAGCTGCGCTGGCGGGACTGTCGCGATAGCCAGGCAACGACTTCCGCATCACCCCAGGGCAGCCCTGGGGTGCCGATTGGATAGGGTGTAGGGGACGTCATCATGTTGTTCGTACCGCGGGGTTAAAGGTAGGGGTTAAAGAAGCCAGGCTCGATTAAAAAGCACTAGGGAATCTCTGATCAATTCGTCACCCCCGCGCAGGCGGGGGTCCAGTTTTGATTTCCGACCTTCGCAAAACTGGATTCCCGCCTGCGCGGGAATGACGATGATCCAATTGATCAGAGTTTCCCTAGAGCCGGACTCGTCCGATCCCCTGAACCGCTATCAGGAAGTACCCTTCGTCGCGGTCGCCACCGTCGTTGCGCGGATGGGCGGTCGGGTCGCGCGTTGCTCGAGGTGTTCGCGCACGCGCTTGGCGTCGGCGAAACGGGTGAGCGTGCCGACTGAATTCAGGAACACCATCGACAACGTGTGGTTCAAGGTCGTCGCCCGCATCACCAGGCAGCGTCCGGCTTCGTTGGTGAACCCGGTTTTCTGTAGCTCGATATCCCAGTCGCGGCTGTTGCGGACCATGCGATTGGTGTTGACGAACGTCATTGCCTGGTGGCGCACCAGCACCGTCCCTTCCTCCCGCGTCGAGTCGTCCCGGATCACCGCCTGCGCATCGGCGGCGTTGACCAGGCGCAGCAGGTCGCGGGCGGTGGACGTGGTCTCGTTGGACAAGCCCGCGGGGTCGGCGAAATGGCTCGAAGTCATGCCCAGCGCGCGTGCCTTCGCGTTCATGTGCGCGATGAAAGCTTGGCGTCCCCCCGGATAAGCCGCGCTCAGCGCCATGGCCGCCCGGTTTTCCGACGACATCAAGGCCAGCAGCAGCATGTCGGCGCGGCTCAAACGGGTTCCGACCGCAAGCCGCGAGCGGGTGTGCCTCTCGCGGTCGATATCGTCATTGTCGATCTCGAGGACTTCGTCCATCGGCAAGTGCGCGTCGAGCACCACCAGCGCCGTCATCAGCTTGGTCAGCGAGGCGATGGGCACAACCACATCCGCATTCTTGGAGATGAGGGACTCGCCGGTATCCTGGTCCACCACCAGTGCGGCGAAGGATCGGAGGGACGGATCGCTGGAAGCCTGGACCTGCGCCGGGCCGATCATGAGCAGGATTGAGAGGGTCAGGATGAGGCCGTGCAGGCACGGCATGCGTGATTGAATCGAATGCGGCGAGAGGGGCACGTCAGTCACTTGCGGCTCTGGTCGTCGGATAAAGCCGGGACTGTAGCATTGTGAATGCCGGGTTGTCCCGGGCGCCGTCTGCAGGCGCGCCCGGGGCACAGCGGTGGCCCAGGCGGAGGCGGTCTAGGAAGCCCGCAGCCTTTTCGTCCGGAACGTGCCCCAGCCGCTCGCCGCGAGGGTGCCGAAGAATGCGAACAAGCCGCTCTCCCCGGGCCTGGGCTCGCGGCCGTTGGCGATGCGATGGAGCTGGCGCGCGTACCAGGCCACTTCCATCAGGGCCATGCGGTCGATCGCCTTGATGCCGGTGGTAATCGGGCGCACCTGGTGCGGGCTGTCGGTGCCGCGCAACAGCGCGGCCGACGCGTCCGGGTCCACCGCCAACAGGCGGCTCAGGCCGACCAGGTCCAGCGCCCCGGAGCGCAGCGCGGCATTCATGCCGGCGTAGCTGCGGAAGCCGCCGGTCACCATCAGCGGCGTCGGCACGGCGGCGCGCACCTTTTCCGCGAACTCCAGGAAATAGGCCTCGCGCGCCACGGTCGATGCGGCCGGCGTGCCGGTGCCGGTCATCGCGGGCGACTCGTAGGTGCCGCCGGAAATCTCCACCAAGTCGATCCCCGCCTGTGCCAGCGCGCCGATCGTCGCCATCGATTCCTCCTCGGTGAAGCCGCCGCGCTGGAAGTCGGCGGAATTGAGCTTGATCCCCACTGGGAAATCAGCGCCCACCTGGCGCCGGATCTCGGCGTAAACGGCGAGCACGAAACGGCGCCGCTTCTCCTCGCTGCCGCCCCACTCGTCGCTGCGCTGATTGTGGTGCGGCGACAGGAACTGGCTGACCAGGTAGCCATGGGCGCCGTGGATCTGCACGCCGCTGAACCCCGCCTTCTTGGCAATGGCGGCGGAACGGCCGAAGCGGGCGATGATGTCCTCGATCTGCGCCGGCGTGGCCTCGCGCGGCGTATCGAAGAAGGCCGCCATGTCCTTGCGGAACGGGACCGCCGACGGTGCCAGGTTCTGGCGGTTCAGGCCCTTCGGCGACTGCTTGCCCGGATGGTTGAGCTGCATCCAGATCTGCGTGCCGTGCGCGATGGCGGAACGTGCCCACTCCTGCAGCAGCGGCAGGTCCGACTCGTCCTCCAGCGCGACGTTGCCGGGCTCGCCCAGTGCGCGGCGGTCGATCATCACATTGCCGGTGATCAGCAGGCCGATGCCCGATGCCGCCCAGCGGCCATACAGGCGCGGCAGCAGCGCGGTGACATGGTTGTCGTAGGAGCCGAGCGCCTCGCTCATCGCCGACTTGGCGATACGGTTGCGCAGCACGCTGCCGTTGGGCAGGCGCAGGGCTTGCGCCAGAAGGTTGTCGCTGACGGAGGCGGCGTCGGCCATGGGGGTCACCGGGTGTTGGCGGAAGTGCGGCACACCTTATTGCTGAGTTCGATACTTGTCAAACTGACAAACTGTGGCAAACTCTCAGCCATGATCGAATCCGGCTCCCGCGCGTGAAACTCTCGTGAAATCCCCAAGTCCCGATCCGGCGCTGTCCGACCTGGCCCTGGCGTTCAAGGCCCTGTCCAATCCCAACCGGCTGGCCATGTACCTGGAGCTGCTGCGACACCGTGAGCGCAGCGTCAAGACCTGCGCCCTGCAGGACCTGATGGCCCTGCTCGACATCGGTGCCCCCACCATGTCGCACCACACCAAGGAACTGGTCAACGCCGGGCTGATCGAGGTGGAGCGCGAGGGCAAGTTCATGCACTGCCGCCTGCGTGAGCCGACTAGGCAGCATCTGGCTCGGTTCTTCGCCGCCAAGAACGAACGCTGATCGGCCGCCTGTTGCACCGGACACCAAAATAGAAGGATCGACCCGCATGAACGCTTCCGGATTTCTCGCCGTCGGCCTGGGCGGAGTGCTTGGCACCTGGCTGCGCTGGTGGCTGGGCCTGCGCCTCAACAGCCTGTTCCCCACGCTGCCGCTGGGCACGCTGGCCGCCAACCTGATCGGCGGCTACATCATCGGCGTGGCCCTGGGCCTGCTGACCCTGAGCTCCGGCATGTCGCCGCAGGCGCGCTTGTTCCTGATGACCGGTTTTTGCGGCGGCCTCACCACCTTTTCCACCTTTTCCGCCGAAACCTACACCTTGCTGGCCCGCGGCCAGCTGGCCTGGGGCCTGGGCGAGATCGCCATCCACGTCTGCGGCTCCCTGGTGGCGACGGCCCTGGGTGTGCTGACCGTGCAGCTGTGCAGGAGCCTCGGCGCCGCATCCTGAGGCAGCGCCGGCGGCAAGCCGCTCGACGCGATGCCTCTGGCGGCGCTATCGTTGCCTGACAAGGCACGGCCGGCGTAACAAGACGTCGCCGGCCCGAGAAAACAAGCGAGCGGTCGACAGCCCTGCCGCGGATTTCAGGCGATGCGGCATGCGCGGCCCGCCCCTCGCCAGAGGAGGCCCCGATGATCGCCAAAATACTCGTCGCCCACGATAGCTCCGCCACCGCCGACAAGGCCTTCCGCATGGCCCTGGACCTGGCCGGCAAGTACGGCGCCGAGCTGCACGCCGTCTCGGTGGTGCGCCTGCCCGAATTCGGCGAGGACATCGAAACTGCCGCCATGATCGACGCCGGACGCCAGCACTACGACAAGCTGGGCCAGCGCCTGCGCGACGAGGCCGGCGGGCTGCAGCAGGCGCTGCATTACCGCACCCTGGTAGGGCATCCAGCCGAACAGGTGGTGGGCGAGGCGCAGAAAATCGGCGCCGACCTGATCGTCCTGGGGCATCGCGGCAAATCCCTGATCGAGCGCTGGCTCACCGGCTCCACCACCAAGCAGGTGATGGGCTACGCCCATTGCGCGGTCCTGGTGGTGCGCTGACCCAGCTTTTCCCTCTCTCCCCACCATCAATTTTCATCGTCATTTTCCCGCGCAAGAAAAGTAGGGTGGGTGGAGCGAAGCGCAACCCACCGGTGCGCGCCATATCGCTGGCAGGAACCCGCCCGGCCATCCCTGGCGAGACCTGGGCAGACCGTAGGCTGGGATGAGCGCAGCGAACCCCAGCAATTCCGCTCCCTAAAAACTTCGCTCACCGCATGCGTGCCAACAAAAACCCATGGCACACATGGCACGCATGGTGTTTTTAGCCCAAATCCGCTGCCGTTGGCGGCCCCCAAGCCCCCCTCGCTACAATGCGCCCCCGGACCGCCTGAAAAAGCCTCCCATGCTTGACCCCAAACTCCTGCGCACCCAGCCCGAAGCCGTCGCCGCCCAGCTGGCGCGCCGCGGCTTCGCCTTCGACCTGGCCCGTTTCCAGGACCTGGAAGCCCGGCGCAAGTCCCTCCAGACCGAGACCGAGAGCCTGCAGGCGGAGCGCAATGCCGGCTCCAAGCGCATCGGCCAGGCCAAGGGCCGGGGCGAGGACGTGTCGCCGATCCTGGCCGACATGGACCGGGTCAAGTCCCAGCTGGTCGCCAACGAGCAGGCCCTGGGCACTTTGCAGGGCGAATTCGAGGAATTCAGCTTGGGCCTGCCCAACCTGCCGCATGCCAGCGTGCCGGACGGGAAGAGCGAGCACGACAACGTCGAAATCCGCCGCTGGGGCACCCCGCGCCCAGCCGCCGGCGCCAAGGACCACGCCGACCTGGGCGAGGCCCTGGGGCAGATGGACTTCGCCGCCGCCGCCAAGCTCACCGGGGCCCGCTTCGTGGTGCTGCGCGGCCAGCTGGCGCGGCTGCAGCGCGCCCTGACCCAGTTCATGCTCGACGTGCACACCCAGCAGCACGGCTACGAAGAGCTGTACGTGCCCTTCATCGTCAACGCCGCCAGCCTGCGCGGCACCGGCCAGCTGCCCAAGTTCGGCGACGACCTGTTCGCCCTCAAGGCCGAACAGGACTGGCGCCTGATTCCCACCGCCGAAGTGCCGGTGACCAACCTGCTGCGCGACGAGATCCTTGCCGCCGAAAACCTGCCGCGCAAATGGGTGGCGCATACGCCCTGTTTCCGTGCCGAGGCCGGTGCCGCCGGCAAGGACACCAAGGGCATGATCCGCCAGCACCAGTTCGAGAAAGTCGAGCTGGTGCAGGCCACCCTGCCGGAGAAGTCCTACGAGGCGCATGAAGAGCTGACCTCGCACGCCGAAGCCATCCTGAAGAAGCTGGAGCTGCCGTATCGGGTGCTGACCCTGTGCACCGGCGACATGGGCGGCGCAGCGGCCAAGACCTACGACCTGGAAGTGTGGCTGCCCTCGCAAGACCGCTACCGCGAGATCAGCTCCTGCTCCAATTTCGAGGACTACCAGGCGCGGCGCATGATGGCCCGCTACCGCCACCCGGAAACCAAGAAGACCGAGCTGCTGCACACCCTCAACGGCTCCGGCCTCGCCGTCGGCCGCACCCTGGTGGCGATCCTGGAAAACTACCAGGACGAGGGCGGCTCGATCGCCATCCCCGACGCCCTGCAGCCTTATCTCCCTGGCCTCAAGCGCATCGAAAAAGCCTGAGAAAGCACAAACCCGTAGCCCGGGAAGCGCGCAGCGCTACCCGGGAGCGCTGCTCGATCGTGCCACGTGCCCGGCGGTAAAGCGCCGCCATTTCAGGGTCGAGAAAGCCGGGTATTCGCCGCATCCCCGGTGAATCGGCGCCGAAACGGGTAAAATGCGCGCGATATCTCGTCGCCGCGGTTCGTTGGCGTTCAGAGCCACCCGTTCCCTGCTGAGATCCCCCATGTCTACAGATGTAGCCGATGTTGCCGTTGCCACCGGTCCGAGTTTCAGCGACCTGGCCCTGAGCCCTGAGGTATTGCGGGCGCTCACCGACGTCGGCTACGAGTCGCCTTCGCCGATCCAGGCGGCAACCATTCCGCACCTCCTCGCCGGCAGCGACGTGCTGGGCCAGGCCCAGACCGGCACCGGCAAGACCGCCGCTTTTGCCCTGCCGATCCTGTCCAAGATCGACCTCAACCGCAAAACGCCGCAGCCGCAGGCCCTGGTGCTGGCGCCGACGCGCGAACTGGCGATCCAGGTGGCCGAGGCCTTCCAGCGCTACGCCAAGCACCTGCCCGGGTTCCACGTGCTGCCGATCTACGGCGGCCAGGCCTACGGCCCGCAGCTGTCCGCGCTGAAGCGCGGCGTGCACGTGGTGGTCGGCACCCCCGGCCGCGTCATGGACCACATGCAGCGCGGCACCCTCAAGCTCGACCGCATCGACTGCCTGGTGCTGGACGAAGCCGACGAAATGCTGCGCATGGGTTTCATCGAGGACGTCGAAACCATCCTGCAGCAGACCCCGCCGACGCGCCAGGTGGCACTGTTCTCCGCCACCATGCCCTCGGCCATCCGGCGCATCGCACAGACGCACCTGAAGACGCCCGCCGAAGTCACCATCAAGAGCAAGACCAGCACGGCGACCAACATCCGCCAGCGCTACTGGCTGGTCAGCGGCACCAACAAGCTGGATGCGTTGACCCGCATCCTCGAAGCCGAGCAGTTCGACGGCATGCTGATCTTCGCCCGCACCAAGGCCGGCACGGTCGAGTTGGCGGAGCGGCTGGAAGCGCGCGGCTACAACGTCGCCGCGCTCAACGGCGACATGGAGCAGAAGCAGCGCGAGCGCACCGTGGCGCGCCTCAAGGACGGCCAGCTCGACATCGTCGTCGCCACCGACATCGCCGCGCGCGGCCTCGACGTCGAGCGCATCAGCCACGTCTTCAACTACGACGTGCCTACCGATACCGAGTCCTACGTCCACCGCATCGGCCGCACCGGCCGCGCCGGCCGCAGCGGCGAGGCGATCCTGTTCATCTCGCCGCGCGAGCGCCACCTGCTGCGCGCCATCGAGCGCGCCACGCGCCAGCCGATCACGCCGATGGAGCTGCCCAGCGCCGACGCCGTCAACGACCAGCGCGTGGTCCGCTTCAAGCAGAAGATCACCAGCGCCCTGGAAGCCAGCGACATCGGCCCGTTCCGCGAACTGATCGAGCAGTACGAGAAAGAGCACAACGTCCCCGCCATCGAGATCGCCGCCGCACTGGCGCGCCTGGTTCAGGGCGACCGCCCGCTGCTGCTCAAGACCAATGCCGGCGGCGGCGTGCCGGTGACCGAGAAGGCGCGGCAGGCGTTCAGCGAATCCGTCGCTACGCCGCGTGCGTCTTCCCATCACCGCAGCGCGCCCGCAACGGAATCGAGGGGCGAGACAAGATCCGCCTACGAAGCTTCGCCGTGCCCGTCGGGAGATGCGCCGCCGTCGCGCCATGTCGATGACGACGGCGCGGAACGGCCGCGCCCCAAGCGCACCAAGTCCTCCGATGAGGAAGTGCCGAAGGAAACCTTCCGCATCGAAGTCGGCAGCAGCCACGGGGTCAAGCCCGGCAATATCGTCGGCGCCATCGCCAACGAAGCCGGCATCGACAGCGAATACATCGGCCGCATCGACATCCGCGAAGACCACAGCTTCATCGACCTGCCCTCGGGCATGCCGAAGAAAATCTTCAAGGATCTGCAGAAAGTCTGGGTCAGCGGCCGCCAACTGCGCATCACGCGCAAGGATCAGGCGACCCCCTACAGCGAGCCGCCGCCGAAGCACGGCAAGCCGAAGCACAAGCCGCGGCCGTAGGTTGCATCGAGAATCGTAGGGCGGCCTGTGGCCGCCGGCTTTTGGGGATGCGGCTGAAGCACGGCGGCCACAGGCAGCCCTACGAATCAATACCGTTCAGCGCCCGCGCTCGAAATCCGACTTCCCGCCAGTCTTCTTCAACAACAAAATCTCGCGGATCACCAGATCGGTGCCGGCATGCGGCTTGAGCATGTCGTACAGCGTCAACGCACAGATGCTGGCCGCGGTCAGCGCTTCCATCTCCACGCCGGTGCGGGCGTGGGTCGCCACTTCCACCTTCACGGTGACGCTGCTCTCGCCGAACTCGTAGCTCAGGTCATGCCGCTCCACCGGCAGCGGATGGCACAGCGGCAGCAACTCCCAGGTGCGCTTGGCGCCGAGGATGGCGGCGGCGCGCGCAATCTCCAGCGCATCGCCCTTGTCGAGGGTGCGGGCCTTCAGGCGCGCCAGTACCGCCGGTGGCACATCGACGATGGCCTGGGCCACGGCCACGCGCAGGGTGATGGCTTTCTCGCTGACGTCTCTCATGATTCCTTGACTGTCTTGATAGGTGTTCCTTCAAGGAAGCGCGCGGCGCCATCGGCGTAGCGTTCTTCCTTCCAGATCGGCACGGTCTGTTTCAGTGTATCGATGGCCCAGCGGCAGGCGGCGAAGGCTTCGGCGCGATGGCCGCAGCGGACCACGATGACCACGCTGGCGTCGCCCACCTTCAATTCGCCCACCGCATGCGCCACGCTGACCTGCGCGCCGAAGCGTTGCGCCGCCTCGGCCTCGATCTCGGCCAGACGCCGCTCGGCCAGCGCGATATGCGCATGGTAGTTGATGCCGGTGACGATGCGCCCCTCATGGATGTCGCGCACGGTGCCGGCGAAAACCGCCAGCCCGCCGCAATGCGGCGGCATCGGCTGCGCCAGCCATTCGGCCACATTCAATGCGCCCTGGCGCAGACGGGAGGCGCTGGTCACCGGCGCAATCAACCGCCGCTCACAGGCGGAATCAGCGCGATGCGTTCGCCTTCCGCCAGTTTGCGGTTGACCGCCACGATGTCGTCGCTGATGGCCACGGCAACGGTTTCACGGCGTAGGGCCAGTTCCGGATAGCGCTCGGCCAGCCGGCCCAGTGCATCGGCCACGGTGGCGCTTTCGCCCAGATCCAGGTTGACCAGCTCGGCTCCGCACCAGCGCTGCGAGGCGCCGTAGCATTCGACGGTGATGCGCATCAGCCGCCCAGCGAGTTCATGGCGATGGGCCGCTCGGCATAGCCCGGGTGCGCGACATAGCCCGCATCCTTGTGCCACACCGTGTTGCGGATCACCTGGCCGAGCTTTGCATCGTCGGCACCGGCGCGCATCGGGTCGCGCAGCGAGGTGCCCTTGGGCGAGAACAGGCAAGGGTAGAGCTTGCCGTCGGAAGTCAGGCGCAGGCGGTCGCAGCTGGCGCAGAACGGATTGGAGACGGTGGCAATGACGCCGATTTCCGGTGCCGCGGCAGAGCCGGTATCGCTGGCGCCATGCAGCGAGTAATAGGCGGCCGGATCGTTGCCGCGCGGCAGCGCCGCCACCTCGAACTCTTCGCGCAGGCGCTGCAGGATTTCGGCTTCGCTGACCACGCGCTGGCGCGACCACTCGCCGCGGCCGTCCAGCGGCATGAATTCGATGAAGCGCAGCGGCAGCTTCTGCTGCATCGCCCAGCGCGTCAGCGGCAGGATTTCATCCTCGTTGATGCCGCGCACGATCACCGCGTTCAGCTTCAGCGGCAGGCCGGCGTCGCGCGCGGCGGTGATGCCGTCCAGCACCGGCTGCAC
>FTIF01000124.1_pt2 | contig 19871 bp, 18 predicted proteins | sample 1658001 | NCBI WGS metagenome assembly FTIF01 (sample SAMEA3914789, study PRJEB12502) | metagenome | biome: forest; material: soil | place: Canada | collected 2011-07-03 | depth 0.3 m | reverse complement strand
TGTTGCCGTGCTGGATGAGCACCTGCTCGGACGCGTCCTGTAGTGTCCGCCATTGCAGTCCAGGTCGGTTTGCATATTCCGATGCGGTGGACTCCCAGCTCCTGAGCGCGTCCTCCCGACTGGCGACGCCCGATCGTGCGTTGAGCACGCCATTCCAGTACATCGTCAAGCCTTCAAACACCCAGAGCAACGAGTCCTGAGGTGCGATGTTCAGATTCGCCGTCCACATCGTCGCAGGAACGCGAAAGATGCCATTCCACGCATGGACGAAGCCGTGAAACGGGTTGCCAAGAGATCGACCATAGCGCGCCGAGTTGCTGAAGAACGCAGCAGGAAGGCCGTTCTCCCCTGAGCGACTCTGCTCGAAGTAGCCTGGGCCGAAGTCGTTCGCCAGCCAGACCAGCATGTCGTAGTGGTCGTAGTGTCGGCCGCCGAACAATTTATAGGCCTGTGCGACCTCGCGACGATACTTGTCGAGAGCCTCGGGCGGCACGACCAGGCCGGACTCCGTATCGGCCGCCACGTCCAGTCGTACCGGCACCGGGTCGTCGCTGAGGGCGTACTGCCTCATCCAGCGCGCTGCCATGACGGGAGAATCCACGAGCACATCGAGCGACACGGGCGAGAACCGCACGACATCGCCGACGCGAGTGGCGCCGTCGAGCGACGAAGCGAACTGCCAGTCATGCGGCAGCGTCACGGCGGGGTCGATCCGGATGCGGCGCGCGTAGTAGCCGGCCGGATAGAGCACGTGGCTCTGCCACTGCAGATCCACCATCGTGGGTGTCGACAACACCGGCCCGATCGCCCTGCTGGCGGGGAAGAGGAACTCGAAATCGACGTCCACTTCCTGCGCCCCCTGAGGCAAATCGACATGGAACGCAGCTTGTTCCACCGGGTCGCGTCGCCACGGCAGGCGCTTCCCGCCCACATTGAACACGAGCCCTGCGACCTGGTCGAGCACATTGGGCGGCACCGGATCGCCCGGAACCCATTGGGGGAACAGCAGCGTCAACTCCTTCATTCCGCGGACGGGGATGGTTTCGTGGATGCGGTGGATGCCGCGCATGGCGTCGGTCGCGTCCACTTCGAGGCGAAGGGTGCCGGGATAGGCGACATCCTGCGGCGGCGCGATGCGCGGTGGTGCCGGAGTCGCCTGCGGAAGCTGTGGACCAGCAGTAGCCCCGTTTGCAGCCCCGCAGGCGGCCACGCCAAGCAACGCTGCCAGCGCCATCGTCGTCATCAAAACTTTCACGCATGTCCTCCATGGTCGGTGCCGAGATGGCAGGCGCGACCGAACTGGTGATATTGCCAAAGCATGGTGCGAGACAAAACCCCCGCGGAACTCAAAGGTCCATTGCGCGCAGGACAACGCTGCGCAGCTGCGCGTGCCTACAGCGTCGCGACAAGATAGTCGATGAAGGCACGTACCTTGGGAGGCACGCGAGAGCCTGGCGCGTACAGCAGGTAAGCGGAGCGAGCGTAGCTTCCGTCAGGTACCCAATCCGGCAACACCACGATGAGCCGTCCGGCTTCGATGGCGGACTCCGCAGAAAACCGCGGGACCAACGCAATGCCTGCGCCCTGTTCCGCGGCCGTGGCCAGGGCCAGGCTGTTGCCGATCGCATGGCGCGGCGCAATGGCAATCACGACACGCTCGTCACCACGCCGAAAGGGCCAATTGGCGTCGAACGCACCGTAGCCCAGGTGGATGCATCGATGCAACACAAGCGCCTGAGGCCCGTCCGGCGTCCCATTCGCCCGCAGATAGCCCGGAGAGGCCACCAGGACATAAGGGGTCTCGAAAAGCCTGCGGGCCGCCAGATCCTGCGGCGGAGACGCGGTGATACGCAGTGCGACGTCGACGCGCTCCGCCACGATGTCGATGGGCCGATCGCTTAGTTCAAGACGCACATCGACCTCGGGGCAAGCTTCAGCGAATCCGGCGATGCGAGACGCCAGCCACAACTGCCCCAGCACCACGGGTGCGGAAACGCGCAGGACACCCGCGGGTCGAGCACCGTAGCGGGCGGCGAGACCATGCACGGTAATGGCGGCGCTGCGGATTTGCGCACATTCACGCAGCACCTGTTCACCGAGTTCGGTAAGCGCCAGTGATCGGTAGCTGCGGACCAGCAGTTTGGAACGCAGCGCCTTCTCAAGCCGAGCGACGCTCCGACTCATCGATGACGGTTCGACGTCGTAAGCGCGTGCAGCCTGTGAAAAGCCGCCGTGCTGGACGACACGCCAGAAGGCGATCATTTCGTCGAGCAGCAGGTCCTGGTGCTCGCTCTTGTCGCGTGCGGATGACGCGGCGGGGGACATAGCTGCCTCAGGTTGGAGGATGGTGCGAATCATAGGCGCCCTATTCGTAAATGCCGCTCGCGGCGCCTGTCACGCGCGGCAATTCGTCAGAAGACAGCCTTGCGCCTCAGTGCGACACGAAGTGGGCACCTCGCTGAGGAGTGCGTGCAGCACCGCGCGGAACACCCAAGCCGTTCAAACTCCCCTCAGCATGCTGCAGCTTTGCGATGTGAACTCACGTGCCGCAATGAGCCAACGGAGCGGTCACAGCATGGCACTGCACCATGCTTCTGGGACTGCGCGGCTACCTTCGGAGCCGGCTTGCTTGCTAGCGAAGAAGGCCTAACTACGGAGCGCGGCACAAAGCACAACGAGAGCCGAGAATATCAGCGCCGGTGCCAAATGTCGGAACGGCTCCCGATTCCGCAGCAACGTGAAGAGCGCGCCGATCATGACCACGCCGGCCAGCGCCAGGCCTAGGAGTCTGGTTTGTTGCCCAAGCAAGAAGCCCGCGCTGGATATCTCAAGGGTCCCGCAAAGCAAACGAACCCATGTCGGATACCCCCAACGTGCAAAGTCGCGCTTTACCGGGCCGAGTCCTGCGAGATTGATCACTCCGGCAACTGCGAAAAGAAGCGTCAAGACAATCGCAAGAATCGAATCAACGGATGCGTTGTTCCATGCCATGTCACGCTCCGTTCATTTGCTGGTAGGGCTTTGGCGCAGACAGGTCTGCAATCAGACCAGGGCCTTGGGGCTTCCACGCGAGTACGCGTAGGCCAAGCTGGCCGCTTGCCGCCTGATCGAGGGCCGGTGCGTCAGCGAACGGGCCAAGCGACTTGCGGGCGTCGTCAAGCGGCCAGGATTCGACGCGATCGGCGCCGATCGAGCTCCGAATCGCTTCACCCATTGCCTTGCGAGCGACCGCGCGCCCGATGCAGCCCGTGCTGCCTGTTATGAAAAGTTTCAAAGGATTCTCCAGGGAAAATGAACGCGCCAACTTCTAGCTTTGGAAGTGAACGCCGCTGATGTCATCGAGTCGCATCTTCATGCCCCATCCAAAATGCTGAGCCGCCCCGAAGTTGTCATCGACGAACACCCGCACAGTGTTGTCGCCCTTGCGAAGGTGCAGGTCGAACTGGCCGTTTGCCAATCCCAGGCGGCCGTCCGGTTCTTTCTGCGCCGGCGAGCCGTATAGATTTCGTTCCTGAAAGACGGGCTTGCCATTCGCAAACACGGCGATCTCTCGCACCCAGCCCAGATGCACATGCTTGGTCTGATCCCGGTCGGAACCCACAATCGTGCTCAACCAGACTCCGGAGACTTCGTCGCTCTTTTTCGACGAGCCGACCTCGCGGCTCAGGTTGACCAGACCATCGGTCTCGGAGACCAGATGCCGCCACTTCCAGGACGGCTCGTCCCCCGGCTCGCTGGACGGCAGCGTGCCGATGTTTCCATCCACCTTCTTGTCGACGGTCGTCGCGACGTGAACCGGTTGAGAGACATTCCAGGTTCGGACAAGGTGATGGTCGGATGCGGACGGATCGGGCGCAGGCGTCCTCGGCAAACCGTCGTTCTCATCCGGCGTGATCACGAGGTTGGCCCAACTTGCCGGGCCGCTGAGTCGCAAGAAGCCTTCGCCGAGAGTTCCCGCCATTCTGTCGATGGTCAGAACGGGCTGGCTCAGTCCGTTCATGAACACTTTCATCCTCTTGCCCGCAGCCACGATGCGAATGTGGTTCCATGCCTTGTCCGACAACGGCGCCTTTGTTTGGTATTGCGGATAAAGATCCCAAAGGAAGGCGCCATGCATCACCGGCGCGTATTGGATGCAATCGTTCGATGCGGGGCAGTTCGGTTGAGGCCTGAGGACGAGCGCCTCGCCCGCATCGTCATCGCGGCGAAAGATGATCGTGGAGATGCCTTTGCCGAACATCACGTCGACGTCGATCGTGCCGTTCTTGAAGACCAGTCCGTTCAAGATGGCGCCGCCCTTGTTCTCCATCAATCCGTTGGGGAAGCCTTCGATCTTCTGGAACTTGACATCGCCTTTGGTCGTCCAGTTTGCCGCAGTCAGCGGCACGTTGATGGGCACGGCTCCGGACGCGTGCCCGGAAAGGGCCGCGAAAATCATCCCGAGCGCCAGATATGCGCGACGTGAAATGTTGTGCATGAGATCCCGATTTGGTTGCCCGCGGTCCGCGGTGCTCCTGGAAAACTGGGGCGAGACCCGACGGCCCACGGCCATGGCAGTTGCATCGACTAGATGCCGTCCGCCCAGCTTGGTCGACGCGCGGGCCCAACCGCTGATTGCTGCGGCTCGAAAAGGTGGTCGACGAGACCACCGTTCACCACGTGACAACCGGCGTTTGCCTCAACCACGTGTCGGTTGTCAGTTGCTCCACCACGAACTTCGCGACGTCGGCGCGGGCTATCTTGCCCCCGTGAAAGCCGGTGAGCTCCGTGAGGGCCCTGACGCTGCCGCGCGCCGGGTGGTTGGTGAGCTGAGTGGGGCGAACGACGACCCAATCGAGTGAGCTGGCTCGGATCGTGGCCTCCTGGCTTTCCTTGTCCTTGTAGGCGTGGCTAAGCAACAAGGGCTGGAACAGCCGGTCGAACACGAAGCCGCCGTGGCCCTTGCTGTCCCCGACTCCCAGGGCGCTGATGCAGACCAGACGGCGCACGCCCGTATGCTTCATCGCGGTGACCAGGGCCCTTGTCGCGACGGTCAGCAAAGTGACCTCGCTGAAGCCCATGCCGGTGCCCAGCGCACTGACGACGGCATCGGATCCTTCCAGGGCGCGCTGGAGCACGCCTCCGTCGCGGGCATCACCCTCGATCAGATCCGCTCCCGGCAGATCGACTCCCGCCTTCGAGCGGACCAGCGCCTTGACGACATGGCCTTTCGCCAGGGCGTCGCGGACGATCAGTCGTCCGGTCCCGCCCGTTGCACCCAGAACTAGTACCTTCATGTGAGACCTCGAACTTCCTGTGTGTGAATGCCGCAGTTCATGCCGTAGCAGCCTTGTGGGCTGCCGCAAAGACGTCGCGAGCGGACGTCGTGCCGGCGACGTGCTCCGTGCCCTCGACGCCGAGTTCCATCCAGCCGGCGTTGACGGCGTCGTACATGGCTTCGGCTTGCGCTGTCTGTCCCTTGGGAATTCCAAACTGCTCGAACGCTGCCGACCACCCAGCCCGCGGAACGGCAAAGGCTTTGACGTCGCGCTGAAGAACCTCGCCCAATTGCACGGCGACTTCATCGGCGCTGACCATCGAACCGAGCTCGATGACTCGCTGCCCCGACCACGTCGGCCCGGCCAGGAGCGTCGCTACCTCGGCGCCGATGTCGTTGGTCGCGACCATGGTTGATTTTCGGTTGGTCGGGTCGTAGAAGACGGGGAGCGTGCCGCCCTGGGCGACGTGCAGGCCGAAAAGAAAGTTCTCGAAAAAGCCGCCGGCGCGCACGAAGGCCATCGGCGATTTCAGGTTGCGCAATCCTTGTTCCAGCAACGACAGAGCCGTGATCATCCCCAGCCCCTGGGATCTGTGCGCACCCGTCGACGACAGCGCGACGACGCGCGGCGGCTCGACCTCGGTCAGAGCCTTGACAAAGTTTGCGATGACGCCCTTGGCTTCCTTGAAATCCGAAGAAGGGGTCCAGACGACCGGCAACATGACAAACGCGCCCTCGACGCCGTCGAGCGCCCGCGCGATGGTGCCCGCATCGTTCCAATCGCCGTCAACGAGTTCGACGCCCTGGGCCGCCCAACTGGCCGCCTTTGCGCGGTCACGAACCAGCGCGCGTACTTTCTTGCCCTGCGCCAACAGATGCCTTGCCGTTGCGCCGCCGACTTGTCCCGTAATTCCCATGACTAAAAACATGCTTGTTCACCTGAACCCATAAGGTCTACAATTGAGAGAAGGTCTAATATAGAGACCTCCATCCTGCGCCGCAAGGAGGCAGTTTTAGGTAACCACGAGAGCCGAAGGGAACCCGAATGGGCACCGCATCGAGCGCGATCGAGAGATTCAGCCGTTATCAAACGGACGACGCCCAGTCTGTTGACGCGGTGCACTGCCCAGTGCGCGATGTGCTCGACCGCATTGGCGACAAATGGAGCATCCTGGTGGTCATGACCCTGGCGACGCGACCTCAGCGTTTCAGTGAGCTTCACCGCGCAATACGCGACATTTCAAAGCGCATGCTCACGCAGACCCTGCGCGACCTGGAACGCGACGGACTGCTTAGCCGTCACGTTTTTCCGACCAAGCCCCCTAGCGTTGAATATCGCCTGACGCCGCTAGGTCAATCACTACTGGACCCGATGGCGAGCCTCATCGATTGGGCCGACCGTCGTTGTTCCGACATCCACGTCGCGCGTGCCCGCTTTGACGGTGTGCCGCAGGCTGAACCGGCTTCGTTTGTTCGCGGGTCTGGTGTGCACATCGAGGCCGACGCTCTGTAGTCGGAGCGACCCGAGTCCTGGGCGCCAGGCTGTTGCAGATTTTGTGAGCATCCGCTCGGAGCGCCGCCTCAATTTCGCCGGATTCAAGCTCGGGAAAGCACTCGTCGCGGCTGCCCTGCCGGCCATGAGATATCGACCCAAGCCTTGCCGTTTTCTACCAAAGTCATTCGACCTTCCCCCTCGGGCTTGCCGTTGCGAGCGACCTTGTAGATGAGCACTCCTGACCCTCTCGCCATCCGAACGCGGAAGAGCCTCGAGAGAGGCAGAGCGACACTCGGATAGAAGCGCTCGTCAACCGATTGCTGCGGCAGACTCGTTGCGCCCTTCATCGACATCGCCCAGCGCACCGCGATCGAACGTCGCGCGTGCGTGCTCCACCTCGGCCAGGTGCTCGGTCGTCCAGCGGTACATCGCTATCAGCGGACGCTGCACGCTACGGCCCAGCGGCGTGATGGCGTACTCCACCGCGATTGGCGACGCCGGCACCACACGGCGCGTCACGATGCCGTTGCGCTCAAGGCGGCGCAGGCACTGCGTCAGCGCCTTTTGCGTGACGCCCACCAACTGCCGCTTGATGGCGTTGAAACGCAGCGGCCCCCCATCGAGTGCCTTGAGCACGAGCATCGACCATTTTTCCGTTAACTGGTCGAGCAGGAGCCGCTGCGGGCAGTTGGCGTCGAACTCTTCGGACGGGCAGGCCGACATGCGGTATCTCCGAGGCTATCTGGTGGCATCCAAGTGGCTATTTTATCCCAGGTTTATTTTCTATACTGGAGTTTCACAGACCACGAACTGGAACCCTGCATGACTCCCACCCCCGGCACCGAAACGCTTTTCCGCCCCCTCCGCATCAGGTCGCTTGCGCTGAAGAACCGCATCGTGATGGCCCCGATGACACGATCGTTCTCGCCCGATGGGGTGCCTGGCGAGAACGTCGCTGCCTACTATCGCCGCCGCGCCGAGGCGCAGGTCGGCCTGATCCTGTCCGAGGGCACGGTCGTTGACCGACCGGCTGCCAAGAACGATCCGCAGGTGCCGTTCTTCCACGGCGAACCCGCTCTCGCCGGTTGGCAACGCGTCATCGACGAGGTGCACGCCGCAGGCGGCAAGATGGGCCCGCAAATCTGGCACGTGGGCACCGTCGCCAACCCGCAGACGACATGGGTGCCGTCCGGCCCGGTCGAAGGTCCGTCCGGCCTGCTCGCCCCGGAGACGCCCCGCGGCGTCACGATGACCGACGAGGCGATCGCCGACACCATTGCGGCCTTCGGCCGAGCGGCCGCCGAGGCAAAGCGGCTGGGCTTCGACACGCTGGAGTTGCACGGCGCCCACGGCTACCTGATCGACCAGTTCTTCTGGGAGGGCACCAACAAGCGCTCCGACCGCTTCGGCGGGGCGACGCTGAAGGAGCGCTCGCGCTTCGCGTCCGAGGTCGTCAAGAGCGTCCGCGCCGCGGTCGGGCCCGACTTCCCCATCCTGCTGCGGGTGAGCCAGTGGAAGCAGCAGGACTACAAGGTGAGGCTGGCGCCGACACCCAACGCCATGACCGATTGGCTGCTGCCGCTCGTCGAGGCAGGCGTCGACGTGCTGCACTGCTCGCAGCGCCGTTTCTGGGATCCCGAGTTCCCGGAACTCGATGGCGCGACCGGCCTGAACTTCGCCGGCTGGGCCAAGAAGCTGACCGGTGCGGTGACGATCAGCGTCGGCTCGGTCGGGCTGTCCAATGATTTCTTCGACACCTTCGGCGGCAACAGCTCGCAGCCTGCGAGCCTGGACAAGCTGGTGGACCGCATGGAGCGCGATGAGTTCGACTTGATCGCCGTCGGCCGCGCGCTGCTCGGCGACCCAGACTGGGTGACCAAGGTGCGGATCGGCAACGCCGCGGGCCTAAAGGACTTCACCGCGGCAGCGCTCGGCGAACTCGTCTGAAGACTGTCCGGCCCCTTCAAACCGCGCGCCTGCTCGCGTCGATCGAGCGAGGGCGCGGCGCCAAGGCATCGCCTGGCACTTGCTTGACATCAGCTGGATGGGCAGCGACCTCACCGTCGCTGTCGCCCAGCTCGCTCTTGAGGACGCTGCCGGCCCGAAATTTTGAAATGGGCACCAACCGGGGCGGTGTCCGGTCACAAGCACGCTCCGTGAGCTCGTGTAACGGCACCATGCTCCTCGGGTGCGGCACCTGCGCAGGGTGGGGGCGTTCCGAAAATCCAGTTTTCAGTGAACAAGACGCCCGAAAATCCGGTTTCCAATGAGGATGGCGTTCGGGATGTCATGAGAGCAAATCCGCTAAGCTCTTGTTTCGACTCAATGCGGAGATCCGGGATTGAATGAGAACCGACACCTGCTCATCCAAAACCGAACTGGCTGAGGCGCATGAGCCGCCGCGCCTGCGATTACTGCTGACGAGCCGTCATCTCAATTGAAGCCCACGGAGATCTCGGTCTGGGGCGCGCTGGCCAGCAGGAAGTCGATGACGAACGATGCTTGCGCTTCGGGCTGCCTTCAATGAGGAGCGCTGTCGCGACACCATTCGATCTGGCCGTTACGCACCCAAAAATGAGCTCTACATCCGTTGGGTTGCAGAACCGACGGCGAGATTGACGCCCGTTGAAGCCAGTCTGTTACCACGACCCACTGCGGCCGCCGACTGGGATTAAGCGGCAGTTGGAACCTGCTCCCGCACCCTCCCGGAGATCTGAAGCAGGCCCACTTCGGATGCTCGTCCCCGAGGACACCTTCCATGGAACGTGAATCGTTGCGCCGCGCGCAACGTCGCTTTGCCCTTGAAGCGTTGTTTCGGGCTTCCTCGACGAGCTCTCGATGCAGTGGACTGACAAGCATGCTTTACAGATCACTCAAGCGGAAGTAAAGTCAAGCATACTTTACATCAGAGATCTTCATGCCTGACGAAGTTCTGCTTCCGCGCAAGATCGCTTTCAACATCTTTTGTTTCCAATGGGCCTATTGGACGACGCTGGCCGTCGCGGGCTGGGGGTGGCGTTATATGCCCGCCGGGGTGGTTCGCAGCAGTCTTGTCTTGATTCCTGTCCTGTTGGCCTTGCTCATCGCTGCCAACACTTATTGGATCTATGACGCCTGCGACGAATTCATCCGTCTCAGAATTCTCAAATGCGTGGCCATCACCGCGATCGTTGTGACCTCGTGCACGCTGGGCTATTTCTTCATGGAACTCGGTGGGTTTCCACGCTTGAGCATGCTGACGGTGAACCTTTTTGGGTGGAGCGTTTTCAATCTGTTGATGCTGCACGTGATCTTCCGCTCCCAGCGATGAAGAACAATCTCCCGGTTCTTCGGGCCGAGCGGGGATGGACCCAGGGCGAACTGGCGGCGCAGTTGCATGTCTCTCGACAGACGGTGAATGCCATCGAGACAGAACGCTACGAGCCCAGCCTCTCATTGGCGTTCGCCATTGCCGCGCTGTTCAAGAGGCCGATCGAGACCATATTTCGGCCCAGATAGCAGACCACCGGAGTACCAACGGTGTTGCCTGCCTGCGCGGCAGCCGATCGGATGCGCGGCGTTCAACGCAGTCCGGAAATCAAGGAACCGCGTCACGAGCGGACCGGACCATCTTGCACGCCGGCGACGCGCCCTCACTCTCGGCCGCGCTGACCGACCACCATGTTGGCCAAGGCCATCGGCATGGAAGCGATCCGGCGCGGAAAGGCAATGCTGCAAAGCAGCGACGGCATGCAATCAGCCGGAGGCTGGATGGCTGCCCTGTCGCAGAAAATAGCGGCGGCAAATCAGACGGTCGCCAGCGACTGCACCTGGCTCGTCCTCAGCCAAAACAGTATCACTCGCCGGCTAGCCGTTCGGCATGTAGAAGACTTCAAAGCCGCGATCTGTCAGTCTCTGGAAGTGGCCACGTCAGTCTCCCCGAACCTGGCGGCAAGAGCCGCCAGATCCGCCTTCCGAGGGTCGAGCCGGTGACGGCCCATCTCGAATGCTCCGACGCCAAATGCTGCGGCGAGTTCATGACTCTCACTTGAAGTCGCAGCCAGGAAGACCGTAGTCACGACTGTGGCGCCGGGTGCGACGCCTTCGTAGCGCAGTTCGCCATATTCGAGCGCCGATGCGATGTCCGTCGAAAGCGGCCCAATCGCAATGACCTGTGCGTCCAATCCCATTGCAGCTTCACTTCACGAATGCCGACATTGTCGGCCGACCGCTAGTGGCCGGGACTTCGCGTTCAACGCTGCCGCCGGAACCGGCCATACGCGCTCGGCGTAGCACGCGCGAAGGTAAGGTACCTCGGTATCGAGGTCGACGATGCCTTGGAGATCTCTGAGCAGACGGAGATCTGAGCTGGGTGCGGTCCCAGTATTGATCGGTATCGGACCGGCCATCCATCCGAGCCGGCAGCTGAAAGCCCGCCGCCTGAGGTAACCTCTCGGGCGGCCGGTGCTGAAAGGCGAATTTAGGCCGCAGCGTCGAATGCGAAGTCCCGGCCAAAACCCGACTGTCAGGCGTCCGCTCTCCGGCGACCTGAATGGCCGGCCGTGCTGATCGCACCGATTTCGTGGGAGTCGGCATGACGATCGCACTGCCTCCGTTAATGCATCTCGAGTACCCGGCGGTTCGAGTCAAAATTTGGTCAACGCCATCAGTTTTTGCCGGCTGCAGCGACGGAGGCATCGCGTCAGGTACGTTAGGGCAGCCCGCGCCAGGCAATTCAGTGCCCCAGCGCGGTCGTCCCTTCGCGGCCATGAGCCGTCCTTCATCGGCGTCTGGTTTCGGGCTGCCGACTGGGCCAAACCACTCATCGCGAGCTGGCCGCAGAGGAGGAGACGCGACGAAGGACCCGCACTTTACGGTCGATGAACAGCATGCTGCCGTCGAGGGCATCTCTCTTGCTGCGTTCTGTCCGTCCACCCACCGGTGGGAACCCCAAGCAACCCGACAGGAGATCCCAAATGAACTCGATCACGAAATTGGCCGCGGTCGCGCTCGGCGCCTTGAGCATCGCCGGCGGCATCGCCGTAGCGCAGGACAACTCGACGAGCAACGACGCTCGCTCCGACACCGCCAACTACGGTACCCCGCCCGGGGCTCCGCTGAAGCGCGACGGCAGCCTGAGTGCCGATCCGAAGCTAACAGCGTCGATGAACGCCCCGGTGACGAGCGGCACGACCAGCACCACTACGCGGACCGACAGCGCCACCGCCGCGCCGGTCACCGACACATCAAGCACCGCTCGCGCGGCCGACACGTCGACCAGTACCACAGTCACCTCGCCGCAGCCGCGCGCCGACCGTAACTGACTGCGTTGCGGAAGCCCGAAAGGGTCACGGGGCCGCTGTTGCAGCGGCCATTTTCGCTGGGCTTGCACCAGTGCTCCAGGAGCTTCGAAGCTTCAAGAAATCCATGAGGTTTCCTGTCGTAATCGGCCTACTGCCAAGCAAGGATTCGATCGAGCGCATGCCGATGCTGTCATAGGGTTCAGGGCTGTTCGATACAGATCGAGATCAGGTGGTCTACTGTGAGCCCGGACTGGGCTAGGCAGGCAGCAACTGGGCAGGTTTCGACACCTGCTTGCTCCTCGCCGACGGCATCGCGGCACGTCGATGTTGTCGCGGCCCGGCCAGCAACTTCTAGGCGCGATCGTGCAAGCCGTCGGCTTCAACGCGTACCTTCGCACCCACAGCGGGGGCCGTCGCTTGCCGGACGGTGCGCAGACTGCCGTCACTCATCCTGACGTGTACGTCGTAGACCGTATTTGTACGCTCGTGCTTCTCGATCGCATTGCCGATCAATCCTCCGCCCACCGCACCTATCACGCCGCCGATCGTGCGGTCGTGGCTCCCCGCGATGCGATTACCGATCAGTGCCCCGCCGACGCCGCCGGCCACAGCGCCCACGCCGTTGGTCTCGCCACGCATCTGAACGGCATCGGCAGTGAGTGCAACAGCAGTTGCGGCCGCCAATACGACATAACTGAAGTGGCGCGAGGGGTTGGCATTCATTGTCAAGAAGGCATGCTTGGCCGACAAGGGAACTTGGCTAAAGGACGCCGCCGCAACCAATGCGCCGGCGCCAGCTGCTTCTGCAGCACCCAAGAAGTAAGTCGATCCGCCATTCTGTACGGCCGGCAACGGGAGTTGCCGGCCCTGGCCTCGTTCTCACGGTGCCGGCTGCGAGCCGCCGCGGGCGATCGTCAGCTAGTTGGTAGACTGACCCACGCGCGGGAATAGCTTAGTTGGTAGAGCGCAGCCCTCCAAGGCTGAGGCGCAGTTTCGAAACCTGTTTCCCGCTCCATGAGTTGGCGTCAACGCCTGGTTAGGCGGCGTTCCGCGACCTCAGTAAGGGCCGATCGGCCATCACCTGCCCTTCGCCACCGGCAGCTTCCGAGGTGCTCACCGAGCCGGTAGCAGGCCAGAGTCCAAGCGTGCGAAGGAAACTCGATTTGATGAACATGGGTCGGTCTGAAGTCTTCGGATTCGAAGAATGCTCGGCCTAGCGGCGAGAGTTGTCGCTGGCGTAGAACGACCATCTATGCCAGCAGTCGACGCCGTGACATCGAGTGATTGACATGCCCCAGATCGGACAGTTCGAGTCAATGGCCGATTCGTTGTCGCGGGCGGCCCGGGCAAGTTTGCCGGCGTGCCATCGGATAGGAATTACATAGTCCGTACCGTCGTCGACGCCTCTGCGACCTGCTACAGGTCCGTCCATCGTAGCGAGGACGTCGGCGTGGTTGGCGGCGTCAACCAGTCACGACCGACCGCAGCGACCCGATTCAAGTTGTTGACCATAAGGCCGAATAGGCAAGTTGGAATGGGCCTTCTCGCGGCTTGCTGGCGGGCGCAACCTCTCATCATGTCGCACGTCCAAAGGATTCGCCATGTTCAACTGGTTTGACAATCTTCGGATCGGCACCAAGCTGCTGACCGTGCTGACATCGGTACTGACCTTCACGGTTCTCGTCGGTGGACTGGCGGTCGTGCAGCTCGACCATGTCAGTGCCGACGCGCGCTTGTTGGCCAACAACGCACTACCGCGTGTGCGTCTGGTCTCGGCCCTGCGTGCCACGGTGCTCGAGATGCGCGCTGTCCAGTACGCGCACATGCTGTCCGATTCGGAGGACGAGCAGAAGGGCCTCAAGATGCGCATCAACGGGCTGGCCGACACGCTGGCGACAACGCGCAAGAAATACGAGCCGTTGGTTGCGTCTGCCCAGGAACGCAGCGCCTATGACACCTTCGTGCAGCGGTGGACCGACTACCTCACGGGCAACGAGAGGGTGCTGTCCCTGACGGGCGACTTCGGCACCAAGGCGATGGACGGCGACTATCGCAAGTTGTTCGACTCGATGAACGACAGCCTGTCGGCGATCCTTCAGATCAACGATCGCAACGCCGATGCGCAGGTGCAGGCGACCGAGAAGACGGCGACGCAGACCCGCGTCGTGATCCTGGCGGCCGTCGTGATCGCCGTTGCAGTGGGCCTGGCCCTGGCCTTCGTGATGGCGCGGCGAATCACCGCTTCCCTGGGCGAAGCTTCGCGCAGCGCACGCGCGGTCGCCAAGGGCGACCTGACGCGCAACATCCCGCGGGGCGGCAACGACGAGGTCGGAAGCCTGCTCGCCGCGCTGACGGAGATGCAGACTGGCCTGCGCGAGTTGGTCAGTACCGTACGCAAAGGCGTGGAATCCGTGGCGGAGGCATCGTCGGAAATCGCCTCGGGCAACCTGGACCTGTCCAACCGCACGGAGCAGCAGTCGAGCAGCCTCCAGTCGACCGCCTCGGCCATCCACCAGATGGCCACCAACATCCGCCAGAACACAGAATCGGCGAGCCAAGCCAATGAACTGGCGCGCAGCGCGTCGGAAATCGCCGTCCGCGGCGGCAGTGCCGTGCAGGAAGTAGTCGTCACGATGGAAGAAATCACAGGGGCGTCGCGCAAGATCGTCGACATCATTGGTGTGATCGACGGCATTGCCTTCCAGACCAACATCCTGGCGCTCAATGCCGCCGTCGAAGCGGCGCGCGCAGGCGAACAAGGCCGCGGCTTCGCGGTCGTCGCAGCTGAGGTGCGCCTGCTCGCGCAGCGGTCGGCGACGGCAGCCAAGGAGATCAAGACGCTGATCGGCGCCTCGGTCGACAAGGTCGAGACCGGCGCGAAGCTGGTTCAGGGAGCGGGCAAGACGATGAGCGAAATCGTCGGCTCGGTTCAGCGCGTGAGCGACATCATCAGCGAGATCTCGTTGGCGGCATCCGCGCAGACATCGGGCATCGACCAGATTAACGAAGCCGTGACCAAGCTCGACCAGATGACACAGCAGAACGCGGCGCTGGTGGAGCAGAGCGCCGCGGCTGCCGAGAGTCTGAAGGATCAGGGCAGTCGCCTGCATGTGGCCGTGGCGAAGTTTCAGTTGCACTGAGCCTGGCGCGCAGCTTTTCGTGTGCGCGTCGCGCCAGCAGGCCAACGGCCGCATTCGACCCCTACGACAATAGCGCTGTCTTTGTTCGAAGATTGACAGCAGAGTTTTCGACAATTTGGGAGACACCGCTGGCCGTTGGTGGCTCAATCTTTCCTACGCCGATGGCGCCTAAGGAGACGCCTTCGGGCGATTTGGTTTTCCCCAGTATTGGCAATATTTTGTCGTCGATGGCGCGGGCAAGGTCAAGGCTCATGCCGATATGGGCGACTGTCGATGGATTCGGACTTCGGCTGGCAGTCAATCGCTGATGTTCGGACGTGTCGATGGCGTAGAGCGCCCCACTCCGTCAGTAGTCGAGTACGACAATTCATTGAACGTTACCAATCGAGTTTCCTTGGCAGAGGCTGTGGGGTCGCCGCTCATCGCGAAGCTTGGTGACGCCACCTATTTGACGTTCGGTCGAGGAACCAATGGCGCGGGGGTAAATGTTGTTCACTACGACGCGGCCGGACGCGTTCTCAGCCGGCGTAAAGACGCTGACGGCTTTCTGGGCGATGTCACGGTGTCGTCGGATGGTAGTGCAGCGATCCTCGTCAAGACTGTAGATATCAACGGCCTGTTTGGGCCCGCCACCTCAATCGTGAGACCGTGAGGTCACAGCCCCTCAAGCGGACGCTGGACGACCGCTGTTCGGCGCTGAAGTCAGCGTCGCCAACGGCGGCTGGCGCTCGGCCCCAGCAGAGCAGCGAACGATCCCGAACGGCGGGTATGCCGCGAACGGCGCTCGCACGCCGGATCGGTGCTCCGCCGTGCGGTCTGGCCGTCGACGCCGAAGGCGCTGTCGGCCAACAGCCGACACTCGTGCACGACTGCTTCCAGGCTCACCGTCGGTCGTGCTGGCCGCTCGTCGTTCAAGGTACGTTTTCAACGCTCTGTCGACATCGCTTTGCCGGCCCCAGCGGCAATCGGTTAACTTCCAGATCTCCTTTGCCCTTGAAGTCATCGCATGAGCCGTCGCCTGCCTTCGTTGTCCATCCTTGTAGCCGCACTCCTGTCGGCACAGACCGCCTCCGCTGCGCTGCCGCGCTTTCCCCAGCCCTACGGTGATCGGATCGTCTTCGTGGCGGACGGGAACCTCTGGTCGGTACCGAAGACCGGTGGCACCGCACTGCGGCTGACCAGCGCGCCGGGACAGGACATGCTCCCCCGGGTATCCCCCGATGGACGCTGGATTGCATACACCGAGGCGAGCAAGGCTGGCACGGACGTGTGGGTGATTCCGGCGGCAGGCGGCGCGGCGCGGCGGCTGACGTTCCATCCGCCGACCGAGGCCGGCACCGGCGGTCGCCACGGGCCCGACGACATGGTGGTCACCTGGACGCCCGATTCGAAATCGGTGGTCTTCCTGACGAAGCGCGACCAGTGGAATACCTGGATCCAGGACATGTACAAGGTGCCCGTCGATGGCGGCGCCGCGACGCGCATGCCCATCGACAGCGCGGTCGGGCTGGCGACGTACGCGCCCGACGGCCACACCATCGCCTACAACCGCATCTTCACGAACTTCCGCACCTGGAAGCGCTACAACGGCGGCCAGGCGCAGCAGATCTTCACGTACGACTTCGACACACACAAGTCGGAACAGGTCACGCATTGGAGCGGCACCAACACGTCGCCGATGTGGGTCGGCACGAAGATCTACTACCTCAGCGACCAGGACGCGCACCGCCGCGCCAACCTGTGGGTCTACGACCGGGCGACCGGCAAGACGCGCGAGGTCACGCACTTCACCGACTACGACGTGGACTTCCCGGCCTTCGGCAGCGACGCGATCGCGTTCCAGCAGGGCGGCAAGCTGTGGCGCCTCGACCTGCCGAGCGAGCAATTGCAGGAAGTGCCGGTCTCGGTGCCCGACGACAATCCGCGCCTGCGAGCGCGCGTCGCGGACGTGAAGGATGCCATCCGCGAAGCCGATCCCGCGCAGCAGATCGACTTCGCGCTGGCGCCCAATGGCCGGCGCACGCTGTTTTCCGCCCGCGGCGACATCTTCAGCGTTCCGACCGAGAACGGCGCCACGCGCAACCTGACGGCCACGCCGGGCATCGACGAGGACCACCCGGCTTGGTCGCCCGACGGCAAGTCGGTGGCCTACACCACCGATGTCGGCGGCAATCCGCAGGTCGCCACTCGACCCGCCGAAGGCGGTCCCGAGAAGGTGCTGACCTCGTTCGCCGATGGCTACCTGTACGGCCCGGTTTTCTCGGCCGACGGCAAGACGCTCGCCTTCTCCGACAGCGCGCACCGACTGTGGACGGTGCGCACCGACGGCGGCGCGCCCAGGCTGGTCGCTCAGGACAAGCTCGGTGAGATCCACGACCAGGCCTTTTCGCCGGACGGCCGATGGCTGGCGTTCAGCATGTCCGCCGTCGGCCGCCGTCGCAACCTGTACCTGCAGGAACTCGCGACCGGACACGTCACGCGCCTGGGCGAGGGCAACGAGATCGACGCCAACCCCGCATGGTCGCCGGACGGCAAATACCTGTACTTCACGTCCAGCCGCCACGAGAACCCGGTCGGCTCCGACATCGACTTCGACTTCGCCTTCCTCAAGACCGGCGGCATCTACGCGATCGCGCTGGCGCGAGACACCGCGTCGCCGGTTGCACCGAAGTCCGACGAGGCCGACAGCGCGCCCGACAAGGACGACGCAAAGATGGACGAGGATGCGGCGCGCAAGAAGGCGGCCAAGGCGGTCAAGGACACGGCCAGCGGCAAGGGCAGCGCCGCCGACGAGAAGCAGCCGCCCGATCGCACCGCGGCCATCGCGCCGATCCGCATCGACCTGGACGGCCTGATGGCGCGCGCGGTGGCGTTGCCGGTCGATGCTGCCAACATCGCGCAGCTCGACGTGCGCGGTAGCCGCGTCTTCTACCTGACGCAACCCCTCGGCCTCATCGACGGCCAGCTCAAGGGCGAGAAGCCGGCACTGCGCTTCTACGACCTGAAGAAGCGCAAGGCGTCCGTGATCGCCGAGGACGTCGACGCCTACTCGCTGTCGCTCGACGGCGAGCGTGTGCTGGTGCGCCACGAGAAGGAGTACACGGTACTCGACACGAAGGCCGACGCGTTCAAGGACGAGGAAACGAAGAAGGCCTTGAACCTCGGCCACATGCGAGCGCTGGTCGAGCCGGCGCAGGAATGGTCGGAGATGTTCGACAACGCCTGGCGCCTCGAGCGCGACCTGTTCTTCTCGACGGCGATGAACGGCGTCGACTGGAAGAGCGTGCACGCGAGCTATCGCAAGCTGCTGCCTCTGGCCGGTTCGCGCGAGGATCTGAACTACCTGATCGGCCAGATGATCGGCGAGATGGGCAACTCCCACACGTATGTCGGCGGCGGCGACGACGGCGAGACCGCGCCGGCCACGCATGCTGGTCTACTGGGCGTCGACTGGGCGCTCGACGCGGCGTCGGGGCGCTATCGCCTCGCCAGGATCTACGCCGGCGACAACACGCGCGACGACTACCGCAGTCCGATCGCCCAACCCGGTCTCAACGTGAAGGCCGGCGACTACGTGCTCGCGATCAACGGCGCGGAGCTGCGCGCGCCGACCGATCCGGACGCCTTGCTGCAGCTGACGGATACCGACACGACGGTCGATCTGGTCGTGGCGCCGAGCCCGGAAGGCCCGCGTCGCCACCTCGCGGTCAAGCCGGTCGGCAAGGAGCTTTCGTTGCGCGAGGCGGCCTGGATCGAGCACAACCGGGCGCTCGTCGACAAGCTGTCCAGTGGACGGGTGGGCTACGTCTACATGAGCGACATGGAACAGCTCGGTATCCAGCAGTTCGTGCGCCAGTTCTATGCGCAGCTCGGCAAACAAGCCATGATCCTCGACGACCGCTGGAACGGCGGCGGCTTCATCGCACCGTTCGCATTGGAGAGGTTGCGCCGGGTGCTGGTTTCGCTGGGAACCAACCGCGAGGGCGGCATCCAGACCGAGCCGGAATCGGTGCTGCACGGACCCATGGTCACGCTGATGAACCACTGGTCTTCGTCCGACGGCGACATCTTCCCGTACCTGTTCAAGCAGTACGGACTCGGCCCGATCGTCGGCACCCGGTCGTGGGGTGGCGTGCGCGGCATCCGCGGCTACTGGCCGATGATGGACGGCGGCTACGTGACGATCCCCGAGGACGCCATTTACGCGCTCGACGGCAAGTGGGCCGTGGAGAACCGCGGCGTCGATCCGGACGTCGAGGTCGAGGACGAGCCAGCCGACCTGCTGGCCGGACACGATGCGCAGCTCGAGACCGCGGTCTCCATGATGGTCAAGGCGCTGGAAGGCAAACGGGCCTCGCTGCCGGCGCCTCCGCCGCTGCTGCCGCCCTATCCGGCCAACGGCATCGTGGCGCCGCAGGAGTAGGCGATGGCCATGGCGCCTCGAATATTGCCCGGCCCGCCGCTTCCAGCGGCGTCGGGGCGCCTCCCTTTCGATTGAAGCAGCACCTTGCCGGTGGCTGGCTTCCGGCCACAACCGGCTACAGGGACTTCCCATTCGGTCAATACCTTTCCATCCCTCGCATAGACCCACGTCTTGAAGCTGCAGCAGCACAGAGAACAGACTGCACATCTACAGGCGGCCTTGTTGCACTCATTGGTGCGGGCCCAGATACGAACCGCTCAGCAGGACTCCATTC
>FTIF01000228.1_pt2 | contig 19899 bp, 17 predicted proteins | sample 1658001 | NCBI WGS metagenome assembly FTIF01 (sample SAMEA3914789, study PRJEB12502) | metagenome | biome: forest; material: soil | place: Canada | collected 2011-07-03 | depth 0.3 m | reverse complement strand
AGGCTCGGGAACTCGTGCTGCATCTCCCGGGCCCGCTGGCGCACGGCGGGGCTGAGCAGCAGCTCGCGGCTTGGCGGCAGTTCGACGACTGTCACGGCTTCGGGTAGCGAACGTTGATCGGCGACCGAGAATTCGCGGATCTGTTCGACTTCGTCGCCGAAGAACTCGAGGCGCCACGGATGCTCGGCCGTCGGCGCGAAGACATCGAGGATTCCGCCGCGAACCGCGAACTCGCCGCGCCTGGTCACCATATCCACTCGCGAGTAGGCGAGGTCGACGAGCTGGGTCGACAGGGCGGACAGGTTGTAACCGCGCCCGCCCGCCACCAGTTCGAGCGGCTCGAGGCTTGTCAGGTTGTCGGAGAGCGGCTGCAATGCCGCGCGAACGCTCGCGACGACGATGAGGTCGCCGGCGGGATTCTGTTGCCACCGTTGCAGACGACGGAGAGCCCGGATGCGCTTACCGACCGTTTCCGTGCTCGGACTCAGCCGCTCGTGTGGAAGGGTCTCCCACGCGGGGAACTCGATGACCTCTGCCCCGGGAGCGACGCTCGCCAGCGCGGCGCGCAGAGACTCGGAATCGCGGCCGGTTGCGACGATCGCGAGCAGTGCCTGCGGCCCGCCGTCTGCATGAGCTCTGCGGGCGTCGAGCAGGCCGGCGAGGAGAGGCGCACGGAGGCCGTCGACGAGGGAGAAATCAGCACTGCGCTTGGCGTAGGACAGGGCATTATGGAACGTTTGGGCGCGCGAAAGCCCCGAAATCAAGCCCTGAAGGATCACCGGACGAGTCTACGCGCTGGGTACGACAGCACTCCGCCGCTTGCGCTCAGCGCGGCCTCAACTCGCCGTGTCGGTGTGAAAGCGCAACTGGGCCGCGGTGAGTCCGTCGCGGGCGATGGACTCGACGGCGTCCGCGGCATCCGTCAGCAGATTCGGCAGCACGGCGCGCTCGCTCGCGGTGAAGTCCCGAAGCACGAAGTCGGCCGCGGGCTGTCGGCCGGGCGGACGGCCGATGCCGACGCGCACGCGGTTGAAGTCGCCGGTGCCGATCGAGGAGATGATGTCGCGAATGCCGTTGTGGCCGCCGTGACCGCCGCCGAACTTGAGCTTGACGCGGTCGAAGGGGATGTCGAGCTCGTCGTGCACGACGATGAGCTGCGGCGGCTCCAGCTTGTAGAAACGGAGCAGCGCGGCGACCGGGCCGCCCGAGATGTTCATGAAGCTGTTCGGCTTCGCGAGCACGAGACGCGGACCCTCGAGACCCGTGCGTCCCTCGGCGACCGCCGCATTGGTCTTCTGACTTTTGAACTGGGCGCTCAGTCGGTCGGCGAGCTCGGCCAGCACCATCTGGCCGACGTTGTGCCGGTTGCTCGCGTAGTCGGGCCCGGGATTGCCGAGCCCGACTACGAGCCACTGATTGGTGTCCAGCGGGTCTGTCTTTCTCCCTGGGGGGCGGAACTACTCTGCGGCCTCGGCGGCCGGTTCTTCTGCGGCCTCTTCGGCTGCGGGCTCTTCGCCAAGATCCTGCTCTGCAGGAACACTGATCGCGACGACGAGAGTCTCCCCATCCGTGACGAGCACGGCTCCCTCGGGAAGAACGAGGTCCTTCGCGTAAATGTGCGTACCGGCCTCGAGGCCTTCGACGTCGACGATCACTCGCTCCGGGATGTTCGTCGCGAGTGCTTCGATCGTGATGGTCTTCGCATCCAGTTCGGCGATGGTGCCGGCGACCGGTTCACCCTCGACGTGCACAGCGATGTCCACCTCGACGCGCTCGCCCTTGCGGAGCACGATCAGGTCGATGTGCTCGATGATCTGGCGCAGTGGGTCTTTCTGGACGTCTTTGACCAGGGCGAGTTGGCTCGCACCCTCGATCTGCAGGTCCAGGATGGCGTTCGCCTTGCGGAGCAGCAGTGCCACCTCGTGGGCGGGAAGACTCACGTGCTTGGGGTCGGTGCCATGGCCGTAGACGACAGCGGGAACCTTCCCGGCGGACCGCAGTTTGCGGGCGACGCCCTTGCCGAAGCTCGTGCGGAGCTCGGCATCGATCTTGTTGGACAGCTCTTTCGAAGCGGCCTTCTTCTCAGACATGGTTTCTCCTTCGCGGGCCCTGGCCCGCGTCTTGTGGTTTCATCTCGAACGCTTCAGCGTGAGGAAAAAGACTTGTGGGCTGTTGACCAGCACCTGCGCCCGCTCCACCGCGTCGATAACGGATGTCCACCGCGCCCCTGAGAGTGCGGCCGACGATCCCTCGCCGAAGTACAGTGCCCGAGTTTACACGGATGCCCGGTCGTGCGCCTCTCCGTCTCGATCGGGCTGACCTGAGTGGAATCATCCGAATCCCGGCCGGCGGCGGAGATATCACCTCGCGGAGGGAGTCGCGACTCCATCCGCGAAACGGTTTTTCCGCCGAAACCGGCGGTATCTCCGCCGCGAGACGATGTCTCCGCCAGAGTCGGCGGTATCTCCGGGGAGCGGGTCGTACGGCTTCGAACAGCGCTAGTCCGCGAGAGCGGACAACGCCGCGGCGGCCTGTGCGGCCAGCTCCGGCGGCTTGGCCAGCGAGTCGAGCGAAACGGCCACGCCAGGCTCGGTCGCGGCGAGGGGCTCGAGCGTCGCGAGCTGCGAGTCGAGCAGGGACAGCGGCATGAAGTGACCCTCACGGTGTGCCATCCGCGACGCCAAGAGGTCGCGCGAGCCCTCGAGATCCACGAAGCGGGCGCGCGGTTCCGCGGACAGGATCGCTGCGCGGTAAGCACGCTTGAGCGCGGAACAGGCGATCACCAGTCCGGTGTTCTTCGCCTCGGCAAGTTCCCGGCCGACCCGAGCGAGCCACGGCCAGCGATCGTCGTCGGTGAGCGGATGCCCGGCCGCCATCTTCGCGACGTTGGCCGCCGGGTGCAGATCGTCCGCATCCATGAACGGGACCCCGAGTTCCGCGGCGAGTGCCTTGCCAACGGTGGTCTTGCCCGATCCACTCACGCCCATGACGACGATGAGCGGCTTCCACGCCCTGTGATCCATCGGATCCAAACTACCAGTGGTGCACAGTTCCGTCGGTGACCCGGTTCGACAGGATACGTCATCGGCCCGGTCCCCGGCTTCCTCTCCGGCGTGGTCTCGACGGCCTCCCGGCAACATCCCGGCGGCAGCATCCCCGGCGGCGGAGCAACTACCTCGCGGAGCGAGATATTTCTGGCTCCGCGGACTGGTATCTCCGCCGCCCAGAGCGGCTGTCCCGCCGGGGGAACACATCCCCGCCGTACCTCACTCTTTCTCCGCCGCGAGAATGCTGCCGATCCCGTTTCTCCGCCATGCCGGACTTTTCTCCGCCGCGAGGGGACGCCCAACGACAGACCGCCGCCGCCCAGCGCCGACCGACAGGAGACAACCGGCCAAAGCCGATAACCTGAAGTCGGTACGAAACAGTCGAGTCAGGGAGTCACAGTGGTCGAGACAGTTGCAAATATCGGCGTCGTCGGACTGGCGGTGATGGGCTCCAATCTCGCCCGCAACCTCGCGAGTCGGGAGGGCAACACGGTCGCGGTGTTCAACCGGTCCTCCGAAAAGACCGACACGCTGCTGGCCGAGCACCCGGAGGCGGAGTTCGTCGGCACCAAGTCGTACCAGGAGTTCGCGGCATCCCTCCGCAAGCCGCGCACGGCGATCATCATGGTGCAGGCGGGTAAGGGCACCGACGCCGTCATCGACGAGCTGACGAACGTGTTCGAGCCGGGCGACATCATCGTCGATGGTGGCAATGCGCTCTTTACCGACACCATCCGCCGTGAGAAGGCGATCCGCGAGACCGGCATCAACTTCGTCGGCGCCGGCATCTCCGGCGGAGAGGAAGGCGCGCTCAAGGGTCCGTCGATCATGCCGGGTGGTTCTGCCGAGGCGTGGCAGACGCTCGGCCCGATCCTCAGGTCCATCGCAGCGGTCGTCGACGGCGAGCCCTGTGTCACCCACGTGGGCACCGATGGCGCCGGCCACTTCGTCAAGATGATCCACAACGGCATCGAATACGCCGACATGCAGCTCATCGCCGAGGCCTACGACCTCATCCGCCGCGGCACCGGCAAGAGCCCCGCGGAGATCGCCGAGATCTTCACCGAGTGGAACAGGGGCGAGCTCGAGAGCTACCTCATCGAGATCACGGCCGAGGTGCTGAAGCAGGTGGACGCCAAGACCGGGCGCCCCCTCGTCGACGTGATCCTCGACCAGGCCGGTTCGAAGGGGACGGGGGTCTGGACGGTGCAGAACGCACTCGATCTCGGCGTGCCGGTCTCGGGCATCGCGGAGGCGGTGTTCGCCCGCGCCCTGTCATCGAAGCCCGAGCAGCGGGCCGCGGCATCCGCGCTCCCCGGCCCCAGTTCCACCGTCGCTGTCGACGACCCTGACGCCTTCATCGAGGACGTGCGCCAGGCGCTCTACGCCTCCAAGATCATCGCCTACAGCCAGGGCTTCGACGCGATCGTCGCCGGTGCCGAGAAGTACGGCTGGGACATCAAGAAGGGCGACATCGCGAAGATCTGGCGCGGCGGCTGCATCATCCGGGCACGCTTCCTCAACCGCATCACGGATGCCTACGCCGAGAACCCGGGACTGGTCGCGCTGGTGACCGCCCCGTTCTTCACCGACGTGGTCTCGAATGCGCAGGACTCGTGGCGCCGCGTGGTCGCCGGCGCCGCCTACGCGGGCATCCCGACCCCGGCCTTCTCCTCGTCTCTGGCCTACTACGACGGGCTGCGCGCCGACCGGCTGCCAGCCTCCCTCGTGCAGGGACAGCGCGACTTCTTCGGCGCACACACCTACAAGCGAGTGGATGCCGATGGCACCTTCCACACGCTGTGGAGCGGCGACCGAAGCGAGATCGAGTCAGAGGGCTCGTCGCACTAGCTCGACGGCGGGGAGCGATGAAGGACTGGGACGACGAACCGGAACTCGCGGGCTACGAGCCCGGGAGTGGTCGTCCCCTGCGCAGCCGCAGGACCGTGATCACGATGCGAGTCGTGGTGGTCGTGGGCATACTCTGCCTGGTGATGCCCCAGGTGATCACGACCGTGACGGTCGCGGCATCCACTGCCCAGACGGCCTGCGCGGCGTGGGTACGTTATGAAGCGCCCGACGCGAACGGGTCGTCGGCGCGGTTCGAACTCTTCGGCGCGGGTGGGATCGGCTGGGAGTGCTACACGGTCGGAGCTTTCGGCGGTGACAGGGATGTCGCCTCGCTCGGCCTCATCCCGATCTCGCCGCGTCTGTCGCGCGTGCCGGTCCCGGGCTCGAACACCTAGTCGGAGCTGTCCGCTAGACGACTGCAGTCACACTCAGCGTCACGTCAGAACACGTGAGGGCCTATGCGGCACCGTCGAACATCGAGGTGACAGAGCCGTCGCTGAACACCTCGTGAATCGCGCTCGCAATGAGCGGTGCGATCGGCAGGATCGTGAGGGTGGCGAAGCGCTTCTCAGCGGGGATCGGAAGAGTGTCGGTGACGACGACCTCGTCGATGAACTCGCTCTGAAGGATGCTGCTAGCAGGCTTGGAGAAGACCGCGTGGGTCGCCGCGACGACCACGTTGGTCGCGCCGGCGGCCTTGAGCGCTTCCGCCGCCTTCACGATGGTGCCACCCGTGTCGATCATGTCGTCGACGATGAGGCAGGTTCGGCCGTCTACCTCGCCGACGATCTCGTGCACGGTCACCTTGTTGGGCACCAGCGGATCGCGGCGCTTGTGGATGATCGCGAGCGGCGCGCCGAGCTTGTCGCTCCAGATGTCCGCCACCCGCACGCGCCCCATGTCGGGGCTCACGACGGTGAGGGTGGCGGGATCGAGGCGCTCCTTGAAGTACTTGAGCAACACCGGCATAGCGAAGAGGTGGTCGACCGGGCCGTCGAAGAAGCCCTGGATCTGCGCAGCATGCAGATCGACGCTCATGATGCGGTCGGCCCCCGCTGCCTTGAAGAGGTCGGCGACGAGACGGGCGGAGATGGGTTCGCGTCCGCGGCCCTTCTTATCCTGGCGCGCATAGGGATAGAAGGGTGCGACGACAGTGATCCTCTTCGCGGAGGCTCGCTTGAGGGCATCCACCATGATGAGTTGCTCCATGAGCCACTCGTTGATCGGATAGGTGTGCGACTGGATGACGAAGGCGTCGGAACCACGCACGCTCTCGTCGTAGCGCGCGTAGATCTCGCCGTTCGCGAACGTACGGGCGTCGGTGTGCACGAGATCAGCGCCGAGATGCTCGGCGACATCAGCTGCCAGTTGAGGATGGGCCCGGCCCGTCACGATAACGAGTCGCTTCTCTCCGGTGGCTGTGATCTCGGCCACGTGCCCTGCTCTCTGTGTTGGTCGAGCTTGTCGTGACTAGTCCGACGTTTCGTCGGATGCGGCTGCCGCTTCAGCCGCCGCCGTGCCCGGACGATTCTGTTTGACCCAGCCGGTCATGTTGCGCTGTTGAGCCACCGTGATCGCGAGGGCTCCGGCCGGCACATCCTTGCGCACAACCGTTCCCGCTCCCGTTTTGGCTCCGTCACCGATTCTAACCGGGGCGACGAAGACGTTGTGCGACCCTGCATGAACGTGGGAACCGATCTCGGTGCGGTGCTTGGTCAGGTCGTCGTAGTTCGCGGTGATGGCGCCGGCACCCAGATTCGTGCCCTCGCCGATCGTCGTGTCCCCGATGTAGCTCAGGTGCGGCACCTTGCTTCCCGCGCCGATGCGGGAGTTCTTGGTCTCGACGAACGTGCCGATCTTGCCGCCCTCTCCGAGATAGGTGCCCGGCCGAAGGAAGGCGAACGGGCCGACGTTTGCGTTCCTGCCGATGACTGCGAGTTCGGCATCCGTTCGTTTGACCTTCGCGCCTTCGCCCACCTCGCAGTCGAGAAGGGTGGTGTCGGGGCCGATGATCGCGTCGCGCTCGATCACCGTCGCTCCCCTGATCTGCGTGCCGGGCAGGATCTCGACGTCTTCGGCAATGTTCGCGGTGAGGTCGATCCAGGTCGTGGCCGGGTCCTGGATCGTCACGCCGGCGAGCTGCCAGCCGCGCACGATGCGCGCGTTGAGTTCCACGGCGGCCGCGCTCAGCTGAACGCGATCGTTGATGCCCGCGACGAGCCAGGGATCTGAGACGGGAACAGCTTCGATGCGGCCGCCGGATGCGCGGATGCCTGCCGCGGCATCCGTCAGGTACTTCTCGTTCTGTGCGTTGTGGGTGCCGATCGCCGCGAGCGCCGTGCGCAGCGCGACCGCGTCGAAGACGTAGATGCCCGAGTTGATCTCGGTGATGAGCAACTGCTCCGGGGCGGCATCCTTCTGCTCGACGATCGCCTCGAAGGCTCCCTCGGAGTCGCGGATGATGCGGCCCGCGCCGGTCGGATCGCTGAAGTAGGCGCTCAGCAGTGTGAGGTCGTTGCGCGCGAGCTCGTGGCTCGTGACGAGGGCGCGTACGGTCGCGGCATCCAGCAGCGGAACGTCCGCGCTGAGTACGAGCACGTGTCCCGCGAAATCCGCCGGAAGGCTGGCCAGCCCGAGCTCGACCGCGCGACCCGTGCCAGGAGCTTCGTCCTGGTCGACGATGATCGCCTGCGGAACCTGCTCGCTGATCACGGCGGCGACCGCGTCACGCTCGTGACGCACCACGGCGACGATGTGGGCTGCTCCGAGCTGCTCCGCGGTCGCCAGCACGTGTGCGACGAGCGAGACGCCCGCGATTCGGTGCAGGACCTTCGCACGCGAGGACTTCATCCGCGTGCCCTGGCCCGCGGCCAGGATGATGATGGCGAGTTCCGACACTCGGTCTCCTTCGATGAGCAGATATCTGAGCTCCGCCTCCAGGATTCGAACCTGGACCGAACAGCTCCAAAGGCTGTCGTGCTGCCGTTACACTAAGGCGGATTGCGCGCTACGGCGCAGCAACCCAGTCTGCCAGATAGCACCCGCCGCTTCAGCACCTTGCGTTTCTCCGGAGGATTCGACCCGCACATCCGTCATTCGGGGAAAAACGCCGCACAACCCGGCTCATGGCGCAAAACCTCCGGAGAAACGCGAGTGGATGGGCGGGGCGCGATAATGGTCGGATGCCTCCTCACGACGAAGTCGACCGCATCGTCGACGCGTGGCTGCGCGAGCGCCCCGACCTCGACTTCGCGCCGCTGCAGGTGCTGTCGCGTGTCGGGCGGCTGTCGAAGCACCTGGACAGGGCGAGGCGAGCCGCCTTCACGGCATCCGGACTCGAGTCGTGGGAATTCGACGTGCTCTCGGCGCTGCGCCGCGCCGGCAGGCCGTATCAGCTCAGTCCGAAGTCGCTGCTGCAGCAGACGCTCGTCTCGAGCGGCACGATGACCAACCGTATCGATCGGCTGGTCGAACGCGAGCTGGTCGAGCGGCACACCGACCCCAACGACGGTCGCGGCACCCTCGTGACGATGACCCGGGCGGGTCGCGAGCGGGTAGACGCCGCGATCAGCCAGCTGCTCATTGCCGAGGGTGACCTGCTCGACGGCCTCTCCGCCACCGACCAGGACCGGCTCGCCGGCCTGCTCCGCAAGCTCAGCCTCGACTTCGACTGACTCGCATCACGACCGGGAGGGCCGGAGACGCCGAGGACCGATTCGCGGTGACCGCCATGGAATCCGTTCAGGCTATCCGAAGCGACCGTGAACGTAGTCCGCGGTGCGGGAATCCGCTGGATCGCCGAACATCGCTTCTGTACTCCCGTGCTCGACGATGCCGCCCGGCTGCCCCTGGGCCGCAAGGAAGAACGCGCAGTTCTCGGAAACACGCTGGGCCTGCTGCATGTTGTGGGTCACGATGACGATCGTCACCTCGTGCGCGAGCTCGAGCATGGTCTCTTCGATCACCCTCGTGGATGTCGGGTCGAGCGCCGAGCACGGCTCGTCCATGAGCAGAACGCGTGGGCGGATCGCGATGGACCGCGCGATGCATAGCCGCTGCTGCTGGCCGCCGGACAGTCCGCCACCCGGTTGACGCAGCCGATCCCGGACCTCCTTCCACAGCCCCGCCTTGATGAGGGATGTCTCGACGATCTGATCCTTCTCGGAACGCGAGGCGCGCTGCCCACTCAACTTGAGCCCGGCGACGACGTTGTCGTAGATCGACATCGCCGGGAACGGGTTCGGTTTCTGGAAGACCATTCCCACGTCGCGCCGCGCGTCGGTGATGCGGCGGTTCTGGTCGTAGATGTCGTGGTCGTCGAGCAGCACCTCGCCGGCAAGTGACGCGGAGGGGATCATCTCGTGCATGCGGTTCAGGATGCGCAGAAAGGTGGATTTTCCGCACCCCGATGGGCCGATGAGCGAGGTTACCTTGCCCGCGTCCATGACGAGCGACACGTGGTCGAGGACCTTGCGTTCGCCGAACCATGCGGAGACCGATCGCGCCTCTAGGGTCGCGAGGGTTGAGGTGACCGCGGGCGGAGTGTCGGCCCGCGTGTGGTTGCCCAAGGCGTCGTCGCGACGCGCATGCCGGGCATCGAGGAACGTCGACGAGGTAGGGAGCAGGTTCGTTTCTGTCATGGGTGTCCTTGTTGTCGGGTGGCGAGGTTGTCGGGTGGCGGGAGGTTCAGGTCAGGTTGGGAAGAAGGGCGGCTGCGGCATCCGCGGTGGACGCACCGAGTACGAGGAGAACGGGAACGGAGACGATCCAGGCCTGCCAGCGACCCCACGCCACGGTCAGCCAGCGGGCGAGAATCGCGGCGAGAACCAGCCACTGGAAGCTGAACATGAGCGGCAGCAGTCCGGTGGAGTCAGACTGCATGACCTCCTGAGAACTACTCACCGCTTTCGGAAGGAACACCTGCGCCGGGGTGTCTTTCGCCGGACCCTTGAGCGCCGCGTCGACATAGAGCACGCTCGCCGGGGCGAGAGCCACCCCGTCCGCTGTCACGAGCTCGAGGCGACCCTTGCCCTCCGCGAGACTGGCGGGCAGCCGATCGCCGGGCCTGCGCAGGCCGAATACGGTGAAGGTCTGCCTGCCCTGACCCGTCGTCACGGTGACGGTGTCGCCGGGTACCAGCTTCGCGAGGCCGCCAAACGGGCCGCCGAAGGTCGTCTGCCGTCCGTAGAGAATGCTCGACCCTGCCTGCCCCGGCATGACGGTGTCGGGGCGATGGCCGACCCCCTGCCGGGTCTGCGAGGATGCGGTGCCCTCCCGTACCACCTCCGTGAGGCCGAGCTTGGGAATCTGGAGGAGCGCCACCGGCGTTCCGGCCGCGACGAGCTGCTCGTTGAGATCGAGCTGCCCGAGGGGTGTCGTCGCTTCCGCGAGACTCGCGCGTAACTGCGCGTAACCCACCTCCTGGCTTCTGGCATGCTGAAGCGCTCCGAAGAGCGTCATGTGCCCGACGAGGCCCAAGAGGAGAGCGGAGAGTGCGAGCCAGACCACGCCGATCCACCACCGCACCTCACGAGGGGTGGTGCGCACGCGACGAGATTTCGCGGAGGGGCGCCGACGCAGCCAGACCGGAAGTGCCTTGTCTCTGGTCCGACGCGGGGGCTTCGCTGGAGCGGGCAGCTCGTCGGTCTGGACGGTCACGCGACCGACCTCGCGACAAGCAGGAAGGGCAGCCATCCGTTCGATATTGCGACGAAGAACGCGGCAATCCCGCACAGCAGGCCCCCGGACACGATCGACCACACGATCCACGGGGTCGAACCCGATGAACCGCTGCCCCCGGACACGATCGTTACCGGCGCGTTGGCGACATGGTGTGATGCCCAACCCGTGGCTTCGATCGTGTGATCTCCCGTGCTGAGTTGCTTCGGCACGGTGATCGCGGCGACGACGGTGCCGTTCGCGCCCGTCGTGAAGCTGCCGAGCACTGTCCGCTCAGGATAAGCGACGAATTGCACCCGTTCTCCGGCGGTGAAGCTGCGACCGGTGGCGGTGACCACCTCGCCAACGCGGACGCGCTTGTGATCGAGGCTGAGTTGATCGGCATTCGACGTCGGAGTCGGGGCCACGGGCGGTGCCGAGGCGTTCGACGGGGACGGCGATGGCGTTCCTCCGCTTCCGCCGCTCCCGCGGCCATGCCCGTTGCCGGGAATCCGGACGGTGACGTTCGGCTGGTCGCTCGGCGAGGGGCCGGGGTCCGCGATCGCCGCTCCGAGTCCGCCACTCACCGAGAGTCCGATCGCAGCGAAGACGATCCAGGCTCCAACCACAATTCTCACTGTGGCACTCCCGAGCTTGCCAACGCATTCGGTGCCTTCGCCTCATTAAGGGCCGTCTCCCGGGCATCGGCGGATGCCGCATCGATCGCGTCGTACAGACGCTCGCGGGTAAACCCGATGTAGCGGACGAGCAGGTACAGGCCGCCAACGACGAGCAGGGCGATCACCAGAAGCGTCCACGGGATGGCGCCAGTGAGCGTCTCACCCGCGACGCTCGAGTACTTCGCAGCGGGGCGAGGCGTCGCCGGCGAACCGTCGGCCTTGCGAAGCGACGACTCGGCCACGCGATCCGTCGGAACCATCGGCTTGAGGGTCACCCTGGACCACAGCAGTATGAGCGGGGCGATTCCCGTTCGATCGAGCTTCATGTGCACGGACTGCCCTGGCAGCAGGTTCGTGAGTCTCTTGGCACTGAAGGAGGCGAGCTGGATGCCGAAGGGTCCGGTGATGGTGATCGTCTGCATCACATCGACGCGAGCGTTTCCGGCATTCGTAACCGCGTAGTCGAGCCCGGTGCTGCCGCCACCGAAGGGATTCCACGGGGAGGTGAATCCCGACACGAGGCCGGCCGTCGCGACCACCGGCTTGACCGCACCAGACACGTCGAGGTAGATGCGGGCGCCGACCCGCTCCTCGAGCGTGATGGTCTTGCCCTTCTTGTCCGTGCTCTGCTGGGTGATCGACGCCACGATGCCGGCCGTGTGGTCGCCGGGGGTCGCGTCGGACGGCACGAGCATGCTGAAGGGGATGCGGGCCTGGATGCCGGGTGCGAGCATCACTGTCGGCTGGGAGAGCTTGACCCAGGAGCCGGAGTCCTTCGGTGCAGCTGACGACGGGAGCAGGCTGAACGCGCCGGTGGCGAATTCATTGATGCCGTCCGTGGCGTACAGAGTGAAGGTCTGGGCAGTCTTGCCCTGATTGGAGATCGCCACGTAGTCCGTGATCTGCGTACCGGGAGCGACCGCATACGCGAAGGACTCGCGGCCATCCGGACCAGACGCATTCGCTGCCTGCACGCTCCAGCTCGCGGGGTTGGGATCGACTGAAGTCGCTTGCGGCGTGGCTGAGGCGACGGCGAACGCGGGCGCGAGCGGGCCGAGGGTGAGGCCGGCGGCGAGCAATATGGCGAGTGAGACGCGGGAGACGATCATGGCTGCCTTTGGGTGTCTGCTGTAGTGAACTCGGGAAATGGCAATTGCGCAGGACCGAGACCGGACGCCTCGCGGCGACCGATCCCGTCCTGCGCGCAATTGCCTGGTTAGACGAGCGTCAGCGTAAGAGTCGCGCTGTACGCACCCGCCGGGGTGTTGGCAGGGGCGGCGAGGTTGAGTGTTGCGCCAACCTTCGTCGTCGTCTTCTGGTCGACGGGCGAGCCGGACGCCAGGATGGCGGCCGTCTTCAGTCCGTTCGCGGCACCCGCGACCACCGCTGCGCCGATGGTTCCGGCGTTGGTGGCCGAATCGACCGTGCTGGGGGTCCAACCGAGGTACTTACCGTCGAGCGTCTTGCTGCCCGCGGTGAAGTCCGTCGTGATGCCGGTCAGGCTCCACGCGGCGGAACCGAGCTGGCGCGTGTCGGTGACCGTGACCGTCGGGAGCGTTCCCGATGCCGTGAGCACTCCGCCGTTCAGCGCCGCGGTGCCGAGGTTGACCGACGCGGCAACACCCGTGAGAGTCAGCGAGCCGACTCCTGAGGGGATTGCCACCGTGATGTTGACCGGGGCGACGTTGTTGCTGACGGTCACCGTCACGACAGCCGACACTGCGGAGTCGTTGTAGGCAGGGTCGCTGCTTCCGACGAACTGCGCCGTGTAGGTGTAGGTTCCCGCCGGAAGAACGGCGGTGGTGAAGGTTCCGACGCCGCTCGCGACGGTACCGGAGCCGATGAACGCGTTGGTGCTGTCAAAGAACTTGACGGCACCGATAGCGCCGGTCGCGGTCGCCGGAGTGGCGTCCTTGACAGTACCGGTGAGGAGGACTGACTTGTCGGCCTGCGCGGCGCCGGTCAGGGAGACCGTCGTGTTCGCCTTCACGACGGGAGCCGTGTAGACCGACCAGGTGCCCGCTGTGACGTCAACGCTCATAGGCAGAACGAAGTACTTGTCAGTGGTGAAGTTGATCGACGTTGACACCGCCGAGCAGTACAGGCGGATCTCCCAGTTTCCCGTCACGAGCGGCGTCGTCAGCGTGTCGAACGACTTGTTGCTCACGAACGGGTTGGTACCGGGGTTCGAGTAGGTGTCATCCATGGCGATTGGGTTACCGTCGAGGCCGGTGTGGCCATAGGCGGTTACCGACGAGTTTCGACTGGTCGAGAGGTTGCCCAAATTCGTACCGTTCTGGTACGCGAAGGTGTCGCTTCGGCCCTGGAAGCCTGCCGGGCAGCCAACGTTGGAGGTGAGTCCGTAGAACGCCGGCGAATCCGAGATGAGTCCCGTGGTGATGACCGACCCAATCGTAGTGACGTTGGTCTTCGGACCGTGGAGGGTCAGCGTGCCACCGGCGAGGGTGTCCGCATTGGCGGCTTGCGCCATGGTGAGTCCGCCGAAGACGACGGCGCCGATAACGGCGATCGCCGCGATCCGGCTAGAGATGTTTTTCATGAGGAGCTTGAACCTTTCGTTGGGAGACGAGCGTTACTGAGTGAATGGACCGGTGGTAGCGGTGCTACCACACAGGCTGCCGAGGGTGCCGAAGCCGTACTTCTTGATGATCGTTGCGTTGGAACACACCGATGAGGACGTACCGACGAATGCCGCGGCGATCGCGGCGTCACCGAGACGCGAGGTCTGGACGATGTTGTAGACGTTGCGCACGATCGGGAATCCCGTGTTCAGGACGGCACCCGTGGTGGTGATGTTGTACGGCTTGACACCGCCGACCTGGCCGAGGACGATGCCACCGCGACGCTCAATGACCGCCGACGGAAGCGACTGCCAGTTGCCCTGGGCGATGTACTGCGCCACTGAGAACGGGGCGATGTCGCCAGGACCCGAGATGAAGGTTCCGTTGTGCTCCTCGACCGTGTTGCCGAGGTCTGTGGCGCAACCACCGGCCGTGATGTCGGTCTCGGTGAGTCCGAGGGTAGCCAGCCAGAATTTGCGTGTGCCCGAACCCGACTGCGGCAACAGCGGCCTGATCGTCACACCGAGACCGTTGCTGTCGGTGAACGTGGTGACCGAGCAACGGTAGACGTTGCGCAGCGTGAACGGCGCCGGACTCGTGCTGTCCTGCGACGAGGATCCGATGGGGATGTCCCGCGGGAAATCGCTCGCCGCATTGACCGCGAAGGTCACCGCGTCCTTGGCAAACGGGATGTAGGTAAGGGCAGTACCGCTGCCGGACGGTCCGCTCGACGAGCGAGCGAAGTCGACCTGGCCGGTGATGTCGACCGAGTTGAAGAGGTGCGTCCCGCCCTGTGCGGAATCGCTCAGCGCGTTAGCACCCGCGCCAGAGCCATTGGGGCGCACGAACGAGGGGCCGCCCGCCTTCGTCTGGATGGTCGCACTGCCGGTCGCGTCATAGGACCCGATCGATGACACGGCCGTAGCCAGGCCCGCAACAACGTCCTGGGTTGTATCCGAACCGACACCCGAGAGTGTCTTGAAGACACCGGGAGCCGGGTCTGCCGACGCGGAGATCGCGCCGAACAGGGTTGCCGTACACACGGCAACCGCCACCGCGCCGAGGCGCAGCTTGGTTTTCTTGAGCATGTTTTCAGCCTTCTTTGGTAATCTGCCCGTGTAGTTCCGTCCGGTTGGACATCCCCCTCATCTGCTTCACGGTTCGGTGAGGGGGTTTTCTGGCTCCGGGGCATGGCGGAGGAGAAAGTTAGAGGATTCGCCTCCCCCTGAACAGCAGCGGCGCAAGGAGCGCACCGCCTAGCCCGGTCAGTAGAGACCCGCTGAGGGCGACTTGTGCAATGGGAAGAGTTTGGGCGGCCGGTGTGCGACCGCTTGCGACCGTAGCGGCCGCCGAGGTGCTCGCTCCGATCCCTTGGGGCCCGGCCGTCGTCGGATTGCCAGACACCAGGGCTGTGGACGCGCCTGGAGTGAAGCTGTCCTGCGGGTATCCGTTCGTGCTGGGCGCAGCCGTCGGCGCGACGTAGGCGGCAACCGCGAGCGCCGCGGCCTGCGCCTGACCCGCGAGCGCCGGAGTAAGCGGGATGTAGCCTGGCGGCAGTTCACCGAGCTGGGACCCTGGCACCTGGCCCTTTGTGGTCACCTGCGCGATGAACCGGGAGAAATCATTGAGCGCCGAGGCGTCGGAACCGGTCAGGTTCACCGTGGCATAGACGACCGTGGTGAGCGGATACCCACCGGCGGCAACCTTCGATGGGTCGATCTGTTGCACGGCGGGAAGCGATGTGGGAGTCAACGCCGAACTGAGCGCGGTTGTGAGAGATTCCGTCGTCGGTGACGCGAACTGGTCCACGGAGTTGTCAAGGCGCAGTGCCGCGCTGCTCAGCGCATAGCGCTGAGCAGACGGTGCGTCCGTAATAGCGATCATGAATCGCTGGCCTGCGACCTGGGCGCCGCCGCTCACCCAGTCTCCCAAGTTTCCTGCCGCATCGATCGCCGTGGGTTCCCACACGGTCTTCGCGCCGGGGTCCGCCCGGAAGGAGTTGCGCGCGGCGACGAGGAAGGTGTCCGCATAGGGCGCCGACTGCAGCGTCCCGAATCTGAAGCGCTCGACGTTCAGCTTCAGCGGAACGTGGCTGTCATCGACTTTGGGGAAGGTGTCGAGCGGCGTCTGGCTGAGCTTGAAGGGTGAGCCGTCGGCGTTGCCCAGACCAACGGGCTTCATGACGGTCTTGCCGTTCGCGTCGAGCGCGATGTCCCCGGCTTCCGTGAAGGTGGGGACCTGCGCTCCTGAATCGCCCTTCGGCAGGTAATAGGGATTGACGGTCATGCCCCACTTGTCGGGAGTTCCGGCGAGCCAGGCGGCCGCCTCGGTGTCCCCTTGGATCCATTTCCAGATCTGGCGGATCGCGTCCGCGCCGGCCGGGCCCGGAATCACGATCGCCGGATTCGAACTGAACTGCGGCCAATTAGTGGGGTTGAGCGCCTGAAAGTCCGGGTCCTGGTTGAGGTATGCGTAGGTCCGATTGACCGCTCCGAGCTGCAGATACTTCTTGGTTGAGTCATCCGAGGCGCTGGAGGGAACGCTGAATCGATAGGACTGCGTGAGAAGTTTCGCGAGGAGTCGCGGCGACAACCGCAGGTTGTTGACTCGGCCGTCGGTCCCCTCTGCAAAAAATCCGACCTCGGCGGAGGTGACGGCAATGGGGGCGTAGCTCAACTGAGTGTTGGCGAGCTCCGTAACGCCCAACGCAGAATCGAGTTCGCTCGCGACGATCGGAAACGAGGAGAAGGCGAGGCCCCCCTGGTTATCGAGAAGCTGCTGACGCGCGACGCTGTCCGGGTTCGTGGCGAAGCTGAAGGTCGTCTTGAGGTCGTTGCACAACTGCGGCTGCCAGGAAGCCATGGCTCCGACGAGAAGCTGCGAGCCGATGAGGCGTCGTTCTGTGTTGCCGGGCGCGCAGGTGTTTCCGGTCGGGTTGAAATCGAGAGGGATGTTGATTCGATTCAACCAATAATCACACGCGGGATTGACGGGACTTCCGGCCTGGATGGAGTTCGGGCGGCCATAGGCGAACGGTGCGTTCGAGTTGTCGAGGATGTCGCTGCAGCTGTTGTCATGACCGCCGTACACCGTCCCTCGCGGGACGAGCACCAGCCAGCACCTGAGGTGACCGGCAGTGCCGCAACCCAGCGCGGGAGCTTCCTCCGAGGTCTGCGACTCGAAATTGAAGACGCCGGTGCCATCAGCATTGATTCTCACGCTTTGGACTTCATTCGTGGTCGCGGGCCCGAAGTAGTCGAGCAACGGATACACGGCATCCGTCGTTCCCGCCCGGAAGACCTCTCGCCCGGTAATCGGAGTTCCACCGGAGGTGCGAAAGGGCACGTCTACGGCGTTCATCGCGGTGGGCTGAATGTCCTTGGCCGCGACCCGCGGAATGTTGTCGAGATAGACGCTCTTATTGAGGCCGTTGTTGTTGGCGTATCGTCCGCCCCACTCGCAGGTCTCATTGAAGCCGGCCGCGAGCGGATCGGGCCCCCAGCACTGCATGGCTTGGAAAAAGTTCTGCGCGCTGCTCCAGGTGTCGCCGTTGGAATCGGTCGCCTGCTTCGTCGCAGCGAAACCAGCGATGTCGACCTGTAACGCTTGATTGGTGAGGCCGGAGGTCTGGTCGACGGTCACCGAGATGTTCTTGAATCCCTGGTAGTGCACACTCGACGCGGACCGCGTCGGCTGAAAGGCGGATGCGGAGCCGGTGTCTCCCGCCCACTTCACCGTGAGCACTGACGAGGTGTCCGCGCTGGCCTTGGTAGCGCTGCCGGGAACAACGAAGAACATGCCGACCACGGATGCCGCTGCGAGCATAAGGCAGGCGATTCGGGTGAGCGACAGCGCCAGATTGCCGCGTCTGGTCGCCCGAGGGGGGGTCATGAGGGTCACGTTAGATACCGCCAGTGGATGGCGGTTCAGGAGAGCGTGGTCTACGCAAGACGCGCAGGTTAACGTTTGGCATTCTCTTCTTTCGACCTGGTGCGCGTGCGACCGCGCGTGGCTTGCGGATTGCGTTGCGACGGGCGATCGCCGGGGGCCCGAAGATGGCGAAGAGCACGAGAAAGGCCACTGCCGCGAGCGCCAGCGTAGCCAGCCACGGTCCCGACGCTGGGGGCAGTTTCGTGGGGATTCCGGTGACGACGGACGGTCCGCTCACGCCCGCGAGTGAGAGCCCTGGGGTGCCCGCGTCAGTCGTCGGCCCGGAAGTCGCGGTGGTCGTTCCGGCCGCTGCGCCCGCCGCGCCCGGAGCGGCTCCCGTCTTTGGTCCGCTCGAAAGCGCGGTCACCTGACTCTTGACGCCGCCGGTTCCCGTTGCGCACTGGTCGCTGCCCTGTTTGTCGCAGGCCTGGGGCTGTGGTGCCGTGTTCGCCAGCTTGTTGCTGCCGTCTGGCGAGAACGTCGGGTTGTTGCACTTCGCGATGTTGACGCTCGTCGGGTCGCCTCCCGGAATCTTGCGCACCTGGTCGAGCCCGGCCGTCACGAGGTTGACGGGTAGCGGGGAGTAGCCGAGCACCTCTGCCTGCTGCTGTCCCTCGCACAGGAAGTAGTTGGCGAAGGCGGCGAGGGTGAGGCCCTTGTTCTCGGTGAAACCGTATTCGAGAGCGGTCGGGATGATCATGTACGAATAGGACGAGAGCGGATAGGTTCGCGGATCGGGGTTTCCATAGACGCCGTCGAGTTGCTGGGTGAGGTAGTCCAGGGACGACGGGTCCGAATTGACCTGCGCCCCGAGCAGACTCACCGCGACGTTGGCGGCTGTCGGTTCCGTGTAGTAGCCGGCCGAGTTGAGGATCTTGGCAACAGGCGAGTGGGTGTTGAGGGCGAAGGAGTACTCCACGTACGTGATCGAGCCGACGTACTGAGGCTGCGCCACGTAACCCGCGACTCCGTTGGATCCCGACTGGGAGACGAAGGCCGAGCCCGGGATGATCGGGTAGTTCGAAGTGATACCACAGTTGGCTCGCTTGGCCCTCACACAGAAGTCGCTCCAGATGGAGGGGAACTGCTTGCGCATCCAGGACGAGAACTGGGCGCTCGTGCCCGATCCATCTGAGCGTACGACGGGAATGATCGGCGTCGCCGGGAGGGCGAGTTTCGGGTTATCCTCGGCGATGGCTGGGTCGTTCCACTTGGTGATCACTCCGGTGAAGATCTTGGCCAGAGTGGCACCGCCGAGTCGCAGGTTCGTCACCTTCTTGCCCCCGATGACGAGGTTGTACATGAAGGATGTTCCGCCGGCCACGATTGGCATGTAGACGAATTTACGAGCCGGTCGCGGGTCAGCGCTGTCGCTGTCTTTCAGCTGGTACGGGATCTCCGAGACCGCGAAATCATAGCCGCCCCCGTCTTGGGAGAACAGCTGTCGACCCGCGGACGAACCCGCATCGTAGTACTCCACCTTCCAGCGGTAGTTGTTCCAGACATTCCGGATCCACTGCTGCAGAGCGTTCGCTGACCATGTCGAGCCGACGCCCGATATCGGGTAGTACTCCTTGCCGACGGCGGCAGACGCCGACATCGGTGCTGCGGCCGTCCCACCGAGAAGCACACCGATGACCAGCAGCATGCCGATGCCGCCGGTTGCCGTGCGACCGGCGCGACGCCGTCGAGGAGAAGGGATCACGATGTGCCGCCTTTGGGAGATTTTCGAACGAGCGAACGCAAGCGCGAGGCGATCGACGGCACCGGAGTGCCGAGGTTGCGGGCGGTGAAGCGGTAATCGTCCTCGCGCGAGCGCTTGGTCCGCCTGCGCTCCTGGCGAGGAGTCAGCACACCAGGCCCACGTCCGCCAATGACCCGAGCGATGGCGAACAGGATCAGCACGAGCACCATCAACACGGCGGCACTGCCGAATCCTCTGGCCACCATGCCGGGCTCCGGGGACTTCACGAAGCTGAACGTGGCGAGTGGGAGTGAGACCATCGCGCCCTTGAACGGGTTGACGTTGAAATACGTCGTGAGGCCCGCGGTCAGCAGAACGGGTGACGTTTCACCGATGCCGCGAGCGGTGCCGAGGATGATCGCGGTCGTGAGACCGGATCGCGCCGTGGGCAACGTCACATTCCATAC
>FTIF01000488.1_pt1 | contig 20010 bp, 11 predicted proteins | sample 1658001 | NCBI WGS metagenome assembly FTIF01 (sample SAMEA3914789, study PRJEB12502) | metagenome | biome: forest; material: soil | place: Canada | collected 2011-07-03 | depth 0.3 m | reverse complement strand
GCGCGACCGCCGGCGGGTGGAGCTGCTCAATTCCCTGCTGCTGTCGATGCCGGGTACGCCGGTCATCTACTACGGCGACGAGATCGGCATGGGCGACAACATCTTCCTCGGCGACCGCGATGGCGTGCGCACACCGATGCAATGGTCGTTCGACCGCAACGGCGGCTTCTCGCGCGCCGATCCGGCCTCGCTGGTGCTGCCGCCGGTGATGGATCCGCTGTACGGCTACCAGGCGATCAACGTCGAGGCGCAGGCACGGGACCCGCACTCCCTGCTCAACTGGATGCGGCGCATGCTCGGCATCCGCAAGCAGCAGCAGGCATTCGGCCGCGGCACGCTGAAACTACTCTACCCGAGCAACCGCCGGGTGCTCGCCTACCTGCGCGAATACACCGCGCCGAACGAGGCGCCGCGCACCATCCTGTGCGTGGCCAATGTGTCGCGCTCGGCGCAGGCGGTGGAGCTGGACCTGGCCAGTTTCGAAGGCCATGTGCCGGTTGAAATGATCGGCGGCTCGGCCTTTCCACCCATCGGCAAGTTGCCCTACCTGCTGACCTTGCCGCCGTACGGCTTTTACTGGTTCCAGTTGGCGGCCGAGGCGCAGATGCCGTCCTGGTATACGGCGGCGCCGGAGCCCATGCCGGACCACATCACCTTGGTGCTGCGCAATGGCATGGCCGATCTGCTGAAGGAGCCCGCGCGCGGCCTGCTGCAGGGCGACACGTTGCCCACCTACCTGCCCAAGCGGCGCTGGTTCTCGGTCAAGAACGAGCAGCTGCGCAGCGTGCGCATCACCCACGCCGCCGCGCTCAGCCCGACCATTCCCATCCTGCTGGCGGAAATCGAAGTCGAGACCGGGCGCGGCACGGACAGCTTCCAGCTGCCGCTGGGCTTCCTGCCCGAGGAGCAGAACGCCAGCGCCCTGCAGTACCAGCTGGCGCTGACCCGCCTGCGCCACGGCCGGCGCGTGGGGCTGCTCACCGACGCCTTCACCATTCCCGCCTTTGCGCATGAGGTGTTGAAGCTGCTGCGACAGGATGGCCGCATCCTGCTCGACGATGGCGAGTTGCGCTTCATTCCCACCTCCAGGCTGACCCAGTTGGATCTGCCTGAGGACGCGGAGGTGCGCCTGCTAGCGGCGGAGCAGTCCAACAGTTCGCTGTCGATCGGCGATCGCGTCATCCTCAAGCTGATCCGGCATATCTGCCCGGGCCTGCATCCGGAGGCGGAGATGGGGCGCGTGCTGACCGAGCGCGGCTTCTCCAATATCGCGCCGATGCTGGGCGAGGTGTCGCGGGTCACGGCCGACGGGACGCCGCGGGTATTGATGGTGGTGCAGGAATTCCTGCACAACCAGGGCGATGCCTGGTCGTGGACGCAGAACATGCTGGAGCGCGCCATCCAGGATACAGTCCTTCCGATGGAAGGCCCCGAAGCCGCCGAGAAAGCCGACGCTTTCCTGGAGTTCGCACGGTTCAGCGGCGTGCTGGGCAAGCGTATCGGCGAAATGCACACGGTCCTGGCGCAAACTTCGGATGACCCGGCCTTCGCGCCGCAGCGCGCCACCCACGCCGACTGTGCGCATTGGGCGGAAGCGGCGCGGGCGCGCATCGACGAAGCGTTGAAATTGCTCGGCAAGCAGCAGCAATGGACCAACGAGGAAGACCGGCTGCTGGCGCATGAGCTGATCAAGCAGCGCAAGAGCCTGCACCGGATCTCGGCGAAGCTGGCCAAGGCCGGACTTGGTTCGCTGCTGATCCGCACCCACGGCGACCTGCACCTGGGGCAGATCCTGGTCTCCAAGGAAGACGCCTACATCATCGACTTCGAAGGCGAGCCGGCCCGTCCGCTGGATGAGCGCCGGGCGAAGAACAGCCCGTTCCGCGACGTGGCGGGGATGCTACGTTCGTTCGAATATGCGGCATCGATGACCACGCGGGCTGTCGCCGGCCGCAGCGAGGAATCGATCCAGCGCATGCGCGCGGTGATCGAGCGCTTCCGCACAGCCTCCCGCGAAGCCTTCCTGGCGCAGTACGGCAGCGCGGCGGCGGTGGCCTATGATGGTAATAAGGACAAGGCCGCGGAAGCGCTGATCGATCTTTTCACGCTGGAAAAAGCCGCTTATGAAGTGGCTTACGAAATCGCCAACCGCCCGCCCTGGCTGATCGTGCCATTGCGGGGCCTGGCGGAAATCACCCAGCGTCTGACCAAAACGGAAGAAGCTTGATGCCGGACAGTCATCGCAACGAATTGCTGCTGCAGCGCAACGCCGCCGAGGCCCTGGAGCGGGCCGAGGTGGGCGATCCGTTTTCTCTGCTCGGCCCACATCCGGGCGCGGCGGGCACCATCGTCCGCGTCTTCCTGCCGCAGGCGCAGCAGGTGGAAGTCCTGTCGCGTTCCGGCACTGCGCTGGGCACCCTGAGTCCGTTGCAGACGCCGGGCCTGTTTGCTGGACTGGTCCAGGCCCAGGCCGGCTACGTACTGCGCATTCACTGGCCGGGCGCGGTGCAGGAAACCGAGGACCCCTACAGCTTCGGCCTGCTGCTGGGGGAGATGGACCTGCACCTGATTGCCGAGGGCAATCACCGGCAGCTGGGGCAATGCCTCGGCGCGCAGGCGATGACCATCGACGGCGTGCACGGCGTGCGCTTCGCCTGCTGGGCGCCGAACGCGCGGCGCGTTTCGGTGGTGGGCGGCTTCAACAACTGGGACGCGCGTCGCCACCCGATGCGCAAGCGGCTGGAAGGCGGCATCTGGGAGCTGTTCATCCCCAGGCTTGGTCCCGGCGCGCTGTACAAGTACGACATCCTGGGGCCGCATGGGCCGGTGCCGCAGAAGGCGGATCCCGTTGCCCTGCAGTCGGAGCGGCCGCCGCGGACCGCTTCCATCGTCGCCGATCCTGCGCCGTTCCAGTGGAACGATGCCCTATGGCTGAAGCGCCGCCCTGGGCTGCAATCCGTGCAGGCGCCGATTTCGATTTACGAGGTCCACGCCGGCTCATGGCGGCGCGGCGGCGAGCACGGCAACCGCATGCTGTCCTGGGAGGAACTGGCGGAGCAGCTGATCCCCTATGTGGTCGAGCAGGGCTTCACGCACCTTGAATTGCTGCCGATCACCGCGCATCCGTTCGGCGGCTCCTGGGGCTACCAGCCGCTGGGGCTGTTCGCGCCGCATGCGGAATACGGCGATCCCGGGGCCTTCGCCGCCTTCGTCGACCGCTGCCACCAGGCCGGATTGGGGGTACTGCTCGATTGGGTACCGGCGCACTTCCCCACCGACGCCCACGGCCTGATGCGTTTCGACGGCACGCCGCTGTATGAGCACGAGGATCCGCGCGAAGGCTTTCACCAGGACTGGAACACGCTGATCTACAACATGGGACGCCGCGAAGTGCATGGCTTCCTGCTGGCCAGCGCCCTGCACTGGCTGGAGCACTACCACGTCGACGGACTGCGCGTCGATGCCGTCGCCTCCATGTTGTATCGGGATTACTCACGCCAGGCGGGCCAGTGGATTCCCAACAAGTACGGCGGCCGCGAGAACCTGGAGTCGATCGACTTCCTGCGCCACCTCAGCGACGTGGTGCACGAGCGCTGCCCGGGCACCGTGCTGATCGCCGAGGAATCGACCGCCTGGCCCGGTGTGACGCGGCCCACCCGCGAAGGCGGCCTGGGCTTCAATTTCAAGTGGAATATGGGCTGGATGCACGACACCCTCAGCTACATTGCCCGTGAGCCGATTCATCGCGCCCATCATCACAATGAGCTGACCTTCGGCCTGGTCTACGCCTTCTCCGAGCATTTCGTGCTGCCGCTGTCGCACGACGAGGTGGTGCACGGCAAGCGTTCGCTGATCGGCAAGATGCCGGGCGACCGCTGGCAGCGCTTCGCCAACCTGCGGGCCTACTACGGCTTCATGTGGGCGCATCCCGGCAAGAAGCTGCTGTTCATGGGCGACGAACTGGCGCAGGAGCGTGAGTGGAACCACGACACGCAACTGGACTGGCGCGCGCTCGGCGATCCCTGCCACAGCGGCGTGCAGCGGGCGGTGCGCGATCTGAATCGGTTATATGCGGCCCAGCCCGCACTGCACGTGGCCGACTGCCAGGACAGCGGCTTTCACTGGCTGGTGGGCGACGATGCGGCGAACAGCGTATTCGCCTTCTACCGCTCGGGTGCGGACGTGGACCCGCCGGTGATTGCCGTGTGCAATCTTACCCCGGTGCCGCGCTACGGCTACCGCATCGGCGCGCCACGGACCGGCGCCTGGCGCGAGGTATTCAACAGCGACGCCGCCATTTACGGCGGCAGCGATGTCGGCAACCAGGGCCTGGTGCGCACACGGCCGACGCCGAGCCATGGCCAGCCGTTTTCGCTGGAGCTGACGCTGCCTCCGCTGAGCACCATTTTCCTGCTGGCAGAAGGCTGAGCAGGCGGCGCCGGATGGCACCGCGTTTTAGCAGAAAAGAAGGATCTTTTCGATGACAGAGTACACGGCCGATCGTCTGCAACCCTCGGCGCCCTACCCCTTGGGCGCGCACTGGGACGGACGCGGCACGCATTTCGCGGTTTTCTCCGAGAACGCGGAGCGCGTCGAACTGTGCCTGTTCGATGCGGGCGGACGGCACGAGACACGCCTGCCGATGCCGGACTGCACCGACGGTGTATGGCACGGCTACCTGTCGGGTGCGCGTCCCGGCACGCTGTACGGCTATCGGGCGTATGGCCCTTTCGATCCGGCCAACGGCCATCGCTTCAATTCCAACAAGCTGCTGCTCGATCCCTACGCGCGGCAGCTCGCCGGCGAGATCCGCTGGCATGACGCGCTCTATGGCTACCGGCTGGGAGCACCCAAGGCGGACCTGGCCTTTGACCGCCGCAACAGCGCCGACTACATGCCCAAGGCGATGGTGGTGGACGACCACTTCGACTGGGGCAAGGACCATGCGCCGCGCGTGCCCTGGTCCGATACGGTCATCTACGAGATGCACGTCAAGGGCTATTCCAAGCGCAACGAGGCGTTCGCGCCGCACGACCGCGGCACCTTCGGCGCCCTGGGCCATGCGCGCAGCATCGAATACCTGAAGCGGCTCGGCGTGACTGCAGTGGAGTTGCTGCCGATCCACGCTTTCGCCCGTGACCGCAACCTGATGGAACAGGGCCTCACCAACTATTGGGGCTACAACACGCTCGGCTTCTTTGCCCCCGACAGAGCCTATCTCTCGGACGGCACACTGGGGCAGCTCAAGTGGGCGGTGCAGCAGCTGCATGCCGCCGGCATCGAGGTGATCCTCGACGTGGTTTACAACCACACCTGCGAGGGCAGCGAACTGGGGCCGACGCTGTCGTTCCGCGGCCTCGACAATGCGAGCTATTACCGGCTGCTGCAGGAAGACCCGCGCCATTATGTCAACGACACCGGCACCGGCAATACCGTCAACACGGTGCATCCACGGGTGATCCAGCTGGTGCTGGATTCGCTGCGCTACTGGGCGACGGAATTCCGCGTCGACGGGTTCCGCTTCGACCTCGGCGTGTCGCTGGGGCGCGAACCGAACGGTTTCGATCCCGGCAGCGGCTTCTTCGATGCGCTGATGCAGGACCCGCTGCTCAGCACCCTGAAGCTGATCTCGGAGCCCTGGGACATCGGCCCCGGCGGCTACCAGATCGGCAACCATCCGCCGGGCTTCGCGGAGTGGAACGGCAAGTTCCGCGACGACGTGCGCAAGTACTGGAAAGGCGATGCCGGCATGCGCGGCGCGCTGGCGGCGCGGCTGCAGGCTTCGGCGGAGATGTTCGACCATCACCGGCGTAAGCCCTGGGCCAGCATCAACTTCGTCACCGCCCACGATGGCTTCACCCTGCAGGACCTGGTCAGTTACGAATCCAAGCACAACATGGCCAACGGCGAGGACGGCCGCGACGGCTCCGACCACAACGAAAGCCGCAACTGGGGCGTCGAAGGGCCGAGCGACCATGCGCAGATCACGGCCCTGCGCGAGCGGACCAAACGTAACCTGCTGACAGCGCTGATCCTGTCGCAGGGCACGCCGATGCTGCTGGCTGGCGACGAATTCGGCCAGACCCAGCAGGGCAACAACAATGTCTATTGCCAGGATAACGAGACCGCCTGGCTGGACTGGTCCCTGCCCGGCGCGCCCCGCGGCGCAGTGCTGCGCGACTTCACCGCGCGGCTGATCGAGATCCGCCGCAAACACCCGGTATTCCAGGGGCTGAATTTCCAGCACGGCCGGGTCGAGGTCGCGCCCGGGCTGAACGACATCATCTGGTTCGACGAGCGCGGCACCGACCTGTCGCTGGAAGACTGGGACAATCCCAATGCGCGCCTGCTCGGCGTGCGGCGCGCGGTGCGGCGCAAGGACGGCAAGCTCGAGATCGCCATCCTGCTGTTCAATTCCGACGATGCGCCGCATGAATTCGAGCTGCCGGAGCCGGCGCTCGAATACCGGGTGTTGGTCGATACCGATGAGGTGGCGAAACAGGAACCCGCGCCTGCACACGAGTACTACACCGTTGCGGCATTCAGCGCTGTGGCCTTGATCGCCGAAGTGGATGCGTCCGTCCTTGCAAGCCTGGCGGAAGAAAGCATGCCGGATGCCTCAAACGAGCAGCCGCCTGAGGTTTTGGCAGCGGCGGACAGCGAACCGTGAATCCCGGCCACGCGGTGAAACTGCCCTTCGGTGCCGAGTTGCTGGAGACCGGACAGACGCGCTTTTCCTTGTGGGCGCCGGCCTTGCAGCAGGCATGGCTGGAACTTGAGGGAGCGGTGCGACTGCCGATGCGGCGGAATGAGGAGGGTATCTTCAGCCTGACTGCGGACTGCGGCGCAGGAAGCTGTTATCGTTATCGCGTCAGCGATGAACTTAGTGTGCCGGATCCAGCTTCGCGCGCCCAGGCCGGCGGCGTTCATGGCCATAGCGTGGTGGTCGATCCACGCGCCTATACCTGGAAGCACCGGGACTGGAACGGCCGCCCCTGGCCGGGTAGCGTGATCTATGAATTGCACGTCGGCTGCTACGGCGGCAGCTTCGCCGAAGTGGCCAGGCGCCTGCCGCACCTGAGGGAGCTCGGCGTGAGCGCGGTGGAGCTGATGCCGATCGCGGATTTCTCCGGCACGCGCAACTGGGGTTATGACGGCGTATTGCCCTACGCGCCGACCGCAGCCTACGGCACACCCGAAGAACTCAAGGCACTGATCGACACCGCGCACGGCCTGGGCCTGTGCATCTACCTCGACGTGGTCTACAACCACTTCGGGCCGGACGGCAATTTCCTGCACAGCTATGCACCGCAGTTCTTCGACGGACAGCGCGCTTCGCCCTGGGGTGCATCGATCGATTTCAAGCGGCCGCAGGTGCGGCAGTTCTTCATCGCCAATGCGATCTACTGGCTGATGGAATACCGCTTCGACGGCCTGCGGCTGGACGCCGTGCATGCCATCGGCGACAGCAGTTTCCTGGATGAACTGGCAAGGTGTGTCCGGGCTGCGGCCGAGCCGGGGCGGCACGTCCACCTGGTCCTGGAGAACGAGCACAACGATGCCGCGCACTTGGTGCAGGGCTACGACGCGCAGTGGAACGACGATGGCCACAACGTGCTGCATGTGCTCCTCACCGGAGAGACCGAGAGCTACTACTGCAACTACGCCGAGGTGTCGGCGGCCAAGCTGGCCCGCTGCCTGGCAGAGGGCTTCGTCTACCAGGGCGAACCTTCGCCCGGCCATGAGGGCAGGTCGCGCGGCACGCGCAGCGCCCACCTTGCGCCGGACCGCTTCGTGTTGTTCCTGCAGAACCACGACCAGGTCGGCAACCGCGCCCTGGGCGAACGCCTGGGCCTGCTGGCCAAGCCGCAGGCCTTGCGCGCCGCCATCGCCCTGCAGCTGCTGTCGCCGCAGACGCCGCTGCTGTTCATGGGCGAGGAATGGGGCGCCGACGAGCCCTTCCTGTTTTTCACCGATTTCCACGAGGAACTCGCCGATGCCGTGCGCGAAGGCCGGCGCAAGGAATTCGCGGCCTTCCCCGCCTTCGCAAACCCGAAGCAACGCGAGGCGATCCCCGATCCCAATGCCGAATCGACCTTCCGCCGCTCCTGCCTTCCCGCCGCCGCGAAGCCCGGCGCACAAAGCGAACAGCTCGTCTACTACCGCCGCCTGCTGAAAATCCGCAACGAGACGATCGGGCCAGCGCTGGCCGGCGCGCGCGGTCTCGGCGCGGCGGCGGTGGGTCCTGCCGCCGTCGCGGCAAGCTGGCAGCTCGGCGACGGTGCCGTGCTATGGCTGGGGATCAACCTGGGCGACGAAGCGGCCACGACGGATGCTCCTGTGGGAACGCTGCTGTTCGAAAGCCTGGATGGATGCGGCGCCGCGGCGGCGCAGGGCATCCTGCAGGCCTATTCCTGCAGCGCCTGGCTGGAGGCGCAGACATGAGCGACGCGGCGCTGAATGAGCTGGCGCGCACCGCCGGCCTCGCCACGCAGTGGCGCGATTACCAAGGGCAGGCGCAGCAGGTTGCGCCGGATACCCTGCGGCGCATGCTCGTGGCCCTGGAGTTGCCGGCGAACGATGCGGCACAGATCGCGGCCAGCAGCCGCAAACTGGAACAGGAAGCCGGCGGCGATGTAACACCGGAATTGCTCATCGTGGATGCCGGTGTGCGCCATCGGCTGCCCCTAGGCGACGGAGGCAGGCACGGGCCGCCCGCCCGCCTGGCCGCGGAGGATGGCGCCACCGTCGACCTGAAACTTGAGCTGGATGGCCACGGCCACGCGTTCCTGCCGGGCATCACTACACCGGGTTACTACACGCTGCACCTGGGCGCGCAGCGGCTGTCGCTGGCGGTGGCGCCCGCGCGCTGTTACGGCCCGGCCGAAGCCGCCGGTGCGGAACGCCTGTGGGGGTTGTCAGCGCAACTCTATTCATTGCGGCGCACCGGTGATGGCGGCATCGGCAACTTCAGCGCCCTCGCCACCCTGGGCCGCGAGGCCGCGGCGCGCGGCGCCGATGCGCTGGCGATCAGCCCGGTGCACGCTCTATTCAGCGCCGACGTCGGCCACTTCAGCCCGTATTCGCCGTCGAGCCGTCTGTTCCTCAACGGGCTGTATGCGGACCCGGCGCGGATATTCGGCGCGGCCGCAGTGCGGGAGGTAGTGGAGCGGCTCGGCCTGCACCAGGAGCAGAGCCGCCTCGAACAGGAGCCGCTGGTCGACTGGCCGGCTGCCGCGCGCTGCAAGCAGGCCATCCTGCGCGCCCTCTACGAAAGCTCGACGGCATGGCTGAACGATGCCAATGATGAGCTGGGCCTCGATTTCCGCGGCTTCGTCCAGGCCGGCGGCGCGGCACTGCGCGAACACGCGACCTTCGAGGCCCTGCATGCGGCGGCGCTGCAACGCGACCCGGGCCAATGGCACTGGCGCAAATGGCCGGCCGCATTGCGTGACCCGGCCAGTGTCGAGGTGGCGCGTTTCACCCGCGAACAGGCGTCCGAGGTCGGCTACCACCTGTTCCTGCAATGGCTGGCGGATCGCGGCCTGGCGGATGCGCAGGCGCAGGCCCGCAGTGCGGGCATGCGCATCGGCCTGATCGCCGACCTCGCCATCGGCACCGACAGCGGCGGCAGCCACGTCTGGAGCCGGCAGCAGGACGTGCTCACCGGGCTGAGCGTGGGCGCGCCGCCGGACCTGCTCAATACCCGCGGCCAGAACTGGGGACTCACCGCTTTTTCGCCACGGGGCCTGAAGCGACACGGCTATGCGCCCTTCATCGAAACGCTGCGCGCCGGCCTGCGCCATGCAGGCGGCCTGCGCATCGACCATGTCCTTGGATTGAGCCGGCTGTGGCTGGTGCCGGAAGGCGCCGAATCCACCGCCGGCGCTTATCTATCCTATCCCCTGCACGGCCTGTTGCGGCTGGTGGCGCTGGAATCCTGGCGCCACCGCGCGGTGATCGTCGGCGAGGATCTCGGCACCATCCCCGACGGCTTCCGCGAGCACCTGGTGCGAACCGGCGTGCTCGGCATCCAGGTGCTGTGGTTCGAACGCGATCATGGCTACTTCATCGAGCCGGCACGCTGGTCGTCGCATGCACTCGCCACCACGACCACCCATGATCTGCCTACGGTGGCGGGCTGGTGGAGCGAACACGATATCGACAGCCTCGCCGCAGGCGGTCAACTGGCGCCCGGCTCGAGCGAATCCGGCGAACGCGGCCAGCGCGCGCGCGACCGGCGGGCATTGTGGGGGGCTTTCGGCCATGCCGGCGTGACCGGCCAGGCGATGCCGCCGCACAATCAGCCCGAGTCGGCGATCGACGCTGCGCTGGCCTTCATCGGCCGCACCCCCGCGCCGCTGGCGCTGGCACCGGTGGAAGACCTGATCGGCTCGATCGACCAGCCCAATGTGCCGGGGACGATCGATGAACATCCGAACTGGCGGCAGCGCCTGCCGCGGGATACCGAAACCCTGTTGCGGCCGGACGAGGTGGAGCGCCGCATCGCCATCCTGCACGCCGCACGGCGGCAGGGCTGACATGGGCTCTTCACTGGTTCCGCCGCGCTCCACTGCGCGGTTGCAACTGCATCGCGGGTTTCCCTTCGACGCCGCGCGTGAACAGGTGGCGTATTTCGCTGGGCTCGGCATCAGCCACCTCTATGCCTCGCCGATCCTGACCGCCCGCAGCGGCTCGGCGCACGGCTACGATGCGGTGGACTACGGCAGCGTCAACCCGGAACTGGGCGGTGAAGACGGCCTGCGCCGGCTGGTGTCGGAGCTACGCCGCCACGATATGGGCCTGATCGTCGACATCGTGCCGAACCACATGGCGGTGGGCAACCACGATAACGCCTGGTGGATGGACGTGCTGCAATGGGGACGCGACAGCCGCTATGCCGGCTTCTTCGACATCGACTGGGATGTCCCCGATCCAGCGCTGCATGGCCGCGTCCTCGCGCCCTTCCTCGGCAAGCCCTACGGCGAAGCTTTGAAGGAAGGTGAGATCATCCTATGCCTGGACGCGGCGAGCGCACAGCTGTACGCAGCCTATTACGACCACCACTTCCCCATCGCGCCAGAATACTACGCGGCACTGCTGCACAGCGGCGGCGAGACGCTGGCGCCGTTCGTGCGAATGTTCCGCGACAGCCTGCACGGCGGACGCGGCAACCGGCAACAGGGTTTCGACACGGCACGCCGCGCCCTGGCGGAGGCGATGCAACAGCCCGACATCGCTCAGGCGCTACGGGATGTCATCGAGCGCCATGCGCCGCAGTCGGCGCAAGGCCGCGCGCTGCTGCATCGCCTGCTGGAACGCCAGCATTACCGCCTGGCCTGGTGGCGCAGCGCCACCGACGAGATCAACTGGCGGCGCTTCTTCGACGTGATCGACCTGGCCGGCCTGCGGGTACAGGAAACGGCAGTGTTCGAGGCGGTGCACGGCACCGTGTTCAGGCTTTACCAGGAAGGATTGATCGACGGCTTCCGCGTCGATCATGTCGACGGCCTGGCCGATCCGCGCAGCTACTGCCAGAAGCTGCGGCGGCGCCTGAAGAAACTGGCGGCCGAGCGGCCCGCCACGGCTCCGGACGGCGCCCCCTACCTGATCGTCGAGAAGATTCTCGCACCGGGAGAACTGCTCGCATCGGACTGGCACACCGACGGCACCTCCGGTTATGTCTTCATGAACCAGGTCGGCGCCCTGCTGCACGATCCCAGGGGGGAGGCGCCGTTGCGTGCACTGTGGAGCGAATACAGCGGCGGCGGTTCGAACTTCGCCGACGAGGAGCGCCGCGCGCGCCGCCGCATTCCGCAGGAACTGCTCGCCGCCGACTTCAATGCCTGTGCCCATGCTTTGCACAGCATCGCCCGCACCGATCCGGCGACACGCGACTGGACCCTGGGCGCGGTGAAGCGAGTACTGGCCGAATTGCTGGTGCATTTCCCGGTGTACCGCACCTATGCCGATGCGCGCGGCCGCAGCGAGGCCGACGCCGATATCATGCGGCAGGTCATCGCCGCCGCCAAGCGGACCTGCCGCCCCGGCGAAGGACCGCTGCTCGACCTCGTCGACGGCTGGCTGGGCGGCGTGGCGCCGCGCACGGTGACGCGCCTGGCCGAACAGCGGGCGCGACTGCGCGCCATCGCGCGCTTCCAGCAGCTCACTTCACCGGTCGCCGCCAAGTCGGTGGAAGACACCGCCTTCTACCGGCATGGCACCCTGCTGTCGCGCAATGAAGTGGGCGCGGACCCTGGCCAGTTCGGCATGAGCGTCGAGCAGTTCCACGCTGCCTGCATCGAACGCACCGAGCGCTACCCGGCTGCGATGCTGGCAACCGCCACCCACGACCACAAGCGCGGTGAAGATCTGCGGGCGCGGCTGGCCGTGCTGAGTGAGCGTCCGGATCACTGGGCGCAGGCGGTCGCGCGCTGGAGTCTGGCAAACCGGGCGCTGAAGCCGGACATCGAAGGCATCCGGGGTCCCGACGCCACCGACGAATATATGCTCTACCAGATGCTGGTGGGCGCATGGCCTTACGCCCTCGACCTCTACGACCGCGAGGCCCTCGCCGCGCTGGACGAACGGCTGGCCGGCTGGCAGCAGAAAGCCGTGCGCGAGGCCAAGCGGCGTTCCGGCTGGGTGGAACCGAATCTTGCTTACGAGGAAGCCTGCCGAACCTTCCTGCGCAGGCTGCTCGATCCCTCAGTCTCGGCGGCGTTCCTGCGGGGCCTGTCGGAGTTCGTGGCAAGCATCGCCGTCGCCGGGGCGCTCAACGGCCTGAGCCAGACCCTGCTGCGCCTGACCACGCCCGGCGTGCCCGATCTCTACCAGGGTTGCGACTGGTGGGACCTGAGCCTGGTCGATCCGGATAACCGCCGACCGGTGGATTTCGCCGCGCGCGCCGCCGCCTTTGCCGCCGCGCCGGCCGACGGTGAACTGCTGCGACAGTGGCGCGACGGACGAATCAAGCAAACCCTGATCGCCCGGCTGCTGGCTTATCGGGCGCGCCAGCCCAGGCTGTTCGCCGAAGGGCGCTACGTGCCGCTCGAAGTCGCGGGCGCGAAGGCAGACCACCTGCTCGCCTTTGTCCGCACGCTGGCCGCGGGCCCCGCACTGCTGGTGCTCGCGCCGCGGCTGCCGACAGGCCTGCTGTCCTCGGCGGATAGCCTAGCGATCACGGCTGAAGAATGGGGCGACACACATGTGGTGCTGCCCCGCGATCTGCCGGCGGTGGCATATACCGACCTGCTGGGCCGCCAGCAGGTCCACGGCCGTAACATCCACCTTCGGCAACTGGCGGAAGCGTGGCCGCTGGCCGCCCTGACCCTCAACGATTGAGCGCTACAGCCAGGCTACAGCTAGCTACAGCCAGGTGCAGAGACCCAGCTCCAGGGGATGCGACATCGCCGCATGCACCGGCCGGATGCGGATGCGGTAATGCTGCAGTCCTGACAGGGGCGTGAGCTCCAGGCGGTAGCGCACGGTTTCACCGGCGGCGCCTTCCTGCGGTGCGAACGGCAGGATCTGCTCGACCCGGAAAGCCTCGCCTTCGCCGCGACCGAGCACGCATTCGATCAGTACGTCCTGGATGCTCAGGCTATTGAGCCGTGCGCCAACCTCGAGCACCAGGCGATCCCCATGCGGCAGCTTAGGCGCCGGCTCCTGCGCCAGCTCCAGCCGCACGCCTTTCCAGCGGCTGCGCACAACTTTTTTCCAGGCAGCCAGTTCACGTGCTGCCGCGCCGCCGGCTTCACCCAGCTTACGCGTCTGCCGCACCGCCGGCGCATAGGCTTGGCGCAGGTAGTCCATCACCATGCGCGCCGAGTTGTAGCGCGGGATCAGGGACTCCATCGAATTCTTGCTGATCTGCACCCACTCAGGCGCATAACCCTTGCCATCGGCGCCGTAGTACAGCGGGACCACCTGGTGCTCGACGATGTCGAGCAGCTGGCGCGCCTCTTCCTCGTCGCGATGGAGCAAGGCAGCCTCGGCGGGCAGGTCGCTCCAGTAGGCAGGATCTACCGGCTTGACGGCGAAGCCGTTGCTGCCGTCGTAGCCTTCGTCCCACCAGCCGTCCAGCACCGAGACATTGACCACGCCGTTGATGCCGGCCTTTTCTCCGCTGGTGCCGCTGGCTTCCAGCGGGTACTCGGGGTTGTTGAGCCAGACGTCGCAGCCCTGCACTAGATTGCGCGCCAGCAGCATGTCGTAGCCTTCGAGCACGATCAGGCGGCCGATGAATTCCGGCTTCATGCTGGTCTGGTGCAGACGTTGGATGATGGCTTGACCCGGCTCATCGCGCGGATGGGCCTTGCCGGCGAAGATGATGATGGCGGGCCGTTCGGGGTCGTTGAGGATGCGTGCCAGCCGGGCTTCGTCGGTGAGGATCAGCGTGGCGCGCTTGTAGGTGGCGAAGCGGCGGGCGAAGCCGATCACCAGCGTTCTGCTGTCGTTTTTTGAAACCTGCGCCGTAGCCCGGGCGATGACGGCAGCAGGCACGCCGTTGCGCCGCATCTGGCGTTGCATCCGCTCGTCCACATCCTGCAGCAGGTCGCGCTTGAGCTGGTGCCGGATCGAGACGAAACGCTCGTAGGGGATGGTGTCGATCCTGGACCAGTACGCAGGGTCCAGGATCTCGTTGCGCCAGCCGCGGAAGCTGTCGTGGAACAGCTGGCTCCAGGCACGGGCCAGGAAGGTGTGCAGGTGCACGCCGTTGGTGACATACCCGATGGGATTTTCTTCGGGCGCGAGATCCGGCCACAGCTCCCGCTCCATGCGGCTCGCCACGCCGCCGTGGATGCGCGAGACGCCGTTGTGGAAGCGGCTGGCACGCAGTGCCAGGGTGGTCATGTTGAATTGCTCCCCCGCAGCCCCTACGCCGGAGCCCAAGGCCAGCACTTTGCTCTCCTCGCAACCGAGGGCGGGCAGCAGCTTCTGCAGAAACCAGCGCATCTGGTCATGGCTGAAGCGGTCGTGGCCGGCCGGTACCGGTGTGTGTGTGGTGAAGATGTTGCCGCCGGCGACCAGTTCCAGCGCCGTATCGAAATCGACGCCGGCCGCTACCTGCTCGCGGATGCGCTCCAGCGCCATGAAAGCGGCATGTCCTTCGTTCATGTGGAAGGCATTCGGCGAGTGGCCCAGGGCGCGCAGCGCACGCACGCCGCCGATGCCGAGCACGATCTCCTGCTGGATGCGCGTATCGGAATCGCCGCCGTAGAGCTGACGGGTGATGCCGCGATCAGCCTCGACGTTCTCCGTCACGTCGCTGTCCAGCAGGTACAGCCGGACGTGGCCGATCGAGGCGCGCCAGACCCTCAACTGCACCGTGCGTTCTGCCACTTCGACGCCGACGCGTACCTCCGCATTGTGCGCATCGCGGCACAGCTGGATCGGCAGGTCGTCGAAGTCGGAAATGTGAGCATGTGCCTGCTGCCGACCGGCGCCGTCAATGGTCTGGTCGAAGTAGCCCTGTCGGTACAGTAGTCCGACCGCCACGAACGGCAGGCCGACGTCGCTGGCCGCCTTGCAGTGGTCCCCGGCCAGGATGCCGAGGCCGCCGGAATAGATTGGCAGCGATTCGTGCAGGCCAAATTCCGCGCAGAAATAGGCGATCAGATCCGAGCTGCGGTCCAACAGGCCATCTATTTCCGGCCGCGGCCCGAGGGTCATGTAGGAGTCGAAGGAGGACAGCGCCCGGTTGTAGTCCTCCATGAAGTCGCGGCCTTTGGCGACGCTGTCGAGCCTTTCCTGCGGCACCCGGCGCAGGAACCGCTTTGGGTTGTTGCCGCAGTCGAGCCACAGCTGTCGGTCGAGGCGCCAGAACAGTCCGCGGATCTCCCGGTCCCAGGAATAGACCAGATTACTCGCTAGTTCTTCCAGGCGACGGAGCTTTTCTGGAATCCTTGGGCGCAGCTCCAGCTTGAATGTGCGTTGGTTCATGCGAGTTCCGTTCGCAATCCTTTTAGAGAACACTTTCCGGTGGCAGCGAAAGCACCACAAGATTACCTGATCTTGAATCAGCTGTACCTTAGCGGGGCATTTTGACTTTTCATCATAGCTGCCACTGATAGACGACCGCACTTCAACTAGATTCAACGGGCTCGCGCATATTGCAGCGCCATTCATCGGCATTCCCGCTACACACACTTCCTTGCAGCGACTTTTTGAAGGTTTTACTTGTCCCCGTCGGCTAAAGAATGGCCGCTTTCTCGCCGCTTAGGCTCGATACCAATCGGCGCTCAAACAAATCCGGATTGGAGGCCTCGGCCTCATCTTTTGCCTGTTCCTTTGCCGATTTCGTCTTCGCTGCCGGCTCGCAGCACATTGGCGACGTATTTCCCGATGTGTTGCGTGCGGCGGCGCACATACTCGACAGCAGTTTTTGATTAACTTAGATCAAACGGCAGCTTATTTACTGTCTCGCTGCAGTTGAAAGTGCCAAATGTGCCAAAAAAAATTGTGCCGCTGCAAAATTACCTAATTGTTGCGCTATCGTTTGAAGTTCAGAGCGGCCTACTTTCGCACCGAAGTGTTGCGACATTCGTAATCCCATCGGCGGCAGATTAGTCGCTAAGCGCCACGTTTCGCTTTTCCGTCGGAAGCGTCGAAAAATGCGGCATATCAGAAACGATGGCGCGGAAAACCAACTCATCCCTGCCCGTGGTTATTGGCGAGACTGGAGCCGGCATCTGTCGGGTGTCGCCTTGCTGGCAGTCTGGGTTGGGATCGCTGCTCTGTTTGTGATATTCGCATGGAATGAATCGTTGCTCGACCCGGTTCTCGATTGGATCGGGATACTGGCCACACGCTGGCATTTGGCCATCCCTGACTATGTGGAGGTCTTCGTAGTCAGGCATGCCCCGCGGCTGTTGGTTCTGGTCATTAGCCTTGTGCCGGTGCTCTTGTTCGAAACCTGGGTGGTTGGCTATCAAAACAGTTCGATGGGCAGGCTGTTCTCCGGCCGATCCGTATCCGCGACTTACGATCTGGCCATCTTCGCGTTGGTACTGTGTGGACTCTGGACCTTCCTGAGCGTCGTGCTCGGCTTCGGCATGTCCTGGCTGCTGGAGCAGATGAACCACAGCATGCCCACCGATAGGTCTATTCACGATCTAAAGATCCGGACCGGAAGCTTTTGGGGTGATCTTTCGCTCTATTTTGTGGCGCTGACATTCTTCGACTACTGGACGCACCGTCTCTTCCACATGAAGCCGCTCTGGTACTTGCATCGCATGCACCACTCGGCCACCGAAATGACGGTACTGACGCTGTGGCGCGGCCATCCCGCGGCGCCGGTAGTAGAATCGGTGCTGAGGACTTGGCCACTTGCCCTCTTCGACATGTCAGCCGCTTGCACCGCATTGATCGCTTATTTCGTCGTCAGCTACGAATACCTGATCCATTCCAATCTACCATGGACTTGGGGCTGGTTCGGGCGCTGGGTCTTGATTCCGCCAGCTGGGCATCGCATCCATCACAGCAGCGACCCGGCTCATGTCAGCGTCAATCTTGGCATTGTCGTACTCTGGGATCGCCTTTTCGGCACGTGGCGCGGCAGCGGGATCGGCACGGAGTCCATAGGTGTCGTCGGTGTTCCTTACAACTCGGGGCGCTACCTCGAGGAAGCATGGCGTGACCTGCTGGTATTCCTGCGGGCGCTACTGAAGATGGGAACGCGCGCGCGTGGTGTCACTATCGCTCGTCCCTGAACGCATCAAACGTGGGAGTGCCGTTTTTTCGACAGTAGGCCCAGCCAGGAGGGAATAGAACGCGATCTGCAGAAACCGCGTTTCGTAGTCAGCTCGCTGTCACATTGGGCAGCAGGCGGTCACATTCTTTCTTGATTAGGGCATGGCATTCGCATGCGTTTTGCTCCAACCGTTGCCGGTCAAGCACAGTAATTCTTCCGTTGCTACTGCTGATCAGTCTTTTTGCCTGCAGATTGCCTGCTGCATCGCCGACGCCTTCGCAGTCTGCTCCCAGCATATCGGCAGGCAGTTCCTCGATCATCATCATTTTATTGTCGGGCAGACGATCAAGGCCCAGCAATATCCAGCGACACAGCTGCTTTTCCACCGAATGATGCCGATTGCATGCTGCAATCTGCGTCATCTGCGTGATCAAGGCCTGCGTATACCTCAACAGTAGATGCCGCATGGCGGCAGACCGACTGAATTCCTCCTTCAGTACATTCACTTGCAGCCTGAAGGCATTGCCGCTGGTCTGCATGACCGCCCGGCTCGTGGTGGATTCGCCTCCCATGAACAGGGAAATGCCGACGACGCCTTCGTTCCCCACCACGGCAATCTCCGACGATACCCCGTCTTTCATCGCGTACATCAGCGAGACAATGCAGTCGATGGGAAAGTAAGCATGCTGCAGAGTGGCGCCGGACTCGTACAGTACGGCACCGGTCTCCAGGGATACCAGTTCCAGGTAGGGGTACAGTCGCTGGAATTCCGCCTCCGGCAAACATTCCAACAGACGATTTATCTGAAGCGGGTGGGAGGACAATTCTGCAGACTCCTATATGAATGTAGAGCAGAAACTCCGCGAAGAAGATGACCGACACGCTTCAGCCGATCTTAATTACATACTCAATAGTGCTCGCGTTATATGCGGTTTTGCGTGTTTTTTTGGTCCGGCGGCTACGACACGACGTTTCGCATGGTGCTAAAAGCACGACGCTGTATTTGGCGAATTCTCTCGCTGGACACATTGTAGCCATTCGATATTTCTCTAAGGCCTTTTCTCTTGCCACCCGCCAGCCAACGACGCTCGATAACATTGCGCGAACGCTCATCAAGCGCCGCCAACGCGACGTGCATGCGCTTTATTCTCAGCTTATTCCAGTTCATCTCTTCGATCACCGCAACTTCGTCGTTTCCGTCAGTCAGTTCCTCATGGGAGACGAATGGAATATTGTCGGCCTGCGTTGCACCACCCAGGGAGATATCATCACCACGCAGGCGACTTTCCAGGCGCTGGATTTCTGCAGGCCTCATGCCGAGATTGGCGGATATGAGCTTTATTTCCGACGTCGCAAGCGCGCCACGATTCCGCTTGAATCGACGTATTCTTATGAACAGATGCAGTTGCTCTTTGGTAATGTCGGTCGTGGCGATGCACCAGTTGTTCAGGATGAACCTGCATATCTCCAGATTTATCCAACGTACGGCGAACGAGACAAGTTGTATGCCGGGTTCAGGCTTGAACTGCCGCAAGGCCTTGATCAAGCCAACACTACCCTCCTGGATAAGATCGGAAAACGGCTGTTCGTACTGCAGGTAGCCGCGAGCGATATTCACCACATAGCGTAAGTTGGCGCAAATCAGCATCTGCTCCGCTTCGCGATCGTTCCTCTCATGCAACCGCGCAAATAGGCGTCGTTCTTCTTCAATGTCGATCGCCGGCATTCGATCAACCGCCTGAATATAAGAATCAAGGCGACTCGTCACATTAAGCCCCGGCACAACTAGCGCGCATTGGTTCCCCGCGCAACCACCCAGAATGTCATGGTCAGAATCCAAAGATCCAATGCCAGCGACCAGTGCTCGACATAGTGGAGATCCAACTCGACGCGACGACACAATTGCTCCACTGTTTCCGTAGCGCCGCGCGACCCTTTCACCTGCGACCATCCCGTGATCCCTGGCTTTACGCGATGCCGATGTGGATAGGTGTCGATAATTTCATGACACAGGCGCTGCTCGGTGCGCATATTCACTGCATGCGGCCGCGGACCAACCAGGGACATTTCCCCCCTTAACACATTGAAAAGCTGCGGCAGTTCATCGAGGCTCGATTTGCGCAGAAAGCGCCCCACCCTGGTTACCCGGTCGTCATTACGGCCAGTCTGCTTCAAGGCTCCGCACATAGCATCAGGGTCCCAGCGCATCGTGCGGAATTTGTAGACGTCGAACTCGACGTTATTGGAAGTATGCCGCCGCTGCTTGAAAAAAATCGGGCCCGGACTGTCCAGCCGGATGGCCAGGGCAATAAGCG
>FTIF01001264.1_pt3 | contig 20019 bp, 21 predicted proteins | sample 1658001 | NCBI WGS metagenome assembly FTIF01 (sample SAMEA3914789, study PRJEB12502) | metagenome | biome: forest; material: soil | place: Canada | collected 2011-07-03 | depth 0.3 m | reverse complement strand
TCGATCGCGGCGTTGAGCGCCAGCAGGTTGGTCTGGTAGGCGATGTCGTCGATGATGCGGATCTTCAACGCGATCTGCTTCATCGCGGCCACCGTCGCGCGCACGGCCTCGCCGCCCTCGCTGGCTTCGGTGGCGGCCTTCGTGGCCATGCCGTCGGTCACCTTCGAGTTCTCCGTGTTCTGCGAGATCGAGGCCGTCATCTGCTCGATGGCGGCACTCGTCTCCTCGACGCTCGCGGCCTGCTCGCTGGACGCCTGCGACAGCGACTGCGCCGTCGCGCTGACTTCCTCGGATGCGCTCGCCAGCGCCTCGGCGCCGCCGTTGACCTCGGCCACGACCGCGGACAGTTTCGCGACCGTCTCGTTGACGTAGGTCTTCATTTCGCCGAAGGCGCCTTCGTAGTCGCGCGCGATCGTTTGCGTGAGGTCGCCCTCGGACAGCGCGAGCATGACGTCGACGACGTCCTTGACGCTGGCGCCGGTCGTCGCGACCAGCAGGTTCAGGCCCTCGCCCATTTCTTTCTGGAAGCCCTGCAGGCCGGTCAGATCGACGCGCGGCTCGAAGTCTCCGCGGCTGGCCGCGCCCACGACCTTGCGCTGGCCTTCGATGACTTGAGACAGGCGAGCAACCATCTGCTTCAACGCGAACAGCATGCTCTGCTCGTCGCCCTGGCGCAGCGGGATCTGGGCCGACAGGTCACCGTCGGCCACGCGGCGCAGCAGCTCGGAGGCCACCGCCGGGTCGCCGCCCAGCTGGCGCGACACGATGCGCGTGACCATCAGGCCCAGCGCGATCGCCACCATCACCGATGCGGCGACGACGCCCGTCAGCACGCTGCGCGCACCGGCAACCGCCTGTTCGCCGGATTCGTTGGTGGACTTCGCCTGCGTGGCGAGATCTTCGATCAGGCTCGCGACGATGCCTTCCATGCTGTTGATCGCCTTGCGCGCGCCGTCGTTGCTGACCTCGGCCGCTTCGCCGTACTTGCCCGCCGCGGCCAGGTCGGCCACCTTGTCGTTCTGCGCCAGGTAGTTCGGCAGCTGCGCCTCGAGCTGGGCCAGCAGGTCCTTCTCCTTGGCGGACAGGTCGGTCTTGCGGTACGCGTCGACGGCCTGCCGGAACTTGTCCATGTGCACCTTGGCGCGCTGGACGGCATCCTTGACCTCGTTCGCATCCTTCAGGGCCGGCAGGCGCACGTAGGCACGCGAATGCGCGGTGAGCCGGGCGCCGGCCTCCGACACCATCTGCGCCGGCAGCACGGTGCTGGTATAGGTCTGCGACAGCATGCGGCCGAGATCGGCCAGGCGCACCATCGCATAGATCCCGACCGCCGCGGTCAGCACCGAGCACAGGAGGAACGTGAGGAGAAGCTTGTTGGCCAACTTGAGGCGCAGGAACCAGTTCATGAAGAAACCTTGTGAGATTCAGTGCAAAGTCAGAAGCGCGCGAACTGCGCCTCGTCCGGGGCTTCGTCCGCTTCGACCAGCGACGGCGCGGCGTGTCGCGAGCCGCCGCCGCCGACGACATGCCTGGGCGCCTTGCGTGCTGGCTTCACGCCTGGGGCCCGACGGCCCGCGGCAGACGTGATCAGCGAGGCGGCGGCGCGCGCATGCGCCGTCCCCGCCAGCTTGAAGAACGCCATCGACTGCTGCAGTTGTTCGGCCTGGCCACTCATCTCTTCAGCCGTGGCTGCCAGTTCCTCGGAGCTCGACGCGTTCTGTTGCGTCGTCTGGTTCAGCTGGTTGACCGCCGCGTTGATCTGGCCCACGCCGGAGGACTGTTCCTCGGACGCCGCCGTGATCTCCTGCACCAGGTCCGACGTCTTGCGGATGTTGGGAACGATGGTGTCGAGCAGGCGCCCGGCCTTCTCGGCCAGCTCCACGCTGTTGCTCGCCACGGTGCCGATCTCCTGCGCGGCGACCTGGCTGCGCTCGGCCAGCTTGCGCACCTCGGCCGCCACCACCGCGAAGCCCTTGCCGTGTTCGCCGGCACGCGCCGCCTCGATCGCGGCGTTGAGCGCGAGCAGGTTGGTCTGGTACGCGATGTCGTCGATGATGCCGATCTTCTGCGCGATCTGCTTCATCGCGACCACCGTCGCCCGCACGGCCTCGCCGCCCTCGGTCGCCTCGGCCGCGGCCTTGGTCGCCATGCCGTCGGTGACCTTCGCGTTCTCGGTGTTCTGCGAGATCGACGCCGTCATCTGCTCGATGGAGGCACTGGTTTCCTCGACACCCGCGGCCTGCTCGCTGGCGGCCTGCGACAGCGACTGCGCCGTCGCGCTGACTTCCTCGGAGGCACTGGCCAGCGCCTCGGCGCCGCCGTTGACATCGCTGACCACCTGAGACAGGCGAGTCACCATGGCCTGCATCGCATGCAGCACGCTGCTGGTGTCGCCGGCGCGCGCGTGGATCGTCATCGTCAGGTCGCCGTCGGCGACTCGCGAGGCGATCTCGCCCACGTAGGTCGGCTCGCCGCCGAGCTGGCGGGTCAGCGACCGGGTGATGAGGTAGGCCATCAGCAAGGCCAGCGCGGAGCAGCCGGCGAGGATGCCGATCGTCCACAGGCGTGCGTTGGCGTAGACGATCGCGGCGTCGCTCGCCGACTTCGTGCCGCCCTCGACGTTCAGGTCGGAGAGCTTGTCGCCCAGCTTGCGCATCGCCTCATAGTGCCTTCTCGATTCGCCACCGATCAACGCGACGGCTTCGGCGTTCTTCTTCTGGCTGGCGAAGCCGACGATCTTCTGCTGCTCGACCACGAAGGCCTCGCGCTCGGCCTTGAAGGCCTCGTAGAGCTGCCGTTCCTCGGGACTCGAGATGAGCTTGGCGTACTCCTCCTCGAGCTTGAGCAAGGCAGCCGTCTTGTCCGCAATCTCCTTTTCGTCCTCGGCAATCGACGCGGCATCCTGGACGACGACGATCCGGTACTGCAGGACGCGCAGGCGATTGACCCCGGACTTGATGTCGAGCACGGCGCGCACGCTGGGCAGCCAGTTGGTGGCCAGGTCGACGGTCGATCTGTTGACGGTGGCGAGCTGCGAGATCGCGTAGGCCCCCAACCCGGCCATCAGGGCCAGGACAAGGAGAAACGATCCGAACAGCTTCGTGGCGAGCTTGAGGTTCTTGAACATGGGATTCCCTGAGACTGGTAGGACGAGACTTGCGGCGGCCGTGTCAGGCGCCGACGGAGGAGCGTTGGCCGACACCGTGCGGATTGCCGGCGTGACTGCGCGAGATCTGCGCCTCCTGCATCAACACCGGCACATCGAGGATCAGCGCGACGTCGCCGCTGCCCAGGATGCTGGAGCCGCTGATGCCGCGCACTTGCGCGAACATCTTGGACAGGGGCTTGATGACGGTCTGGGCCTCGCCCATCAGTCCGTCGACGACGAGGCCGAACTTCTGTCCCCCGTGCTTGACGACGACGATGTTCTGGCGCGCCGACGGCTTACCGGAGACCTCGAACAGGTCGCGCAGGCGGATGAACGGCAGCACCTGGCCGCGCAGGTCGGTGTAGTCGTGGCCCGCCTCGGCGGAGAACTCGACGCACTCGTCGACCACGTCCATCGGCACGACGAAGACGGACTTGCCGACGCCGACCTGGAAGCCGTTGATGATCGCCAGCGTCAGCGGCAGCCGCACCGTGACGGTGGTGCCGTGGCCGGGCTCGCTGGCGATGGCGACACTGCCGCGCAGCGCCGTGATGTTGCGCTTGACGACGTCCATGCCGACACCGCGGCCGGACAGGTTGGTGATCTGGTCGGCGGTGGAGAAGCCCGGCTCGAAGATCAGGCCGTAGATCTCGCTGTCGCTCATCGCGCGGCCGGCCTCGACCAGGCCGCGTTCCACGGCCTTGGCGAGGATCTTCTCGCGGTTCAGTCCGCCGCCGTCGTCGCTGACCTGGATCACGATGCTGCCGGAGTCGTGGTACGCGTTGAGCGCGACGGTGCCCTGCGCGGGCTTGCCGCGCTGGGCGCGCACGTCGGGCGCGTCGATGCCGTGATCCATGGCGTTGCGCACCAGGTGCATCAGCGGGTCGCCGATCTTCTCGACCACGGTCTTGTCGAGTTCCGTGTCCTCGCCGCTGAGCTTCAGCTCGATGTCCTTGCCGAGCTCGCGTGCGACGTCGTGCACCACGCGCTTGAAGCGGTTGAACGTGGCGCCGATCTTGACCATGCGCAGTTGCAGCGCGCTGTCGCGCACCTCCTCGACCAGGTCCGACAGCGTCGAGTTGCACTCCTGCAGCTCGACGTTGCGGGTGCGCTTGGCGATCAGGTTGGCGCCCGCCGTCGCGATGATCAGCTCGCCGACGAGATTGATCAGCCGGTCGAGCTTGTCGGCATCGACGCGCACCGACTGGCTCTCCTGTGCCTTGGTGGTGGTGTCCTTGACCTGCTTCTGCCGGGCCAGCGCGGCCTCGACGAGCTGGGGCGCGACCTGGGTCTGCTCGGCCAGGATGCTGCCTATCCTCTGCTGCGGCGCGTCCTGCGCCTGAGTCTGCAGCGCGCGCTCGAGTTCATGGGCGGTGATGCTTCCGCAGCGGACCAGGATCTCGCCGAGACGCGGCGGCTGCTCCGGCAACTGCTCGATCAGCTCGATGTACCGGGCCAGACGGCTGTGCGGCGGCACGATGCGCAGTGCGCAATCGTCGATGACGAACTCGAACACGTTCTCGATGGCGGCCTTGTCGGCGCTGCTCTTGAACGCGATCTCGAAGCCGAGGAAGCAGGCCTCCGGATCGATGGCATCGAGTGCCGGGACGGCGTCGTGCACCGTGACGAGCTGCTCGATCTGGCCGAGCGTGGCCAGGTAGCGGATGAACGACAGCGGGTCCATGCCGTTGCGCAGGACGTCGGGGCCGAAGCGCAGCGACAGATGCCAGTGGTCGGCACCGCCCTCGACGGTCGCGCCGCCATCGGCGCTCGTCGCCGCCGGCTGCGCCACGGGCGCCTGCGCGGCGGCGGGCGCGCCGAAGCGGCCCGACAGGAACTGATCCAGTCGCGCCAGCAAGGCGGCGCCTTCGGGGTCCGTCTTCGGATCGGCGAGCTCCTCGCGCGCGTCGACGGTGGCGATCATGCGGCCGATGTAGTCGCCGCTGGCCAGCATCAGCTCGATCAGCGTCTCGCTCAGCGCGATCGCGCCGTCGCGCACGTCGTCGAGCACGCTTTCGACCACGTGCGTGAACGTGACGACGGCGTCCAGGCTGAACAGGCCCGCCGAGCCCTTGATCGTGTGGGCCGCACGGAAGATCGCGGCGATGCTTTCCTTCGGATCGTCCTCGTCGGCCACGCGCAGCAGCGCGGCTTCCATGTCCTCGAGCAGCTCGCGCGCCTCGAGGATGAACGTCTGCAGGACCTGGTCGAGGTTCATGTCGGAGTTGGCCATGGTGCGGGCCTCAGGGGTTGGCTGCCACTGGCGGCGATGTCGACACGTCGGCGAAGTGCCCGGCCAGCCGCAAGGTCTCGAGCACCTCGTCGACGGCGGGACTGCGGCCGGTGACGCGCAATTCGCGCCCCGAGGCACGCGCCGTCTTCTTAGCGGCCATCAGCAACTGGACGCCGGCGCTGTCCATCTCGGTGACGGCCGACAGGTCGATTTCGAGCTCGTGGCCGCCGGGAACGCCGGCCATGACGGTCTTCAACGCGTCGCACAGTTCGGCGGCGCGGTAGATCGTCAGTTCGCCGTCGATGCGAAAGGAGGAGGGGTTGCTCATTGCAGATTCCGATTCAAGGCAGGACGAGCTTCTGGACGACGTTGAGCAGCTGCGGCGGATTGAAGGGCTTGAGCATCCAGGCCTTGGCGCCGGCGGCCTGGCCCTCGGACTTCTTGCCGTCCGCGGACTCGGTGGTCAGCATCACGATCGGCGTGAACTTGTAGGCGGCCAGCTTCTTGATCTCCTTGACCAAGGTGATGCCGTCCATGTTGGGCATGTTCACGTCGCTGATGATCAGGTGCACCTTCTGCCCGGTGAGCTTCTTCAGCGCGTCGACGCCGTCGCAGCCTTCGAGCACGTCGTAGCCCGCGCTGCGCAGCGAGATGCCGACGACCTGCCGCAGAGAGGCAGAGTCGTCGACGATCATGATGGTCTTGGCCATGGCGATTCCCTTTTTGAATGTGTTGCGGCCGACGTTCAGAAGAACGTGACTTCTTCGAGTTCGGATGCCGGCGCGACTGCCGCGGACGGCGCGGCGCCTGCGCTGTGCGTGGCGCGCTCGTCGGCCATCGCGTAGCTGCCTTCGAGTTCGCCGAGCAGCGCCTTGGCGTCGATGGGCACGAGCACGCCGGAGCGGTCGAAGCGCTCCCGGCTGTCGGCCAGCAGGGTCGGCAGCCGCTCGATGTTGTGGCGCACGTGCGTCATGCGCTGGCTCACGCGATCCTGGAACTGCAGTTGCACGAGCGCCTCGACGATCTCCGACTGGATGCCGGCGCTCTCCTGCTTCATCACGTCGGTCGAGGCTTCCATCGCCTCCGTGACCTGGCGGAAGCGGCTCAGCACGCCGTTGATCGCGCCGTCCGAGGCGACGGCGGACGCCGCCTCGCGCTGGGCCGAGGTCTCGGCGCTGGCGCGCGCGGCGCCGATGGCGCTGCCGATCAGCGCGACCTTCTCGGCCATCCGGCGGCCCATCTCACCGGACATCGCGGACAACTTGCGCACCTCCTGCGCGAGCACGGCGAAACCGCGGCCTTCGGCGCCGGCATGTGCCGCCTCGATCGCGGCATTGATCGCCAGCAGATTGGTCTGCGCCGCGATGTTGGCCACCTCGGCGGCCATCTGCTGCAGTTCGTCGACGAAGCGGCCGAGCTGCTGGACCTCGGCATGCATCGCGCCGTTGCTGGCCATCGCCGCCGTGAGCGAGTCCAGGACACCGCGCAACTCCTTGCTGCTGTGCTCGAACGCGACGGCGAGCCCCTTGTCGCCGCCCTGGTTGGAGGCCCGCAAGGTCTGGTCGAGGCGATCGACGATCGTCGCGAACCGCTGGGTCAGCGCAGCGACCGCGGATTCCATCTGCTGGCGCGAATTCTCGATATGAGCGATCCAGACCGGCAGCACTTCGCGGCCGAGGAGCTCGGTGCCATCGAGGAAGGCCGCCGCGGCGCCCTGCGCGGCAGATTGCTTGCGAGCACGCAGGCGGTCCAGGACGAGGCCGCAGGCCACGAGCACGATCGTCGAGATGACGGCCGGCGCAGCCCCGCTGCGGGTGCCGATCCCTGCGCCCCAGATGACCATGCCGCTGAACAGGGCGAAGCCCGTGGACTGGAAGCGGCCCGCACGCGCGAGAAGCGTCGGAGCGGGGATCACGCTGCTGGCGACCGGGATGTATTTTGCTGATTCCATTGCGGATGGCGGCCTGTGGTCGAGAGGCGGGGCGAACCGAACCGGGAGCTGTTCGGACGAGACTGATTATTCGGTTCGGAGTCGAGCCGGGATGTGATGAACATCGGCGTTTTTGCCCAACTATTCAGTGCTGAAAGTCACGTCGCGCGACCTGCCGGTCAGGCGTCGTCGACGCTCGTCCGCAAACACCTACAAAGATAGTCAAGGATTCCCCACAGAGAATTCGCCAGCCTCTGTCCATATACCGAACCGGGTATCGGCCGACGCGTCATCGAACCGTCATCTGCAGGGCGACGCCGCCAGCGCGGCCAGGGGTGCATCCCGCACCGCCCGGCCCAGGCTCATCCCGAGCCTGAAACCCCTGGATCAGCCTTGCGCTGCGGGCTTCGTCGCCACGTCCACGGCAGCGTCGGCCTCCCACTGGCGACGCAGCGCGTCCCAGCCCTGCGGGCCCAGTTTCTCCAGCGTGGCCATGTTGCGTTCGAAGATGGCTTCGGCCTCGGGGAACGCGGCCACGGCGCGGTCGACGCTCTCCTCGCGCAACAGGTGCAGCGTCGGGTACGGCGAACGGTTGGTGGCGTTGGTGATGTCGCCGAACTCGGTGTCGGCGAACTGGAACTGCGGATGGAAGCTGGCCACCTGCAGGATGCCGTCGAGGTTCAGGTCTTCGACGGCAGCGTCGGCGAGCTCGAGGAAATCGTTGAAGTCCTCGAAGTCGGCGAATACCCTTGGATGTATCACCATCGTCGTGTCCACCAGCTCGGGCTCGGTGTCGGCCAGGCGCTGCAGCTCCACCACCAGCGTGGCGAGCAGGGTCTCGGCGTCGGTGGCCTCGCTGAAGACGTAGCGGATCTGATCCTTGACGTCCACGGCGCGTGCGAACGGGCACAGGTTCAGGCCGATCACGGCGCGGCGCATCCAGGCGCGCGTCTCGGCGATCGCCAGGGCGGCGGGCACGCCGCCGGGCGAGGCGTCGGCGGCGTTGCGGGTGTCTGTCATGGGGTGTCCCCTTCGCGCTCGAAAATCAGCATCAGGTTGTTGGCGGGCATCGCGACGCGCTCGCGCAGGCGCAGGCCCGCGTCATGCGCCTGCGCGACCACGTCCTCCAGCCGGCGGATGCCCCACGCGGGATTGCGGCGGCGCAGGTCGGCATCGAAGGCGGCGTTGCTGGGGACCGTCGCGATGTCGTCGGCCAGGTACGGGCCGTAGGTGACGAGCACGCCGTCGCGCGCCAGGTGGCGCTGCGCGCCCTGCATCAGGCCGGCGCAGCAGGCCCACGGCGCGATGTGCAGCATGTTGGCGCAGACCAGCGCGTCGAACTCGCCGGCCACCGGCCACGGGCTGGCGCAGACGTCCAGTTGCAGCGGCGGCGCGACGTTGGGCAGCGGGCCCGTGGGGTCGGCGCCATCTTCGGGCTGGACGACGCTCCATGCGGCGATCGACGGCAGCGACGACGCGTCGAAATCGGTGGGCTGCCACACCCAGCCGGGCAGCGCGCGCGCGAACCAGGCCACGTGCTGGCCGCTGCCACTGGCAATCTCGAGCGCGCGGCCTGCGGGCGGCAACACGCGTCGCAGCACCTCGGCCAGGGGTTGGCGGTTGCGTTCGGCGGCGGGGCTGAAGAGGCGGTCGGAGGCGGTCATCGGGGGGTCGGGATGCGCAGGAATGCGCGGGTTCGGTCAGCGTGGCGATCTATCGTACCCGTGCGACTCGGTACAAACCCCAGCGCATCGCCGATAATTCGGAATGAACTCCCCTGCCTCCGCCTCCTTCAGCACGCTCGCGCTGCCGCCCGCCGTCCTCGCCAACCTGACGCAGCTGGGCTACCTGGAGATGACGCCGATCCAGGCCGCCGCGCTGCCGGTGGCGCTCGCCGGCCACGACCTGCTGGCGCAGGCCAAGACAGGCAGCGGCAAGACCGCCGCGTTCGCGCTCGCAATGCTGGACAAGCTCAACCCGCGCCACTTCGGCGTCCAGTGCCTGGTGCTGTGCCCCACGCGCGAACTGGCCGAGCAGGTGGCCGTGGAGACGCGCCGCCTGGCGCGCGCCGAGGAGAACATCAAGGTGCTGACGATCGTGGGCGGCGTGCCGGTGCGCAACCAGCTCGCCAGCCTGGAGCACGGCGCGCACGTGATCGTCGGCACGCCGGGCCGCGTGATGGATCTGCTGGAGCGCGAGGCGCTCGACCTGTCGGGGCTGAAGACGCTGGTGCTCGACGAGGCCGATCGCATGCTGGACATGGGCTTCGTCGACGACATCAAGACCGTGGCCGGCGCCTGCCCGAAGACGCGCCAGACGCTGTTGTTCTCGGCCACCTACCCCGAGGGCATCGCCAAGCTGAGCCAGCAGTTCATGCGCAATCCGCAGACGGTGAAGGTGGAGTCGCGCCACACCGCGGCGCAGATCCAGCAGCTCTGGTACGAGGTGTCGCCCGACGAGCGCCTGCACGCCGTCGGCCGCCTGCTGCGCCACTACCAGCCGGCCAGCACGCTGGCGTTCTGCAACACGCGCCAGCAATGCCGCGACCTGGTGGACGTGCTCACCGCCGAAGGCATCCAGGCGATCGCGCTGCATGGCGACCTCGAGCAGCGCGACCGCGACCAGGTGCTGATCCAGTTCGCCAACCGCAGCTGTTCCGTGCTCGTGGCCACCGACGTGGCCGCGCGCGGCCTCGACATCGCACAGCTCGAATGCGTGATCAACGTCGACGTCACCTTCGAGCCCGAGGTGCACATCCACCGCATCGGCCGCACCGGCCGTGCCGGCGAGGAAGGACTGGCGCTGAACCTGGCCAGCATGAACGAGATGGCCCGCGTCGGCCAGGTGGAACTGGTGCAGGGCGCGGCCACGAAGTGGCACAAGCTGACGGAACTCGACAAGGGTTCGGACAAGCCGCTGATCGCCCCGATGGTGACGCTGCAGATCCTCGGCGGCCGCAAGGAAAAGATCCGTCCGGGCGACGTGCTGGGCGCGCTGACCAAGGACATGGGTTTCGCGGGCGACCAGATCGGCAAGATCAATGTCACCGACATGTCGACCTACGTGGCGGTCGACCGCGCGATCGCGGACAAGGCGCTGTCCAAGCTGAACTCGGGCCTCGTCAAGGGCAAGCGCGTGCGCGCCCGCCGCATCGACATGGACTCTTCCGCGGACTGAGCGTCACTCGTCGGCGATCAGCCGGCGGCCGAACGACACCACGTCGTCCTGCGCGTAGCCGATGCGCCTGTAGAACTCGATCACGGCGGCGTTGGTCGTGCGGATCTGCAGGTTGATCTTCGGGCAGCCCGCGGCCGCCAGCAGGCGCTCGGCCTCGCGCATCAGCGCGCGCGCATGTCCGTGCATGCGGTGCCCGGGCGCGACGGCCAGGTAGTTGATCCAGCCGCGATGGCCGTCGTAGCCGATCATGATCGAGGCGATCACGACGCCGTCCTGCGTGCCGACCAGGAACCACTCCCGCTGCACCGATCGCTTGCGCGCGATGTCCTTGCGCGGATCGTTCCACGATCGCGTGAGGCCGCAGGCCTCCCACAAGGCGATGACGGCGGCTTCGTCGGAATCCAGGAAGGGGCGGACTTGCATGGCGAACCAGATGGTTGGCGCTCCATCGTACATTGGGAGACTGCCACTTTCGCTCGTTCCATGGCCGCCCGCCCTCGCACATCGCCCCATCGAATCGACGCGGCAAGCATCGTCGTCCTCGTGGCCTTCGCGTTCTTCTACGCGCTCGTTGCGGTCCTTCGCGGCGTGCCGGCATGGGTGGACCTGCTTTACGCCGGCGCCAGCGCGTTGTGCTTCGTGCTCTACGCCATCGACAAGCGAGCCGCGATCCACGACCGGGGACGCATCTCCGAATCCATGCTGCTGTCGCTGGGCCTCGTCGGCGGCTGGCCGGGGGCGATCGTGGCGCAGCAGGCGTTGCGCCACAAGACGGTCAAGCTGGCGTTTCGCATCCGGTTCTGGATCACGGTCGCGGCCAACGTCGCGCTGTTCGCGTGGGGGGCGCTGCTGCCGCATCTGTTCGATCGCGGCACCTGAGCGATCTCAGGCTGCCATGGCGCGCTGGCGCAGCAGGTCGTGGTACGCCCCCTCGACCAGGCAGTCCGCGGGAATCTGCAGGCGCGCCATCAGCTCGTGCGCTTCGTGCACGCCGGCTTCCGGCGGCTCGTCCTCGGCCAGCACCACCTCGAGCTCCATGAAATCGCCCAGGCCTTCGACGCGGTCGAGGTGCACGCGCGTGCGGCCCACCAGGAACACCGTGCGGTGCTTGACGACGCGCCCGGCCTGGCCGTTGGCCAGCGTCAGCGCCTCGCGCAGGGCGTCGGGTGCCGCCGTCGGCGCCAGCACGTAGAACGACTCCTTGGGGCCGCCCTGGTCGGCGCGGCGATAGAAGATCAGTTCGCCGGAGCCGTCCGCGTAGGTGCGCAGCTTCAGCCGCCCGTTGTCGCAGCGAAAGAAGGTGTCGTCCTGGGGGATGTCGACGGGCCCGCTGTCGGCAATCGCGGCGGCACGCGCCGCCAGCGCGTCCATGTCGGCGACATGCGCCTTGATCTCGATGTTGCGGGCCATGTCGTCGCGCTCCGGTGTCGGGAGCGCGACGATATCAGAGCGTCACTCGTCCTTGCCGCGGATCGCGCGGTACGCGTAGGCACCGATCACGGCACCGACGATGGGCGCGAGCCAGAACAGCCACAGCTGCTCGAGCGCGGGCGCGCCGACATAGATCGCGACGCCGGTGGAGCGCGCCGGATTGACCGACGTGTTGGTCACCGGGATGCTGACCAGGTGGATCAGCGTCAACGCGAGGCCGATCGGGATCGGCGCGAACTGGGTGGCCGAGCGCGAATCGGTGGCGCCGAGGATGACGATCAGGAAGAACATCGTCATCACGACCTCGCACACGAGCGCGGCGGTCATCGAGTAGCCGCCCGGTGAGCGCAGGCCGTAGCCGTTGGAGGCGAAGCCCTTGGTGACGTCGAAGCCGGCGGTGCCGCTGGCGATGACGTACAGCACGCCGCCGGCGACGATCGCGCCGAGCACCTGCGCCACGATGTAGGGCAGCAGCTTGCCGCCCGGGAAGCGGCCGGCGGCCCACAGCCCGACCGACACGGCCGGGTTGAGGTGGCAGCCGGAGATCGGCCCGATCGCGAAGGCCATCGTCAGCACGGTGAGGCCGAACGCCAGCGCGACGCCCAGCAGGCCGATGCCCACGCCGGGGAATGCCGCCGCGAGCACCGCGCTGCCGCAGCCGCCCAGCACCAGCCAGAACGTGCCGAGAAATTCGGCGCCATATTGCTTCATGTCTGCTCCTCTTGGCTTGTCTGCATGTGTCGGCGGATCCGGCATCCGCTCGACTGCGAGGTTATACGCCGTCGATGCGACAAAGAAAAGAAGGCGGCGTCCCTCAGGGACTGCAGAGCACGATCGTCACCAGCGCCGACGCGTCCTCGATGCCGACGAGGCCATGCAGCACGCCGCCCTCCAGGTACATCAGCTGGCCGGCGCGCAACACCTGCGAGACGCCGTCGACGCTGATGTCGATGCGGCCTTCCAGGCACTGCACGGTGATCTCGCCCGCCACGCGGTGCGGCGGAAATGACTTGCCCGCCGGCAGGACGACACGCATCACCTCGAGCTGCCCGCTCTTGAAGAGTGCGAACGACTTGGCCGAGGGCAGCGTGCCGTCGGTGGGCAGGATGTCGACGATCTGTCCGGAGCTTGCGTGTTGGATGGCCATGCGGAAGTATCCGATGCCAGCCGTCCGCAGGCAATCTAGCGCAGGGGAAACACGGGGATGCCGCCGTCCGCCTGGCGCACGATCTCGGCGCGCAAGGCGGCGATCGCCTCGGCGACGACCGCGGCGACGCCGGCCGACGCCACCATCGCGTCCTCGTCGAGTCGCGACCCGAGCAGCTCGACCGCGAACGAGCGCTCGCCGACCAATCCGGCCGACATCGTGCGCAAGGTCTCGCGCAACGCGTCGTCCGCGTGATGCGCGCGCGGGGAGGCGTTGATGATCGCCACCGGCTTGTGGATGAACGGCTCGAAACTCACCAGCCAGTCGAGCGTGTTCTTGATCGTGCCGCTGACGCCGTGGGCATATTCCGGGCTGGCGATCAGGATTGCGTCGGCGTTGGCCACGGCGAGTTGCAGCGCCTGCACCGGCAGCGGCAGGTCGGCCTCGAGGTCGGGGTCGAACAAGGGCAGGCGGCCGAGCCAGCCCGGCACTTCGATGTCGGCATCGGGCGCCGCCAGCCGGGCGGCCGCGCGCAGCAAGGCCGCGTTGATCGAGGCGCTGCGCAGGCTGCCGCACAGGGCGAGGACGTTGAGGGGTCGACGGACAGCTTCCATGGCGTCAGTATCCAATGCTGCGGAATCGAACGCGCTCGGTCATGCGGCAGCGCAACAAAGACCGACCCGGATCCAAGGCCATCTTTCCAGTTTTCAGTAATTCCTGAAAATTCAACATAAGATTCGACCCCATGGAACCCATGACGCCCCTCGTCCGCAGCTTCGTCGGCCACTTCGGGGAGATGGGCTCGCGCTGGGGCATCAACCGTACTGTCGGCCAGATTTACGCACTGATCTTCGTGTCGCCGCGCTCGCTCAACGCCGACGAGATCGCCGAGGCGCTGGAGTTCTCGCGCTCCAACGTCAGCATGGGACTGAAGGAGTTGCAGGCCTGGCGGCTCGTCAACCTGCACCATCTGCCCGGCGACCGGCGCGAGTACTTCGACGCGCCCAGCGACGCCTGGGAGATCTTCCGCACGCTGGCCGAGGAACGCCGGCGGCGCGAGATCGAGCCCACGCTCTCGATGCTGCGCAACGCCCTGATCGAGCCGGCCACGACGCCGGAGGATCGCGTGGCGCAGGAGCGCATGCGCGGCATGCACGACCTGATCGAGCTGATGTCCACGTGGTTCGACGACGTCGAGCGGCTCGACTCGCGCACCTTGCAGCAGCTGATGAAGATGGGCTCCAAGGTGCAGCGCCTGCTCGAATTCGGCGGCAAGCTGAAGAAGCCTGCCGTACCCCGCTAACGTATCTCAACCTGGTTCCCATCATGGATCCCCTGCTCCTGGCACGCGCGCAGTTCGCAGCCAACATGAGCTTCCACATCCTGTTCCCGACGATCAGCATCGCGCTCGGCTGGACGCTGCTGTTCATGCGCCTGCGCTGGCTGAAGACGCGCGACGACGCCTGGCTCGCCGCCTATCGCTTCTGGACCAAGGTGTTCGCGCTGACGTTCGCGCTCGGCGTGGTCAGCGGCATCACGATGAGCTTCCAGTTCGGCACCAACTGGCCCGGCTACATGGAGCGCGTGGGCGACATCGCCGGCCCGCTGCTGGGCTACGAGGTGCTGACCGCGTTCTTCCTGGAGGCCAGCTTCCTGGGCATCATGCTGTTCGGCCACGGCCGCGTCAGCGAACGCGTGCACCTCGTGTCCACGTTCCTGGTCGCCTTCGGCACCACGCTCAGCGCGTTCTGGATCCTGTGCCTCGACTCGTGGATGCAGACGCCGGTGGGCTACGAGATCGTCGACGGCGTCTTCCACGTGACGAGCTGGCCCGCGATCCTGTCGAACCCGTCGTTCCCGTACCGGCTCGCGCACATGCTGATCGCGTCGGCGCTGACCGTGTCGTTCCTGCTCGCGGGCGTCAGCGCGTGGCAGGCGCTGCGCGGCAAGGTCAACGCGTCCACGCCCAAGGCGATGCGCCTGGGCCTGACGCTGGCGGCGATCCTGGTGCCGATCCAGATCCTCGTCGGCGATGCGCACGGCCTCAACACGCTGGAACACCAGCCGCAGAAGATCGCGGCGATGGAAGGCGTCTGGAACACCGAGAAAGGCGCGCCGCTGCTGCTGTTCGCGTGGCCGAACGAGAAGGACAAGCGCAACGACCTGGCCATCGGCGTGCCGCGCGGCGCCAGCCTGATCCTGCGCCACGACCCCGACGCCGAGATCCGCGGCTTGAACGAATTCCCGGACGCGCACCCGCCGGTCAAGCCGCTGTTCTTCGGCTTTCGCGCGATGGTGGGCACCGGCGTGCTGATGCTGCTGTCGTCCTGGCTGGGACTGTGGCTGCTGCGCCGCCGCGGCTGGACGCCGCAGGCGCTGCCGCGCGCGATGCTGCGCCTGCTCACCGTGATGACGTTCTCGGGCTGGCTGGCCACGCTGGCCGGCTGGTACGTGACGGAGATCGGCCGCCAGCCCTTCATCGTCTACGGCCTGGTGCGCACCGCCGAGGTCGCGTCCAAGGTGCCGCCGGACAAGATCGTGGCCTCGTTCGCGCTGTACGTCACGCTCTACGCGGTGCTGATCGCCGCCTACGTCGGCGTGGTGCGCTACATGGCCGGCAAGCCGCCCGAGCAGGGGCCGGCGACGCCCCAGAGCGGCGCGGCCGTGGCCGACATCGTGGGAGCCGCGTCATGAGCTTCGACAACATGCTGCCGATCATCTTCATGGTGATCATGGGCCTGGCGCTGCTGACCTACGTGATCCTCGACGGCTACGACCTGGGCGTGGGCCTGCTGATGGCGCGCGCCACGCCGGCGCAAAAGGACATGATGATCGCCAGCATCGGCCCGTTCTGGGATGCCAACGAGACCTGGCTGGTGCTGGGCGTCGGCCTGCTGCTGATCGCGTTCCCGAAGGCGCACGGCATGGTGCTGGGCGCGCTGTACCTGCCGGTGACGTTCATGCTGATCGGCCTGGTGCTGCGTGGGGTGGCGTTCGACTTCCGCGTGAAGGCGCAGGACAGCCACAAGGCCGCCTGGAACCGCGTGTTCGCGGCCGGCTCGGCCATCGCATCGGCGTCGCAAGGCTGGATGCTGGGCCGCTACGTGACGGGCCTGCAGGACGGTTGGCAGTACGACGCCTTCGCCGCCGCGATCGCGGTCGCCCTGCCCGCCGCCTACGTGCTGCTGGGCGCCTGCTGGCTGATCCTGAAGACCGAGGGCGACCTGCAGGAACGCGCCGTCGCGTGGGCGAAGACGGCCTGGCCGGTGATGGTGATCGGCATCGCCGCCATCTCGCTGGCCACGCCCGTCGTCAGCGCCACGGTGCGCGAGCGCTGGTTCCAGATGCCCGAGTTCATCGCCCTGCTGCCGATCCCGTTGATGAGCGCCGTCGCGCTGCTGGGCCTGCGCGGCCTGCTGAACTCGCACCGCATCCGCGGCAAGCTGTGCTGGCTGCCGTTCGCGCTGCTGGTGCTCGTGTTCATGCTCGGCTTCTTCGGGCTCGCCTACAGCCTGTACCCGTTCGTGGTGATCGACCAGCTGACGATCTGGCAGGCCGCCAGCAGCCCGGCGGCCCTGAAGGTGATCCTGATCGGCGTGGTGGTGGCCGTGCCGGCGATCGCGGCGTATACGGTGCTGGCGTATCGGATCTTCGGCGGCAAGGCGACCGCGCTGAGCTACGCCTGATGCGGGGCGCGCACGCCCCGCGCTCGCGCGAGCCGCTACAACACCTTGGCGAGCGCCGCGAGCAGGTCCTTGCCCTTGGGCGTGCCCCAGCCCGTGACGGCGTCGAACCCCGGCGTGGACTTGAAGCCGCCGACGTGCGCCGTCACGTTGTCGCCCGCGTGGATGTCGTTGAAGCCCTGCTGGCCCGGCGCCGCGCTGCCGTACAGCAGCGGCGTGAGATAGCCGACGCGCTTGCCGCTGGCCTGCAACTGCTCGTTCATGCGGGCGACCAGGCTGGCCCACAGCGGCGCCGCGGCGCTGGTGCCGCCGCTGATCTCCTGCTGTCCGCCCGCCACGACGAAGTAGCCGGTGTTGGCGCTGGCGTTCGCGGCGACATCCGGCACGATGCGCCCCGCGGTCTGGCCGGGGTTCACCGGCGCGATGTCCAGCCCCGCCTGCCACGCCGGGCGCGCGATGCGCGTGCTGACGCCGCCGCCGGTGGAGCCGCCGTTGTCGGCGCGCAGTCCGTCGCCGTCCTTCCACGCACGTTCGCTGCGCTTCGCCCCGGTGCGCAGCAGCGTGCCGCCCACGGCCAGCACGAACGGGCTGGTGCACGGGAAGTCGACGTGCGCGTTGCCGTCGGTGATGCCGTCGGACGAGCCGTCGTCGCCCGCCGCGACGCAGATCGTGATGCCCATCAGCGCGGCCTCCTGCAGCGACTCGTTGACCTGCGCGACGGCCGCCGCCGTCCAGATCGAGACGTCCTCGGCGTAGCCCCAGCTGATCGACAGCACCTGCGGCTTGTACGTGGCGTCGTGCGTCGCGGCGTCCAGCGCATCGATCCAGCCCTTCTCGGTGAACTGGCTGAACCACACGGGAATCGTCGCCTTCGGGCAGATGCCGGCCAGCACCTCGATGTCCAGCATCACCTCGCCGACGGCCTCGTCGTTGCTGTTGGTGGGCATCTTGTCGACGCTGATCGGCACCACGGTCGGCAGGCTCGCGAGGCCGGCGGCCTTGCCGAAGGCGGCGAGGTCGTCGGGAAAGTAGCCGCCGCCGAATTCGAGCAGCCCGATCGTCTGGCCGCTGCCGTCGCCGTCCGGAAAATCGTACGCCGTGGCGAGCTCCGACGGGAAGAACCAGGGGCGCTTCCCGGCCGCGGTGCTGGCGTGGGCGATGGCATGGCGCTTGTGGTCCGCGTCCGGACGACGGCGCACCACGCGCCGGTTGTCGAGACCGAACACGCCGACGATGTCGTTTGCCAGCGCCGCCGGCACGTGCAGCGCGCCGACGCGGCCGCGGTAGTCGCCGCGCGGGCCGGTGAACTGCATCAGCTTGACCTGGAACGCGGCCTCCATCGCGTGCACCGGGCCGCCCAGTTGCACGGTGCGCGTGGCGGCGTCGCTGGCGAGCACCGTCAGGCCCAGGCCGGTGAAGGCGTCGCCGACGCGCTTGACCGCGGCATCGGAAGCGCCGAACTGCGTGCCGATCTCGGTGGCCGACAACGGGCGCAGCGGCCGCGTATCGACGGCGGGCAGCGGCGCCTTGCGCGCGAGCTTGAGCGTGACCTCGAGCCAGGCCTCGGCATCGGCGGCGCGGGTGGCGGTGGCGCCGAAGGCCGGCGTGCGTTCGCTGCCGGGGACCGCAGTGAATCTGGTATCCGTCATGGTGCAACTCCAGTAGATGAGGGCGGGAGGCACAGCGTAGGGCCGAGCGTCGTCGATTGAATCCCTCCGTGGAGTGTGGCGCCAGGGGCGCTCGCCAGACGAGCTAGGGAGGAGCGGGGAACAAACGGGCCCGGTGCGCCGGGCGTCCACTGTCGGGCACGGTGCTTGCCGAAGAGGTTCCACGGGCCGCCAGGCCAAGCAGGAGATTCTTCATGACCCCACACGCACGACCTCTACAACTGGGCATCGCCATCGCGGCCGCCCTGGCCGGCCTCGCGCTGGCGGGCTGCAACAAGCCCGACACGCCCGACGCCAAGCAGGTATCCGCCGGCACCGAGCTCGACGACTCCGTCATCACCACCAAGGTGAAGTCGGCGCTGCTCACCGACAGCCAGGCGCACGGCGGCGACACCAGCGTCGAGACCCGCAAGGGCGAGGTGCTGCTGAGCGGCTTCGTCGACAACCAGGCCCAGGCCGACCGCGAGGTGCAGTTGGCCAAGGCCGTCGACGGCGTCCAGTCGGTGCAGAACAAGCTGATGGTCAAGGACGGCAAGTCCACCGCAGGTGCGGTGCTGGACGACTCCGTGGTCACCGTCAAGGTGAAGTCGGCGCTGATGACCGACGATCAGACCAAGGGGACCGTGATCGCGGTCACCACGAACAAGGGCGTCGTGCAGCTGAGCGGCTTTGTCGACAGCGCCGATGAGCAAGCACGCGCGACGTCCGTCGCACGAAACGTCGAAGGCGTCCAGAGCGTCGTCAACGACACCAGCATCAAGAAGTAGGAACCCGGAGAAAACCATGCTCTACACCATTGCCGTCGTACTCGTCATCCTCTGGCTCATCGGCATGCTCACTTCGGTGACGCTCGGCGGCCTGATCCACATCCTGCTCGTCATCGCGATCATCGCGGTGCTGTTCCGCCTCATCAGCGGACGCGGGATCTGACGGTTCCCGCGGGAGCCGTCGCACGGCCCCGGGCGCAGCGATGCGGCCGGGGCCGAACTCCGTGCACGGGCCGGACGGTGTGTACAGTGCGCCCATGATCCGCACCACCCCGCAGCCGCTCGCGGCCATCTCCAGCTTCCACGCCCACATCTATTTCGACAGCGCAGCGCAGCGCGAGATCGCGCTGGCCTTGCGCGAGCAGATCGGCGCGCGCTTCGCCGTCACCCTGGGACGCGTGCACGACCGCCCGGTCGGACCGCATGCGCGCGCGATGTACCAGGTGGCGTTCGACGTCGCGACCTTCGGCAACTTCGTCCCCTGGCTGATGCTCAACCGGCAAGGTTTGACGGTGCTGGTGCATCCGAACACGCGCGACCAGCGCCGCGACCACCTGGTGCACGCCCTGTGGATGGGCGAGGTGCTGGACATCGTCGACGCCGACGGGCTGCCCACGGACGACGAGGCCGAGTTGCCGCCGCCGCCGAACACGCAGCCGACGCTGGCGCCTTAGCTCTTCGCGGACGCGAGCGCGGAGTGCACGCCGACCACCGCGGCGAGGATGCCACCCGCGTCGCCGACCAGTGCCGCGCCGGCCAGGCCCACCACCGCGCTGGCGATGACCAGCTGGCCTTCGAGCTTCTTCATGCCGGCGAGGAAGTCGTCGACCTTCTGC
>FTIF01001711.1_pt2 | contig 20090 bp, 11 predicted proteins | sample 1658001 | NCBI WGS metagenome assembly FTIF01 (sample SAMEA3914789, study PRJEB12502) | metagenome | biome: forest; material: soil | place: Canada | collected 2011-07-03 | depth 0.3 m | reverse complement strand
CCCGTGTCGCTGCGATAGAGCACCTTCTGGTCTTCAAATGTGAGCACGGTGTGGTCGTGGTCGATGCCGTTCGTTCGATAGCAGACCGGGGTTTCGCGGATCGACCAGTCCATGCCGGCCTGCTTTGCCCAGACTTCAAGCGGTTGCTTGGGCGGCAGTTGGCTGCCGAGGCCGTGCCAGGGCGTCTCGCCCTGGTAGGCCATGCGTTCGATGAGGTGAGCCATCGTGGCTCCTTTCTGCATAAAGGCCGGCGCGCCCCAGCCTCACAGTGCGAGGCCGGCGGTCGCGCCGGAAGTTGTGGCGTTTCATTGAGGGCGCCGCGAAGGGCGCAGATTCAGAACGGGTGGCGATGTCGTCCACGGAGCCAACCGCTGCCGGCGGACAAGCCGGCAGCGACGCCGACGAAGAAGACCACGCCGAATGCGCGGACGTAGGCCATGGGAGAAGGGATGATCACGGTTGCTTCCTCTTGAGGTGTGTGAGCGCGGCCTGTTCCGCGTTCCATGACCGTGATATGTGCCTGAAAAAGTCTGCGATCCGCGAATCTGCGATGCGACTGAAAGCTGTCGGGTGTTGATCACGGTCGCCGCCGTGCCTTCGGGGCCCGTGCCGCTTTGGCCCAGAATCAGCGTCAGTTGGTGATTTCCAGTGGCACTTGGCTCTTGAGCTAAGCTTGCTCGTCAGCGGCGGCGCTTGTCTGTCACTGATAGATCAATACAAAATTGGCATGGCCGCAAGAGGGGCACGCGGGGCATCCATAGGGAAGCACGTCGCAGCAAGCTATCCGGGGAGGAAGCGATGAAGGAATTTCCATTGCGGCACGTCTCGGTACGCGTGCCCTGGCACGATGCTGCCTGGTCGGGCACTGTGTGCGCAAAGCCGCATTTGAATGGTGCCTGCGCCAAGCTCAAGGGCATTGCCGCAGCGAAGAATGATTCGGCGGAGGTGAAGTTCGCAGGCCGTCGCCTGGACGAACTGCAAGCCGGGGAGCTGCCCGCTTGCGTGAACGAGCGCGGCGCATTCATGGCCCCGTTCGAGATGGACCACGTGAAACGCCATGCGTTGGCGGTGCAGAACCCCAAGAACTACGGCCACTTCCGGCCGACTCCGCAGCGTTATCCTGCCTATTCCGCCGGTATCGTGCCCTTCCGCTGGCTGATGCGCGAAAACATTGATCGCTTGGCCGAAGAGTTGGACGTCGACTGCGACGCCCAGCGTGAACCGGATCTGGGCTACGAATCAAACTGGGTGCACGAGGCGACAAATCAGGCGGCGCTGCTCGACGCGTTTGCCGGGCACTTGCGCAAAGAGCAGTCGCTGTGCCTGTTCTACGCCAAGCACGTGCCGTTTGTTGAAGGCACGGGTCGCATCCTTGTCGGCGCCGGTCGCATCAAGGAACTGGGGCCGCTTGTCGAATATGCGCGCGAAGGATCGGGGCCGGCGGGCCTGGTTTGGGAACGGCCGATGCAGCACTCGATCCGCCCCGACGGGCAGGATGGGTTCTTGATGCCTTACGGGGCGCTGCTGGCCGAATCCGAGAGGCAGCCCGACCTGGACTTGACGCCCTACATCGCGCAGGCGCCGGACGATCACTGGGACGAATTCTCCTACGGCAGCGAACTGGTCACGCACGACGGCGCGATTGCGGCCCTGCTGGCACTTGACCTGTCGCTTGAGCGCATGCACTCTGACCTGGGAATCGCGACACAGGCGCAACGGTCTTGGGTGCATTGCGAATTGGTTCGACTGTGGAAGGTGCGCGGGCCTTGCCCCGGACTGGGCGCAGTTCTCAAGGCCATGGGGCTCGAGCGCGGAATATTCATCGGCCATGCCCTGCAGGAGCGTGCGGGAGAAAACACCGACCCCTGGCCTCAGGTTGAGGCGATGTTCGGTGATCCGAAGACGCTGTTGCCTCAGGCGTTGCGCGCCGACGTAGCGACGCTGGCGCCGGTGTGGAAGGGATTGCCGCAGGAGCGACGTGCTTTCCTCAAGCTACTGAGCCGATTCGAGTTGACCCAGGCGCAAGCCAGTCATGCGTACGAGGTGGCCTCGCGGAAAAAGCGTGGCTGGACGGTGTCCGATGGCGAGATCCTTGCCAACCCCTACTGTTTCTACGAGGCGAGTCGGCATGATCCGGAGGGCATCCGGTTGCTGACGATCGACCGCGGCGTGTTCCCGGAAGACTGCGTGCGCGTGGTACATCCGCTCGCGAGTCCATCACAGTTGGAGTCGGCACTGGATCTTCGGCGCGTCCGGGCTTTTGCCGTGGCGGCGCTGGAAGTGTCTGCCGATGGCGGTGATACCGTGCTGTCGGTAGACAAGCTGGTCGAGCGGATCAAGAGCTTTGCCGTGCGACCAGCCTGTGGGGTGACTGGTGACATCTTGAGCGCTCGTGGGGCTGATTTGGCGCCCGAGGTCGTAGTGGTGCCGATGCAGGAAACGCTGGGCTTTCAACTGGCCCGCTACCGGCAGATTCGAGAACTGGTGCGCAAGAACGTCGAGGGGCGCTTGAAGGGTGTGCGCCATGCCGTGCCGGTGGACTGGTCGGCGGCACTTGCATCTAGGCTGGGCAAACCTATCGACGCGGAGGATCAACGGGCACGCGCGGAGAAGCTGGCCTGCCTGAAGGAGCTGGCAGAGGCGCGCTTCAGCGTGTTGGCAGGACCGGCGGGCGCCGGAAAAACGACAGTTCTGGGCGTGCTGTGTGCGCAGCCGGAGATCGCCGATGACGCCATTCTGATGCTTGCGCCAACGGGCAAGGCACGCGTGCGCATGCAGCAGTTGGCGGCGGCGGAAGGGGCGCAGGTCTTCACCGTGGCCCAGTTCCTGAATCAGCACGGTCGATATGACGGGCGCGCGGGACGATACGTGATAAGTGATCGGCCGAAAGCGACGGGCTACGGCACGGTCATCGTCGATGAGTCGTCGATGCTGACCGAAGACATGTTGGGTGCGCTGTTCGACGCCCTGCAGGGTGTCAAGCGCTTCATCTTGGTAGGTGATCCGTCGCAGCTGCCGCCGATCGGTGCCGGCCGGCCTTTCGTGGACATCATCGCCCGGCTCAAGCCGGCTGACAACGATAGTCGCTTTCCGCGCACGGCGCCGAGCTACGCTGAGCTGACCATCGAGCGCCGGCAAGTGGGCGCCGACCGGGCGGATCTGCGACTAGCGCGGTGGTTCAGTGCGGTGGCGCCGGGCGCTGGCGAAGATGAGATATTCGGTTCCGGCGAGCACAAAACGATCCGCTTCGTCGAGTGGAATACGCCGGAGGAGTTCCAGGCTGCCTTGGCTGGGGTGCTGAAGAGCGAGCTGGGTTTGACAGATGATGCCGACCAGCGTGGCTTCAATCGGCGTCTCGGCGCGGTCGCGCAAGGGGACTACGACTACTTCAACGCGTCGCGCGATGCAAACGCGGGTTCCGTCGCCGCCATAGAGGATTGGCAAATCCTGAGTCCCTTGCGTGGGACGGCAGTCGGCGTTGGTGACGTGAACCGATGGATTCACGCACGCTTTCGAGCCAGCTACCTGGACTTGGCGACGCGATTCCCACGCTCGATACCGAAGCCCTTCGGCGCGGAGCGTATCGTCTACGGCGACAAGGTGATCAACCTCGCAAACCACCGGCGAGACGGCAAGCGCGTGTACCCACAGGAGGGAGCGCTGGGCTACCTCGCTAACGGCGAGATCGGCATCGCCGTTGGGCAGTGGAAGACCAACAAGTTCCCTAAGATCCTGAAGGTCGAGTTCTCTTCGCAGCCAGGCTATACCTACGATTTCTACGGAAGCGACTTCAGGGACGAGGGCGATGCGGCCATGGAGCTTGCCTACGCCTTAACGATCCACAAGTCGCAGGGAAGCCAGTTCAAGCTGGTGATCGTCGTGCTGCCTGAAGGACACCCCATCATCTCGCGGGAACTAATCTATACGGCGCTCACGCGACACGAGGATCGGGTGGTGATCATGCACCAGGGGCCGCGCAGCTTGCTCAAGGACTTTGCGTCCCCGTTGCGGTCGGAAACTGCGCGGCGCATGACCAACCTGTTGGCCGATTGCAGGATGGTCGAGGTGAAACAGCCCAAAGGGAGTCTGTTCTTCCAGGAAGGCTTGATTCACGTCACCAGCGTCGGAGTGGCCGTGCGGTCGATGTCCGAACTGGCAGTGGCGGAGGCCTTGACTGCAGCCGGTCAAGCTTACGAATACGAGAAGCCTTTGACGCTCGGCGGAGCTACCCGCTACCCCGACTTCACAATCGACGACGAGATCTCGGGACGCAGGATCTACTGGGAACATTTGGGGATGCTGGAAAACGAGGCCTATCGACATCGGTGGGAAGCCAAACTGGCTTGGTATCGGGTCCATGGCGTCCTACCCGAAAGCGAGGGTGGCGGACCCGCCGGGATGCTGGTCACCTCCAAGGGCTCGGGCCTGACGGGCTTCGACCAGACCGAAATCAACGCGATTGTGGCGCGGGTGTTTGCGCTGTGAGCGGCACCTCAATCGGGAAGGATTTGGGTACCGCATCAGCCTTTTCCGGTACCACCTGATTCGCACGATTCAAGAATCAACGACTACGCAGACTGTCGATGCAAACTTACGAAAAGCTCTACTTTCACCAGCCCATCTCAGGGCTGCCCGCATGCCTGTTGCGCAAGGAAGGGCGGGAAACCGCGGTCATTGCGTTGATGCGGCGGCACACCGGTCTGAATCGCGACCGGCGACGCAACATGCAGAGATACCCGAATCGCTCGGGGCCCTTACCCGACTTGGCTCGCTCAGACGTCGATGTGCCGCAGCGCTATGTGCGCGCCGAGGACCAGTTCCTCAGCTTTTGGACCGTCGTTGCCAGGATGCGTAGCGGCGCGGGCACGTTGATGCGAAGTGCGGCCTATGCCACAGCGCTGGCTGTGCCGCTGTTGACCGACTACGCGCCCGAGTGGATCAACCTGTTGGAGGACGATGCGGAAATCAAGCGCTCCTGTCCTGAATGGACGCGCATTCGTGAACGTATCGTTTCGCACCCCGGGTTCGACGAGGGCGCTGGGTCGATGGGCATGTTCATGCTCTGGCCGCGCATTGTCGATGACCTCGAGCATTGGGCGGAACTGAGTACCGATCGGCGTCTGAAGGCAGGGCTCGCGGTGTTTGCGCTGTCGTCGATCGGGTGGACGCGCTGGTTCGTTGACGATGCGCTGATTCGCTGCCCGCAACTGGCCCTGGACCTGGGTGCGGTGGCGCAGCCAATCTTAGCGGAGGATGTCATCGACCAGGCGAGTGCAGTGACGGCGCCCACTGCCGGGAGGGAAGTTGGGGAACGACTTTTCGAGGCAAGCGCTGCGGCGGTGGATGAGCCGCGGTGGGCTCACTTGCTGCGCCGACTGGATGCGGTGACCGCGGAACTCAAGGAGCTTCCCACGCAAGAAGCCGTCGCCGATCTTGCAGCGCTAGCCGACGACTTTGGCGAGCTCGGAGCGACGCTGCCGCAACGCGAGCAGCCTCTGACCGAGCACTTCGATTCGCGCCGCCGCGAGCTAATTGCACATCTGCGAACCTTGGGCGCTCGCAGCGAACTCGAGTGGCTTGATGCTGAACTCATCAGCCAGATCGACGCCCGCTGGCAGATTGCACTGGCGGCGCGGCACGAGCTGGATGCTATCGAGGAATTGGCGTGCGATGCGGAGCTCGCGGTCGCCCGAACCAGTGAGGCCGCGGACCTGTACGTGCAGGCAGCCGGCACGGTTGCGGATAAGCGGCTGGCCGTGAAATCAGCCGACCAGTTGGGCCAGGAGGCCAAGGGATTCGGCGCGCAAGCGGCTGCGCGGCGTGGGCAAGCCGAGGCGCAACAGAGCCTTTCTGACGCGCTTGCGCATCAGCAGGCGCGCTATGACCGCCTGATCGACGGCGCTTCGCCTTTCTCGGAGCCGTTCGATTATTCAGCAGACTACGTCGCTAAGCTGAACTTCGAGGATCAGGGTTGCGGGGCGCATCCGTTGCCGGGCAATCACGCGGACATCAGCAAGACCTTGACGCTGCCAACTGAGACCGAGCGAAGCGCGCCGATCCAGGCCCTGCCGGAAGTCGAATCCGAGGCTTCTGAAGTGATGGAATCCGCCGAAGAGGCCGCTGCCGCGTTCGAGCAGGTCGACGAGCGTGCCGATCCGTCGGCCGCTATGCCCGAAGACCAAGTCGTACCGGCTCCGTTTGAGGCGGGCGATAGCGCGACGGCGCAGCGTGTCATTGCTGATCCATATTCCGAGGAGGCTGGCGACTTGTGCCGGCCGATCTGGGCATCTTTGGTCGCAGGCCAGCCGGCTCTGGCATACCAGGCAGCGCGCTGGATCGAAGTGGCGCACGCGGGAACGAAGGTGCCGCCTCCGGACCTGCTGGCGGCGGCGGCGCTGGCCGACGAAATGATGCTTCCCGACGGGCCGCTGCAGGCCGCGCTCGGAGCTCGTTTCGAGCAGTTCGTCCTTGAAGACTACGCGACCGACACACCGCGGTCATGGCACGCTGCGGTCAACCTGCTGCTAGCTGCGGCGACTTTGCGTCCGATGGTGCTCGCGCCCAGCACGAGTGCGGCCACCGTGGCTGCATTTCTGCATCAGGACGGGCAATATCCGGCGTTGTATGCGCTTGTCCAGCGCTTGCGCGACCTGAGCTCAAAGCTCGTGGGTTTTCGAGTCGAGCCGACAGTGCTGCGCAAAGCGCGTGGCGAGGCCGCCATCCGGGCGGACATAGAGACTCTGCAACACACGGCCGACGACTGGCTGCGCGTGCAGGCGCAGGCCTACACGATCAAGTTTGCCGCGGCTACTGCCGTATGGAAAAGGTGGATTCGGTCGGGCGGTGAGGTCGATTCGTTGGTTGCCCCGGTTGTGCACAACCGAATTGCGGATGCTCAGCGCGTGCGCGAACAATTGGCGGTGCTATCGGACGTCGACCACGTAACTCGGTTGATTCACGTCACGGACCGGAAACTGAACGAACGCCGTCGTGGAGAGGATATCCATGCTGGTGCGTTGGAGCACCTGCTGCGTCTCGTCGACGAAGCCTTGAAGCTGCCGCGCCAGTGGCTGGCTCAGGTCGAGTTGCTGGGCGGCCATGGCGATCAGTTGCGCGATCGGCTCGAAGCGGTGCATTTCGCTTTGCGCGAGAAGCACGCCGCAGTAGAGCTCGAACTTCTACGCGTTCCCGATCACGATCCTTGGGGCCTTGTCGCGGGCGGTCAGAAGCAGGCGCTTCGGGCTGTGCGTGGCCTGCTGGCCCTATTCGATAGTGCGTCGCCGCTGGCCGACGCGGAGCCCACGTCTGCCGAGGTACTGGGACGTCCGCTTCTCTGCATCGCGGACTTGCCCGTGGCGGAAGATTGGTCCGTGGAAGCGGCGGCTCCCGAGGGATTGGCGATGATCGAGGCGCTGACCCAAGAACCTATCGAGGTTGAACAGGCGCTTCGCCAACGTCTGAGCCGGGGAGACCTGCTCGGCGTGGAAATGATGGTCGAGGGCGGGATGGTGGAGTCCGAGTCCGTACAACTGCGTGCCGAGCGTGAACGCTGGAAGCAGGTCGTGCGCAGCAGCATTGTCGAGTGTCGACGTTCGGTGGAAGTGGGGCTGGCATACGGCTATTTGCCCGATGCCGATCGCAGCCAGTTCGAGAGTCGGTTGGCGCGTTGGGAGGCTCAACTGGAAGAGATGCGCCGGTTTGATGTGGTCATGGCGCAGATAAAGGAGATTCGCGATCGGGTGACGGATGCGCGTGCTGCGCAGGCTCAGGCGGTCCGTTCGGCCCTGTACAGCATCGCTCTCACCGAAGCGATGCGCGGCTCGGTGGCCGAAGTGGAGCAGGCCCTCGACGAGGGCGACATCGCGACAGCTCGCGAGCTCGTGCACTGGCTTCAGCAAGGAAAGCCCGCTCCGACTGACCTGGACGAAGAAGTGCGCGAGGGATTCGACCACTTCTTCCCTGAGTTGATGCAGCAAATTGACGCTTGGCTCGCAGAAAACAAGCGCGACACGGTCGAGCAGGCCATAAAGCAGGGGCAGGCGATTCCCGGCGTGGATGCGCAGCGCGTCGACGGTGCGCAGCGAGTGCAGGTCGCCAAGATGTATGCATCCTGGGCGGACATGAAAACGCGGCAGGAAGGTGAGCGCAATCGACTTGAGTTGCTCCTCACGGGGTTGGGTTTCACTGTCAAGGACCTACAGCGTGCAGAGCGCGTATCGGGCCGAGAAGTCTGGACACTGGATGCGGCGTCTATCGAGGATCGTCACATCTGCCCGCTGCCGATGTATGGCTCTTCCGCTGGGGGACGCTATCGCGTGATCTGCGTGTGGGGCCGACCAACGGAAGACGACATGCTGCAGTGGGTGGGAGATGCGGGCGTGAACAGGCCTGCGCTGCTGCTGTACTTCGGAAGCATGGGCGAGCGCAAGTGGCGCGACCTCGGCCGACTGACTAAATCGAAACGACGGTCCTTCGTCCTCCTGGACGAGACTCTGCTGGTCTACCTGTGTACCGCGGGCGGCTCACGTCTACGCGCCTGGTTCGACGTGGCGATGCCATTCTCGTACTCGCTACCCTACGACGCGACGGCGGGACTGGTGCCGCCCGAGATGTTCTACGGCCGGGGGTTGGAGCTTGAGGCCGTGCGAGGTTTGAATGGCCGCTGCTTCATCTATGGCGGGCGGCAGCTTGGAAAAACGGCATTGCTAAAGCGCGCCGAGCAATCGTTCCATTCGCCAGCCCGCGGGCATTTCGCGCGCTGGATCGACTTGAGAGCAGAAGGAATCGGCGTCAGCCTGGCGGCGGGAGAAGTCTGGCTGACGCTGCACGAGAAGCTGAAAGAACTGCAGGTGCTCGACGCCAAGTCGTCTGCTCCTGTGCCTGGCAAGAAGCAGGGCGCCGACGCGGTGATCAGGGGTATCAGAGAATTTCTGGCCGCAAATGCCGACCGTCGCGTGCTACTACTTCTGGACGAGGCCGACCGGTTCTTCGAGCAGGACGGTAAGAACGACTTCGAGGAAACCCGTAAGCTCAAACAGCTGATGGACGATACTCAGCGGCGATTCAAGGTTGTCTTTGCCGGCCTGCATAACGTGCTGCGCATGACAGAGCGGCCGAATCACCCGCTGGCACATTTCGGCGAGCCGATCGAAATCGGACCGCTGCACGAGGAGAACGAGGTCAAGGAGGCAGCCGATCTCATCCGCAAGCCTATGGCTGCGGCCGGGTTCGTTTTCGAGTCTAAGAGTTTGGTGATCCGGATCCTGGCGCAGACCAACTACTACCCTAGCCTGATTCAGCTCTACTGCTCGCAGCTCTTGCGCAACATGCTCAATCAGGTGGCAGGGCGCCAACGACTGCAAGGCCCTCGCTACCTTGTGACCGACCGGGACATCGAGCAGGTCTATTCGAGCGACGCCCTACGCGACGAGATTCGCGCGAAGTTCCGGCTGACGTTGCAACTCGACCCGCGTTACGAGGTGCTGGCCTACGCGATGGCGCTCGACCTGCTGCGTGATCGCTACTCCCAGAGCGACGGTATGCATTGGCAAACGATTCGCCAGGCGGGTGCTTTGCACTGGTGGCCCGATGGGTTCCGGGACACGGGCGAGCTGGACTTCCAGGTGCTGCTCGACGAGATGGTGGGGCTAGGCGTGCTCCGCGCTCCTTCTCCAGGCCGGTATGTGCTGCGCAATCCCAATGTGCTGCTGCTTCTGGGAACGGAGGAGGAAATTGAGACCGTCCTCAACAGGGAGCGAGAGCCCGCCGTAGAGTTCGAATCGGCCACTTTCCGGCCGCCACTGCGACGCGCGCCAACGAATCCTGCGCGAAATACGTTCACCTATCAACAGCTCAGCCGGTTGTTGCAACGGGAGAACCACGTCACTGTCGTGGCGGGCACTCAGGCGGCCGGCATCACGGACGTGATTCCTAGTCTCACCGACTACCTGGGAAACGACGCGGCACCAGTCGTACTGGCAGGCTGCTCGGATCGATTGTCGTTTGGCAATGCGTTGCAGACAGCATTGTTGGAGCGCCCCAAGGATCAGGTGTCGGTATTCGTGATTCCTGAGACAAATCCCTGGACAGAGCTGTGGTTGCAGGAGGCCCACATGCGGCTTAAGAACCTGCGTTCGGAAAACAAGTTCGCATCATTGGTCTTCGTTGCTGAGCCGGCGACCCTATGGCGGCTGCTGCGTGATGGGCGAGGCGTCGAGGTCGATGGACCGCCATGGATGTCACTATTGCAGTGGAATGACGGATTCCTTCGGCATTGGCTGGAAGAGCGGCAATTGCAATTGGAGCCGGAGGAGCGCCGTCGGCTTGCAGACGCTACGGGCCTCTGGCCGGCCTTGATCACGGGACTGGCCGGCGACTGCCTGGACTTGCGAACGCTGAGGGATCGACTCAATTCGGGTGGTCGTTGGCGCGGAATTGGTCAAGCCGAGAATGTTGCGTTCCGCACGCAGTTTGGCTGGGACGTCGCAGAGCCGACAACAGTGATCGACGTGTTGGCGCAGTTGCGGGAGCCGGTGGAGGCCGGCGAACTGGCCGCAGTGGGTGAGATGCCCCAGGAGCGGGTCGATACCAGTTTGCGCTGGGGAGAACTGTTGGGGCTGACCCGGCGCGAAGGTGCTGGCTTCTGGACGGTGGATCGAATCGCTGCCGAAATCCTGCTGGGTGCCAAGCGCTGATGGACTGGTGGTCTCTTCCGGGGCCAGCGGCGTTTGTCGAAGCCGTTGGCGATGCGCTTCGGGCCGGCGACAACGTCGTCATCGGGGCGCCGGTTACTGCCGTGGATTCGATTGCGTCGGTCTTGGATGATCGTCTGCCTGATGGCTTGCGCCCCACGCCACCGCTCACCCCGAGCGGGCATCTGCCTATCGACGATATCTATGTCCATCTCGAGATCGCTGACAACCGGCCTTCGAGTCGAACGGCCGCGTCGCTGATGGCTGCACTAGACCGGCAGCGAGTCGTCTTGGTGAAGGCCGTGGACGTTCCGAATTGGCAGGCTTGGTCGCGCTTTTTGGACGACTACGCAAGTGCGTGCAGATCCGTCAGCGTGTTCGACAGAACCCAATTCTTGCTACTAGTCGCTGGCGCGGCCCCAATTCGATTGCCTCCGCGCGCGCCTGCGCTGCGACCGATGATTTGGAACGGCCATGTGGGCGAGGCCGACGTATTCAGCTACGTGATCCAGTTGCTGAGGCGTAAAGGTGAACGCATTGACGCCAAAGCAAAGCTCGTAGCCCGCATCGTTATGCGGCTTGCGCTGTGGGACTTCGATCTCGTAGATCGACTGCTGGAGCTGGATTGGCGTGAGTTGTTCGACCCAGCCGGTGCAATGCGCCACGTCGACGGTGCCGGTGCCACTTGGTGGCCCCGAGGCGCGACGTGGGAGCAAGGCGGTCAGGCAGAATTCGACGGGATTCGTATGGATCATGCCTCGGTGCTAGTCCGCAACGGCAAGGCCGAGTCGGAGCTATCGATGCGACTTTGGGCGGCTCAGTCGGCCGAGCTCTTGCCGGCGCTCGAACTGAAGCGTCGGCAGTTGGCCCGTCGCATGAAGGACACCCGGTTGTTGCCTGCGATAAGCGACCTCGACGATCTGGAGCTTGGGGAGCTTCTTACCCTTGCAAGGAGTCACGGGCTGCCAGCCGATGTCGTGCGGCTGGCCGACAAGTACCGACGCCTGCGCAATCGGTTGGCACATCTGGAGCCTCTTACGCCGGACGAGGCGCTTGAACTTCTATAGACGCCGATCAGCGTCCAGGTCGCGAATACTGTCTGCCAAGTACAGCCGGGCAGTATTCGACCAAGAGCCCTATCGTCAGTAGCGCTTTGGTTCGTCGAACTGAACGAAGCGCAAGCTCGTGGCGCTGGTCTAACTATGGCACCGGGCTGCAATGCAATTCACGATTGTCCGAACTTCGGCAAGAGTGATTTGATCTCGGCCAGATTGGCGATGGCGAGCTGTCGCTCACCCTTCCTTGGAAGCCCGTTCATTTCAAAGTTCAGCGTTCTCAAGGTGTAGAACAGCATTGCTTGGCGGCAGGCAACGGTGACCTTCCCATTCTTCATTCCGTAGTCAATCTCAACACCCTTCCGTTGCCTAGGCGAGAGGTCGTCGTGCGGCTTGAGAATGAGATCGACGCTTGTTTGCCACTCTGCGTCGGCATCGGCGTCTACAGTCGATGCGGTCGATGTTCCGACCGAGAGGATGCGCCCCAGAACGAAGTCGCGAAACGCGCCTCGAAGATGGCAATACGCGCGAGCATGCCACCGCACGCCGTCCCATCCGAAAGCGTGAGGACTAATGACCCGTTCCTGCTCCTCATCCCGAGCAATCGATTGATATCGAATCTGCATCATTGCTCGCTCGGCAATCGCTTTCACGACTTCGGCGAGGGTCGTCGGATCGATTGTTCTCGTCGGCAGCGGGATCGAGGCTACTGATGGCCGATACGCCAGGAACGCCTGATCGCCCGCAACGATTCCTTGTTCGACCGCGAGGAGTTGTGACAGGTATTGACGCGCCCCCGTCGATTCGAACTGCGGGACGAAGCCGGTTGTGACTACGTAGGTGCGAGACCTCGTGTCGTATTGAAGGTTATTCGGTGCGAGTGCCGTGTAACGAGAAAGGTCGGCAGAAGCCTGTGGCACCGAGATTTTGAAGAAGTCGGTCAGGTCGCGCCGATTGATCCGGCCTTCCCAGCGCAAACGGAAGTCGATGAATTGCAGCCTCCGCTCTTGACTCCATCTGACTGACACCGACTCTCCACCCTTGGTACCCGACTTTCCCGTCGAACCATCCGTGTCGCCAGGTGGTGAGACCGAGGATGGGCCCGAATGCGGGCTTGGCTGGTGGCTCTCGCTCGGTGCGACGAGCTTCCTACGAGGGTGGCGTGGCGCGATCATGCAATCAGTATAGTTTGTTGACGCGTACAGAAAGTATCCGTATAGTTACTGTACTGGCTGGCGGTTGCCGACATGGGTAGCGAGCCGGAACACCGCGTCGAGCTGCGTACGGGCCTCAGACCTTGTCTGGGGGAAGGCTGCAGTCCTCGCCCACCGTCCACTCGCATATAGGAACAACACGCATGTCCATCATCAAGAGCCTCGCCGTTGGGAACGGTGACATGTTCTACATCAGGCACAACAGCGACAACTTCACCATCATCGACTGCAACCTCAACGCCGAATCCGCAGATGGGCGCATTGCGGAACTGAAGCAGCAATCGCACAGCAAGGGAATCACGCGGTTCCTCTCCACCCATCCCGACCAGGATCACTTCGGCGGGATCGAGCTGCTCGATGCGGAGATGTCCATCTCCAACTTCTACGTCGTGCGCAACCAGGCGACGAAGGCCGACGAGACGACTTCGTTCAAGCACTACTGCACCTTGCGCGACGACACCAAGAAGGCCTACTACATCCAGAAGGGTTGCACCCGAAAGTGGATGAACCTGTCGGACGAAGAGCGCGGCAGCTCGGGCATCAATGTCCTGTGGCCCGATCCGAACAACTCGGACTTCAAGGAAGCGCTCGAGGAGTGCAACTCCGGCGGAAGCCCGAACAACATCTCGGCGGTAGTTCGATACGTGCTCGAGGACGGTGCAAGTGTGCTCTGGCTCGGTGACCTCGAGACCGCGTTCATGGAGAAGATCACCGATCACATCAATCTCAAGAAGACCACTATCGTGTTCGCTTCCCATCACGGTCGCGACTCAGGAAAGATCCCCGATTCGTGGCTGGAGAAGTTGGACCCGCAGGTCATCGTGATCGGTGAAGCGCCTTCGCGGCATCTTCACTACTACACCGGGTACAACATCCTGACGCAGAACAGTGCCGGCGACATCACGATGGATTGCGTCAATGACAAGGTGCACTTCTACGTCTCGAACGCGAATTACAAGCCCAAGTTCCTCCGCGATGACGGACAGCGCGCTTACCCGAACTACATCGGCAGCATCACGGTAGAAACCGAGTACACGCTCGAGTCCAAGGCGGCGTAAGGAGTGGTGATGAACTGGCCCGCTGCTTTCGAAAAAGCCTTCGACCCCTATGAGCTCAAGGCCAGGCTGTTTCCGGGCTTGCTCGTGCTCCTGCCCGCCATCCTCTTTTCTGCCCTCGTGCTCGGAACGAAGAATCCCGTGGTAGTGGGCCTCGGAGCGGTAATGTCAGCTTGTGGCGGGCCTTACTTCCTCTCGAGCTTCGTGCGTACTTGGGGGCAGCGTGCTCAGGACCAGCTGTATCTTCAATGGGGGGGCCAACCGTCTACGATCCTGCTGCGCCATCGCGACAAGCGGTTGTCAACGCTGACGAAGGATCGATACCGGGCGCTGGCCGTCTCGAAGCTCGGAATGCAATTGGCTAGCGCGGAGGACGAGCTTTCGGATCCGGTACAGGCTGATCAGGCTTCTGCAGCCACAACCGATGTTCTTCGGCCGCTCACGAACGACCGAAAGGCCTTCCCGCTAGTCTTCAAGGAACTCGTTGCATACGGGTTCAATCGCAATGCGTACGGCTCTCGTTGGGTGGGGCTGGGGGTTGCTGGGACGACATGTATGGCAACGCTGGTGCACGCGGGCACCTTGCGAGTGGCGTCTCTTCCCCTGGCTACCGGATCGCTGGACGCTGCACATGCAACGGTGCTGATAGTCGCAATCGGGTTCTCCGCCCTCTGGTGTTTCCACTTCACGGCCGAGACCGTGGAGCAAGCAGGCTACAGCTATGCAAAGCGCCTACTGGAAGCCCTCGAAAAACTGCCGAGAAAGCCTTCCCGTAGCACCGCCGTAGGAGCCCGACCGGCCTCGACCGCAAAGTGAGCCCGCCTGTTTCGCCGAAGGGATGACCCTAGCGGGCCTGTCTTCCAAACTCTGTCACGCGTTCATGACAAGAATCTTCCTCTCGCTTCTTCTGGTGACCGCCGTCGTGCCGTTCTACCTCGTCGGCAACCTAATGTTGGTTGCATTGATCCGGCGTAGAGCACAAGGGTGGGTCCGATCGCTCAAATTGTTCGGACTGAGGCAAGTGCGGCCCCTGACGGCAAATCGAATCAGCGCAACGACTCTCGGGCATATCGTCGCTGTCACGATGCTGATCGTCGGTCTTCGCCGGCCCCTCGAGATCGTCGAACTGGCGCTGCTTCTACTGGGCTACGTATTCGTTGTCTCGGCGCTTTCGCTGTCGCTGCTGGCTCAGATGCCAGCCTTCAGGCGAGTCTGGTCAAGCGTACCAACGCGTCTCTTCCTTCTGGGCGCACCGTTCGTTCTGGCGTATTTGACGCGGGGCTATTCGCAGATGTGGCTGGACGAGACGCTGACTCTCAGCGCAGAGAATGCCCCCATGGCTCACTTCGCGGGCACGATCATGATGGCGGGACTCGCCGCTGCCGGCGTCCTCTTTGGGTTCGCACTACTGTTTGAGGCAGCGTTGATCATCATGCCCTCACTGCCTACCAGCAAGAGGAAGAAGGCGCGCTCGCAGAGTGCGACCGTAAAACCGACATTTCGCTCGATGGCATTGGCGCTCTTCTCCGCGAAGCTAGACGTCCATTCGCTTGAGCACCGCGAGTGGAGGCCGGCTATGCGCGCATTCGGTTTGTTCCTAATCTGCGCCCTCAGCTTCCTCGGCTGCTACTCAGCATTCTTCGCAGCCATTTCCCCTTTCCGATCTGACTTCGGCGCCGTCGTTCTAAAAGCAATCGCGTTCGATTTCGACGCTGCGTCGGCCGAACACTGTGGACTCAACAAGGATGAACGGCGTGCCGCAGCGGGAAGCACGCCGAGACTGAAGGCTTTGATGCTTTCGACTTCGCAGGAGAAGGCCGTGCTCTTGACCCGCAGTGCCCACCTGTTCGATCCGGTCATGATGTCGATTCTCGGCAAGGAGAAGGATCGCTCGCTGACTATCGGGCGGCCGGTCGCGTGCTTCGAGGCTGCGTCTGCGAACGCTGCATCACCGTGATGTCTGCCTTACTCGCGGAACTAAATGAGGACCCAGTCGGCCCCGAACAACAGCAAACGCTCCGTTTCGAGCTGTCTCACGTCGGCCGATGCTCGACTGCATTGGCATCGAGACTTCGCTAGTCCGATCAGCTCGCTGCGGGCCCCCTCGCAGTCGCCGAAGACGGGGGATCACAGCACCTTGGCTTGTTGAAGTATCCACGTCTCGATCCGATCGTGCCACTGGCGCAGCAGATCGATTGGGCGCCGACGGTAGTGCTTCTCCGCGACGGCCGAGGGCTTGTGCCCTTGTATCTGTGCGACTACGCCGACCGGGAGCTCGCACCATTCGGAAAGGGTGCCAAAAGATCGGCGCAGACCTTGGATTGAGATGTGCGGAAGGCCCGCCGTCTTGAGCGCGCGCACATGCGCAGAACGAGGCTCGGATATCTTGCCGTCAGCCGACGTGACGCTGGGAAAGACCCAAGGAGACGGCGACCATGGCCGTCCTTTCTTTGCAAGCCGGGCGAGTACGCGCTTGTTGGGCGGCGTCTCGTTTCTCAGCTTCAACTCTTTGAGTAGGCCGGCATAGTAGGGCGGGATCGGAATGGTGCGCCCGCCGGTGCCCTCTACCTTGTCGTTCAGGGTCATGCTGCGCCATTGGAGGTCAACGTCACTTTCCCAGCGTATTGCTGCCAGCTCTTCGCGCCGAGGGCCCAGGATTAGTAGGCCCTGGAGATACACCGAGTGAACGAAGTTGTCGAGCGATCGTACGCCGCTAAACCACGCAGCGAGTTGCTCGCGCTGCAGGGAGTCGCCTTCCCTTGCCCGGATCGCGGGGACAGCGTCCTTGACGTCGCGGGCCGTGTACGCGTCCTCGGGGACTATGCCGCGGTAGGTTGGCGTGTCGCCACACCAGCGGATGAACGCACGCAGGAGTCTGAACGACAGGGCTGCTACCGTCGAGCGTTCCGCCGTTTCTGAAACCAGCCACTCGGCGATGCGCGAGCCATCGAGCTCCGACAGTTTGAGCGGACGAAGCCTTGCGAGCGGGCCAGGACGGGTCAGGCCCTTGCCCCGCTTCCGGGCCTGACCACCGTCCGCGGCATGCTTGACGTGGTCTTCGTGGTGACGGTCGCTCCAGAATTGCTTTCGCGCAGCGACGTATTCATCCCAGGCCTCGCCGAACGTGATCTCACGGCGCCTGGCCGCGGTCTGACGAGCGGCATGCGCAGCTGCGAGCTCTGCGCGATGTTCCCGTGGGTCAATACCGTTGTCGATGAGGTTCTTGAGGCGTGTTGCCTCGGCGCGGGCCTTGCCGAGTTCCCAAGCCCTTGCGTCTCCGACGGTCGTCCGAATGGTGTTGCCGAAGAGCCGCGACTCAAAAATGTAGGAGCGTGCTCCAGTTGCCGTTACCCGCATGCCGAACCCAGGCGTCTTCGCATCCCAGTGGATCGTTTGCTGCTTCCCAGCTTCGCAGGTCAGTCCTTCGACCCTGGCCGCCGTGAATGCTTGCTTGCTCATGCCCCCTCCTCGCCAGCTGCTGCCGGACTTCCGTGTAGGCGCCGTGTAGGCGAATTGATGAAATACAGGGCGCTTTCGATCAACGCCAAAGCGCGCACTCTACGGCAAATAGTCTTCATAATCAATGGGTTAGTGGCGCCGATCAATCCCAATCAATGCCAATCCGTTGTTTGGTGTTCGGATTGAAAATCCGCGTGTCGGTGGTTCGATTCCGCCCCAGGCCACCACCCGATTTCATAGGAAGCCCCGTACAGTTCAGCTGTCCGGGGCTTTTCTACATTCGCGGGCGAATTCTACAAACCTGCCTGTGAGGTACGAGCGTGACCATTCGTGAGCTGGTCGATGACGCCGTTTTTTTGGCGGAGCATGGCAAGTACATCGGCGCCTTGAACAACGTGCTTTCAGCAATATCGGGCAGCTCGCGAAAAACGTACCCGAAGGGAACGCCGTCGAGAACCAATCCGAACGACAAGCGCGGCATGGGCGACAAGGAGGCGTTTTGTCTCTTCCTGAAGCAGCGCCTCTATGAATTGGTGGGCGGGCGAGTTAGGGATGACGGGTCGTTCGGCGGCATGATGGCCATTCGAATAGACGGCATGGACACGACGATTGAGGCCGTCCTCTACGAACATTTCCGATGCTCGCTGACCCACGAGGGCAAGTTGCCCGCGACCGTCCAGTTTGAAGAAGAGGGTGGTTTCAGTCTGCAGGACAGATCCATCAAATTCGGATTTCGGGATGGCATGGTGCATCTCCAAAAAGGTTGGATTGGAGCGCTGGTTTCTGTGGTCTCAGAAGCGAAGTGCAATGGCCCGGAATTCGGGATCGAGCATTTCGAGCTTCAACCGAAGGGCGGTGTCGATATCGAGGAGTTCAAGCGCAAGATTGGCGAACAATTCGGCATTAGTCCTGGGCGAATTGGCATCTTGCGGACGCTCGTTGAATTCGCTACGCCTGACCGACTCGAAGCGGCAACGCACGACGAGTTGAAGGAAATTCTTGCTGCGAGCCTGAAAGCTGGCGCACTCAACGGTGGGGCTTTGACTGGCCTAGCCTTGAGCCCTGGAGGCGAGTCTTTGGCCAATTGGACTGGTCAGCTCACAGAAAGGGGTGCGCAAGCCCTGAAGCAGCTTGCCGGCGGCTATGTACGGGTGCGCGTCTCCTAGAAGCACGACGCAACCGGTTCCCGCTGCGGGCCTCGCTGAAACGGCCATTTCCATGGCGGCCTCGCATTAAATGCCCATTTTGGGTATATTCATGCCCAATATGGGCATTCAAGCCAACCCCAAGACACCGGCGTCCGGCCTCGCCGATGCCCTGTTCTCTGGAACGAGGCAGCGTCTGATCGGCTTGTTGTTCGGCCAAGCTGGACGCAGCTTCTACGCGACCGAGCTGATCGGACTGACGAAAAGCGGCTCCGGCGCCGTGCAGCGTGAGCTGGCAAGTCTGGCGCAGAGCGGACTCGTCACTGTGCGTGCCGTCGGCAATCAGAAGCACTACCAGGCGAACCCCGATTCGCCTATCTTCGAAGAGCTGAGCGGCATCGCTCGAAAGACGATTGGGCTGGCAGATCCGCTGCGAGAAGCCCTCGCGCCGCTGTCCGGCAAGATCAGGGCTGCCTTTGTGTACGGTTCCATCGCCAAGCGCACCGACACAGCGGGCAGCGACATCGACCTGCTGCTGCTGTCCGACGAGCTGGCCTACGCCGACGTCTTTGCCGCGCTGGAAGCTGCGAGTTCGACGCTCGGTCGGCCTGTCAATCCGACCATCCTGACATCGGCCGAGCTCCGAAAGCGCCTTGAGAACGAGGAGTCGTTTTTGACTCGCGTCCTGGCGCTGCCCAAGATCTGGCTGATCGGAGGTGAAGATGCCCTCGCCGTTTGAAAACCTGAGCGGGCCGGGCAAGCCGCTGAAAGCAGAGCTGGCGGATGCCAAGGAATTTGCTGGCCTCAAGCGCGCTGGCCTGGCGCGGCTGCAGGATGCCTCCAACGGAGGCCTGGCGCTCGAAAGCCGATTCGACCTGGGTTACGACGCTGCTCACGGGTTGTGCCTGGCCGCGCTCCGCTGGCACGGGTATCGATCGACCAATCGATACATCGTCTTCCAGCTGCTGCCGCACACGCTGGACCTGGGGCTGCGGTGTGGCGCGTGCTCTCGAAGTGCCACGAGATCCGCAACTTGTGCGAATACGAGGGCGATCTGAATATCGATGAGCGGATCGTCGCCGACCTGCTGATCGCCTGCGCTGCCGTCGCAGCAAAGCTCGAGGGACTCGCGCCCATCGGGAAGCCATGAGGCGGATGCAACGGTCCGCCGTGGTGGACTGACGTCAATGCGCTATTGGTGGGTCAACCAGAACCAAACCTACCGCCACGAGGTGTCGGGCGGCTATCTCTGGTCGCCCAAGCGCAAGGCGAATCAGGCGGCGAACCCGTTCTACGACTTCATGCGGGAAGTGTCGCCTGGCGACGTCATCTTCTCGTTCTCCGAGACCCTGATTCGCGCCATCGGCATCGCTGCCTCGCATGCCTATGAGGCGCCCAAGCCCCTCGAGTTCAAGCAGACGGGAGCCTACTGGGACAAGATCGGCTGGCGCGTGGATATTCGATTCCATGA
>FTIF01005307.1_pt2 | contig 20091 bp, 18 predicted proteins | sample 1658001 | NCBI WGS metagenome assembly FTIF01 (sample SAMEA3914789, study PRJEB12502) | metagenome | biome: forest; material: soil | place: Canada | collected 2011-07-03 | depth 0.3 m | reverse complement strand
GCCTGGCGCTGGCTGTCGTTGAAGTAGGCCGGCACCGTGATGACGGCCTCGGTCACTTCCTCGCCGAGGTAGTCCTCGGCCGTCTTCTTCATCTTGCGCAGCACTTCGGCGCTGACCTGCGGTGGCGCGAGCTTCTTGCCGCGCACCTCGACCCACGCGTCGCCGTTGTCGGCCGGCGTGATCTTGAAGGGCATCAGGGCGATGTCCTTCTGGACTTCCTTCTCGGCAAACTTGCGGCCGATCAGGCGCTTGATCGCGTACAGGGTGTTCTTCGGATTGGTGACCGACTGGCGCTTGGCGGACGCGCCGACCAGCACCTCGCCGTCTTCCAGGTAGGCGATGACGGACGGCGTGGTGCGGGCGCCTTCCGAGTTCTCGATCACCTTGGTGGTGTTGCCTTCCATGACCGACACGCACGAGTTCGTGGTGCCCAGGTCGATGCCGATGATCTTTCCCATGTCGATCTCTCCTGCCAGGTTGTTGAGATTGGATTCGGCGCTGTCTTCGAGATGCGGCTGGCCGGGCCCTCTTCAAGTCGTCACTTCGGCGCCGAGACGGTGACGAGGGCCGGGCGCAGCACGCGGTCGGCGATCAGGTAGCCCTTCTGCAGCACGCTGACCACCGTGTTGGCTTCGTGCCCTGACGGCACCATCGAGATGGCCTGGTGCCGATGTGGATCAAACCTGGTTCCCGCCTGCGGATCGATCTGGGTGACCTTGTTGTCCTCGAGCGCGGCCGCAAGCTGGCGAAGCGTCGCGCGCACGCCTTCGAGAACGTGCCCCACGACGGCGCTCGGGGTGGCGATGGCGGCCTCGAGGCTGTCCTTGACCGGCAGCAGGCTGCGGGCGAAGCCCTCGACGGCAAACCTGCGCGCCTTGGCCACCTCCTCGTCGGCACGCCGGCGGGCGTTCTCGACTTCGGCCTTGGCGCGCAGATGCAGGTCGTTCAGCTCGGCCACCTTGGCCTCGAGTTCGGCGAGGCGGGCAGTGGATCCATCGAGGCCTGCGTCGACGCCGGCCGTGTCGGCTTCGATCGAAGATTGCTGCCGAGCTTGCGGGTTCTGGTCTTCCGTATTCATGTCGTGATCAAGGCTTGACGGTCGCGTTGAGCGCTGACAAGACAGAGCGAGCGCGCCTCATTTTGCTGCCGCTTGCCCCCTCCGGCCCCATGTCAGATTTCGATAAGAACTATCGGAGATGGCAAGCAGGTGAGCGCCATCGATCGTCGGCGTTCGCCCCTTGGCAAAGGCAGATGCCGACCGCCGAGATGCGGCGCCTCGGTCGAGCACAGCCAGGCCCCTAGAACCGTGACCAAGGGCGAGCCTCATCCACAAGGAGCCGCGGCTCGAGAATCTCTAGCCTCGCGTTGCCGAGACCACGAGCAGGTGAAACGGAAGCACGAGCAAGGCCGTCACCGCGACTCCAAGGAGCCAGAGGAGAACGAACCAGAGTGCTCGCTTCAGGCGGGCAATGCGCTGACCGCGATCGACTCCTGACATAGTCACTCCTTTCACCTGGGGCAGGGCACGAGAGTCTTCAGCAAATCCGTGAGCATGCGGATCCGAGGCAAGGATGCCGCCGGCCGTGAAATCCGTGAATGCACACTCGAGGCACCTCCGGAAGAGCACAGTTCCCCAGGCTCAGTGAGCGGCGCCACTCTTCGTCACGTCATCAGAAATCCGTCCTGGAGCGAGAGGGGCTCCGGCACCTCTCTTCCGCAGAGCTCGAATACGGAACGCTCGATGCCACGCGCAATGGCGTCCAGCGGCAAGGCGTTCGGTGCGAGTCCGAACGGATCGGCAATCTCGTCGGCGATGGCCTCGAGGGCAATCAGCGTGTAGGACAGGAACACGCACAGCAGCGGCGTGAAGAACTCCGTTGAATCGACCAGGCCGAAAGGCAGCAGCATGCAATAGGTGTAGACGGTGCGGTGAAGCAGGACGCTGTACGCAAAGGGAATCGGCGTGGAGGCGATGCGCTCGCATCCCCCGATCGTCTTGCCAAGCTCGTTGAACTGCGCGTCGAGCGTCCAGAAGCGGGCGTCGGACAGCGCGCCCGAGTCATTGAGTCGAGTCATCCGCTCGCGAAGCGCATGCAGCACCGCGATGGGCCGGTAGTTCCTCTTGCACAGATCCTCTGCCTGCTCGGTCCCCAGCAGCCGGACCATGTCCTGCTTCGCGTCCGTTCCCCGCAGTTCATGCTTGAGCGCGTAGGCGCATGCCACCAGCAGGTCCGCCGTCGACGTCGTCATGGATTTGTCGGGCAAGTAGGACAGCATCTGCGACATCATGGAGCGTGCGGCAATCAGCGCATCGCCCCACAGAAGACGTCCTTCCTTGAAGCGGTCGTAGCTCGCCGTGTTGCGAAAGCCGATGAATATCGCCAACGTCAAGCCGAAGAGCGTCAGCAACGGCGCACTGAGAGGAATCTTCTCGCCGAAGACGCGTCCCTGGGTCACGACAGCGAGAGTGCTGACCAGCCCCATCAAGATCAACTGCGGAATGATGGATTGCAATACCGAGCCGTCCCATACAAACAGGAGCTGGAGCCAGTTTTGCTTGGGTTTGACGATCATGGCACGCAGGTGAGCCGTTGGCGGTGCTGGGTCGATGAGGCTGCGGCGTCGCGGCGCCCGCCTCTAGTGATAGCCCTCGTCACCCGCACGTACCTTTCCGCGAAAGACCCGGTATTGCAGGGCGTTGTAGAGCAGGATGATGGGCAGCACGATGGCCGTCCCGACGAGCGTGAAAGCCTGGCTTGAATGACTCGACGAGGCGTCCCAGATGGACAAGGACGGCGGAATGATGTTCGGCCAGATGCTGATCACGAGCCCCGTGAAGCCCAGGAAGCAGATCCCCAGCGTCAAGAGGAACGGCGACGCCTCGCGCTTGAGTCGCACGGCTCGAAAGATGCCGAAGACGCACGCGACGACGAGTACCGGAACGGGCAGGAACCAAACCAGGTTTCCGCTGCCGAACCACCGTGCGGCCACGGCGGGCAGGCCCAGCACCGTCCACAGGCTCACGAGCAGCACGACTGCGAACAGCACGCTCACCAGAGGAAGCATCAGGCGCCGCATCTTGCGCTGCAGTTCCCCGTCCGTCTTCAGGATGAGCCAGCCGCATCCGAGCGTCGCGTAGGTCACCAGAACGCCCATGCCGCAGAACACGCTGAAGGCGGAGAGCCAGTCGAACGGGCCGCCGGCAAACTGGCCATTCACGATATGAATGCCTTGCAACAAGGACCCGAGGACCACCCCTTGGCAGAAGGCGGCCAGCGCCGACCCGCTGATGAAGGCCAGGTCCCAGAGAGCCTGCGTTCTCTTGGACTTGACGCGCAGCTCGAACGCGGCACCGCGAAAGATCAGCCCGATGACCATCAATATCAGCGGGAGATAGTTGGCGGGCAACAGCGTGGAGTAGGCGACAGGGAACGCCCCATAGAGTCCTGCGCCGCCCAGTACCAGGAAGGTCTCGTTGCCGTCCCACACGGGTGCGACGGTATTGAGCATGACTTGCCGGTCCGACTTGTCCTCGGCAAAGAACGGAAAAAGCAAGCCGATGCCCAAGTCGAATCCGTCAAGGACAATGTAGAGAAAGACGCCCAGGCCGATGATGGCGGCCCAGACCATGGGCAGATCGATTTGCATGGCCTCGCCCTCTTCTGACTAGTGGAACGACTGCGACAGCGCCCGATTGCTCAGGCCCGGATACTCTGGATCGTCGACGTGCTCCGACTCGAGCGAGGGGCCCCGCCGCATCAGCTTCATCATGTAGTAGGCGCCCATTCCGAAGACGAGGAAGTAGACGACGACGAGGATGAGCAGCGATACGCCTGCCTGCTGGCTCCCGATCGGCGAAACGGAATCGACTGTGCGCAGCACACCGTAGACGGTCCACGGTTGTCGCCCGACCTCGGTGGTGACCCAGCCCGCGAGCAGCGCCACGAGTCCGGACGGTCCCATCAGGAACACCAGCCACTGGAACCAGCGTGTTTCATAGAGTCGCCCGGATTTGCGCAGCAGGAAGCCGAGGACGGCGGTCAAGAGCATCAGCATGCCCAGTCCAGCCATCAAGCGGAACGACCAGAAGATGATGGGCGAGTACGGCCGGTCCTGCGCGGGGAACTCCTTCAAACCGCGAATTTCGCCATCCCAGGAGTGCGTCAGGATGACGCTACCGAGGTGGGGAACCTGCAGCGCGTATCGCGTCTGTTCGGCGTCCATGTCCGGGAGACCGAAGAGGTTGAGGGACGTGCCCCCCTTTTCCGTCTCCCACAGGCCTTCGATGGCAGCGATCTTGGCCGGCTGGTATTCGCGCGTGTTCAGTCCATGGGCGTCACCCACGAGAATCTGAATCGGTGCGAGCAGCAGCAGGATCCATAGCCCCATCGAGAAGCTGATCTTGACGGCTTTGTCCCGACGTCCCCTCAGAAGGTGCCAGGCGCCGCATGCAGCAACGATGAAGCCCGCGACGATGAACGCCGCGATGGTCATGTGCGCGAGGCGGTAGGGGAACGAAGGATTGAAGACGATCTTGAACCAGTCGACGGGCACGATCACCCCGTTCTCCAGGGCAAATCCCTGAGGCGTCTGCATGAAGCTGTTGGAAGCCAGGATCCAGAACGTCGAAATGAGCGTTCCGACGGCGACCATGAGCGTCGCAAAGAAGTGCGCCCCCGGCCCCACGCGTCGCCACCCGAACAGCATGACGCCGAGAAATCCGGCCTCGAGAAAGAAGGCCGTCAGCACCTCGTAGGTCAACAAGGGGCCGGTGACGTTGCCGGCGACGCGCGAGAACCCACTCCAATTGGTGCCGAACTCATAGGCCATCACCACGCCGGAGATGACCCCCATGCCGAAGCCGATGGCAAAGATCTTCGACCAGAACAGGAACAGCGTCTTGAAGACGTGATCCCCTGTATTCAACCAACGCCACTCCAGCACCGCAAGAAAGCTCGCCATGCCGATGCTGATGGCCGGAAAGACGATATGGAACGACACGGTGAATGCGAACTGCATTCGCGCGAGATGGAATGCGTCGAAGATTTCCATACGGATTTCCAATGGACTTTCGCATGCGGGAACCGGCACTTCCCTCGCTTGGAAAGCTTTGCCGGCCGCTGGAGATCGAGCTTCAATCGACTTCGTTTGGGGATCGTACCCCGCATCCCGTCGAAGGCTCTCGGACCGCAGTGCTCAGGCCGCCGCGGCAACCTCTTCTGCCGTCGCTCCGGCGCCCGCGCCCGCCTCCGAGCGCAAGATGCGCACGGGCGTCGACTTGTAGGACGGCGTCCCGCTGTCCTTGTCCAGGTAGTCGAGGGGCACCAGGATGTTGGCCTCAGGGTAGTAGGCGCCGACCGAACCGGCCGCGATGTCGAACTCGATGGCGGTGATCCCGCGCAATCGCAGCGTGCGCGTCGGCGAAACGGTCTCGATGTCCACCAGGTCGCCATGCTCGAGCCCGCGCGCCGCGAGATCCTTCGGGTTCATGAACAGGACGTCGCGCCGGCCGAACACCCCTCGATACCGGTCGTCGAGCCCGTAGATCGTCGTGTTGTACTGGTCGTGGCTGCGCATGGTGATCAGGCGCAGCACGTCTTCGCCGCCACCAAGCAGGTAGTTCTCGGCGACGCCGGGAAAGACCGAGAAGATCGCCTTGCCCGACGGAGTCGTCCACTGGCGTTCGGTGGGCGGCAACGGGAGGCGGAAGCCGCCCGGCACGCGGATGCGTTCGTTGAAGTTCTCGAAGCCCGGGATGGTTCGCTCGATCAGGTCCCGGATCCGGTCGTAGTCCTTGATCAGGCCCAGCCAGTCCACCTTGCTGTTGCGGATGGTGGCGCTCGCCATGCCGGCCACGATGGCGGGTTCCGACCGGATGAACTCCGACGCCGGCTTGAGCTTGCCCGCCGACGCGTGCACCATGGACATCGAGTCCTCCACCGTGATGGCCTGCGCCACGCCGTCCTGCAGGTCGAGCTCGGTGCGCCCGATGACCGGGAACAGGTAGGTCTCCTTCGCCACCAGCAGGTGCGATCGATTGAGCTTCGTCCCCAGATGGACGCTCAGCTGGAGCTCCTTCATCGCGGGGAAGCTGCGCTCGGGATCAGGCAGCGCGACGGCGAAGTTGCCGCCCAGGCAGAGCAGTACCTTGGCGGTGCCGGCGATCATGGCCTCCATCGTCTGGACCGCGTCGTGTCCATGCCCTTTCGGCGGCGTGAAGCCGAAGACGCTTTCCAGCCGCGCCAGGAAATCCGCCGACGGCTTCTCGGTGATGCCCACCGTGCGGTTGCCCTGCACGTTCGAGTGGCCGCGCAAAGGGCAGATGCCCGCGCCGGGCTTGCCGAAGTTGCCGCGCATCAGCAGCAGGTCGGCGATGAGGCGCACGTTGGCCGTGCCGGTGTTGTGCTGGGTGATGCCCATGCCGTAGGTGACGATCGTCGCGTTCGACTTGGCATAGGCGGCCGCGACGAACTCGAGCTGGCCGCGCTCGAGCCCGCTCTCGCGCACGACGTCCTCCCAGGGTGTCGCGGCGAGATCGGCCACCAGCGCGTCGAAGCCTTCCGTGTGCATCGCGATGAAGTCGCGGTCGATGACGTCGCCTCGCGCCGCCTCGAGCTCCAGCAGCGCCTTCATGATTCCCTTGAGCGCCGCGGCGTCGCCGCCGGCGCGCACCTGGAAGTAGGTCGAGGCGATCTTGGTGGAGCCGAACGTCGCCATTTCCACAACGCTCTGCGGATCGGCGAACCGCTCCAGCGCCCGCTCGCGCACCGGGTTGAACACGATGATGGGCACCTTGCGGTGCGCCGCCTCGTGCAGCGTCCCCATCATGCGCGGATGGTTCGTGCCCGGGTTGTGTCCCATGGAGATGATCAGCTCCGCGTCGTCGAAGTCCTCCAGCGAGACCGTGCCTTTGCCGATGCCGATCGATCGCGGCAGGCCGACGCTCGTCGCCTCGTGGCACATGTTCGAGCAGTCCGGGAAGTTGTTCGTCCCGAGTTCGCGGGCAAACAACTGGAACAGATAGGCGGCTTCGTTGGACGCGCGTCCGGACGTGTAGAACTCGACCTGGTCCGGCGACGCGCAAGCGCGAATGACTGCGCCAATGCGTTCGAACGCCGCCTCCCATTCGACCGGCTTGAACTTGTCGGTCGACGCGTCGTACACCATCGGATGGGTGAGCCGACCGAAGTCCTCCAGTTCGTAGTCCGAGAGCTCCAGCAGGGAGGAAACCGTGCGCTGCGCGAAGAATTCGGGAGTCACGCGCTTGGTGGTCGCCTCCCAGGTCACGGCCTTGGCGCCGTTCTCGCAGAACTGGAAGGTCGACCGGTGCTCCTTGTCGGGCCAGGCGCAGCCGGGGCAGTCGAATCCCGTGGGCTGGTTGGTCCTGAGCAGGACGATCGGCGCCTCGACGGTCTCCATCTGCTGGTACACGGCCTGGGCCGTGGCCCGGAGGGCCCCCCAGCCGCCCGCGGGACCGTCGTAGGGGCGAATACCTGGTACGTCACGTCGCTTGGTCATTTGATACCCCAGCAAGCAGCCCAATTTGCGCGGGAAGCAACCCGCCGTCAAACCCCCGTCTGGTCGATGGCGTTCCGCAGAGCCAATATAGCCAGTCGGAGCGCAATACGCTCGCGCAGTAGAGGCACAACCGATGGAGCACAGTGCAGCCGGACCTGTTTGGCGAGGCTTCCTGCGCCTACGATCCGTCCGAGCGGTCGAACTGATCCCGGGAGCGTTCCCTGCGGAAGAAGCAGGCCCCGGCGCCAAAATCGCTCTTGATCTCCAATAACCCCTGAAGGCTTCACCCGATGTCGACGCTTTTCGACCCCAACGAACCCATCGGGGCACTTCTCCTCGGCGCCATATTCGTGGCCATCGGCTTCATTCTGAGCTGGCTGGTGCGTCGCCTGTACCAAACCGCCCTGCACCACGACCGCTCCGAGCGCATCGACCAGATCACCCTGTCGTTCCTCAGCCATCTCACGATACTCGTGCTCTGGCTCTTGCTGGTGACGTTCTATGCGCACGTCATTCCGGCTCTCAACCGACTCGGTACGGCGCTGCTGACCGGCGTGAGCCTGATGTCCGTCATTGCGGGCTTTGCCGCGCAGACGACCTTGGGCAATCTGGTCGCCGGGATCAGCCTCGTCCTGTACAAGCCGTTCAGACGCGGCGACCGGTTGCAGATTCAGTCGCCTGCGGGCCTGCAGATCGGCGAAGTAGAGGACATCTCTCTGGGCTACACGGTGCTGAAGATGGAAGACGGGCGAAGAATCATCATCGCCAACGGCGTCATGGCACAGCAAACGACGATCAAGCTGGCCCCCGACCCCGTCGAGCCGTCAGCGGCGCCGTAGGCAGCAAGACTTTCCCGGTGTACATGCCGTCGACTGGACGGATGGTCTGGTGGACAGGCCGGGTGGCCATCGGCCTCCGGCACCGACCGTCCGAGCACGGCGGCGAAATGGTCTCGCAGTCCGCCTGTTGGCTGCAGCGTGTGGTGCTGGGCAAGGCCTGGCGGCCCGGCGTGTCGACCTGAGCGTGGCTGCGGAATCGATCGTTCCGAAGATCAGCGTTGCGCAGCGGCGCGTCTCGATGCACGAGCACGCGGTAGCGGGGACTGAGTCGGGGCACCAAGCGGGCCGATTCGAGAGTCTCGTTGCGAGCGAGCGCCTGGGAGGGAGATCGGCCTGAGCCGCCAGGCGCAATTCGAGGGACAAGAGGCACAGTTCGAAGCGACCAGATCAGACACAGTTGCGCCTCAGGCTGGGTCTTCCTTCTGGACAGCCGCCGGCATCCACGATACTGGAATCACAGGGGGATGTATGCGACGGCGCCAGGCAAGACGCAACCAAGATCGGACGGACGCCATGCGATGCCGGTGGCGTCCGCGATCGACGCAAGGCCGTCATCGGTCCGTCGCAGCACCCGGGCGGCACTGCACCTCGAAAGCGTTGGCTGCTCGTGGACCCAAAAGGGACCTGGGCCCGAGGGTCGCCCTGTCCGATCGTCGATCAGCAAGGCAGTCGACGCCGGCGAAGTCGCATCCGCACGGCCGGAGAGCGCTCGCACCAGAGGTGAGACCAGCGCAGTGAACGTTGCATACGCAGCCTCCGGATCGGTGGGCAAGGCCACCAGATGCGCCCTGCAAGCGCGCGCAAGTCGCACGCTGCCGAAGGGTTCGAGTTCCAGGTCACTGAGGATGGTCGCTTCACGCAGTGCGCCAGACCGCTCCAGCGCTTCTTGCACCTCACCGTTGATGGCTCCAACGATCAGAACCAGGGAGCACCCTGCAGACAACAGCGCCTTGAGGGAGCTCAGGAGGTGGCACGCGTCCGCGGTCTCGCACGAGGAGACGAAGGCCTTGGCCCCCATGTCCTCGATCACGGCGGACAGCATGGCGGCGGTCGTCGACGCGCCGTCACCCACCGCCGGCGGCGCCTGGCCACTGCAGCCAAACGCCATGATGCCCACGCGAGCGCGCTCGAACACACGAACCGTGGTGCGCCCCAGCGACGAGAGCACGGGGACGTGCGCCGGGCGCAAGAGCGTGCCCGAAGCCAGCACCGGTCCCTCCTGCGCCGACCTTGGTTCGAGCCTGTACAACGGCTCGGCCAGCACGCGTCCGGCAACGGCCGGCAACGTCACGTCGGTCGTTGGAAGCGGGCCCTCGACACGGCTTGCCATCTCCAATTGCACCGCTCTCAGCCGGTCGAGAGAAGCAGCGCAAGGGCTCGGCGGAGCCACGGGCAAAAGGTCGGAGGTATGCATGGCCAGAATGGACGATGGGTGGACTTGGGGCTACATTGAGACTGACCCGAGAGGTCCAAAGCACCAGTCCAAGGGGAATTCGAGGAGCACAGAAGCGCCGGCGGTCCTGCATCCACGCTAGAAGATTCTTCATGTCCAAGCAGCTATACACGCAACTGGTGGACGACATCGCAAAGTCGGTGTCCGACGGCGTCCTGAAGGCCGGTGACCGACTGCCGTCCATCCGGGATGCAAGCCGGGCTCGGCGCCTCAGCATCACGACGGTCAGGCACGCATACCAGGTACTGGAGAGCCAAGGCGTCATCGAAGGCCGGCCGCAGTCCGGCTACTTCGTCACCACCAAAGGCTCGTCCAGCGGCCTGGCTGGAGCCACCTCGGACGCTGACACGGATGCCGATACCGATGCCGACCTCCAGTCGCTTGATGCCGGCCAGTACGTCCTTGCGACATTGAAGTCGATACGCACTCACAACGCAGTTCCCCTGGGCTCGCCCTATCCTGATCCGGCCCTGTTCCCATGGCGCCGTATCCAGCAGCGCATGAGGGAGGCGATGCGCGGCCTGCAGGATTCGGACGTCGCACAGGACATTCCTCCTGGCAACGCGAGGCTCATTCGACAGATCGCGCTGCGCCACATGCGCAACGGACTCAACGTCGACCCTCAGGAAGTGATCGTGACGGTGGGAGCAACGGAGGGGCTGAACCTCTGCTTGCGCGCGGTAGCGCGTCCCGGCGACACGATCGCGGTGGAGTCACCGACTTTCTACGTGATGCGCAAGGCCGCTGAGCGGCTCGGCATGCGCGTGATCGAACTGCAGACCAAACCGAAAGAGGGCATCGACATCCAAGGGCTGTCGGATTTTCTCGTTCGAGGCCGCGTCGATGCGTGCATCACGATGCCCAACTTTCAGAATCCACTGGGGTACGTGATGCCCGACGCCAACAAGCGCGCCTTGGTGGATCTTGCAGTTCGCCACCAGATGCCCCTGATCGAGAACGGCGTCTACAACGAGCTCTACTATGGGAGCGAACCTCCCACGACGCTGAAATCCTTCGATACCACGGGAACCGTCCTGCACTGCGGCTCCTTTTCGAAGAGCCTGGGCGGCAGCATCGGGGTGGGCTGGGTGCTCGCCGGAAAGTACCGCGCCGAGATCGAGCAGCTCAAGTTCCTGAGCACTTTCTCCACCTCCTCGATTGCGCAGGCCGCAGTCGCAGAATTTCTGGCACAGGACGGCTGGGACCAATATCTGCGAAGCGCACGGCAAGATCTCAGGCAGCGCTGCGAGATCATGAGCGGGATGGTGAAACGCTTCTTTCCGGAAGGGACGCATGTCTCCGAGCCGGGGGGCGGCTACCTTCTCTGGGTTCAACTGCCCGATGGCGTCGATGCACTCAGGCTTTCTCGTGAAGCAATGAAGCAGGGCATCTCCGTCACGCCGGGAAGGATCTTCGGAAACTCTCCGCTGTATTGCCAATGCGTACGACTCAACTACAGCTTTGCCTGGACTCCTGAAGTCGAAGCGGCAGTCAAGAAGCTAGGCTCGCTCGTTTGCCAGGCCACGACGGCCGCACAGAAGGCCGCGGCCAAATCGGCATGACATGCCGCCGTGATATTCAACTTCCCCGGATGACTCCCGACACGATGTTCTCGAACGCTCCCGAGCCGCAAGCCGTTTGCAGTCCCTCGACGCGCAGCGCCATCTTCATGGTCGCCGTACTCGGGACAGGCCCGAACTGTGCCGACGCGCTGCGCGATTGGTGCGGCGATGTCGCCGCCATCACGCGCTCCGTGAGCAAGCGCTCTCCCGACGGCAATCTCTCGTGCGTGTGCGGCCTTGGCTCCGCCGCATGGGACCTCGTGTGCGGAGCGCCGCGCCCCGCCGGCTTGCATCCCTTCCGTGAATTCGGTTCCGGCGATCGCATCGCTCCGGCGACACCCGGCGACATCCTGCTGCACATTCGCGCCGAGGACATGGGCCTGTGCTTCGAGCTCGCCCGGGAACTCGTCCTGCGGCTCGGAGATGCGGCAAAGGTGGTCGACGAGGTCCACGGCTTTCGCTACTTCGACCAGCGGGCCATGATCGGCTTCGTCGACGGTACGGAGAACCCCATCGGACGCGTCCTGGCCGACTCGACCCTCATCGGGGACGAGGACGCCTCGTTCGCGGGTGGAAGCTATGTCCTCGTCCAGAAGTATCTGCACGACATGACGGGATGGAACGCACTCACCGTCGATGCGCAAGAGCGGATCATCGGCCGCACCAAGCTCTCGAACATCGAGCTGGACGAAGGCGTCAAGCCGTCCTGGTCCCATAGCTCGCTGACGACCATTGCCGACGGCGAGCGCGAGGTGAAGATCCTGCGAGACAACATGCCGTTCGGCCGGCCCGGCTCGGGCGAGTTTGGAACCTTCTTCATCGGATATGCATGCTCTCCCGAGCCGATCGAGCAGATGCTCGAAAACATGTTCGTCGGACGTCCGCCCGGGAACCACGATCGCCTCCTTGACTACAGCCGAGCCGTGACGGGAGGGCTCTTCTTCGTTCCGCCGGTGGACATGCTCGAAGCGCTCCCGAAGCGAATCGACGGCTCGAACTCGCGCCCATAGTCCGGATCTCCGCCCTGTATAGGAGGAACACCCCGAGCGCGACGCCTTCGGAAGGGAGGGGCCAGAACAAGGCCGAGCAGCCATTCGACAAGGCGGAATTGACGTGATCTTGCCTGACCCGCGGACGACGATCCTGATCGGCAGCATCACCTGCGGCCTCCTGGCCCTCTTCTTCCTCGGACTGCGCGACCGGGTTCCAGACCTGGCTTCGGTCACCATCGGCAATGCGGCGCTGATCCTGGCGTACGTCCTATGGCTGGCCGGGACGGTGGAGCATTTCGGCGGTCGACTGAAATGGCGGAACTGGCTTGTCGTTCTGACGACGGCTATCGTTGCCATCACGTGGTTTGCCTTCGTTCAGGAGAGCTTTCGGATTGGCGTCGTGGTCGTCGCAGACGAACTCCGCCGGCAATACGTAACCCGTCTCGACGCGCCAGCCATCGATGGCGGCGAGGTAGTGGGCGCGCACCCGGAGGCGTGTGTCCTCGCCGAAGCGGGACCAGGCCAGTGCCGCCGGCCCCGCGACGAACATCGCGTCGCAGGCCTCGTCGGCGCTGCGATACCGCAGCGGTTGTGAAATGGCGATCTGCCATGGAACGGACAGGCCCGCTTGGCGGCACGCCTTTGCAAGGGCGCCTTCGACACCGAGTCGAAAGAACAGCGGACAAACCTCGCCGTGCACCTCGGCATCGATGATGGTGAAGACCGGCGCCCATGCGCAGCGCCGGCGCTCGCCCCATACCGCCAGCCCGAGCCGGCCGCCGGGCCTGAGCACGCGCTTCATCTGCATGAGCGCCCGCTCGGGGTCGGGCAGGTACATGAGGCCGAAGCAGCAGGTGACGACGTCGAACGCGGCGTCCGGGAGCGTCAGCGCCTGCGCGTCCATGCGTTCGAAACGCGCGTGCGACAGGCCGGCGGCGACGGCGCGCGTGTTCGCCGCGTCGACCATCGCCTGCGACAGATCGACCCCGACCACGACGCCGGCCGGCCCCACCGCCGCGGCCAGCTCGCACGCGAGACCTCCCGTGCCGCAGGCGGTGTCGAGCACGCGTTCGCCGGGCCGCAGCTGAAGGTGATCGACCAGCACGCGATGCGCGGAGGACAGGGGCTGCTGCCACGACGCGTCGTAGCGCGCGGCCGCCCGATCCCAGCCGTAGCGCTGCACGCGCAGCTGCAGGCGCGCGTCCATCGTCAGCCGCGCGTCGCGACGATCTCGAGGTAGGCGCTGGGCACCGTCAGCGCATGCGGGCCGCCGATGTTCATCTCGGCGAGCAGCGCGACGAGATCGTGCTCCAGCGCCCGCCGGCCGTCCTCCGGCAGCGCCGCGAAGGCCTTGTGCACCGGCCCGTACCACTGTCGGAACACCTCGACGGCTCGGCGGCCAGGCGTTCGGCGCCGCGATCCAGCAGCGCGGCGACGTAGTCGGTGGATGTCACCAGTGCGCCGCGCCGTGCCGCCGCCAGCGTGGCATTGCCGTTGCCGGCGGCGACGTCGAGCACGCGCTGGTCCCAGCCGATGTCGCAGGCCTCGGCGAGCTGTTCGCCCACCAGTTGCAGCGTGGTGCCGATGACGGCGTAGTCGCCGCTGGCCCAGGCGGCCTGCTGGCGGATCTTGAGGGCGGCGAGGTCGAGCGGGGCGTTCATGGCGATCTCCTTCGTTGGTCGGTGACCGCAGTGGATCGCGGCGGACGCGCCGGCGTCCTGCCCGATCGTCCGCGCGGCTTGTCCAGGCGTCCGGATCGCCCTTCGCGATCGCCGCCGCCCGGGCGTGCGGCGCACAATGGCCGCAACGACCCGGCAGGAGTTGGCGCTCGCGCGCATGCTGCTGTGCGGCCTGCCGGGTCTGCTGCGCGTCAACGTGCGCGGCTCGCCCGCGGGCCTGTGGCTCGAGGCCTCGGTGCGCTACGCGCTGGCCGAGGCGCGCTCGCCGCGGCCGGGCGGCGCAGGCGTGCTCGCGAAGCTGGCCGAGGTGCTGTTCATCGAGGTGCTGCGGCTGGCGATGCAGGACAGCCCGGCGGGATGGCTGGCCGGTGTCGGCGACCGCATCGTCGGCGCCGCGCTGTCGGCGATGCATGAGCGGCCGTCGCATGGATGGACTCTCGACGAGCTGGCCCACGCCGTCCACAGTTCGCGCTCCGTGGTGGCCGAGCGCTTCCAGGAACTGGTGGGACAGTCGCCGATGCAATACCTCACGCAGTGGCGGATGCTGCTGGCGAGCAACCTGCTCCGGCGCAGCAACGTGCCGCTGGCGCAGGTGGCCGAGGAAGTGGGCTACCTGACCGACACGGCCTTCAGCCGCGCCTTCAGGCGCGAGTTCGGCCTGCCGCCCGCAGCGTGGCGAAAGAGCCGATTGATCACACCAGCCGCCGAACGTGGAGACTAGCTCCTTCGCAGCGTTTGCGGGCGGCCCTCGCACAGGCGCGACCGGCGGCTTGACGCCCGATAGCTGGCGTTGGCCTGCTCCGCCGCCAGGGCCGAGGTCGACCCTGCTCGGCGAGCCGTTGGTACCCTCTGGCAATGCTGGCGCATCGCCCTGGCCCCTCAGGCGGCCAGGGCAGTGGCCTGATTCGAGTGAGCCTGCGTCCGGCCGGCAGGGTTGAGACGCTCGCCGATGGCCTCGGCGATGTGCACAGCGTCGCGCGCGACACCCGAAAACCGGCCCGAGCCCCACGTATGCAACCAGGGAAGGCCCAGGAAGTAGAGGCCCGGCTGCGCTGTGATGCCGCGCACGTGCACGGGATGGCCGCGGCCGTTGAATACCGGCGCCTCCAGCCAGGAGAAGTCCGGTTGGAAACCGATGCACCAGATCACCGACGTGATGCCTGCCTCGCGCAGACTCAGCCGCTCGCGCTCCTGCTGCACTTCCCAGACAGGGGTGTACAGCGCCGGCGGCGGTGCGTCGATGCACCGCTGCGCGATGTACTTGTCGATCGAGGCGTTGATTCCGTTGTAGATCTTGTCCGCATGCGCAAGGTTGGCGGCGAGGTCGGGGGCGAAGCGCAACACGTCGCCGTCGAGGTCCGTCAACATGCCGTAGAGCTCCATGCCTTCGGCGGCGAAGCGGCGCAGGTCGATGTCGCGGCCGCCGTCGCGTCCGGTCACGTAGTGGTTGGTGTTGTCGCGCACGCCCTCGCGCAGCGGATGAGCTTCCACCGGCATCTCGTAGTAGTTCATCTCGGCGAGCCAGTCCACCACGTCCTTGCCGCGGTAGAAGCGTGCGCAACGCGGCGCGTCGCCGGTCGCCAGGACCACGCGACGGCCGGCGAGATGAAGATCCTCGGCGATCTGCGACCCCGACTGGCCGTTGCCCACCACCAGCACGACGCCGTCCGGCAGCGCCTGCGGATTGCGGTACTGCTCAGAGTGCAGCTGAACGATGTCGCGCGGCAGGCGTTCGGCCAGGCGCGGAACAACGGGCACGTGATAGCCGCCCGAGGCGACGACGACCTGGTCGGCGGTGAACTCGCCGAGCGACGCGGAGATCGCGAAGCCGCCGCTGGTCGGAGTCACGCGGCTGACGGTGCAGTGCGCCAGCAGTGGGGCATCCACGTGCTTCACGAAGCCATCGAGGTAGTCGATGATCTCGTCCTTCTTCATGAAGCCGTGTGGATCGGCCCCGCTGTATTCCCAGCCCGGCAGCTTGCACTGCCAGTTCGGCGTCACGAGGCAGAAGCTGTCCCAGCGCTGGTCGCGCCAGGCGTGCACCGGGTCATGCTTCTCGATCACGACATGTTCGATGCCGCGTCGCTTCAGGTAGTAGCTCAGCGAGAGACCGGCCTGACCGCCGCCGACGATGACGACGCTGTGATGGGTGGAAGTGGCGTTCATGAGTGGGTTCCGTGAAGAGAATGCGAAAGGACGGCGCGGCAGCCGTCACTCCTCGAAGCCGAGCACCTCGACCTCGGCTCGGTCGTCGAAAGTCGCGGCGATCGCCTCGATCGTGGCGAGCTGGTCGATCGCCATCGAGCATGCGAAGCCGAACTTCTCGCGCACGCGTTCGGACGCCGTGTGCAGAGCGGTTCGCACCTCCTGCATGAAGTGCGGCAGCGGGTAGCGCGCACCCGGGACGAAGTGCTCCTTGATGACCAGCGACGGTGAATAGCAACGCGTCTCGCGAGCGTCGGGCCAGCGGAGGTTGAAGTGCATGGCGGGCATGAGGGTTCCGGGTTGTGCGATGGATCAGGCGCGCAGGCGTGCCGGCGCGCGGTGGGCGCGGTAGATGGCTTCGTGCGACGACGCGCTTGCCTGCCAGCTGAAGCGCTCGCAGACGGGCGGCGTGGCGAAGCCGAGGGCCAGCGCATGTGCGGGGTCGCACGCGCGGGCCATGGCGGCAGCGATGTCGTCCGCCGACTGCGGGTCGGCCCAGCAGCAGTGGCCCGCGCGCTCGTCCTCGGGGAGGTACTCGGTGAACGGCGCGATGCGCGACACCACGGCCGGCGTTCCGCTCGCCAGGGCCTCGAGAACGACCAGGCCGAAGCCTTCGCGCAACGAGGCCATCAGCAGCACGTCGGCGGCACGAAACAGCGCGGGCATGTCGGCGTCGTCGACCGTGCCGGCGATCACGACGTCGCTGGTTGCGCCGCTGGACGCCAGCAGGGCGCCGAACCGACGTGCATAGTCGTCGTGGTCGAGGAGGCTGGCACCGCCGGCAATCACCAGCTGCGCGTCGGGCCGAAGCGCGCGGAACGTGAGGAAGGCCTGGAGCATGCGCAAGGTGTTCTTGCGCTCCTCGACGCCGCCGACGGCCAGGAACATCGGTCCACCGGGCCGGAGCCCATGTCGCGCCACCACGGCGGCGTCGCGCTCTGCGGGGCGGCTCGTGTAGCGACGCAGGTCGACGCCGTTGTGCACCAGGCGTGTCGGCACGCCGAAATCGGCCTGCAGCCGGTCGCACCAGATGCGGCTCACGCACAGCACGTCGCTCGCCCCGGTGAAGGCGCGCTCCTGCCAGGCCATCAAGCGTGCATCGTCGAATCGATCCAGGTGGTGAACCGTTCGTACGAAGCCGTCGATCGCGCCGGATTCGGACAGGTCTGCGAGTGCGTTGCCGCCAATGGCGTCCTGCGCGTGAAGGACGTCGAACCGGCGCGTCGCGAGCGTGCGCATCAGGTGGCCGACGAAGGCGGCGCGACGGGTGGCGACCATGTCGACGACCGACCTGGCGCACTCCGTGACCGGCACAGGTTCGAATTCGCAGCGCGTCGACCTGAACAGGGACTGTCCAGCCAACGCGGGCGCGAACACGGTGACGCGATGTCCGCGTTCGTGCAGTGCGTCGGCCAGTTCCAGCGTATGGACGACACCGCCGCGCGGGTTGACGGAATGGGTCAGCAGGCCGATGTCCAGCGAATCGCGTTGCGTCTCAGCCATGGGCCGGCTCCGGTCGAGCGCTCGTGGCGGCAGTGATGAACGGCTCGGCGGCGACGTCCCACAGGAGGGCCTGGCGGTCGCCGTCGCGCAGCCACACGCGCGGATCCGCGGTGACATTTCCGACGCTCGCGCAGGCGATGTCGCGATCCCGGAAATGGGCCTGGACCGCCTCGACATGCCGGGGGCGCACGCTGAACACGAACCCGAAGCTAGGGAACGATTGCAGCCAGCGCTGCAGCGAAACGCCCGGCGGCCGCGGGATGGCGTCGACGTCGATCACCGCGCCGGCCTTCGAGCATTCGAGCAGCATCAGGGTGGTGCCTAGCGCGCCGGCGTTGCTGATGTCCTTGGCCGCGTCGCACAGACCAGCCTCGGCGAGCCGCGGCAGCAACTCTATGTCGTCGCGGAGGCGTTGCGCCGGCGCAGACGTGGCGGCGTTCCAGAATGGATACGGCTCCTCGTAGGCGCCGCGCAGGTCGATCGCCATCATCAGCGTGTCGCCGGGGCGAGCGTCAAAGCTCGTCAGCAGCCGATTGGCGCGGCCCAGGATCGCGACTGCCAGCGCGCCGCGGTCGGAGCGGCTGTTGCTGTGTCCTCCGACGATGGGGACGCCGTAGCGAGTGGACGCGTCAGCAAGGCCGCGCAGGACCTCTTGCCCGTCGCTCGCGCCACGGCTCCACAATGCGTCGACGACCGCGATGGGCCGGCCGCCCATGGCGCAGATGTCGCTGACGTTGACCATCACGCCGCACCAGCCCGCGAAACGCGGCATGGCCTGCACGAAATCGTCGAGGAAGCCCTCGATGGCGAACAGCAGCCAGCCGTTGCCGGAGGCATCGGGGATGGCGGCGCAGTCGTCGCCGATGGCAACGGCCTGCGCCAGGTCGGCCGTGCCGCCCGGCAGCGCCTGCGCGAGCGTCGCCATCACGTCGGCGATGTCGCGCTTGTGCGCGAAGCCGCGGCCGGCGCGCAAGGCGGCGGCGAGCGCGGAGAGGTCCTCGGCCGTCATGCGGCGCTCCGCGTCGCGCCGGTGACGAAGCCGGTCAACGGGTCGTGGCAGGGCGGATAGTGCGCCAGGTCGGCCTGCATCAGTACGTGCGGCCGGCCGTGCAGCGCCTCCTCGCGCAGCGATGTCCAGTGCAGCTTCTCGAACAGCACCCGGTTCTGCTGCTGCACGTGCGCGAGGAAGACACGACAGCCCCGCGCATGCGCGCTCGCCACCGCCAACCGGATCAGCGTCGCGCCGAGCCGGCCGTGCTTGCGGTAGTCGGCATGCACCGCCAGCCGCGAGCCCCACCAGACGCCGTCGCGGTCGCCGTCCGCGCCGTGGTGGATGCGGACGGTGCCCACCACCTGTTCGTTCATGCCGCCGACGCAAGACAAGGCCACCAGCGGCTGCGCGTGGGCGTCGATGGCATCCAGGTCGTCGTGCGCGAACACGCGCTGTTCCGCGCAGAAGACCGCGCGGCGCAGCTTGCGCGCCTCGTTGATCTCCCAGCCGCCGTCCGCCCACTTGACGCGGAACTCGCAGGGCACGAAGGCGGTCGGCAGGTCGCACCAGGTCGAGAGCGCATCCATGGGTCAGCTCTCGTAGACCGACAGTGACGAGCACGCACCGCACCTGCCGCAGCCCGCCTTGATGTCGGATGAGCGCAGGTTCGCCGCGCTCACCATCGCACCGAGCGGCTGCAGCACGCCGCGCATGAACTCGGGCGACGGCGCGGGATGGTCTTCCAGCGGCGTGCCGCTGATCGGCACGAACGGAACGACGAAGGGGTACACGCCCAGTGTCAGCAGCGTTTCGCACATCGCCAGGATGGCCTCGCGGGTGTCTCCCAGGCCGGCGAGGATGTAGGTGCTGACCTGGCCGCGGCCGAACACCCGGATCGCGGCCTCGAAGCTTTCCAGGTAGCGCGCGATGGGCACGCCGGCCTTGCCGGGCATGATGCGGTCGCGCACGTGGGGCGATACGGCCTCCAGGTGCATGCCCAGCGTGTCGATGCCAACCTCGCGCATGCGCTCGAACCATGCGTCCGTGTCGGGGGGTTCGCACTGCACCTGGATCGGGAGGTCCACCGCGGCGCGGATGGCGCGCGCGCTGTCGACCAGGACCTGCGCGCCCCGGTCGGGTGTCGGCGGCGTGCCGGTGGTCATCACCATGTGCTTGACGCCGTCCAGCCGCACCGCGGCGAGCGCGACCTCGGCCAACTGCTCGGGCGTCTTGTGGGCGATGGTGCGGCCCGCCGCCAGGCTCTGGCCGATCGCGCAGAACTGGCAGGTCTTCGTGCGGCTCTGGTATCGGATGCAGGTCTGCAGCACCGTGGTGGCCAGCACGTCGGC
>FTIF01106770.1_pt1 | contig 20132 bp, 15 predicted proteins | sample 1658001 | NCBI WGS metagenome assembly FTIF01 (sample SAMEA3914789, study PRJEB12502) | metagenome | biome: forest; material: soil | place: Canada | collected 2011-07-03 | depth 0.3 m | reverse complement strand
TGCCCGCAATGCCCGATGAAGCCGCAGTGCACGCCGAGCGACTATCGACGCATCTCTCGTTGGGAGCACGAGGCGGTACTTGACGCGATGCAGCGCCGGCTAGACCTGCAGCCCGAGGCCATGACGCTCAGGCGGCGGACCGTCGAACACGTCTTCGGAACGCTGAAGTACTGGATGGGTTCGACGCACTTCCTGACTCGTCGATTGCCAAACGTGGCCACCGAGATGAGCTTGCAGGTGCTCGCTTATAACTTGAAGCGCGTGATGAACATCCTGGGCATCGCCAGAACGATGAAGGCGGTGACTTCGATGGGCGCATGAGGCCCTTTGCGGCATTGCCGCCGATGTTCGACCACTGTGGACCGCGTCGTCACGTCATGGGTCGCCAGCGCGCTTCACGCTTCGTCGGCTATTTTCGTGTTCTCACACAGCCTCGGCCGACATGCGACCCAGAAGAATCGCATCTAACATGAAGGCCGTAGGCATTCTGCAATGCAGGCGAGCCAGCGAAGCGTAAGCCCGATGCGTCTCTGGCCGCACAATGCAACGCCGAGCGAACGACCGGGCCCGCGGAATCTGGAGTCTGTCCGAGCCCGTGCAGTCGTTAGTACCCCAGCGCCAAGCCGCTGTTGCGCCTCGGGTCGTTCGCGCCGTAAAAGCGATTCTTGCCGACCGGTTTGCCTTCCAGCGATGGCGCGCCAACCAGGATTACCGCGAGATGGTTCGCCGGCTGTGGGCCGGTGAACTTCTGGCCCCATCCCTCAAGGATCTTGCGCGTGTCCGGGCTCAGCGCGAAGTTGTCGACGTTGGTCGTCTCGGGCAGCCATTGCTGGTGAAATCTGGGCGCATCGACCGCTTCCTGTGCGTTCATGCCGTAGTCGATCACGTTAATCAGGGTATGCAGAACGGCCGTAATGATGCGGCTGCCGCCTGGAGTTCCGACGACCATCACGGTCTTGCCGTCCTTCGTAACGATGGTCGGGCTCATCGAACTCAGCGGGCGCTTGCCCGGGGCGATCGCGTTTGCCTGGCCTTGTACCAGGCCGTAGAGGTTGGGCACGCCGATCTTCGAGGTGAAGTCGTCCATCTCGTCGTTCAGCAGCACGCCGGTCTTGGCGGCCGTCACCTTGGCGCCGAACCAGTCGTTCAGCGTGTAGGTGACGGAAACCGCATTGCCCCACTTGTCGACGATCGAGTAATGCGTCGTGTTGCTGCCTTCATGCGGCGCGACACCCGGCTTGATATCCATCGACACGCCCGCCTTGTCCGGCGCAATCACGGCACGGATCTGCGCGGCGTAGTTCTTGTCGAGCAGATGGTCCAGCGGGTTCTTGACGAAGTCAGGGTCACCGAGGTAGCTGTTGCGGTCGACGTACGCATGGCGCATCGCCTCGATCTGGTAGTGCACGGACTGCGCCGACCTGAAGCCCAGCTCCTTCAGCGGGTAGCCCTCGAGAATGTTCAGGATCTCGCAGATCACGACGCCTCCTGAACTCGGCGGCGGTGCCGAGACAATGCCATACCCGCGGTAGTTGCACTCAACCGGCTTGAGCTCGCGTGTCTGGTACTGGTCGAGGTCGGCCTGCGTGATGATCCCATTGCCTGCATGGCTGCTCGCGACGATCGCGGCGCCGACCGGCCCCTTGTAGAAGCCGTCTTCACCCTTGTCGCTGATGGCCTTCAGCGTCTGCGCCAGATCCTTCTGCACGATCTTCTGCCCGACCTGGAACGGTTCGCCATGGTTCAGGAAGATCGCCGCGGAGGCCGGATCCTTCTTGAAACCTTCGGTCGCAGTCAGGAACATGTCGATGTCGCCCTGGTCGAGCACGAAGCCATCCCGCGCGTACCTGATCGCCGGCGCGATCACGGCCTGCCGCTTCATCGTGCCGTACTTCTTCAGCGCGTACTCCATGCCCGAGACGGTGCCGGGCACACCGACCGCGAGATGCCCATAGGTGCTCGCTCCCTTGATGACGTTGCCGTCCTTGTCGAGGTACATGTTGGCGGTGGCCGCGAGCGGAGCCTTCTCGCGGAAATCGAGGAAGGTCTTGCGGCCGTCGGCGAGCTGGATCGTCATGAAGCCGCCCCCGCCGATATTGCCGGCTGCCGGGTAGACCACCGCGAGCGTGTAGCCGACGGCTACCGCCGCGTCGACCGCGTTGCCACCGTCTTTGAGGACGTCGACACCGACGTGCGTGGCCAGATGCTGGGCTGTGACGACCATACCGTTCTCGGCGGCTACTGGGGGCTGCGATGCGGCCCGCGCATCGATGAAGCAAGCGGTGAGCGCCGCGGCGAGGAGCGATCTGGCAAGTCGATCGAATGTCATGGGGTGGCCTCGAGGTTCGTGAAGTCATGAGGCGTTCGCCGCCTGCGTCGACTATAAGGGCGAGTGCGCGTCCAGTGAAGTTGCCACCCGTACCCCTGCCACGTTTGGTGTCGTCCGCACACTTGGAAGGAAGCCGCTGCAAAGCGGACGTCATCGACCGTCAGGTTGTGGCCCGACATGCGTCCCCGGGACCGGCGACCTGGCCGCGTGACGAGTCGGCCGCCCTCGGGCGACTGCTATGCGCAGCATGCCTGCCCGTCGACGCCGGCGGCCAGGCAGCAGGGCCCAACCCTGAGCGGAAATCTGCTAGACCCGGCTCATCGCCACAAAGGGGTCATGCGAGTGACGAGTCAACTCGTCACGGGCAGGCCGTCTTCGTAGCGGAATCGGTAGATTCGTTTCTCGAAGTCCCATGAATTGAACTGGCTCGCAATCCAACCGCCACCGTCGGAGTCCTCAGGGGCTCAGGTAGAAACCCATCGGGATGAGCTCGACGGCCCATCCGCCTTCTTCGCCAAGGGTGCCTTCAAGATGCTGCGTCAGGAAGCGAAGGGTTCTCCAAATCGAATCGCGTTGCCAAACGGATCGTTGATTTGCATCTCGTTCATGCCCCAAGGCTGACGCGTCAGTTCATAGGCGAACGTAACGTCTCTCCGCTGCAATTCCGCGTAGAGTTCAGCGACATTTTGGACTCGGATATAGCAGCTACTCGCGCTGCCATACTTCTTGGCCTCTTCAGGCGATCCAGCGTGCCAGAAGTGAACCTCAGCTGCCCCACGGCGCACGACAAGGTGCCCATGCTCGGCATACAACTGAGATTCCGTGAACCCCAAGCGCTCGCGAAAGAACTCCGCGGTCGTCTCCAAATTTCCGCTTGGAAGCTGAGGAATAGCAGGGCTGAGAATCGGCGTAGCCATCGGGGTTTGGAGTGCCATCGAAAAGCAATCATGTGGCCTTCAGCGCTTCAAGACGCAAAGGCCCGGCGGTGATTGCCAGGCCGGCGAAGCACCTGTGCCGCCGTCGCCGCGCCCAGGAGCCGACGTCGACTCAAGACCGCACCTGGCCGTGTGCCGCAATGATAGTGGGCAACTCGATCGCAGTGGCGCCAACCTGCTCGCAACTTTTGCCAACAGACGGCTGATACCACCTCTTGCCGGGCAAACATGGGATGGACGTTCATCAGCGCAGTGCAGTAGAAGCAAAACCCAACATCAACGCCCGAAGCAGGCAGGGAGACCGCATGTCCTATCAGTTTCCGAAGAATCCCAAGCGACTCAGCAAGCCTCCCGAGCACTACGGCAACTTCTCGTCGCTCCAGGCCCAATTCGCTGCGGATCCGGATATTGCACTTCTGGAAAATCCCAACGCCGACCTGGGCGAGGATGATTTCGACTGGGCGATGTCGGTTCCTGGACGTCCCGCCCCCTACTCGAGCACGTGGAGCCAGGTGTACAGCCCGCTGACACTCGTCAAGGGCGACTCGCAGGTGAATTGGAGGATCGCATGCCGTGAGGGAGGTTGCTCCAAATTGATCGACCTCAACGGTAAGGGCCAGGAGTTGAACGCGAGTTCGACCCCGCACGGCTTGCCGCGCAAGCCCCCCGTTTGCCACGACATTCCATGGGCCCACCTGAAACAGGCACTGGAAGAAATCCAGCAAGAGGAGACGCATGGCGTCTCCGGGAAGAAGCGGCAGATGAAAGAAGAATTCAAACGGTATGTCTGCTGGGGCGACAAGAAGAATCTGCACCCTGGTCACAACGGGTGCAATGCCGCCGGCGCCAAGGACACCCTGCACACGTATTCGGGCAGTTCCAAGACGCGGGCTTCGTCCTTCGTCCAGCACTGCGCCATGAACTGGCCGGATGGAGACATTTGGAAGTAGTGCGAGCGCGTCGCGACCTCGTTTGGGCCGGCGTGCCGTTCGAAACGAATGGGCTCGGCGCTCAACGACGCCACCATAGGCGCCGAGATGAGCGGCGAGGCCGCCGAGCCTCTGGGAGATGTCACAAGCGGCAGTCTGCTTCTAGCCGACAACGTCCGTTTGACGACCTGCGAAGCTCAGTCGGGGGGTAGCAACCCGGGCGCCTTCCGCCAAGAAGGCGGCATGAAGGGCTGAGACAAGCGCTGATGAGCCTTCGACCGTGATACCTACGTGCGTCTCGACTTCGATCGTCAGGGTGCCCGCAGGGCAGTGAGCCTCCCAATGCGAGATGTCCCGAGAGCCCGCTAATCGTCAAGCTGGTATCCCGAGTTGCGCAGCGCGCTTCCGAGTGCTGTGAGGGCAGCGGCGTCGTACTCATCCCCCACGATCCACTTTTCTACGTCCATCGGTACGCCAATCCTTTGCACGTGCACATTCCCCTCGCTAGGCTAACTACCGACGTGCCGTTTCCTGATTCTCGCACCTTGCAAGCCGACCTTGCACAGCGGCGGCTCGACCGGATGCTCGGAAGCTGACGTTCGCGAACGGCAGGTACCTGGCCGACTGCGGGCTCATTCTCGACGATCATGCAAGCCGGGTTGCAGGCGCCGGGCAGCAGCCGAATACCGCAATCTCGCGATCCGTCGCAAGATCAGGTCGATGGGACGGTGCGCTGCATAGACTCGAACGCATCGAGGTCATGCCTTCAGTTTCATATGCTCAGCCGTATTCTCCGTTCTGTTGCCCTGGCAACCCTCGCGCTTCTTCTCTTGTCGGATGACGTCCTGGCAGAAGACTGTGCGTACGGCGCCTATTCCAGGAGGTCCGGCGAGGTCGTCGCGCTGACCAAGCCTGCAAAGGGGGCTGGGCCAGGCGCACGCTATACCTTTCTCGACGGCCGTCGCGGCTTCCTGTCGGACACCGATGCGCCCATCCAATGCGACTCGGGCAGGCTTCGCGCGCGCGATGACGCCGCGGGCGGGGTCTGGAGGCGGGTGCCGATGCATGGCACGCCGACGCACTTTCGCAGCGGCGATGTCATGCTCAACGGCATGCTGCTGGAGCCCCGCGGCGTGTCGACGCCGCCGTTGGTCGTCTTGGTCCACGGTTCGGAGAAGACGAGCCCGATCGGGCTGGCGACGTCGTACCTGCTCTTGTCGCAGGGCATCGCGGTGTTCGCGTACGACAAGCGCGGTACCGCGGGCTCGGGCGGCGTCTACACGCAGGACTTCATTGCGCTCGCGGACGATGCCGCCAACGCTGGACGCGAGGCGAGAAGGTTGGCTGGCAAGCGCGTCGGCCGTTTTGGCTTCCTGGGCGGCAGCCAGGGTGGGTGGGTCGCCCCGCTGGCCGCGCTGAAGTCGACCGCGGATTTCCTGGAAGTCGGCTTCGGCGTCGTCGGCACCGCGCTCGAGCAGGATCAGTGGCAGGTCGACTATCAGCTGGTGACCGAGCATGGCCATGACCCCGCCATCCTGACCGAGGTGCAGGCGTTGACCGACGCGACCGCCGCCGTCGCGCGTTCCGACTTCCGGTCGGGCATGGACAAGGTCATCGCGCTGAAGCAGCACTTCTGGCACGAGTCCTGGCTGAAGGATGTCGACGGCCAGTATTCCGGCGGCCTGCTGGCCGGCGAGGTGGATCGCATGCACGCCGAGAGCCCGCAAGTCCCCTGGACGTATTCCGGACTGGACGTCATCCGCGGCCTGCGCGTGCCGCAGCTATGGGTGTTCGCTGCCGACGATGATGTCGCGCCCAGCGCACCCTCCATCGAGCGGCTGGCCGCGATCCGACGCGAAGGAACGCCAATCCACAGCATCGTGTTCCCGAACACCACGCACGGCATCCTGCGGATCGAAAAGCATGCTGACGGATCACGGCGCGACCTGAATGTCTATGCGCCCGGCTACTTCCAGTTGCTGGCGGACTTCGCGAAGGGAACGACCCGGGTCGGATACGGTGATGCACGCTGGCTCGACCGACCGTGAATCTGCGGCGCAAGTCGCAAAGGCCTAACTCCCGGGAGGGGTCATGCCAACCGCTTCTGGCCGGTCAGAGGCGTTCGTTCTCAATGGTCCTATCCCGATCGCTTTCTGAACCATGCGGAGCCAGGTGACGCGAACAGCAAGTACATGCACACGATGTCTGATGTCGTACTGACAGCGGTGAAAATCCGCTCGAAGACCGAAAGGCCTGGCACATCGGGGCCGAAAACGACCAGCGCCGTACCAAGCAGCGTGAAGATGAGCGTGACGATCCGTGCCCAGTTCTTGCCGCGATGGATGCACACGTACAAGTAGCAGGCAAAGGCGGTCAACAGAACTTCGGCTACGAGCCCGCTGATCAGTGCGCCCTTCGACGGTGCACGCATGGCTTCCAAGTAGACCTGCGGAATCGAACAAATTGTCGTTGCCCACAGCAGTCGAACCGCCCAAACCACCTGCATCGGGCGCGGAGGCATTGCCTCTTCGGCTACTTCGCCAACGACGGCGAAAGGCGGTGCGTAGCGGTTATCCGCAGTGTGGCGTGCCTGTCGTGCCGGGCAACCCCTGCGACTATGACCGACAGCCTTTCCAGGAAGCGGCATAGCGGTCGGTGGCTTCGATCAGGCGGTGCAACATGCCGGGCTCCGAGCCGGCATGCCCGGCGCCCTCCACCAAGTGGAAGTCGGCCTGCGGCCAGGCCTTGTGGAGTTCCCAGGCGCTGCGCGCCTGGCACGGCATGTCGTAGCGCCCGTGGATGATGCTGCCTGGGATGCCTTTCAGCCGGGCGGCACCGCGTAGCAGCTGCCCTTCCTCCAGCCAGCACCGATTCGCCAGGTAGTGGATCTCGATTCGGGCCATCGCATGGGCAAAGCGCGGATCGGAGAACGCGTTCGTGAGTTCGTCGTTCGGCATCAATTGGGACGTGGCGCCCTCCCAGCGGCACCACGCCACCGCCGCCGCTTCGGCTTCCTCCGGCGTGCCGCCGCCCAGGATGCGGCGCCGATAGGCGGCGAACAGGTCAGTACGCTCGCCCGCAGGAATGGGCACGATGAACGACTCCCACGCGTCGGGAAAGATTTGCGACACCCCGTGCTGGTAGCACCAGTGCAAGTCGGACGGCGACATGCTCGTGAATCCCCGAACGATGAGTTCGCTCACGCGTTCGACATGGCGTTGCGCGTAGGCGAGCGCGAGGGTCGCCCCCCATGATCCCCCGAAGACGAGCCACCGGTCCGCGCCTGTCATCTCGCGCAACCGTTCGATGTCCCCGACAAGGTGCCAGGTCGTGTTCGTGTCGAGGCTCGCATGTGGCGTCGATCTGCCGCATCCGCGTTGGTCGAACAGGAGAACGTCATACACCGACGGGTCGAAGAGCCGCCGGTTGTTCGAGGTACACCCTCCGCCCGGCCCGCCATGCAGGAACACGGCTGGCTTGCCCCCCGGGGTACCGATGCGCTCCCAATGGAGGACGTGGCCTTCGCCGACCTCGAGCGCGCCGACCTCGTACGGGTCGATCTCCGGGTAAAGCGTTCGAAGCGTGGACATTGGATGCTCCTGTTGAGAGAGGTCAATTTCGACCGACTGCTTGTGGGCCGCGTGCCGCCGAAAGGCCCACCCAAGATTGGCTGTCGACACTCACCTTAGAACCCCCACCTCAACTCCGTGAACGCAGTCGATGCGTCGCGGAACTGGCCGAAGAAGCCGTCCTTTGGACCGAAATAGAGCTGGCCGCCGACGATGAGCTTGAGGTGGTCGTTTACCGCGTAGCTCAGCTTGGGTCGGAGTGCGGTCCCTGCCCTGCCGAACCAGGCGACGCCGGCGATCTCGCCTTCGAGCGTCTCGTTGAAGAACTTGTCGACGACGCGGACCGAGACGCCGTGCATGTCGCGGGCCAGTTGGTCACTGATGACGTCCTCCTGCCGGTAGAGGAGTCGCAGCACCGGGTCCGCGATGTGGTTCGAATCCTCGAATCCGAAGTTGTGGCGATAGAGGTATTGGAGATTGAAGTTCAGCTCGCCGCCGATGGTCCGCTCGACGCCCGCGACCAGGAACAGATTGTCGTGTTTGACCGCCGCGCCCGGGACGTCGCGGTCGAGCGTACGGCTGTAGGCCATCTCGCCGCGGAGGCCGTACCGGCCGACCGGAACGGCGGCGTCGGCACCGAACATCTCCACGGGGCGATAGGTGAAGTCGCGCCGGCCAAGCGCCTCGATCGCCAGGTCCGGCACCTTGTCGATCGTCCGCGCATAGGAGACCGACCAGTCCGCCCCTTCGCCAGAATGGTCGAGCTTCAACCCGAACTGCCCGGCGGCGTCACGGGGAGAAATGGTCTTCGACTGCAGCCCGGCCGGGAGCGGCGGAACCGGAAAGTTCGGCGTGCGCCACTCCGGCTGCCAGACACCAATCAAGTTGATGCGACCGATCTGCCAGGACGTCTGAACGGCGGCGACGCCCAGGCGCTGATCCTCGTCGTCAGTGGTCAGGAGCTTGAGGTCTCTGACCGACCAGACGTCGGTCGGATTGACCTTGTCGGCACGCCCCCAGACGATGATCTGGCGCCCGGCCTTCAGGTCGAGGTCGCCAAAAGTGCGCTCGACGTATCCTTCCCGGAGCTCCCAGGAGGTACTGGATTTCCGCCCGATGTCCTGGTCCTGGACGCGCGCATCGAAGTAGGACTCCGCGCCCCAGACCTTTTTCGGCCGGGCCGTGATCCACGCCGATGCCGAAGCGGCGTTCGCCTGAGGGTTGAAGTCGAACTCGCGGGAGAAGTAGGCGCCCCGCAACGTCCCGGAGAGCCCTAGAGCATTCTGCAGCGCCCCTGCGTCCTGAGCCCCTGCCGTGCCGGCAAAGGAGAGCCAGGAAAGCAAGGCCGTGCCGAGCGCACTAGTTCTCCAGGGCTCGCGGCGTGAACGCTGCATCGGATACTCCAACGTGAGCCTTGAAGTTCTTCAGCTCGATGATGGTCTTATGGTTCGTCTGCGCGTTCTCCGCGACGAGCCGCATGGGCTGCCAGCGGCTGTTCTCGGCATCAACCTCCCGGACGTCCTCTTGGGTCAGGCGCTTCAGGAATGCGCCCTGCATGTCGAAGATGTCGGTCCTGAGAGCCACGAAGCTGCGTTTGTCGATCCAGCTGATTCGCTTGGAGTAGCCGCTGGTGTCGGCCACCTGCGGCGTCGTCGGCGTGGATTCGATGACCCAGCAATCGAGCGCGCCGAACTTTTCCTCCCGGACGAGCTTGTGGTTCCAGTCCTCGACCTTGTGGCCGATGACGTCACCATAGGAGAAGTCCGTCCCGACGAAGGAGTCCTTTTTGTTGCTGGCCACCAGCCTGCGGACCTTCTTCATTGCCGGCAGGTAGATCCAGATGTCGTCGTCGGCGTTGGAGTGCTCGATCAGGAGGGTCTTTGTTCCGCGAATATCGGCCGGCGAGTCGAAGACGACGACCCGGCGGTTGTCGGTGGTTCCGGGCAGCAGCTTGGTCTGGCCGGTCGTCTCGCGCACCCGTTCCTGTCCTTGGGCGTTGACGAGGCGGAATGTCGCATCCTGGGTGGAGTCTTCGACCTTCGAGGCCAGGAAGTCCTGCTTCATGATCTCTTGCGCGGTCGGGCCCGCCGATGCGGCTTCGGCGGCCAGGATCATGCCGAGCGATGCGGCCAGAAGAAACGTCCTACGCGATGGCATTTTCCAGCTCCGTGTTCGTCGAGGTCTTCGCGGCGCCGAAGATGAAGCTGGGCCGCAACCAAAACAGCAGCGAGGCGAAGATCGTCAGCGTCGACAGCGAGCTCACGAGCATGGCCAGCGAGATCAACAGCCCCATCCACAGGTGCAGGTAGAAGTCCCAGGACAGCATGAGGACTCCGAAGCCGCCGGCGACGGCCGTGCTGACGAACAGCGCGGCCTTGCCCGCGGACATGAAGGCGGTCCGCTCGGCATCGGCCTCGCTGTGATCGGTCCGCAGTTCCTCTCGGATACGGAAGCAGAGGTAGATCGCGTAGTCCGCGCCGATGCCGATCGCCATGGCGGAGACCAGAGAGGTCGGGATGTTCATCGGGATGCCGAGCCAGCCCATGACCCCGAAGTTCACGAGCACCGTCGCGGCCAACGGGATGAGGACGAGCAACCCGGCGAGGGCGGACCGGAAGATGAGGGCTGTGACCAAGAACACGCAGAACATGATCGCGGCGATGTTCAACAACTTCGTGCGAACCATCTCCTCGGTCAGCGCGAGCGTCTGGATCGACCCGCCCCCGACCTTGGCGCCAACGCCGGCCGGGAAGACGCTCTTGGCGAAGGTCTCGATATCGTTTGCGGTATTCGACAGGTAGAGCGTGTCGTCCGTCTTGTAGAAGATCTGAATGACGGCCTTGCGGTAGTCGCTGTCGACATAGCTGTCAAAGTCGCCCGGCTCTCCGGAAGTCGAGTAGAGCAGTAGATACTGCGCAACCAAGTTTCCGTCGTTCGGCAGGTTATAGAAGCTTGGCTGGTCCGCGTTCATCGCCTGGTTCATGCGCTTGATGAAGTCTGTGATGGAGAGCGTCTTGCCGACCAGCGGGTCTTTCAATAGGTGCGCCTGGACCGCATCCATCGCGCTCAGCACCGCCGGGTTCTTGATCCCGTCGGAGGCGCCCGTGTCGATCAGCAGGTAGAAGGCGTTCGCACCCGCCATGCGGCTGTTCAACTTGTCGTCGTCGGTCTTGACTGGCACCGACCGGAACAGGGACTTCACCGAATTCTCCACAACCAGCCTGGAGCCGCCGAGCGCCAGGCCGACGACGACGACCGAGGTCAGGGTGAATACCGCTGCACGGCGCTGGCGGACCGCCTCGTAGAGGAAGGCGACGAAGCGATCCCAGATCGTGGTCTGCCGCTCGCGGCGATATTCACGTTCACCCGGCGGAGGCAAGATCGCACGAAGCGCCGGAATGAAGGTCAGCTCCAGCACAAGTGCGCTCGCCACGCCCAGGGCGGAGAAGATGCCGAAGGTCTTGATGGCCTTGATCTCGAACACGGTGAGCGAGAGGAGGCCCAAGGCGGCGACGGAGCAGGCGGCGATCATCACAGGCCCGACGCTGGCGAGCGCATTGATCACGGCCTGACGATTCATCTCCGTCGGACCGAGGTCCGGTGCGCCGTCCTTGAGCTTGGCAAACTCCTCGTAGTAGCGCTTGAGAATCTGCACGGCGTGTCCGGCGGCGATCGCCATGATCAGGATAGGCGTTGTCGCGTTGAAGACATCGAGACCCCGGCCCGAGATGGCCAGAAACGAGATCGACCAAAGCACCGCCAGGATCGCCGTCACCAGCGGCAGGGTCAGCGCCTGCAGGGTCCGGAACGCCTCCCAGTGGACAAGGCCAATGATCACGAGCGCGATCGGCAGGAAGATCCCCATCCGACCCGAGAACTTCTCGAGCCAGGCCAGGAATATCGGATAGCCACTGACGGCGATGTCGACACTCGCGTCGCGCTCAGGCGCGACGGTCGCCTGCACCGCCTTGTCGATGGCGGTCATCCCGCCCGGAATCTCGCGGAACTCGGCGATGATCTGGGCGGTCTTCTGGTCACGTGAGACCAGGATGTTTTGGTAGGCGGGGCTGGAGGCCACGGCGCGTTGAAGCGCCGCCATCGCCTCAGGAGTCCTTGGAACCGACGCCATCAAGGGTTGCACGACCATGCCGTCGGCCACGCCTTCGATGCTCTTGGCCTTCCTCGCGGACAGGCTCAGGACGTTGGTCTTGATGACGCCTGGCGAGCTCATCAGGCGCTCGGTGATCCGGCGGACCTTGTCGAGGATCTCCGGGGTGTAGATCGTGCCCTGCTCGGCGGTCACGCCGATCACGGCTGTATATTTGGCGCCGAAAACGCGCTCCACTTCGGTCCCGACAATCGCGTAGTGGTTCGATCGCGGAATGAAATTGTCCGAGTTGATGATGATCTGAAGCTTGGGGATCTGACTAGCGAGGCCTGCCGTCAGCAGCAGGCATGCCGCCATGACGAGGAATCGGAAGCGAATGACGATGGAAATCCAGGTTTTCATGGGCGTGTGACCTCGCGAGTCCGTCGAACGATGTTGCGGAGCCCGAGCTGGGTGAATTTGGGGCTCACTTCCCCAGGACGAATTGCACGAGCGGAATTCATCGGTGCCGGTTCGCGGGCCCGGTCGGGAATCACCCGACCACGCGCCAGATCGAGCGGACGCGCGCGGACGACGGCGGCAAGATTTGGGGCCGAATATCCATGCGTCGTGTCGGGTGTCGAACAGCGAGACTTGTTCCGATGATTTTTGGTGCGGATCGCAGTCCTGGGGACAGGAGCGCCATTTGCGCGCCGATCGGGAACCAAGCCATGTCACAGTTGCAGGGAAAGAAGATCGCCGTCATTGGCGCCAGCCGCGGAGTCGGACGGGCCGTCGCCGGCCGTGCATTGAACGAGGGCGCTCAGGTGTTGGCCGTAGCCCGAGGCCGAGATGGACTCTCCGAACTGCAGGCGAGCCTGCCCAAGGTCGCCGTTTTCGCCCTGGACGCGACCTCGGAGGATGCGCCCGACAGGTTGTTCGGCGTCATGACGCCGGACGTCATCGTCCTGAGCCTCGGCGCGATCCCGCCGACGCGACCGGTGCAGCAGCTGAGCTGGCGGGACTTCTCCGTGAACTGGAGCACCGACGTGAAGGCGTCGTTCCTCTTCTGCAAGGCGGCGCTGCACAAGCCGCTACCGCAAGGCGCCAAGATCATCCTGATCTCGAGCGGCGCGGCAGTCGGGGGGTCTCCGATCTCCGGCGGTTATGCAGGTGCGAAGCGCATGCAACTCTTCTTGGCGGGATACTGCCAGCGTGAAGCCGACCGGCTTGGGCTCGATCTCGTCTTCTATGGCCTGGCCCCGGCGCGGATCATGCCGGAAACCGCGCTTGGGATGGCTGCGGTGGAAGGATACGCACGCTACCTCGGCATGAACGCCGCGGACTTCGCGCGGGGCATCACCGATCGCCAGTCACCGGAAGACGTCGCGGACGCGGTGGTGGACTTGGCCGCAGGGGCGCGTCGCGAGATGTCGGCGTTCCTGGTCAACGCACACGGACTGGCGGCAGTGTGAAACCATGACAGACCAAGCGCCATTCATGAATCCGAATGTCTCACTGGACAGAGAGGCGTTCCAACGTCTATTTGGGCCGTTCAGGCCGGGGCTGAAGCTCTATTGCTACCGCATGCTCGGGTCTTTGCACGAAGCGGAAGACGCCGTGCAGGACGCCTACCTCCGAGCTTGGCGCGGGCGGTTCGGCTTTAGCGGCGCGGGGTCCCTGAAGGGCTGGCTCTACCGGATCGCGACCAATGCCTGTCTCGACCATATCAAGCGGCAAGGCAAGACGCGACGCGTTCTGATTGAGGACGGATCGCCGCCATCCGCAAATCTTCCCGAGGGCGAGCCGTCGATGGAGATGGCCTGGGTGGAGCCCTTGCCCGAATCGGAGCTGGCGATGATTCCCGACACGGCGCCGGGGCCGCACGCAAGGATCGAAGCGATGGAAGGCGTGCGGCTCGCCTTCGTCGCAGCGATCCAGGACCTGCCGCCCCGCCAGAGAGCCGTGCTCCTCCTTTGCGATGTCCTCGGCTGGAGCGCACAAGAGGTTGGGGCGTTGATCGGCGGGTCGACGGCTGCTGTAAACAGCGCCCTCCAGCGCGCCCGCGCAACGATGGCCAGCCGAGGTTCACGGCCTGCCCCAACTTCAGTCAGCAGCGGGCTCGTAGGCGAGGAAGCCGACCTGCTGGCCCGATACGTCAGAGCTTGGCAGGACCGAGACCTTGACGGCTTTGTGGGGCTGCTGAAAGACGACGCACGGTACGCCATGCCACCCTGGCGTGAGTGGTACTCCGGACGGGATGCGATCGGCCAGTTCTTCGGCGCTGTGTGGCCACGGTACGGCGCGTTCCGGTTGTTGGAGACACGCGCCAACCGGCAGCCGGCATTCGCGCTGTATACCCGCTCGAGCGACGAGGAACCTTGGGGGGTTCATTCGCTGCAGGTACTGGAGATCGACCAGGGCGCCATCGCTTCCATCGTCATGTTCATGGGGGAACTCGGCCGCGCCCATGTCAGCGGCTTCGGATTTCAGACCGAGTTGCCTGCTTGAAAGCGGGACAAGTTCGGCAATTCCCTCAGATCAAGAATCCGCCCTTCGTGCGGTCTCAACCACGACCCGGCTCGGACCATTCCAACTTGGAGTTCCCCGTGAAATCATTGCACTCAGGCGTCTGGTTCAGCTCGATTCTCGTCGCCACCATCTCGATGCCTGTGTTGGCGCAGGAATCCCCGGAGGCTGTAGTCAAGAGGCGGTTCGAGGCCACCGCGAACCGCAACCTGGACGCGGTCGCCGCGCTCTACGCCGCGGACGCCATCGAGACATCGCCGGCCTTTTGCGCCCCGCGTCAAGGCTCGGTGGGCGCACGCAAGACCTACGGCGACCTGTTCCGGGACGCGCCCGGCATCGAGAACGAGGTGACGAACTTCGTGGTCGACGGCAACCGCGTGGCTGTTCAGTTCATCGCACGCGTACGCAAGCCGGATGGATCGATCGCCTTCGAAGTGGCACTCGCGAATTTCCTGACCATCGAACGTGGCCGTATCGTGCGCGACGACACATACTTTGACACGAAGGGCCGCCCCTGTTCCTGAACGACACGCCCCCGGGTTCTTGCTGGTCTACGATTCGGACTGTCCGGCTGGGAATTGCAGCGTGTTGTTTCAGTTGACTCGCTCCGAAGCGGTCTACCGCGATCGTCTGCAGGTGGCCGGACCGCGATCTTGAAAAGAACGAGGTTGACCATTCTTCATGGGTCGCGGAACGCAGCCACCAAGACGTTTCGCCAGCGCCGAGGCGTGGATTGATGGCTACTCTACGGTTGTTTCTTCGGAGCTGCCGACAGTCCGTCGATCAGTTCAGCGAGCTGCCGTAGAGTGGAAACAGTGGTCGCCGCTTCGTCCGGCACGGCCACGTGAAACGCATCGTCAATTTCGAACATCAGTTCGGCGACCGTGAGCGAATCCAGCTCGTAGCTCGAGAAGGGTGCGTCCGGATCGATCAGCTCGAGGGCAACGCCGAACTTCTCATGGATGAGGTTCTTCAGTCTCTCGACGGTGGTCATGGGCAAAGTTGCGTTGATATCGTCGCGGCCGACAGGCGAAAGCCAAACGTACCACCAAGTGCCGGGATCCGGCACTCCGGTCGGATCCAGCGCTGGAGCTTGACGCCGACGCAGCACGCAACGACTATGCCGACGCATCCATAACGCTCCGGTCGCGTGGCGGATGCAGCGCGTCCAGGCCGACTATAGCCTCGGGTGTCAGGTTGCGCATGACGCATGGCGCTTCAACGGTGTGCGCCTGGACGGAGGCGGAATTGCTGGCGATATCCTGCCGATCGAGTGCAGGAAGACCCAGCGGCTGGTGACCTTTGTCCGCAGGAACGTCATGTGCCAAGAGCACTTCTTCCGAAGCGCTCCGGTGCGTTGTCGGAGAAACTTTTCCGCGAGGAATCCGTGCACCCGGTGGTGGCGCGACGACGAATTGCGCGACGCATGCGCCGAGCGACTGGAAACCTTGCAGAACGGACTTCAGTGAAGGAAACCCTCAAGTTGCCCATAGGGAAGTGTTGGAAGCCCGACTGACAACAAACCAGGAGCCCGCGATGCCGTACGGCGAAACCGTTCCGGAGGCGTTCTATGGCAAGAGACTTGCGCGGCATTTGCGCCCTTTCCGATTCAGAAGGTCCCGTCTGCTGGCCATAGTCGTCGGATCGTTCTTGCTGGTCGTCTGTGGGTACGTAGCGCAAAGGCTCACTCTCCGAGAACTCGAACACGAAGGGATCGAAGTGAAGGCCATGGGCCGAGAAACCCCTCTGGATTTCGGCGTCCCATACGAAGCCCTGACGATCCCGGTAGAAGGGCGCCTGTTGCAAGCCCGCTTAGTTCGTGGAAGCAGCGCGGCTTCTCGAGCCATCCTTGTTTTCCATGGGAATGGCGAGGCGGTCTCGGACTGGTCGCGTGTGCAAGCCTTGCTTCATGCTGCAGGCCTGAGCTCGATGGTTTTTGACTACAGTGGCTTTGGAAACAGTACCGGCGAGCCCTCCGTGGCTCACCTTCGGGAAGACGGCTTGGCCGCGTATCGTGCGTTCGTGGAGAAGCTACCCGCTGCGCAAGCGCGCTATGTTATAGGGCATTCCTTGGGTAACGCTGTGATGCTGGATGTGTTGCCGGCGCTGCAGCCCAAGCCAAATGGGGTAGTGATCCACGCTGGTTTTACGTCCGCGCGCGAAATGGCGATTCAGGCTGGACTGGCGGCCCCTTGGTTGGCGCGTATCCTGCCCAACTTGTGGGACAACGAGGCGGCGATGGCCAAGAATGTACCCATTGCCTTGGTGATGCACAGCGATGCGGACGAGGTTATTCCGCAGGAAATGGGCGCGCGGCTCGCCGCGGCGGCAGGCCCCCGCGCTCACTTTCTGAGACTGCACGCGCTGAAACACGACTCGTTGTACCAAGAATCGACGCCGCAGGAATGGCGACCGATCATCGACTTTGTGCAGGGACCCTCGTCGTCCGATGCCTCGCTTCGATTGGCGGGCGCCGGCGCTGCCGTTCCTTGAAGCTCTCCGGGCGATTGCTTGCCCCCAAGGCAGATAGGCTACCCGAATACGAAGGGACTGAAGGCGAAGCGGCCGTCGATGCCAAGCGAAGGCGCCGTTGATCGGCCGCCGCTGGCCACCTGCTGCAGCTCACCCGGAACCCACCCCGCACATCCCTCAGATCGTGACGACCGGCCCGCGCCCGACGGACAGCGGCTTGCCGCTGAAGCGCCAGGTGTCCGCCACCAGCGCCTGCGCCACCTCGCCCGACGGCAGCGCGACGCGCGCCGACGTCGCCCCGTCGTACCCCACCACCCGCAGCCGCAGCGCCTTCCACCCGCCCTGCAGCACCTCCACGCCCACGCGCAGCTCGTCGCCCGCGCGCGTCACGCGCAGGCGCACGACGCCGCGCTCGCCACGCTCGTGGCCATAGCTGAGGCCGTCGTCGAACACGTAGTCCAGCGTGGCCTCGGCGGCGCAGCCCGCGCCCAGGATCACGTGCAGCTCGATGTCCGACAGGTCGTTGTGCTGCGTCGCGCGCTCGCCCGGCTGCATCGGCACCAGCTGGCCCTCGCGCAGGTACAGCGGCGTGGACGCGGTGTCGCTCTGCGCGTGGATGCTGCGCCCGGCTTCGATGAAGCGCCCGCTGCCCGCGTCCATCCAGCGCTGCCGGCCGGGCAGCGCCACGGTGCGGCGCTGCTGGCCCTGGTGCAGCAGCGGCGCCTGCATCAGCGCGGGGCCGACGAGGAACTGGTCGTCGACGCGGCCGAGCTCCAGCCCGTCGTCATCGTCGAAGTCGTGGAACAACGGCCGCATCACGGCCGAGCCGTCGCGCGCCTGTGCCACCCACAGCTGGTACAGGTACGGCAGCAGCTTGTAGCGCAGCCGCACGTAGTGGCGGATGACGACCAGCGCGTCGGGGCCGAACTGCCACGGCTCCTGCGCCACCGAGCCCTTGCACGCGTGGTTGCGCAGGAACGGGAACAGCATGCCGGCCTTGTACCAGGCGATGGCCAGCTCCGTGTCGGCGTGGCCGCCGAAGCCGGGCACGTCGGGGCCGTTGAACGGGATGCCCGAGAGCGCCAGGTTGAGCGTGCCGGGAATGCTCAATCGCAGGTGGTGCCAGTTGCTCCAGTTGTCGCCGGTCCACAGCGCCGTCCAGCGGCTCGAGCCGGTGGCCGCGCTGCGCGAGAGGATGAAGGGGCGCTCGTCGGGCTGCGCGGCGCGGAAGCCTTCCCACGTGGCCTGGGCCATGCCCGTGGCGTAGAGGTTGTGGTACGTCCAGTGCGGCCACTTGCCGTGCTGGAAGCGCATGTCGTCGACCTCGGCCGCGCCGGTGCTCGGGTCGTTCATGTCGATCCACGCGGCGCTGAAGCCCCAGTCGCGGAACTGGCGCGCGTAGCCGGCCCACCAGGCACGGCCTTCGGGCAGCGAGTAGTCGGGGAACCAGGTGCGGCCCGGCCACACGAAGCCGACGTAGGGCAACCCTTCCGGGTTCTTGCAGAAGATGCCGGCCGCGGTGCCGCTGGCGGCCACCTCGTAGCCGTCGGCCACCTTCACGCCGGGGTCGAGGATGGGCACCACGCGGCGGCCCTTGCTGGTGAGCGCCTTCAGCTCCGCCGCACGGTCGCCGAACTGCAGCGGGCTCGTGGTGAAGACCTTGAAGTCCTCCATGTAGTCGATGTCCAGCCACAGCCCGTCGTTGGGGAACTCGTGCTCGGTGAAGGCGGCGTCGAGCGCCTCGAGGTCGCGCATGCCGGCATACCCCCAGCGGCATTGGTGGTGGCCCAGCGACCACAGCGGCGGCAGCGGGGTCTTGCCCACCAGGCGCTGCAGGCGGCGCGTGACCGAGGCCGCGCTGTCGCCGGCGATCACGTAGAACGCCGGCACGCCCTCGTCGGCGCCGAACCAGAGGCTGGGCGCCGCGCCGAGGTCGTCCTTGCCGCTGAAGAACCAGTTCGAGCCGGTGTCCATGAACACGTTGCCGGGATGGTCCACCAGCAGCCCGATCCACTGGCCGCCGTTGCGCACCAGCAGGTAGGGGATGGCCGCGTACTGCGGATCGGCCTGGCCGTCGATGACGACGGGCATCGGGTGGTCGCCCCACACGTCGAGGTTCCAGAACCTGGTGCGCCGGCCGGTCTTCTCCAGGCCGGTGACCTTCTCGCCCTGGCCGTAGAAGCGCATCTCGTCGCCGCGCGCCAGCTGCACCAGCCACGCCGAGCCGCACACGCCCACGCAGGCCCCCGGCACGCCGGCCAGCACGTTGGTGCCTTCCAGCCGCAGCGTGCCGTCGGCGTCGAATCCGAGGCGGTGGCGCGACGGGCCGTCGAAGGCGTCGTCGTGCATGCGCAGCAGGCGCGGGTCGAGCGGCCAGCGCGCGTCGTCGCGGAACTCGACGTGGAAGACGTCCTCGCCCAGGTCGCGCACGCGCGCCTGCAAGGCCGCGGCGCCGTCCAGCCGCAGCGCGCCGTCGGCGTGGGCGCCGGCGAAGCGGAAATTCGAGGGGTGGCGGATCTTGTGGAAGTACACGCGGCGGTCCTTGCGGGCAAATATTCCGGCAGTCTAGGCCGCCGCGAAGACTCACCCCGCGTGAGCATTGCTTCCGCGCGGCGGCCTCCCCGCATTGATATCGTCATCGGCATCGCAACACCCCATGGATCGTCGCACGTGACCACCGCCCGCGTCCTCTCCACCTGCCTCGCCCTGGCGGCCTGCGTGCCCGCCCTGGCGCAACGCGACGCCCTCGCGGACGACGCGCTCGCCGCCCGCGCACCGCTGGCGGTCTCGGGCGACGGCGCCTGGCGGCTGCACGTGGACGCCCACGACCTGCTGCATCGCGCGAACCTCGGCGATGCGTCCGTCGAATCGACCACGCCCCTGCCGCCCGGCGTGCAGGCGCTCGCGTCCTCGGCCGACGGACGCCGCGTGGTGCTCGCCACCACGGGCCAGTGCATCGGGCGTGTCGACTTCGACGCCGCCACCGGCAACGCGTCCGGCGTGGCCTGGCATTCGGCGGCGGGCGGTTGGGTGCCGCAGATGCCCGCCGACTGCGGCACGCGCGCGCCGGCACCGCCGGTGGCGATCTCCGCGGACGGCCGCCTGGTCGCGCTGCCGGACGCCGTCGTCGACGCCGCGACGGGCCAGGTGCTCGCCTCGCTGCCCGCCGACCCGGGCCGCGTACTGCGGCTGCAGTTCGTCGACCACGACGCGCGCCTGCTGGTGGCGCGCACGGCGCCGGACCATCGCCTGAGCCTGTCCGTGTGGGACCTGGCGAGCAAG
>FTIF01019986.1_pt1 | contig 20143 bp, 17 predicted proteins | sample 1658001 | NCBI WGS metagenome assembly FTIF01 (sample SAMEA3914789, study PRJEB12502) | metagenome | biome: forest; material: soil | place: Canada | collected 2011-07-03 | depth 0.3 m | reverse complement strand
GATCTCGGCGACGCCCGCGATGGTCAAGGTCGTGCTGGCGCTCGCGATCATCGCGGCCGCCATCTGGCTGCCGGGGCTGATCTCCGGCAAGAAGGCGGGCGACGAGAAGCTGACCGCCGCCGAGTGGAAGCGCGTCGTCGCGATCTGCGTCCTGACGCTGTTCTCGATCTTCTTCTGGATGGGCTTCGAGCAGGCCGGCGGTTCGATGAACCTGTTCGCCGACAAGCAGACCGCGCGCTCGATCGGCGGCTTCGACGTGCCGTCGAGCTGGTTCCAGAGCATCAACCCGTTCGCGATCCTGCTGTTCGCACCGGTGTTCGCCACGATCTGGACGGCGCTGAACAAGTCGCGCTTCGCGCCGCCCGATCCCGCCAAGCAGGCGATGGGCCTGATCACGCTGGGCCTGGGCTTCATCGTGATGTATCGCGCGCAGACGATCGCCGACACCGGCATCCTGGTCAGCCCGCTGTGGCTCGCCGCCGCGTATTTCCTGCACACCCTCGGCGAGCTGATGCTGTCGCCGGTGGGCCTGGCGCTGACGTCGCGCGCCGCACCGATCCGCGTGGCCGCGCTGCTGATGGGCGTCTGGATGCTGTCGTCGGCGGCCGGCAACTACCTGGCCGGCGCGCTCGAGAAGATCATGAACGGCACCGGCATCCCGCCGTACCTGTTCCTGACGGAGTCGTCGATCGGCGCGGGCATCCTGCTGCTGCTGCTGACGCCGATCCTGCACAAGATGCTGCGCTCGCGCGACATGTCGACCGTCGCCTGATCGTCCCGACACCGAGGACGCCGACCGGCTCGCGCCCGTCGGCGTTTTTTTGTTCTTTGGGGTCAGGATCAGCGCGGCGCCTGCTCCGCGTTGCGCTTGAGCGCCGCCAGGCCCGCCTCGAAGTCCTTGCCGACCATCTTGTCCAGGTCGATGAACAGCCCCATCACCTTCGAGACCAGCGGGCTCGGGCCGAACATCGCCCAGGTGAGGTCGGTGCCGGCGTCGGTGGGCGTCAGCGTGAATTCGGCCGTGTTGCTGGCCTTGAACGGCCGCACGAAGTCGAGCTTGATCATGATCAGGCCGAGCTCCGGGCCGGCGCGCATCTCGGTGATCTCCATGCGGCCGGCGCCGGCCTTGCCCTTGCTGTCCCACTCGTAGATCGCGCCGACGCCCGCGTCGGCGCCGCTGAACGTGCGCTGCAGCGACGGGTCGATGTTCTCCCACGGCGACCACTTCTGCCACGCGCGGAAGTCGTCGATCTGCTCGGCGACCTGCAGCATGGGCGCGGCGATGCGGGTGGAGCGTTCGATGCGGAACGTGGGCGGGCGCGTGCTCGCGACCGCGAGCAGGGCCGCGACGGCCAGGACGATGACCAGCAGGGCGATGAGCATGTCGAATCCCGTTTGCGGAGTTGAAGTCAGGCGAGAGTCTGCACGCAATGCGCGGGCCGTTCCAGTGCCGGGCCGCCCTCGGGTGCCGGCAGACGCTCACGGCGCGCCGATCGGCGGTACCGATGTCGAAATCGCGTCCCCTCGAACGTCGTCGGAGTGATGGCGTCGACACGCCATACCATTGCAACCCCAAACCAGGAGATCTTCCGATGAACGCCCTGTCCCGTCTCGCGGCCGCCGCCCTCTTCGCCGCCGCCACCGCCCAGGCCGCCCCGGTCACGTACAACGTCGACCCGATGCACACCTTCCCGAGCTTCGAGGCCGACCACATGGGCATCTCGACGTGGCGCGGCAAGTTCGACAAGACCACCGGCTCGATCACGATGGACCGCGAGGCCGGCACCGGCAGCGTGACGATCGTCGTCGACATGAAGAGCGGCGACTTCGGCCTCGAGGCCCTGAACAAGGCGGCGCGGACCAAGGAGCTGTTCGAGTCCGACAAGTACCCGAAGGCCACCTTCAAGGGCACGCTGGAAGGCTTCACCGACGGCGCCCCGACGCGCGCGGTGGGCACGCTGGAGATGCATGGCAAGACCAATCCGGCCACGCTGGAGATCCGGAAGTTCAAGTGCATCCCGCACCCGATGTTCAAGCGCGAGGCCTGCGGCGCCGATGTCTACGCGACGCTCGACCGCGAGCAGTTCGGCATGGATGCCGGCAAGGCCTACGGCTTCAGCATGGCCGTCGACCTGCGCATCCAGGTCGAGGCGATCGCGACGAAGTGACGCCGCCGGCGCGGCGCCGCGCTTCCGACTGAATCAGGGCGAAATGGCGTGAAGCGCGTGCCCTCGAGGCTACGATCCCGGGTTGTTTCGAACCCGTTGGAGAACCCCTCGATGGCACACCGCGTCCACACCCCCATCGCAGTTGCGCTCCTCGCGATCACGAGCGCGGCGGCGTCGGCCGCGCCGGTCAGCAACGGCCTGGCGAAGACGCCGCCCATGGGCTGGAGCAGCTGGAACCAGTTCGGCGAGGCCATCAACGAGAAGGTGGTCGTCGAGAGCATCGACGCGATGGCCGCCCATGGCCTGCGCGACGCCGGCTACGTCTACGTCAACCTCGACGACGGCTGGCAGCGCTACAAGGCGGCGCGCAAGGACAAGCCGCTCGAAGCCGACCCCGCCAAGTTCCCGCATGGCATCCGCTGGCTCGCCGACTACGCGCATGCGCACGGCTTCAAGCTGGGCATCTATTCCGGCCCGGGTGCGCGCACCTGCGCCGGCTACACCGGCAGCGAAGGCCACGAGGCCGAGGATGCGGCGATGTTCGCGTCCTGGGGCGTCGATCACCTGAAGTACGACAGCTGCTGTTCGCACAAGGACGCGCCCAAGGCGGAGGTGCAGCGGCTGGTCGGGCGCATGTCCAGCGCGCTGCTCGCCACCAGGCGCCCCATCGTCTATCACGCGTGCCACTGCGGCTGGGCCGACATCGCGGAATGGGCCGCCGACCTTGGCGCGAACCAGTGGCGCATCGGCCAGGACATCTCCGACGACTTCAACTACCCCGGCCTGCGCGAGAAGTACTACTTCGACGTGCTGGACATGCTCGATCGCGGCGCGCCGCTGGCCAGGTACGCCGGCCCCGGCCACTGGAACGACTTCGACATGCTGATCGTCGGCCTCGACGGCCGCAGCCCGCTGCTGGTGGGCACCGGCGCGAGCAACGTCGAGTACCGCACGCACTTCAGCCTGTGGGCGATGGTGGAGTCGCCGCTGTTGATCGGCGCCGACGTGCGCGCACTGGACGCCGATTCGCTCGCGACGCTCACCAATGCCGAGGTGATCGCCGTCAACCAGGATGCCGCCGGGCACGCCGCCGAGAAGGTGGGCGAGCAGGGCGAGCACGGCGAGCTGCAGGTGTGGGCCAAGGAGATGGCCGACGGCAGCTGGGTGGTCGCGTTGCTGAACCGAAGCACGGCGACGGCGGAGATGAACGTCAACCCGCGCCGCGATCTCTCGCTGCCGTGGAACAGGTACCGCGTCCGCGACCTGTGGGTGCACAAGGATCGCGGGCCCTACGACATCCCGTACACCGTGGAGGTGATGAGCCACGAGGCGAAGGTGCTGCGGCTCTGGCCGGTCGAGATCGGCAGCTGAGGAAGAGCCGGGGCGGGGCCGTCGCAAGCAAATGCGGAGACCGACGGGAGCCTCCCCGCCCGGGCAAAGCGAGTGACGCGTGGCGTGCTGGCAAGTCGGAGACACCGTCATTCCGCGCGCAGTCGCGGAATCCACGCCTGGGATGGCGCCTCTATCGCCAGCGTGGATCCTGCGACTTCGCGCAGGATGACGAATCGTGGGATCGGCGCCAGGCACCCCGGGCCGGCACCTCGGCCCGCGCCCGAACGCTCACTGCTCGTAGGCGCCGATGTCGATCCCGTTGACCACGCGCGCGTTGCCCGCGAGGTCCAGCGTGCCGACCACCGCGGCGCCGAGGTTGGTGCCGGCGCCGACGGCCGGCGAGGTGCCCAGCAGGTGGAAGTCGTGGCCCGCGGCGTTGACGAACAGCGGATCGGCGTACTTCGCGTTCGTGTCCTGCGCGCTGGCCGACCGGAAGCTGGCGATGCTCGAATAGCCCGTGTTCTTCCAGACCCAGGTCGGGTTCGCCGCACTCGCGTAGTAGGCGTTGTAGTCCATCGCCGCCGGAGCCGTCGCCAGCATGGTGAAGTAGTACAGGAACGATCCCGCGTTGGCCAGGTAGACGATGTTGTTCTTGAAGACGTTGTTCGTCGCCTTGTACTGGATCTGGAAGCCGTTGCCGGCCGCGCTGGCCGATTGATAGAGCGTGTTGTCGACGATGGTGATCGAGTCCGATCCGCCGACCGAGGCGTTGTAGCCGCCGATGCTGATGTCGGCCTGGTTGGTGTCGTAGACGAGGTTGTCGCGGATCGTCACCGCGCTGGCCACGTGGCCGCTGATCTCGCTCGCCGCCTCGATGCCGTAGTCGGCGTCGTGGATGACGTTGCGTTCGATCGTCACCTGGGTGCAGCCGTCGCAGTAGATCGCGTCGGCGCCCAGGCCGCCGCCGTAGGCGCCGTTGCTGCCGCTGGTGATGTTGTAGACCGTGTTGCCGGCGATCGTGCCGATCTTCGCCTGGTCGTGGCCGGACGGGCCCATGCCCCACCAGCCGGCGGCGTCGATGCCGATGTTGTCGTTGTCGTGGACGGTGTTGTTGGTGACGGTGAAGTTGGTGACGTTGCCGTCCAGCGTCATCGTCTCGCTCCAGCCGGTCTTCATGTTGTAGACCTCGTTGCCGCTGATCGTCACGTACGAGTACGGCGTCGCCGCCGTGCCGTAGATGCCGATGCCGTGGGCGTTGCCGTTGTCCGCCTCGGCCGTGGTGACGATGTCGTGCACCTTGTTGTTCAGGAGCTGGATGTAGCTGCCCGAGCCCGTCACATAGATGCCCGCGGGCTCGTCGGTGTTGGCGGTCGACTTGAAGTTGCGGATCTCGAAGCCGACGACCTTCACGTAGCTCTTGCCCACGATGTTGAACAGGCCGCGGATCGTGCCGCCGCAGCAGCTCACCGTGGTGCCGTCGACGACGGGCCTTTCGCCGGCGTAGTTCTGGAACGTGATGTAGCCCGCGCTGGCGCTGCCCGAGTGCGCGACGGTCACGTACTCCTTGTAGGTGCCCCCGCGCACCAGCACGGTGTCGCCGGCGACCGCCGTCTGCGCCGCGTGGTTGATCGTCTTCCAGGGCGCGGCGAGCGTGCCGGGGCTGGCGTCGTTGCCGGTGGTGGCCACGTACCAGGTCGTTGCCGCTCCGGCGGTCCCGCCGCAGGCAGCGAGAACAAGGGCGGCGAGGCCTCGGGCGAGGCTGGAATGCTGGAATCTCTTCACCAAATTCTCCTTGTGCCCGATGGCCGGGCGGGTGGGGGACGGGGCGTGGCCCTGCCGGGGGTCTTCGAGGCATCGCTGCGATGGCAAGGTCTCGAAGTCATCGAAGGCTATCAAGTTGCGATATCTTTCTATTAAGTGAATTCCCGTTTTCGAACAGGCCAACTCGAAAGGCGGAAGACGGCTGTTTAAGAGGTAGGGCGCGCGTTGACCTTGCGGAATTGGCATGGCAGCCGCCAGTTTCGTTATCATTCGAAAGTCAAAGTTGCTTTCGAGAACCTGAATGCACGATCCCATCGCCGAAACCCCGTCGCCGGCCCGCCCGGAGGGCCTGCTCATCGACGAGCGCCGCGGCCTGATCCGCGACCTGGTGCGCCAGCGAGGACGGGTCACGGTCGCCGAGCTCGCGGATCGCTTCGGCACGTCCCTGGTGACCATCCGCGCCGACCTGGCGGCGCTGGCGGCCGACGGCGCCCTGGTGCGCACGCGCGGCGGGGCGCTGCCGATCCGCGACGACGAGGAGGTGTCCATCGACGTCAAGCAGGCGCTGCACCAGGACGAGAAGCAGCGCATCGCGGTGGAGGCGGCCAGGCTGATCCGCGACGGCGAGACCATCCTGCTCGATTCGGGCACGACCACCTACGCGATCGCGCGCCAGATCCGCGAGCTGCCGCTGACCGGCATCAACGTCATCACGAACGCCCTCAACATCGCCACCGTGCTGGCCTCCGTGCCCCACGTGAACCTGATCATGCCGGGCGGCCAGCTGCGCGAGCAGTCGTTCTCGCTGTCCGGGCCCATCGCGGTCAACTCGCTCGGCGGGTTGCACGCGGACCGCCTGTTCCTGGGCGTCGACAGCCTCGACCCGGAGATCGGCCTGATGACGCCGTACCTGCAGGAGGCGCAGTTCAACGCCCAGATGATCCGCATCTCGCGCCAGGTCGTCGCGGTGGCCGACTCGTCCAAGCTGATGCGCCGGAACCTGTCCGTCATCGCCAGCGTCGACCAGCTGCACCTGCTGATCACGGACACGGCCGCGAACATGGAGACCGTCGAGGAACTGCGCCGGCGCGGCGTCGAGGTGCGCCTGGTCTAGCGCGGGCGTGCGGCCTCGCGAACACGGGTCGGCGCCGGGAGGCTGCCGCGGTGCGCCGTCGTCGATCGATGTCGTTTGCCTTCGCTTCGATCTTTCGTTATGCTCATAACGAAAGCATAAATCGTAAGTGAAAACTATGAACGAAAGATATCGCAAGCTCTCGTAGACTTTACTCATCCTGAGAGCGGCGCTTCGAAAGCCGCCCCGGTGTCCCGCTCCCCCGACTGCGCCTGCTTGCCACGAGCAGCCGACCCACACGAGGAACCACCCGATGAGTCTCCGACCGAACACGCGACCCGCGCCACATCGTCTCTCCCTGATGGCGCTGGCCGCCACGGGCCTGCTGTGCCACGCAACGGGTCACGCCCAGGCCGTGGCGCCGGCCGCCGCGGCCTCCCAGCCGGCCGCCGCGCCGGAGCCGTCCGAGCCGTCCGCCGTGGTCGTCGTGACCGGCACGCGGGCCAGCCTCGAGCGCGCGATGGCGATCAAGCGCGACGCCGCCGTCGTCCAGGACAGCATCAGCGCCACCGAACTCGGCCGCTTCCCCGACGACAACGTGGCGGATTCGCTGAGCCACATCACGGGCGTGTCGATCAGCCGCACCGCCGGCGGCGAAGGCCAGTACGTCAGCGTGCGCGGCCTCGGCCCGGACTACACGCTCACGACGTTCAACGGCCGCATCCTGGGCACCGACGGCGCGGGCCGCGACTTCGCCTTCGACGTGCTGCCGTCGGACATCATCAACGGCGCCGACGTCGTCAAGTCCGCGCAGGCATCGTTGACCGAAGGCGCGATCGGCGGCCTGATCAACCTGCGTTCGGCCAGCCCGTTCGACCAGAAGGGCCAGCACGGCCTGCTGCGGCTGGAAGGCGACCGCAACCTGATGACGACGCTCAATGGCTCGAAGCTGTCGGCGACGTACAGCAACACGTTCAACGACCAGTTCGGCGTGCTGCTGGGCGTGGTCTACGCGCATCGCCGCGAGCGCACCGACACGGCCGGCAACGACGGTGGCTGGACGCGCAACCCGACCAGCGACCCGAAGGCGAACTGGCTCTACGGCAACGCCTGGGGCGGCAACATCGACCTGAACGGCAACGGCGTGCTCGATCCGAACGAGGAGGGCCTGATCGCGCCGGGACAGTTCCGCGTCGGCTCGATCTTCGAGGACAAGAAGCGGCTCGCGCTGTCCGGCAAGTTCGAATGGCGCCCGAGCAGCGACCTCAAGGTGGTCGTCGACGGCATCAAGACACGCCTGGATTCGCCCCAGGTCGGCATGGAGCAGTCGTTCTACCCGTTGTTCTCGCCGGGCCGCTGGTCGAACATGGTGGTCAAGAACGGCGTCGTCACGGACTTCACGATGGACAACCCGGATCCCGCGTTGCGACTGAATCCCGAGCTGCTGAACAACACGCAGCACCGCGTCGTCAACACCGGCCTGTACGGCATCAACACCGAGTGGCACGCGACGAAGGACCTGCTGCTGACCACCGACCTGTACCAGTCGACGTCGAGCCGGCATTCCGGCGGCCAGGACACCTACGTCGTGCTGCGCATGAACCAGCCCAACACGACGCACATCTCGTTGAACGGCGGCCAGATCCCGGACGTCACGGTGGGCTTCGACGACGGCCGCGACCTGTCGACGGGCCTGGCCAACGGCCAGTTCGGCGCGTCGGACTTCAACACCCACTACTTCGAGCTGTCCGGCGACAACGTCGACGATCGCATCTTCGGGGCGTCGGAAGCGGCGGTGCTGCAGATCGACAAGTACCACGTCGACCAGCTGAAGTTCGGCGCGGCGCTGACCTCGCGCAAGAAGACGCGCAACCTGATCGACAACAACTTCAACAACGGCGCGAACTACTACTCGGACAGCGAGGCGGTCAACGTGGCCTCGCTGGGCGGCAACATCCTCAACCAGCACCTGAGCCTGCCCAACTTCATGACCGGCGTCAGCGGCCAGTTCCCGCGCTCGTTCCTCGGCTTCGACGTCAACAACTACATCAACGGCCTCAAGAGCTACGACGGCCACCTGCGCAGCGACGGCACGGCCTACGACTACGCCGCGGCGGCGCCGGCCTGGGATCCGCTGCAGAGCTACCGCGTCACCGAACGCACGATCTCGGCCTGGCTCGAGGCCGACATGTCGGGCGACAACTGGAACGCCGACGCGGGCGTGCGCTTCGTCAACACGAAGACGACGTCGCTCGCGTGGGACGCCAAGATCGTCGGCCTGGAGGAGTTCAATCCCTTCAACTACGCGGTGACCTACGGCGCGCCGACCCCGCTGACGCAGGACGGCAACTACACCTACGCGCTGCCTTCCGCCAACTACGTGTGGCACATCAGCAGCCCGCTGCAGCTGCGCCTGGGCGCCGCCAAGACGATGGCGCGGCCGTCGGTCGACAAGCTCGCGCCCACCAGCACGACGCAAAGCGTCTCGTGGGGCGACTTCACCGACGTCTTCGGCGGCAACGCCAAGCTCAAGCCGTACAGCGCGATCCAGTTCGACGCCTCGCTCGAGTACTACTACGCGAAGGACTCGGAGGTGAACTTCGCGGTCTACCAGAAGAACATCAAGAACCAGATCACCTCGAGCTACACCAGCGGCGTCGACATCGGCGTGCCGGGCCGCCTGTTCAACGTGCAGATGCCGATCAACGGCGACCGCGCCAAGGTGCGCGGCGTCGAATTCGGCTTCCAGCACCTGTGGGCCAACGGCTTCGGCGTGCGCGGCCAGTACACGCACAACAACTCCAAGAGCTGGGTCGGCGGCTTCGAGCAGCCGCTCGAAGGCATCGCCCCGTCGACCTCGTCGCTGGGCGTGCTCTACGAAAAGGGACCGTGGAGCATGAGCATGACCGGCGACCACACGGCCGCCTACGTCACCACCAACAACGTGCTGGGCAACGGCTTCAACGCCGAGGCCAAGGCCATCACCTGGCTGACGGGCCAGGTGGCCTACGGCATCACCGACCACGTGCGCGTGACGCTGGAGGCGCGCAACCTCCTCGACACGAAGGAGCAATACGTGATCACCAACGGCACCGTCAGCCTGCCCAACGGCTACTTCCGCTACGGCCGCGCGTTCACGCTGGGCCTGAGCCTCTCGCTGTAAACCCATGACCCGAACCTTCCTGACGACCCTGGGCCTGGCCGCGGCGACCGCGCTGGGCTGCGGCCTGGCCGCGGCACAGGCGGCCGCCGGCTACACGATGGCGGACTACGACAAGGTCGCCAAGATCGACGCCCACATGCACCTGCACAACCCCGAGGCGACATTCATCGAAGCCGCGCGGCGCCAGAACTTCAAGGTGCTGACGATCAACGTCGACTACCCGGACTTCCCGCCCCTGGCCGAACAGCAGCGCGTCGCGGAGGCGTTGCATGCCGTGTTTCCGTCGACGGTGGCCTTCGTCGGCACGTTCCCGGTCGACGACTCGGAGCAGCCCGGCTGGGCCGAGCGCACCGAGCGCCGCATCGACGCCGTGGTCAAGGCGGGCGCGGTGGGCATCAAGGTGTGGAAGAACATCGGCATGTCGCTGCGCGACTCGACGGGCCGGCTCGTGATGATCGACGACCCGCGCTTCCGCCCGGTGTTCGACCATCTCGCGGCGACCGGCGTCCCGCTGCTGGGCCACCAGGCCGAGCCGTACAACTGCTGGCTGCCGCTGGACCAGATGACCGTCGAGAACGACCGCGAGTATTTCAGGGAACACCCGCAGTACCACATGGCCCTGCATCCGGAGATGCCGCGCTGGGAAGACCAGATCGCGGCGCGCGACCGCATGCTGGACCAGCATCCGGGGCTGCATTTCATCGGCATGCACATGGCCTCGCTGGAACGCGATGTCGACGAGCTGGCCGCATTCCTGGAGCGCTACCCGAACGCCGTGGTCGACGTGGCCGCGCGCATCGGCCAGATCCAGTACCAGAGCCAGCGTGACCGCGAGAAGGTGCGCCGCTTCTTCGTGCGCTACCAGGACCGCCTGATCTACGGCTCGGACATCGCCCAGGAGCCGGCGCAGCCCGGCGCCGAGATGGCCGCGGAGACCGGGAAGGCCTGGCGCGAGCAGTGGCGCTACTTCGTGACCGACGACACATTCAAGGTCGCCGATCTGCAGCAAGCCGTCCAGGGCCTGGCGCTGCCGCGCGGCGTCGTCGACAAGCTCTATCGCCTCAATGCCGAACGCGCCTTCCAGGGCGCCTGGGGAACCGTTCAATGACCGCTCGTCGCGCATTCCTGAAGTGGCTCGGGGCCGTGCCGGCGGCGACCACGCTGTTGCCCGGGACGAGCCGCGCCGCGCTGGTCGATTCGGGTCGCGGGCACGTCCGCGTGGAGGACGACCGGATCGGCCTGCACTTCGACGATGCGATGCGTTGCCGCGTCGTGCACAAGCGCGGCGCACGCACGCAGGCGCTGACGCGCTTCGACGCGAGTGCATTCCTGGCGCTCAAGGGCCGCCGCATCGAACGCTTCACGCTCGTCTCGGCCGATCCCGATGCCGGGCAGACGCCGTTCGGTCCCGGGCAATCGCTGCGGCTCGTCGGCCGCTCGGCCGACGGCGTCGAGAAGCAGGTGACAGTCACGTTGCTGGACGCCTATCCCGGCACCGCGCTGTTGGCCATCGCCTACGTGAACCGCGGCACGCGGGCGCTGGCTCTCGAGGCCGCCTCGAGCGTCTCGCACCGGCTCCTGGCCGCGCCGCGCCACGCGGGCGGCTGGTGGTCGTATTCCGGCTCGACGCATCGCGATCGCCGCGACTGGGCGCAGCCGGTCGTGCGCGGCTTCGACCAGCGCAACTACATGGGCATGGACGCCTCGGACTACGGCGGCGGCACGCCGGTGACCGACGTCTGGCGGCGCGATGTCGGCCTGGCCGTGGGCCACCTCGCCCGCCTGCCGCAGCTCGTCTCGATGCCCGTGCGCGCCGTCGGCGACGAAGTCGACGTCGGCGTCGTCGACGACACGCCCCGCACGCTGGCCGCGGGTGCGACGGTGGCGTTGCCGCTGTCGTTCGTCACGGTCCACGCGGGCGACTTCTACGCGCCGCTGGATCGGTATCGGCAGATGATGACGCAGCAGGGCATCGCCGCGCCCAAGCCGCCGGCCAGCGCCTACGAGCCGGTGTGGTGCGCCTGGGGCTACGAGCGCGAGTTCTCGTTCCCGCTGGTGCGCGCCACGCTGCCGAAAATGCAGGAGCTCGGGCTGAAGTGGGTGGTGCTGGACGACGGCTGGCAGGTGCGCACCGGCGACTGGCGGCCGGACCCCGCGAAGTTTCCGCGCGGCGACGCCGACATGAAGGCCTTCGTCGACGAGATCCATTCGCGCGGCCTGCTGGCGCGCCTGTGGATCGCGCCGCTGCAGGTCGCGCCCGGCAGCGACGAGCTGCACGACAACGCCGACGAACTGCTGGTCGACCAGGACGGCGTGCCGCAGCTGGTGAGCTGGTGGAACAGCTTCTACGTCTGCCCGGCGTACGCCAAGACCCAGGAGCGCGTCGCCGCGCTGATGCACAAGATCATCGGCGAATGGGGCTTCGACGGCGTGAAGGTGGACGGCCAGCATCTCAACGGCGTCGCGCCTTGCTACAACCCGGCGCACAAGCACGCGCACCCCGAGGACTCGGCACAGCACCTGTCCGACTTCTACCGGGCGCTCTACGACTCGGTGAAGTCCGCCAAGCCCGAGGCGGTGGTCGAGGTTTGCCCCTGCGGCACCGGCTACGCGTATCACAACATGCCGTGGATCGACCAGGCGCCGGCGTCCGATCCGACCTCGAGCTGGCAGGTGCGCCACAAGGGCAAGACGCTCAAGGCGCTGATGGGCGCGTCCGCCGCCTACGCGGGCGACCACGTCGAGCTGAGTACCGGCGGGCAGGACTTCGCGTCGGCGGTGGGCGTCGGCGGCGTCGTGTCGACCAAGTTCACGTGGCCCGTCGATCCGAAGCCCAAGGACTCGTTCCTGCTCACGCCGGAGCACGAGGCGCACTGGAAGAAATGGATCGGGGCCTACAACCGCCACCGGCTCGCCGAGGGGCGCTACCGCGGCGAGCTGTACGACATCGCCTTCGACAAGCCCGAGACGCACGTCGTCGAGAAGGGCGGCGTCCTGCACTACGCCTTCTACGCCGACGACTGGCACGGGCCGGTGACGCTGCGCGGGCTGTCGGCGGGCGACTGGGCCGTCGAGGACTACGTCGAGGGCCGGCCGCTCGGCACCGTCAACGCGTCGAATCCGACGCTCTCCGTGAGCTTCAAGAACAACCTGCTGATCCTGGCACGCCAGGTCGCCTGACCGCACCAACGAGGCTTCGCTCATGAACAACGAACTCACTCTCCCGCTGGCGACGGCGGGCGGCGGCATCAAGTCGCGCTGGCTCATGTACGCCCTCGTCACCACGCTGACCTGGGGCGTCTGGGGCGTCTTCGCGGGCCTGCCGGTCGACCACGGCTTCCCCGAGACGCTGAACTACGTCGTGTGGACGCTCACGATGATCCCGCCGGCCTGGATCGTGCTGCGGCGCTCGGGCCTGCGGCTGCAGACCGATCGCCGCAGCGTCATGCTGGGGCTGGCGGCCGGCCTGCTCGGCGCGGGCGGCCAGCTGGTGCTGTTCTACGACGTGCGCATCGGGCCGACCTACCTGATCTTTCCGATCATCGCGTTGTCGCCGGCCCTCACGATCGGCCTGTCGTTCTGGCTGCTGGGCGAGCGCACCGGCCGCCTCGGCGTCCTCGGCGTGGTGCTCGCGCTGGCCAGCCTGCCGCTGTTCGACTACGGACGCGGCGGCGCCACGCAATACGGCCTGTGGTTCTGGCTCGCGCTGGCCGTGCTGGCGGCGTGGGGCTTCCAGGCCTACGTCATCAAGCTGGCCAACGGCAGCATGAGCGCGGAGAGCATCTTCGGCTGGATGGCGCTGTCGGCCGTGGCGTCGATCCCGGTGGCGCTGATGCTGACCGACTTCAGGCAGCCGATCCACTGGGGCTGGAGCGGACCCGGCCTGGCCGCGGTGATCCAGCTGCTCAACTCGATCGGCGCGCTGACGCTCGTGTACGCGTTCCGCCACGGCAAGGCCATCGTCGTGTCGCCCCTCATCAACGCCGGCGCGCCGCTGCTGACCGCGGTCATCTCGATGTGCCTGTCGGGCGGACTGCCCGGACCGCTGAAGCTGGCCGGCGTCGCGCTCGCATCACTGGCGGCCGTGCTGCTCGCGTTGCAGCCCGAAGCCGCCGCCGAATCCTGAAACGAACCGGGCCGGCGACGGCCCCTGAACCCGCGCGCGACACACGTCGCGCCTCTGACTGAATCCGCATGCAAGACCTGCTCAAGTTCGTGAGTCGACACAAGTCCGGAGATCCCGTCGGGATCACGGCCGTGTGCTCGGCGCACCCGATCGTTCTCGAAGCCGCCCTGTCGGAAGGGGCGAAACACGGAACCACCGTCCTCATCGAGGCCACCTCCAACCAGGTGAACCAGTTCGGCGGCTACACCGGCATGCGTCCGGCCGACTTCCATCGCTTCGTCTCCGGCATCGCCGCCGCCTGCGGCCTCCCGGCCGAGCGACTGCTGCTGGGCGGCGACCACCTGGGACCCAACTGCTGGCAGCACGAACCGTCCGAGGTCGCGCTGGACAAGGCCGAGGCGATGGTGGCCGACTACGTGCGCGCCGGCTTCCGCAAGATCCACCTCGATTGCTCGATGGCCTGCGCGGACGACGGCCTGCCGCTGCCCACGACGCTCGTGGCCGCGCGCGCCGCGCGTCTCGCGCTCGCGTGCGAGCGCGCGTGGACCGAGGCCGGCGGCGAGCCGCCCGTCTACGTGATCGGCACCGAGGTGCCGGTGCCCGGCGGCGCGCAGGAGGATCTGGGCGAACTGGAGGTGACGAGCCCGGCCGCGGCCGCGGAGACGATCTCGGTCCACGCGGAGGCCTTCCGGGGCCGGGGCCTGGACGCGGCGTGGCGTCGCGTGATCGGCCTCGTCGTCCAGCCGGGCGTCGAGTTCGACCACCACAAGGTCGTCGACTACGTGCCGGCCAAGGCGCGCGAGCTGTCGGCGTTCATCGAGCGCGCGCCGGGTCTCGTGTTCGAGGCGCATTCCACCGACTACCAGACGCCGCAGGCGCTGGCCCGGCTGGTGCGCGACCACTTCGCGATCCTGAAGGTCGGCCCCGGCGCCACCTTCGCGCTGCGCGAGACGCTGTGGGGCCTGGCCGAGATCGAGCGCGAATGGCTGGGCGAGGCGGGCGGCAGCGGCTTCAAGCAGCAGGTGCTGGCGGCGATGCGCGAGCACCCCGGCTACTGGCGGAAGTACTACGCCGAGCCCGAGCGGCTGTCGCTGGACCTGCAGTTCAGCCTCAGCGACCGCATCCGCTACTACTGGGCCACCCCGAGCGTCGCACAGGCCTGCGAGCGGCTGGTCGGGCGGCTCGAGTCGCGCGCGCAGGCCATCCCGCTGACGCTGCTCAGCCAGTACCTGCCGCGCGTCTACGACGGCGTGCGCGCCGGCGCCGTCGACAACACCGTGCGGGCGATCCTGCGCGAAGGCGTGGCGCACGTGCTGCGCGACTACGCGCGCGCCTGCAATCAGACAACCGGTCCGCGATCCGGCACCGAAATGGAAGCTGCTGGGGAGCTGGCATGAAGCAATACGACATCGATCCTTCGCCGTTCCTCGTCGAGGGGGGGCAGTGGACGGCCCGGGAGATCGCGCACCAGCCGGACGTCTGGGTCGAGGCGATGGCCCAGGCGGGCGACAGCGGCGTCGCGGCCTGGATCGCCGACGCGCTGGCCGACCCGCTCACGCGCGTCGTCTTCACCGGCGCGGGGACGTCCGCCTACATCGGCGACAGCCTCGTGCCGGTCGTGTCGCGGCGCTGGTCGCGCAGCGTCGAAGCGGTGCCGACGACCGACCTCGTCGCCGCGCCGCGCTTCGCCTTTCCGGCCGACGTGCCCACGCTGCTCGTCTCGTTCGCCCGCTCCGGCAACAGTCCCGAGAGCGTGGCGGCCATCGATCTCGCGGACGCGGTGCTGCCCCGCTGCCGCCACCTCGTCATCACGTGCAACCCCGACGGCGCCCTCGCGGCGGCGGCCGCGGCGCGGCCCAACGCGCGCCTGCTCGTGCTGCCGGACCGGACCAACGACCGCGCGTTCGCGATGACCTCCAGCTTCACGACGATGCTGCTGGTGGCCGCGCGCCTGTTCGACGTCATGGCCGGCGTCCCGGCCGGCGCGGGGCTGGATGCGATCCGGCGCGGCGCCGCCGTCGCCCGCACGCTGGTCGAGGAAGGCTTCGATCGCATCGTGTATCTCGGCGGCAACGGCCTGCGCGGCCTGGCGCGGGAGGCGTCGCTGAAGATGCTCGAGCTGACCGACGGCCAGGTCATCGCCGCGCACGAGACGCCGCTGGGCTTCCGGCACGGTCCCAAGACCATCGTCAACGACGCGACGCTGGTCGTGATGTTCATCTCCAACGACCCGCTCGTGCGCGCCTACGACCTGGACCTGCTGCGCGAACTGCGCTCCGACGGGCAGGCCAGGCGCGTGTTCGCGATCGGCGGCAAGGCGGGCGACGTCGAGTCCGGCGCCGACCTCGTCATCGAGGGCCTGGACACGGCCGACGAATTCGGCACCATCGCCCCGTTCGTCGTGATCGCGCAGCTGCTCGCGTTGCGCCGGTCCGCCTCGCTGCACCTGACGCCCGACCAGCCCAGCCGCTCCGGCACGGTCAATCGCGTGGTGCGCGGCGTCGTGATCCATCCTTTGGCGTTCGGGAGCTGACATGTTTCTGGGAGTCGACGGCGGTGGCACCAAGACCGCGTTCGTGCTGGCCGACGACAGCGGCCGCATCCTGGGCTCGCACCAGGAAGGCTCGCTGTACCACCCCGAGGTGGGCATGGCGGAAGTGGTCGCGACGTTGCGGCGCGGCGCCGATCGCGTCGTGCGAGCGGCCGGCGTCGCGCCGGGCGCGCTGGCCGGCGCCTGGGTCGGGCTGCCGGCCTTCGGCGAGGACAGCCGGGTGCAGTCGCGGCTGGAGTCGCTGCCCGGCGAAGCCTTCCCCGGCATTCCCGTCGGCCGCGGCAACGACCTGGAGTGCAGCCATGCCGGCGCGCTGGGTGGCCAGGACGGCATCTCGCTGGTGGCCGGCACCGGGTCGATGACCTGGGGCCGCTGGCAGGGGCGCGCGGTGCGCTGCGGCGGCTGGGGCGAGGTGTTCGGCGACGAAGGCTCGGCCTACTGGATCGCGCGCGAAGGGCTGGCGCTGTTCTCGCGCATGAGCGACGGCCGCGCCGAGCGTGGCGTGCTCTACGACGTCCTGCGCCAGCGCACGGGCATCGTCAGCGACCTGGACCTGTCGGGTCTCGTGGTCAGCGAGGGCGCGCGCAGCGCGGTCGCCGGCTTCGCCGTGTCCGTCCACGAGGCGGCGCTGGCCGGCGATGTCGCCGCGCGCCACATCCTCGACCGCGCCGCGGACGAGCTGCTGGAACTGGTGCGCGCCACGCGCCGCCTGCTGGGCGTGGCCGCGGGGGCGACCGTCGTCGCGTCCACCTCCGGCAGCGTGCTGGGCGCCGACGGGTTCGTGCTGCAGGCGCTGCGGCGCGCGCTCGCGGCACCCGAGGGCGGTGGCCGCATCGAGCTGCGCGAGCCCTTGATGACGCCGGCGCTCGGGGCGGTGGCGCTCGCGGCGCGCACGGCCGGCCGCGAGCTGTCGGCCGGCGCCGTCGCCGCGCTCGCCGGCGCGCAGATCGAGCTGCGCTGACCGCCGACCGCTGGCCTGGGAGAACGCGCATGGCTCCCTGGGACGACAGACCGGCGATGCCGGCCCGCCCGCACGCGGCCGACACGCTCACCATGGAAGAACGCCGGCGCCAGATCCAGGCGCTGATCGAGGCGGCCGGCCGCGTCGGCAGCGACGAGCTGGCACTGCGCTTCAACACGTCCGCGGTCACGATCCGGTCGGACCTGCGCGCGCTCGCTGCGAGCGGCGCATTGCTGCGCACGCACGGCGGCGCGGTGTCGCATCGCGAGGGCGACGAGGTGCCGCTGGCCATCCGGGCCGGGCATCACCACGCGCAGAAGGTGCGGATCGCCCAGGCGGCGGTCGGCCTCATCCGCGACGGCGACACCGTCCTGCTGGACTCGGGATCGACCACGCACGAACTGGCCAAGCTGCTGGCGCTCAAGCCGCTGAGCCACGTCAACGTCATCACCAATGCGTTGAACGTGGCGATGGCGCTGGCGCACGCGCGTCACGTGAACCTGGTGATGCTGGGCGGCGTCCTGCGCCCGAATTCGTTCACGCTGTCCGGCCCTCAGTCCGAGGCCTCGCTCGCGACGCTGTCGGCGGATCGGCTGTTCCTGGGCGTCGACAGCCTCGACCCCGAGCGCGGACTGATGACGCCCCACCTGATGGAGGCGCAACTCAACGCGAAGATGATCCGGGTCGCCCGCCAGGTGGTCGCCGTTGCGGACTCCTCGAAGCTGCAGCGGCGCAACCTCTCGGTGATCGGTGCGGTCGAGTGCCTGGACATGCTCATCACCGACGTGCACGCCCATCCGTCCGTCGTCAACGCCTTGCGCGATCGCGGCGTCGACGTGATGGTGGTTTGACGCGCCTCAGGCGCCGGGCCCCTGCTCGGCCGTCGGCTGCCGCTCGATCCTGAGCCAGCCCGGCAGGAACAGGTCGCCCTGGTAGCGGGTGTTGGCGTCCTCGGCGCCCAGCGTGTGGGTGGATTCCTCGGACAGCGGCGGCACCTGCATCGGCGCGTCGGCGGCCCGGGGGCCGATGTCGACTGCGGGGTTGTGGCGGTTGACGAGCGGATTCATGCGGACTCCCTGGCCGCGGGCGCGGCCCCAGATCATTGCGGCAATCGTCGCGCCTGACACTACTGCCGCACGTACGTGAGCATCCGCCCTTTGTAGGCCGCGACGCCATCCCTTTGTTCATGGTCGAGGTAGGCCTCTTCCATGCGAAAGCCGTGGCGCGCCATGTTCTTGTGGAACGCGCTGCGGTTGCCGCGGTTCGGGTCGACGATCCAGACCTCGGCCAGCGGGGCCGCGAGCGCGGCGATGAAGTCCGCCAGCGTGCCGCGCTCGTCGCGCTCGTAGAGCACGTCGCTGCCGATGATCAGGTCGAACTCGCCGTGCACGACGACCGGGGCGCTCTCGTCGATCGCGTTGCGCGGCAGCACGACGCCGGGCCACTGGCCATGGCGGTACTTCATCGGGCCGAGATCGTTGAGCACCAGGTTGTGCGACAGGAAGCGGCCGGCCAGCGGATGGCAGTCGCTGGCGGTGACGTCGGCGCCCGCCCGGTGGCCCACCAGGCTGGCCAGGCCCAGGCCGCAGCCGATCTCCAGGATGCGGTCGCCCTTGACGACGCGGCGCGCGCCCAGCCGGGCCGCCAGGTGGCTGCCCGACGGCCACAGCAGCCCGAACAGCGGCCACAGCGACGACGAGATGCCCAGGCGTTCGGCGTCGCCCTGCGGGTCGGAGAACTGCTGCTTGTCGAGCAGCGAGCGGATGACCAGGTCGTCGACGCCGGCGATGGCGACGCGCTCCTGCTTGACTTCATAACCGGGCATGGCCGTTGGGGGCGAAGCCCGCACGGAGCGCTTCGGGAAACTGGGGAACGATCGTGCAGTATGCGCCCGTCAGAACACGATGACGGCGATGACCACGATCGCCAGCACGACCCACGTCATGCGCGACAGCCCGAAGCCGGGCGCGCTCTCCGGCTCCGCCGCCTCGGGCAGCGCGGGCGCGGCGTCGGCCGGCAGCTCGTCGATCGCGAGTTCGCCGCGCTCGAACGCCTCCACCGTTTGCCGGGCCGCGTCCGCGAACGTGGCGGGCACCATCACCCGGATGCCGCCGAGCGCGACGGTCAGCAAGGTGTCGGTCTGGATGGTCTGCGCGTCGCCCAGCGTCGCGGGGATGCCTTCGGCCTCGAGGCACCCGCGCAGCATCTCGGCCTCCAGCGAGTTGAAGAGGCGCGTGACGGTGACGAAGTCGCCGTGCGGCGGCTCTTCGTCCGCCTGCGTGTCCGACGTCGTGCGGCCACGTGCGGGAAACGGGAGCGAGGCCGAGGGGTTCATGCCCCTCTTTTACATCAGTTCTTCGCCTTGCCGGCGGCCACCAGCGCGTCCCACTCCGCATCTTCGTAGAAGCGCGAGCGCGTGAGGAAGCGCTTGCCGGTGGGGCCTTCCAGCGAGAACATGCCGCCGCGCCCGGGCACGACGTCGATGATCAGCTGCGTGTGGCACCAGTATTCGTACTGCGACCCGCTGATGTAGAAGGGCACGCCGCCGATGTCGCCCAGGTGGACGTCGTTGTCGCCGACGATGAAGTCGCCCAGTGGAAAGCACATCGGCGCGCTGCCGTCGCAGCAGCCGCCCGACTGGTGGAACATCAGGTCGCCGTAGCGGCCCTGCAGCTCCTGGATCAGCGCCAGCGCGGCGTCGGTGGCGACGACCTGGGCGGGCAGGTCCAGCGCAATTTGCTCCATCGTAGAGATCCTCTCGACGAGAAACGGAACCGCCGCCGGCGCTGATGCGTCGACGGCGGAGTTCAAGGGAGCGGCGGATCCGGCTCCGCCGGGCCGCTCGCGGCGGCCCCTCGGGGGCAGGGAGCGCTAGCGACCGTGGGGCTCACATTTCTAGAAGAACCCGAGCGCCTGGTCGCTGTAGGAGACGAGAAGGTTCTTGGTCTGCTGGTAATGGTCCAGCATCATCTTGTGGTTCTCCCGTCCGATGCCCGACTGCTTGTAGCC
>FTIF01001240.1_pt1 | contig 20241 bp, 18 predicted proteins | sample 1658001 | NCBI WGS metagenome assembly FTIF01 (sample SAMEA3914789, study PRJEB12502) | metagenome | biome: forest; material: soil | place: Canada | collected 2011-07-03 | depth 0.3 m | reverse complement strand
ATGATCATCCTCGACGACGTGGATGTGGACTACGCGGTGCGCACGGCGACGTTCGGCTCCTTCTTCCACCAGGGCCAGATCTGTCTGAACACGCGCCGGATCATCGTCCAGCGCAAGATCGCCGACGAGTTCATCGCGAAGTTCGCAGCGCGGACGAAGACACTGGTGTCCGGTGACCCGCAGGATCCGAAGACCGTCATCGGGCCGCTGATCACCCCCGCGGCCGTCAGGCTGGTCGACCAGCGCGTGAAGGAAGCCGTGGCCAAGGGCGCGAAGCTCCACACCGGCGGCGCGTTCGATGGCCAGATCTACCAGCCGACGATCCTCAGCAACGTGCCGCTCGACGCGGAAGTCGCCAATGAGGAAACCTTCGGCCCGGTCGTGGTGGTCGAGGTCGTCGACACGGCGGAACAGGCCGTGGAAGCGGCGAACCGCACGATGTACGGCCTGTCGTCGTCCATCCTCTCGGGCGACACCTACAAGGCGTTCGAACTGGCGCCGCGCATCCTCGCCGGCATCGTCAACGTCAACTCCCCGACGGTCAACGACGAGATCCATGCCCCCATGGGTGGCGTGCGTGACAGCGGCTGGGGCCGCACGGGCCCCGACAGCCTGAAGGAGTTCCAGGACGTCATCTGGATCAACTCCCACAGCGGCCAACGCCACTACCCGATCTGAAGCCAGGTGGCCGGTGCCTGGCGCTCCGGCCCATTCAACGAACCAACGAAGGAATCGACATGAGCAACCCCAAAGAAACGATGCAGAAGCTGCTGGACCAGGTGTCAAGCGGCCGACTGAGCCGCCGCAACTTCCTGACGATGGCCGGTGCGGCCGGCATTGCAACCAGTCTCTCGATGACGACGGTACAGCAGGCGTTCGCCGCCGGCGACAACCAGGCGATCAACCAGGCCAAGCTCGAAGGCGCCTATGACTACATCGTCGTCGGTGCCGGCGCGTCCGGCTCCGTCGTGGCCGGCGAACTCTCCCGGACCGGCGCATCGGTGCTGGTCGTGGAATCCGGCGGCCCTGACAGTTCGCCCACCATCAGCAATCCGAGCATCTGGTTCTACAACCTCGGCAGTCCGATGAACTGGAACCTGCCGATCGCGCCGGTACCGCAGCTGAACAATCGCCAGTTCAACATGGCGCTCGGCCGCGTGCTGGGCGGCGGCAGCTCCATCAACGCGCTCGTATGGTCACGTGGCATGGCTCGTGACTACGACGGGTGGGAGGCGGGTGGCGCCAAGGGCTGGGCGTTCAAGGACGTCCTTCCGATGTTCAAGGCCCAGGAGGACTGGGAAGCCGGCGCCAACGAGTGGCGCGGCGCCGGCGGCCCTGTGCACATTCGCAGGCCCGGCAGTCCGCACGCGACGGCGCCCGCCTTCATCGAGGCCGCGCGCCAGATGGGCATCCCCGTACACGAGGACGCCAACGGGCCGATGCGTGCCGGCGCCGGATACATCAACATGAACATCGCGGCGGACGGGACACGCGTGAGCGCTGCCCGAGCCTTCCTGCGTCCGAACCTCAGCCGCTCCAATCTCACGCTGCTGCTGAACGCCAACGTCACCAAGGTGGTGGTCAACGGCGATCGCGCGAGCGGCGTGGAACTCGTCGCCGCCGACGGCAGCACCTCGACGATCCGGGCCCATCGCGAGGTGATCGTCGCGTCCGGCACGATCAACACGGCCAAGCTTCTGATGCTCTCCGGCATCGGCGACGCGAATCAACTGCAGGCGCTCGGCATCAAGCCTGTCGTCAATCTGCAGGGAGTCGGTCGCAATCTTCAGGATCACGTCATCGTCTCTGGCATCGTCTACCAGTACAACGGAAAGATGCCGGATCGCCCGGCAGACAGCAACGCCGTCGACGCCGAGGCCTACCTGTCCAGCGGCGTGGACAACCATGAGGCCGACATCAACCTCGTGCTGGAACAACTGCCGATCGCAACGCCCGAGGCGGCAGCACGCTTCGGCGCACCGCCCAAGGAAGGCTTCACGATCGCCCCGGCGCTCGTACAGCCGACGAGCCGCGGCCAGGTGCGCCTGGCCAGCGCGAACTGGCGCGACGCGCCCATCATCGAGGGCAACCACCTCGGCACCGATCACGACCTCGCCGCCATCGTGCGAGCCGTCGAGGCGGCGCGCGAGCTGGGTAGCAAGTCGGCCTTCGACAGCGTGCGGCAGCAAGAAGTCGTCCCGGGCGCGATGGCCAGCAGCAAGCAGGACGTGCTCGACTTCGTGCGCACGGCAGCCGCGAGCTTCGGCCACCCTGTCGGCACCGCGAAGATGGGCAACGACGCCGATGCCGTCGTGGACGGCCAGCTTCGTGTCCGCGGCATTCGCGGCCTGCGCGTGGCGGATGCCTCGGTGATGCCAACGATCCCGTCGGGCCCGACCAACGCGCCCAGCTTCATGATCGGCGGCCGCGCGGCCCAGTTCATCAAGTCCACCAGGTCGGTGTGAAGGAGCAAACATGTCTTTCACCATCGACGTGCACCACCACATCCTGCCGGATGTCTTCTATCGCGCGACCAACGACGTGCACAATCCGGTGGGTGGCATCAAGCCGCCGCCGTGGACCAAGGAGTCCATGCTGTCCTACATGGACGACGCGGGCATCGACGTCGCGATCACCTCGATCAGCACGCCCGGCGTCCACATGGGTGACGACGCGAAGGCGCGCGAACTGGCGCGTCGCGTCAACGAGCTCTCTGCGGATCTGATCAAGGAGCGGCCCGACCGCCTCGGCGGCTTCGCCGCCCTTCCCTTGCCGGATGCCGATGGTGCGTTGCGCGAGCTGGAATACGCCATGGACGTCCTCAAGATGGATGGCGTCGTGCTGTTCTCCAACGCGCGCGGCATCTACCTGGGCGACGCGCGGTTCAAGCCCTTGTTCGACGAACTCGAGCGGCGCAAGGCGGTGGTGTTCGTGCACCCGACCGCGTCCTTCGACGCGTCGTCGCGCGGCCTCGACCTGCCTGACACCCTGATCGACTTCACCGCCGACACGACCCGGGCCATCGCGCAGATGCATTACAAGAACGTCTTCGCACGCACCCCCAACGTGAAGTACATCTTCTCGCACGCGGGCGGCACGACGCCGTTCCTGGCGAAGCGCCTGGCAATCATCGACGAGATGAACGTCATGCCCGGCGCCGAGGAACGCGGCACGGCCGCGGATACCTTCCGCAGGCTGTACTGGGATACCGCTCTGTCGTGGTCGCCCGCCAACATGGAGTTGCTGCGCAGCGTGGCGGGGATGGGTCAGGTGCTGTTTGGTTCGGATTTCCCGTACCTGCGCCGCGACCTCGCGGTCAACTGCCGCAGCGAGGTCGAGGCAAGCCCGGTGCTCTCGCCAGTGGAGAGCCGCTCGGTCATGTCGGGCAACGCCTTGAAGCTGTTTCCGAGGTTCTCGAGCAGCGCGGCGCGCCGGGCATCCGCGGCGTGAGATCTTCGACCGGACTCGACGCACGGCTCTGAACGAGCACGGATCGCGCAGACAGCGCGCGCGATCCCGATCGTGCCTATACTGGGGATTGGCCCCTTCACGGCAAGGATTCCCATGGCCCGAGCGCTGTCACGCGAACAGGAACTCCAGCGGACCAGCCGTGCCTTGCGCACACTGAGTGGCAGCAATCATGCGCTGCTACGGCTTGTCGACAGGGAGGCGCTACTGAAGGAGATCTGCCGCGTCGTCGTGGAGGAAGCTGGTTACGGCGCCGCCATCGTCATCCGTGTCGAGGGCGAAGGCCAGGAAGTGTTCACGCCGCTGGCCATGCTCGGCCATGAGGCTGCCTTCCGGGAACTCAACGACGCTCACTGGTTCGGCGCGGAGGCCGATCAGAGCGCGACAAGCGTCGCCGTTCGAACGGGCAGTTCTTGCCTGGTCAACAACATCCCGGACAACCCGAACGTTCCTGTCGGTTGGCGCGAATTCAACCAGCGCCACGGATTCGGTTCAGTCCTCTCGCTTCCGCTGCGTGTAGACGGCCAGATCTACGGCGCGCTCACTATCGTCGCGCCCGAGCCAGACGCCTTCGATGAGTTCGAGAGGGCTCCTCTGGAGGAGGCCGCGGCGGACTTGGCGTTCGGCCTCGAGACTCTGCAGGCGCGCGAACGTCACACCGCGACCGAGCTGGCCATGCAGAGGCTCATGCTGTTCGATCCCGTGAGCGGTCTTCCGAACAAGGCGAATTTCCGACGGATGCTTGGCGACGCGATTCGCACTGCAAGCGAAGCCACGCAGCCCTTGGCGGTGATTCGACTCGCCATCGACCGACTTCAAGACGTGGACGTGATCCTTGGATCATCCATCGCAGACCGAGTGGTCGAGCAGGTCGCGCGTCGGCTGGAAGCGGCACTCACATCGAACGAGATGCTCGCCCAGCTTGCGGACACTGAGTTTGCGGTGATCGTCGCCGCGACCGGCGCAGAAATGGGACGGCTCGTAGCGAAGCGCCTGGCTGATGCCATGGCGGAACCGTTCGAGATGGAAGGCATCCAGCTGGATGTGCGACTGGTCTGCGGGCTGGCTGTCTTTCCAGGTCACGGAAACAATGCGGATGTCCTGGTTCGCCGCGCTGGAATCGCGCTGGTCAGCGCCCGGCATCAAGCCACCAACATCGCTCTGTTCAACAACGCCCTGGACATCGGGGGCGTGCGCAACATCTCGCTGATGGCCGACCTTCGGCGAGCCATTTCAAACGGTGAACTTCGCCTGTATTGCCAGCCGAAGCTCGAGATCGGACCGCGACTGCCCTGCGGTCTCGAGGCGCTCGTCAGGTGGGAACATCCCAGCAAGGGGCTTCTCAATCCGAACGAATTCATCCACGTGGCCGAGAGCACGGGACTCATCACGCCGCTCACCTACTGGGTTCTCGAGGACACGTTACGCCAAGCCTATGCCTGGCGCGCGGCGGGGATCGAGCAGGCAATCTCGGTGAACATGTCAGCACACGACCTGCACGATGATCGCTTCCTCGAACGGGTATCGGACAAGCTCACGACCTGGGGAGCGCAACCGGGTTCGATCGAGTTCGAGTTGACTGAAAGCGCGCTGATGAAGGATCCGGCAAAGGCGCTCGAGGTCCTCAATGGCCTCAAGAGGCTGGACGTCCGGTTGTCCATCGACGATTTCGGCACCGGTTACTCATCGCTGTCGTACCTGTCCAGGCTACCGGTTGATACCATCAAGATCGACCAGTCCTTCGTGCGCGGAATGATCGCGGATGCCGGCTGCGCCGCCATCGTGAAGTCCACCATCGACCTGGCCCACAACCTGAAGTTGCATGTCATCGCAGAAGGCGTCGAGGACGATGCGACTTTCGATGCCCTCGGGAATCTGGGATGCGATGCAGCGCAGGGCTTCTCGATCGGGCGGCCGATGCCTGTTTCGGAGTTTGGCGCGTGGCTGAACCGTCGTCCCTGTCCCTAGGCTGATGCGACTTTGCCAGGCCGTGTACGCTGCGGGCAGCCGGCAAGAATGGTTCAATTTTCGCGATGGCGGCTTTGGTTTCCAAACGCTCGAATGGCGATGAGGTTGCTTGTTACAACGAACTTGCTTTCCGCGAGTCGGTCAGTTCGGATGAGGCGCGTCCAGAGAATGCATGAAGCCGATGGACGGCTTTGTGAGTGATAGCAGCCCGCCTAAGCTTTTCCGGTGAGGACAGCCATCGCTGCTTAGCGGTCAGCGGTCACCGAGTCGCTCACGAGAAGTCGTTTGCAGACCACTCGCCTTAGTCCGACGCTCTACTCGGGCCGGCTATCGTGGACGCCCCCTTCGACACCGCCAGGCGAACGCTAGGCGCCCGGAACCGGTCAGGCCTAAGATTTAGAACGGAATATCCTTGTCCATGTCGTCGAAGCCGGTAGAAGGTGGCGGTGACTTCCTCCTGACCGAACGGCCTGTCGACTCAGTGAGCTCGATGATCCTGTCCTCATGCCTCAGGAACGCATCAGTGCCGTCGTCGGTAGCAGAGAACGCGAAGTACTCCCATCCCTGGTCATCCTGGGTCACAGTCTTCTCGATGTAGCCAAGCTTCGCGAGCTTGATTGCACTCAATGCAAGGACAGGGTCTCGCGCCTGAAGCTGGTTGGCGATTTGGTGAAACGCGATACCCACGACGTCTGATACTGCGCTCCTGACGCACACCCCGAGAAAGAGGAGATCGTTGTCTTGCAGCTTGTACTCGGGGGGATTGGCGACGTGCCTAGACGGGGCCGACTGCCTTGAAAACGGCGACCGATCGACGGGCCCCTTCTCCTTGATCCTGTCCTTAATCAGCTTGCACGCCAAGTTCAACGCTGACGAGACATCGCCGTCTGGCCGGTCGATCGCGTAGTCGGCAGCGTTCATACCCAGCAGATCGGACGGCAAGTGCATTTCAACGCCGCGGGGCTTGACTATGTAGCACCGCTCCTTGCCAATCGCGCCAATGAACAGCCCAGCTCGAAAATGACGTTGTCGCGCGCTGTCACGTGCTCCTTTTCTCGAATCGTCACTAGGTCATCTGGCGTGAAGACGAACACTGCAAAATCAACTGTGGACGACTTTTTGACGAGGTCGTCGATCGTTTGCGAGCTGAGCTTGAAGGTGCCGGCCCGCCATAGGGTGCAGTGCACGTCGTGATCAAGGTTTTCGTTGATCGCATCGGCCACGGCAAGGCCTTCAACCGAAGAGGCGATAAACAGCGCTGGCTTAGTCATTCGAGTTGATCCTGAACAGAGGCGGCGGGTGACCGGCTACTCGAATGTAACGCCCCTATGGCGCGGTCATGAAGGGGTCGCGCAGTTCTTTCGACTGGACGGACGCGTATTCAGCAGCGCGTTGCTGCATCAGACGGTGGGCACTGTGGTCGCGGGGTCGGCCACTGGTCTACATGCACGACGCCGTGTACGCGGCGCGCCTGGGCATCCGCAGCGGCGAAATCAAGGATTCACGCCTGCATGGCCGCTACCTGGGCCGGTTCCGCATGTTGCTGGTCGCCGCACCCGAGTATCTGGCGCGGCGCGGCGTACCGAAGACACCCGCCGACCTCGCCCAGCACGACTGCATCCAGTTCAGGATGGCCAATACCGGAAAGATGCAAACATGGCGACTGCGCCGTAGCGAAGGGGAACCTGACCTGCATCTGCCGACAGGGATCACCTGCAATACCAACGAAGCGCGGCTCGTGTTCGCGCTCAGGGGCCTCGGAATCGCCTACATGTCGGACTTCGCGGTCGACGCGGCACTCGCTGACGGAACATTGCGGTGCGTCCTGGAGGAGTACACGGCCGAAGGAAACACCTTTCAGTTGCTCTGGCCCTCCGGCAAACAGACTACCGCCAAGCTCCGCGCTTTCATTGATTTCGTGAGCGACAACGTGCCGTTGAACAAGACTCAAGCCTGACGTTCGCGAAGGCACCCACACGCGCCAAGCGACGAGACCCGAGGCCACTGCCCCACCGGCATCAAGGGCCGATGGACGACGAAGACGGACATAAGCGGTATAAGGCCTTCATCGTTCATCTGATTGGACGAAGGCGGCCACATGATCGATCTCAACGACTTTCGCTATTTCGTCCGCATCGTGGACTGCGGCGGCCTCACCGCCGCGAGCCGCAACATGGACGTGCCCAAATCGACGGTGAGCCATCGCCTCCAGCAGCTCGAGACTTCGCTCGGCGTGCGGCTCATCAACCGGACGTCGCGCAGCCTGAGCACGACCGATGCGGGCGCACTTTTCTATCGCCATGCGGTGGAAGCGCTGGAGCGCGCGGACTTCGCCGAAAACGCAGTACGAGAACGCCTGCTGGAACCCAGCGGGACGATCCGTTTCACGACCGCAGTCGCGACATCGCTCTTTGCGATCCGGCCCATCCTGCCCGAGTTCATCCGGCGCTATCCCAAGGTCAACGTGATCCAGCACACGAGCGACGAGCAGGTCGATATCGTCGGCGGAAGCTTCGATCTTGCGATACGCGCCCACACCGGGCCGCTGTCCGATTCGACGCTGGTGCAACGGACGCTTGCACCGGCACCCTGGTTCCTCTTCGCTGCATCGGACTACCTTGATCGCCGCGGCCTGCCTCTGGCCCCTGAAGACCTGGCAGGGCATGACACTCTGATGATGCTCAGGCCTGGCCACCCGCCGGCATGGAAACTCAAGCATCCGACGCGAGGGGAAGTCGCGGTGCCCGGTGAACCACGGATCGCGACCAACGACATCGTGATGCTGAAGCAAGTGGCCCGTGAAGGGCTTGGAATCGTGGCGCTTCCGGGCTATGTCTGCCGCGACGACGTCGAATCGGGTGCCCTCAGGCAAATCATGCCGGACTGGCTGGCGGGCGAGGCCAACATCACGGCTGTAACGCCATTTCGCCACGGGGTTCTTCCTTCCGTCCGCGCTTTCCTCGATTTCCTGATCGAGAGGATTCCGAACGTCGTGTCCTGAAAACGATCGCCCAACCAGTTGGACATAGCTTCCGATTGAGCCATCTTGTTGGCTCCTGGATCCAGAACTACCTTCGACGCAAGGTTGATCAACCGATCGACCGTCAACGGCGCGCCAGGCGGCGCCCGCAACGTTCAGAAGGAAGTGGATCATGACTATGTCCAGACGCGATGTCCTGGTCGCAGGTACGACATCTGCATTGTTGGCCATTGCCGGGCCCGGACCCACGGCATCAGCCAAGTCCCGCACCAGCGGAACAAATCAAAAGTTCGACGTGATCATCGTCGGCGGTGGTTCGGCCGGTGCAGTTCTCGCAATGCGATTGAGTGCCGATCCGCGACGGCGGGTGCTGCTGCTCGAGGCCGGCCCGAATTTCGCGCCCGGTAGCTATCCGCCGGTACTCAAGGACGCGAATATCGTCGCGGGTTCGCCCGCCTTCGATTGGAACTATCACACCGAGGATTCCGACCATCACGGCCACGACATTCCCGTGCCGCGCGGTCGTGTCGTCGGCGGCAGCTCGGCAGTCAACGGCACGGTCGCAATGCGCGCGCGGCCGGCCGACTTTGCGCGCTGGAGCAAGCGCGGCATCGAGGGATGGGGCTGGCCGGATGTGCTCGCCACGTACAAGTCCATGGAGAACACCCCGACAGGCGCCGATGCCTGGCACGGCCGCAGCGGTCCCTTTCCGATCCGCCAGCGCACCGCGCAGGAGAACACTCCGTCGATGCGCGCCTTCGTCGACGCCTCCGAAACGCTCGGCCTGACTCATGTTTCGGACTTCAATGACGCGACCCAGGCCGGCGTGGGTCCCTACCCGCTCAACGTCGTGGACGGTGTTCGCATCAACACGGGGATGGCCTATCTCACGGAGGCCGTCCGCAACCGTCACAACCTCCAGATCCGTGGCGACTACGAAGTGGACGGCGTTGTCATCAAGGGCAAGCGTGCCGTTGGCGTGAAGCTCATCGACGGTTCGGTTCTATCGGCGGGTGAGGTCATCCTGTCCGCAGGTACCTTCGGCAGCCCCTCGATCTTGATGCGGTCCGGCATCGGTCCGGCCGGCCATCTATCGGAATTGGGCATCACGGCCATCGCCGACTTGCCGGTAGGCGATCGATTGCAAGATCACCCCTTCTTCTACAACGTCTATGCGCTGAAGCGCGATGCCAGCGCGATGAAGCCCGCAGCGGGTGCCATCGTCTGGACGCGTTCGCAGACTGCGGCGCCGGGCGACCTCGACTTGCAGATCTCGGGCACGCACTTCATCGACCCCAATGCCAGCCCGACTGGCGGTGCCATCGTCCTTGCCTGCGCTTTGACACTGCCGAAGTCGATCGGACGGCTGCGCCTCGCGAGCCGAGACCCTCGCGTGGCGCCCCACATTCACTACAACTTCTTCGATGATCCGAGCGATCTCGACCGCATGGTGGAAGCGGTGCTGCTATCGCGCAAGATCGGTCGGAGCGCGCCGTTCTCGGAGCTCATCGATCACGAAATGGCGCCAGGCAATGCCGTGGATGATGGGCCGGCTCTGCGGGCGACCATCGTCGCGAGCATCGCCGCCTACCTGCATCCGACATCCACTGTACCGATGGGCTCGGATGCAGATCCCACCGCGGTCGTCGACGCCTGGGGCCAGGTGCGCGGCATCGAGGGCCTGCGAGTCGTGGATGCATCGATCCTGCCCGACATCCCGTCGGTGCCGACGAACGTCACCACCATCATGGTGGCAGAACACATCGCCGCCAAGCTGTCCGCCTGAGCCAACTCGCTCGCTCTGAATCGTCTCGGGCGGCAAAGGGTGCGTCCCACCCATTGCCGTCCGTATCAACGCGCGCCAGCACTCGTGCGCGCACTGATTTCGTTGGTCCAGTGAATTCAACGAAATCGATCTGCAATCAATGGAGAAATTGAAATGACCACGACCGCACTACTCACACCGAAGGAAGCGTGGAATTCGAAGATCTACAGCAATGGCTGGAAAGATCCGGGGCTCGGCACCGCAGCCGTGACGGAGAAGGCAACGGGTGCTCCTCTCGGCGAAATCGGGATCGCCTCGACCGAAGACATTGCTGCAGCCGCCGCCGTTGCCCGCAAGGCACAGAAGGAATGGGCCAAGCTGACAGGGCCGGCGCGCGGCGACGTTCTCAGGGAGTTCGCGCGCCTGGTGCTCGTACATGCGAAGGAGATCGCCGAACAACTCGTCCGGGAAACGGGCTCGATCCTGGGCAAGGCGCACTGGGAGGTACAGATGACCGCCCGAGAGTTTCTCGAAGCGGCGGCCCTCGGCAGCCTGCCGCAGGGTATCCAGACCGCATCCCTGGAAGCTGAGCGCCGGAGTGTCGCGCGACGCGTTCCACTCGGCGTGATCGGCATCATCACGCCGTGGAATTCGCCGCTGATCCTGGGCTCGCGCGCGATCGGCCCCGCACTCGCCATGGGCAACGCCGTCCTCCTGAAGCCGGATGTTCAGTCGCCCATCATCGGTGGCGTCGTCTTCGCACGACTGTTCGAGGAAGCCGGCTTGCCCGAGGGGCTGTTCCACGTCCTGCCGGGCGCTGCGGAAACGGGAGCAGCCCTGGTGAAAGAACCGCTCGTCGACATGATCAGCTTCACGGGATCGACGCGGGTCGGTCGCGAGGTCGGTTCCGTCGCCAGCGGGCAGCTCAAGCGCGTCTCGCTCGAACTCGGCGGGAACAATCCCTACGTCGTCCTCGACGATGCGGACGTCGAGGCCGCGGCCAGCGCAGGCGCATGGGGCGCCTTCTTCCACCAAGGGCAGATCTGTCTGACAACGGGTCGCCATCTTGTCCACGAGAGCATTGCGGCGGCCTACATCGAAGCCCTCGTGAGAAAAGCCAAGGCGCTCGTCGTGGGCAATCCCCTTGACGAGAAAGTTCAGATCGGGCCCATCATCAACGAGCGCCAGGCAGCCAACGTCGACCGCATCGTCGCCGAGACAGTCGCCAAGGGCGCGAAAGTTCTCGCAGGAGGCTTCCGCAACGGACTCTTCTTCGCGCCCACGGTCATCACCGGCGTGACGCCTGGCATGGCGGCCTTCGACGAGGAAATCTTCGGCCCCATCGCGCCAATCACGACCTTCCGCACCGATGACGAGGCGATCGCACTTGCCAACGCGACCGCGTACGGCCTCTCGGCCGCCGTGGTCTCGAAGGATCTGGCTCGCGCGCAACGCATCGCCGACGGCCTGCACTCGGGCGTTGTCCACATCAACGATCAGACGGTGCTGCACGGCATCTATGGGCCGATCGGCGGCGTCGGAATCTCGGGCAACGGCTTTGGTCATGGAACGGTGAGCAACGCTGATCAATTCAGCGAGTGGCAGTGGATCACCACGCGGTCGCAACTGCCGACCTACCCGTTCTGATTCACCTGGCGGGGCAGTCGCGTGGCGCACGACCCCGCCATCTCTTGATACATGCTCAAACCTCAGGAAAGACCATGAGTTCTGCACATCGCATTGACGTCCATCAGCACGTCGTTCCGCCCTTCTACGCAAAGGCACTTCCCTCTCACGGCGGAGACCCATCCGGCACCGTCACACCACAATGGTCGACCGAGAACGCAATCGCCTTCATGGACTCCCAGGAGATCGCGACCGGGATCCTCTCGCTGACCGCCCCGAGCGTCGTGCGGTGGTACAAGACTCAGCGGCGCGAAATGGCACGCCGCGTCAACGAGTACACCGCGAATCTTGTCGCCATGCATCCTGATCGCTTCGGACATTTCGCGACACTGCCACTACCCGAAGTCGACGGAGCGTTACGGGAAATCGAATATGTGTTCGACACGCTCCACGCCGACGGCGTGATTCTTCTCGCCAACTATTCGGGCAAGTACCTCGGTGACCCCGCTTTCGAGGCGATCTGGGCGGAGCTCGATCGCCGTCAAGCCGTCGTGTTCGTGCATCCAGGACAACCCCCGCTTTCGACCGCGGCAGGCGTCGCGGGTCCGCTCGTGGACTACCCGTTCGACACCACCCGAACGGCGGCCCAGCTTGTCCTGAATGGCATCATGGATCGGTATCCGCGCGCCCGCGTCATCCTCGCGCATGCGGGCGGCTTCCTGCCCTATGCCTCGCATCGCATCGCCGAACTCGCGCGCGTATTCCGCCCCGAGGTGGCGGATGCGACCAGCATTCTGGCGACCATGCAGCGGTTCTACTTCGACACGGCGCTCTCATCCAGTCCGGCAGCGTTGCCGAGCCTCAATGCCTTTGCCGCCAGTGACCGCATTCTTTTCGGAAGCGACTTCCCCTACGCGCCCGCCAGCGTCGCCGAAACTTTCGTCGCGAAGCTGGACGCGTACGAGGAACTGACGGCAAAGGAGCACGGCGCTATCAGTCATGAAAACGCCTGGAACCTGTTTCCCCGTTTGGACCCGGCGGCTGCGCTCGGCGCGTCGTCGCGAGCGCGCAGTCGGCTTTGAAGCGGAAACCCGAAGTCCGCGGTGGGTGCCTGGACTTCGGCTCTCGCTGCATAACTGTCCCTGACGACGCGTCCTCGAGGGCTGGCCGGTTGCCTTCGCCGAACGCAGATTTCTGGCCCGGCTAGGGCCGGCACCCTGCGCGTGAGTGGCCGCTTCACTGACCGGTTTAGGACGGCGGATTCAACTGGTCGATGCAACACACTGATAACTGCGTGAGCAGACGGAGTGTTGCAGATGAAGTACCGGAAACGAAACTACTACACCGACAGCCAGAAGGCTTTGATGTGGACGCGCTGGAAGGAAGGCTGGACGCTTCACCAGATCGGGCAACTGTTTGACCGGCCGCACACTTCGATCCAAAACATCTTTGTGAAAACGGGCGGCATTCGGCCGCCGGAGCGATGCCGGTCAGCGACTGCGTTGACCTTGGCTGATAGAGAAGAGATATCGCGCGCCATCGTTGCGGGCGCATCGATCCGGTCGATCGCTGCACGACTCGGCAGGGCGCCGTCGACAGTCAGTCGTGAGTTGAAGCGCAATGGCGGCCAAGAGAGTTATCGAGCTGCGCAGGCCGACGGCGAAGCGTGGAATCGGGCGCTTCGGCCCAAGCGTTGCAAGCTCACGGCGAACCGCAGCTTGGCACGTGTCGTCGCGGGCAAGCTCAGAATGCTCTGGTCGCCTGAGCAAATCGCGGGCTGGCTAAAGCATACTTATCCGTGCGACGAGAGCCTTCACGTGTCACACGAGACCATCTACCGCAGTCTGTTCATTCAAGCGCGTGGCGCCTTGAAGAAGGAACTGTTGGAGCATCTGAGACGAACTCGCGGCATGCGCCGCTCTCGTCACTACACGCAGAAAACGCCAGGGCATGGCCAGATCGTTGACGCTGTTTCCATCAGGGATCCAGTCGGCGCAGTGAACCACCTCAAGAGCCGCCTTCGGGCGGCTCAATTTTTCTTGGTTCGACGCTTTGGATCAGGCACTTGGCATGCGGCGCGATAGGCTTGGCGAGCGTGAGGCCGATCGGCCGAACCTCTCAGTCACGTCCTCATGCAGGCAGGTCTTCTCGCCGCAAAGTGTCGAGATAGTCAGCCCACGTTTGCATCATTTGACGTCGCTGGGCGAGGAACTCAGTTCGGTTGTATGCGCGGCCAAGCGAGTCTGGCACCGAGTGCGCCAACTGCGCCTCGATGACGGATTCGGCGACATTCAGCCGCTCCGCCAGCATCGTGCGGGCCATCGCCCGGAATCCGTGCCCGCTCATCTCGTCCTTCGGATAGCCCATGCGACGCAGTGCAGACAGAACAGCGTTGTCGGACATCGGCCGCTCGCTGGTCCGCAGGCCCGGGAACAAGTATCGACCGCGGCCCGTGAGGGGCTTCAACTCGCGAAGCACCGCGACTGCCTGGGTCGACAACGGCACGACGTGGCTGGGCCCGGTTTCCTTGCCATCCTTCGACCGCTTCATCCGGTGCGCCTGGATGGTCCATGTCGCCTCATCCAGATCGACCTCTGTCCATTCGGCCTGCCGCAGTTCGCCTGGTCGCTGGAACACGAGCGGCGCTAGCTTCAGCGCGGCCCTCGTGACGGGTTGACCTCGATAGTCGTCGATACAGCGCAGGAGTTCGCCCGTACGTTTGGGATCCGTGATGGCGGCAAGATGCCTGACCTGGACTGGCCGCAGGGCATCGCGGAGATCCGCGGCGGCGTCACGCTCGCAAAGACCCGAAGCAATCCCGAATCGGAACACCTGGCCGCATGCCTGGCGGATGCGATGCGCAGTCTCGATTGCGCCGCGTGCCTCAACGCGACGAAGACATTCCAGCAACGCCGGCGGCCTGATGTCGCCAATGGGCGTCCGGCCAAGCCATGGAAACACGTCTTGTTCGAGGCGAAGCTTCGTTCGGTCCGCATGCCCGTCGCTGACCTTGGCGGTGTGAATCGTCGCAAGCCAATCTCGCGCCACAGCTTCGAAGCTGCCCGACGGCGGGAGTCCGGCCTCGGCCCGAGCTTCCTCGGTGCGCTGCTTGAGTACTTCGGATTTGTCAGACTTCCGGGCCGCACTCGGGTCCACGCCTTCACCGACGAGACGACGCACCTCCTCCGCCTTGCGCCGGGCTGCTGCCAGGCCAACGTCCGGATAGGTGCCCAGGCTGAGCGTGTTGCGCTTGCCGACGAAGCTGTAGTCGATGCGCCAGCCATGCGCCCCGCCCTTGACGAAGAGCTTGAGGTACAGGCCGTCACCGTCGCTCAACCGCGCACGGGGATCGCCAGCTTTCACGGCGCGAATGGCGGCGTCGCCGCTGATCTGATGTCTTGCCATGCAGGAACTTTATCTCCGATAAACCGGATTATGACGGTTCCTGCGGAAGTTCCTGCAGCACTTGCCGGAAAGCCACGGCCAGAAGCGAACAACGGCGTACGCGGAAACCGCGTACGCCGTTGATTTTATTGAGTTCGCGAACAACTGCGAACAGCTACAAACAGGAAATTGGTGGAGCCGGGGGGAATTGAACCCCCGTCCGTAAGCCATCACCGGACAGTTCTACATGCGTAGTTCTCTGATTTGAGTCTCGCTCCAACAGTCGCGCAGGAACACGCTACTGTTGACGCCAGCTGCTAGATCTCGTCTCCCGTTGAGCAGCCCAATGGGACACCAGCCAATGTGAATGACCTCTCAGTTCAGAATCTTGCGATCCCTCACCCGGCCCATCGGCCAACCGTTGAGAGGCTCACGGGTTTTAAGCCGCGAGAGCGTACGAAGAGTCGTTCGCAGTTACTTTGTTTCCAGTGGATTTACGAGCGAACTGGTGCTCGGCATGCCCTGCGCCGGATCCGTACCCACGTCGAAACCTGGTCGGCCCCAGAAGAACCATTTTAGGGCAAGCAACACGCCTTCAAGGGCGCCGCCGCGCTCAATCGCCGAATTGACTCGAATGGGACGGCGCGGTGCCCGAAAAAAGACAAGGGCGCTTCGCATTGCAGCGGAACGCCCTCGCGTCGTTCAGGCCGCGAAGCGGCCGCGGCGATTACTGCTGGCGACGGCGGCGCGTCGACAGGCCCAGCACGGCCAGGCCGGCCGCCAACAGACCCAGCGTGGCCGGTTCCGGAACGGCGACGGCCTGGAAGTTGTCGAACGACGTGCCGACGCTGTCGGACGTGCCCGTCGCCTTGATCGAGAAGATCGAGGTGGTGCTGCCGGCGGTGAAGTCCATCGTGATCAGGTGCCAGGCGGCCCCGTTGTCGCCCACGGCGCCGAAGCCCGTGCCCGACACCGAAGCGCCGGAGACGACCGAAGCACTGAAGCCTTCCGAACTCGGCGCAACGCCGGCGCGGTCGGCGAACCAGAACGAGACTTGGTAGTCATGACCGACCACAGTCGCGAACGATTGGCTGATCTTGTCGTTCTCGTAGCCGTCGAGTTCGATGAAGTTGTGGCCGCTCTCGGCGGTGCCGGCGACGTTGTTGCGAATTTCGAGGCCGTGCGGCGACGGGGCACCATTGGCTTCCGTGACGGTCCAGCCCGGCACGCTCGTGTACGTATTCCACGTGCCCGAAGCCTGCGTGATGCTCTCGAAGCTGCCGTCGACGAGCAGGTTGGCGGCCGATGCCGTGGCCGAAATGGCAGCCAGTGCTGCCAGCGCGATGATCTTCTTCATGTTCGTTCCCCCAGGATGAATGGATGAGATCCTAGCCAGAGCGCCTTTCAGCGACCTATCAGCGGGTCTCTCGAACCGGCTGATTCGGGTGCTTTCTCGTGACCAAAATCACGATCGACAAAGCAGCCCCCTAACTTGAACTGAAAATCTGCCGATAGTGTCGTGTAAACCTCTGTTCTACGGTTTCCCGCCGGTGCGAGCATCGGCATGCAAGAACCCTGCCAAGGATGGGCAACGAGGCCCGATCGCTCGATTTGCCCGGCGGAGCCGGTCAGGCCGCCCGCTGGCGCAGCCAGTTCAAGAGCTGATCCGGCGCATCGAGCAGCGCGTCCGCACCCCAGTCGTGCACCGGCTCCCCAAGACCGAGATAGCCCCAGGTGGCCACGACCATGGCCATGCCGGCCGCCCGTGCCGCCTGCGCATCGCGCAGGTCGTCACCCACGTACACCATGCTTTCGGGCGCCAGCCCCATCGCGCGCGCCGCGTGCCACAGCGGCTCGGGATGCGGTTTCGAGTGCGCTGTCGTATCGCCGCAGACCACCACGGCGGCGCGCTGCGCCAGTCCCAGGCCCGCGACGATCGGGCTCGTGAAGCGCGTCGCCTTGTTGGTGACGATGCCCCAGGGAATGCCGGCCGCTTCGAGCGCCGCCAGCATCTGGTCGACACCCTCGAACGGCTGCGTGCTTTGCAGCAGCCCGGCCTCGTAGTGCGCCAGGAAAGCGTCCCGCAACGGCTCGAATCGCGGCTCGCCCGGCGCCACGCCGAAGGCGACGCCCACCATGCCGCGCGCGCCTGAGCCCACCATCGGGCGCAGCAACGCGAGCGGCAGCGGCTCCATGCCGTGATCGGCACGCAGCCGGTTGGCAGCGCCGGCCAGGTCGGGGGCGCTGTCGATCAACGTACCGTCGAGATCGAACAGCACGCCGCGAAAACCAGTCGCATCGACCATGTCAGACCAACGGACGGCGGCAGGCCACCATGTAGTTGACGGACGTGTCGCCCGACAGCCAGTAGCGTTGCGTGAGCGGGTTGTATTCCATGCCCACCAGTTCCAGCGTCTCCAGCCCGGCGGCGCGCGCGAAGCCCGACAGCTCGCTCGGACGGATGAACTTGGCGTATTCGTGCGTGCCCTTGGGCAGCAGCTTGAGCACGTGCTCCGCGCCGACGATCGCGAACAGGAAGGCCTTGGCGTTGCGGTTGAGCGTGCTGAAGAACACCATGCCGCCCGGCTTCACGAGTCGCGCGCAGGCTGCGACGACGGACGACGGATCGGGCACGTGCTCCAGCATCTCCATACAGGTGACCGTATCGAAGCTGGCCGGCCGCTCGGCGGCCAGGGCCTCGACGGCGACCTCGCGATAGTCGAGGCCGCTGACACCGGACTCCATCGCATGCAGGCGCGCCACCTTCAGCGGCTTGACCGACAGGTCGATGCCCAGCACCGTGGCGCCGCGCTGGGCCATGGACTCGGCCAGGATGCCGCCGCCGCAGCCGACGTCGAGCACGGCCCTGCCATGCAGCGGCGCGCGCTGGGCGATCCAGTCCAGGCGCAGCGGGTTGATGCGGTGCAGCGGCTTGAAGTCACCTTCGGTGTCCCACCACTTGTGGGCCAGTTCACCAAATTTCTCGAGTTCCTGGGGATCGGCGTTTGTCATGGGTCGAATGCTAGCGCGTGTTCGCGCCACGCAGGAAACAGAGGCTCAGAAATGCAAAGACCCGCCGGAGCGGGTCTTTGCTGAAAAGCGCGCAGCCCGAGGGCTTCGCAGCGGTCCTTCTTACTTGCTGGTGGCGCGCGTGCCGACCACTTCGATTTCCACGCGGCGATTCTTCGCGCGGCCTTCGGCGGTCTTGTTGTCGGCGACCGGCTGGCGCTTGCCCTTGCCTTCCGTGTAGACACGGTTGGCTTCCAGGCCCTTGGACGTCAGGTAGGTCTTGATCGACTCGGCGCGGCGAACCGACAGCTTGTCGTTGTACGCGTCGGTGCCGATGCCGTCGGTGTGGCCGACGGCGATGATCACTTCGAGGTTGATTTCCTTGGTCTTGCTGACCAGGTCATCCAGCTTCGTCTTGGCTTCCGGCTTCAGGATGGCTTTGTCGAAGTCGAAGAACGCGTCAGCAGCGTAGGTGACCTTCTCGCTGGACGGAACCGGCGCGACGACAGGCGCGGGAGCCGGAGCCGGCGGCGCCACGGGCGCGGGAGCCGGCGGAGGGGGAGCCACTTCGGCCACGACGGGCTTCAATGCGCCGTCGCATTCGGCCACGGCAGTTGCCGGGGTCCAGAAGTTGTCGCGCCAGCAAAGTTCGCGTGTGCCGTTCTTCCAGACTTCACCGTCGACATTGCGCCAGTTATCGATGCGGTCAGGGGCGGTCGTGGCTTGCGCGAACACGCTGGACATCGGGGCAACAATCGCGACGGTGGCGACAATCATCGCGACCTTGTTCAATTTCTTCATGATTCTCCTCTCGAGGAAAGCCGCAGTCGCCTGCGATACGTCCAAATCGGATGTGGGTAACGTTGACACGCGTCCGCCGGGCGAGCGCGCACCACCGACAAAAATCATTGTGCCATCGGCCTGTGACAGGGGCTTCATTTTGGTGAGCGCCCCTCGAATGCACTCGCTGAGTGTTGTGCGCCAGCGACAGGCTCCAGCCCGTAGAATCCCATATTCCGCCTGCGCCGGGATCCACCCGAGAACGCAGGGCGTCTGTCTGTAGGCCATGACCCAATTTGCCAAGGAAACACTGCCCATCAGCCTCGAAGAGGAGATGCGGCGCTCGTATTTGGACTACGCGATGAGCGTGATCGTGGGTCGGGCGCTGCCTGACGCACGCGACGGCTTGAAGCCGGTCCATCGTCGCTGCCTGTTCGCGATGCACGAGCAGAACAACGACTGGAACCGCCCGTTCAAGAAGTCGGCGCGCATCGTCGGCGACGTGATGGGCAAATACCATCCGCACGGCGATTCGGCGATCTACGAAACCATCGTGCGCATGGCGCAGCCGTTCTCGCTGCGCCACATGCTGGTGGACGGCCAGGGCAACTTCGGCTCGGTCGACGGCGACAACGCCGCGGCGATGCGATACACCGAAATCCGCCTGTCGAAGATCTCGCACGAGATGCTGGCCGACATCGACAAGGAGACGGTCGACTTCGGCCCGAACTACGACGGCAGCGAGAGCGAGCCGCTGGTGCTGCCCACGCGCCTGCCCAACCTGCTGATCAACGGCGGCACCGGCATCGCGGTGGGCATGGCCACCAACATCCCGCCGCACAACCTCAACGAGGTCGTCGACGCCTGCCTGCACCTGCTGAAGAATCCCGAGGCGACGATCGACGAGCTGATGGAGATCATCCCGGCGCCCGACTTCCCGACGGCCGGCATCATCTACGGCCTCAACGGCGTGCGCGAAGGCTATCGCACGGGCCGCGGCAAGGTGGTGATGCGCGCCAAGTGCCACTTCGAGGACATCGACCGCGGCCAGCGCCAGTCGATCATCGTCGACGAGATCCCGTACCAGGTGAACAAGAAGACGCTGCTCGAACGCATCGCCGAACTGGTCCACGAGAAGAAGATCGAAGGCATCAGCCACATCCAGGACGAGTCCGACAAGTCGGGCATGCGCATCGTCATCGACCTGAAGCGCGGCGAGGTGCCCGAGGTCGTGTTGAACAACCTGTACAAGCAGACGCAG
>FTIF01349122.1_pt1 | contig 20303 bp, 15 predicted proteins | sample 1658001 | NCBI WGS metagenome assembly FTIF01 (sample SAMEA3914789, study PRJEB12502) | metagenome | biome: forest; material: soil | place: Canada | collected 2011-07-03 | depth 0.3 m | reverse complement strand
GACGCCAGCAACCTGTTCGACAAGCAATACATCTCGCAGTGCAGCTCCGAGATCGACTGCTTCTACGGCCTGCGCCGCAAGGTGGTGGCCACCATCACCCGCAAGTTCTAGCGGTGCGCGCCGCCCGGTCCGGCTCCCTGGAGACAGGTTCGCGGCCCTGGTCCGACAGGCGCTGGGCGCCGGCGCGGCGCGCGGTAATAGAGACGAATCCGTCCGCCGGTCCCTCGATGCTCGCGGGGCCGGCGAGGCTGTCCGGGAGGAAAGATCATGCCTGAAGGCCAGCGTCCGCCGCGCTCGCGCGCGCTTATCCTGGCGGTCCTGGTCTCGGTCTGCGCCGACGCCCGGCCGCTCGCCGCCGCGGCGGCGCGCGAACCCTTGCCCTACAAGCTCGATCCCTATCCCAGCACCTACAAGCCCCTGCCCAGGGTCGACACCTTGATCGCCGGGGCCACGGTGCTGGACGGCGCCGGCCATCGGCTCGACGGCGCCGACGTCCTGCTGCGCGACGGCAAGGTGATGGCGGTGGGCCCGAACCTGCCTCGCCCCAAGGACGTCAGCGTGATCGACGCCCGCGGTCGCTGGGTGACGCCGGGCATCATCGACATCCACTCGCACGACGGCGACTTCGCCCTGCCCATGACGGCCAACGACCTGACCAGCCTGGATGTCAGCGAGATTTCCGACCCCAACAGCGCCAACGTCTGGGCCGAACACTCGATCAACCCCCAGGACCCGAACTTCTCCCGCGCCCTGGCCGGGGGTGTGACCACCCTGCAGGTGCTGCCCGGCTCCGACCCCCTCTTCGGCGGTCGCGGGGTGGTTCTCAAGGATGTCCCGGCGGTAACCGTGCAGGCGATGAAATTCCCCGGCGCGGCGTACTCGCTGAAGATGGCCTGCGGCGAGAACCCCAAGTTCACCTTTGGCCCAAAAGGCCATTTCCCCGGCAGCCGCATGGGCGAGATGGCCGGCTATCGCGAGGCCTGGCTGAAGGCCCGCGACTACAAGGCCAAGTGGGAGAAGTATGAGAAGGACGGTGGCGAGGCGCCCACGCGCGACCTGAAGCTGGACACCCTGGCCGGCGTGCTGGATGGCGACATCCGCGTCCACATGCACTGCTACAAGGCCGACGAGATGGCTCAGATCATCGATCTGAGCCACGAGATGGGCTATCGCGTCACCGCCTTCCACCACGCGGTCGAGGCCTACAAGATCCCCGATCTCCTGCGCCGCGAGGGAATCTGCGCCGTGGTCTGGGCCGACTGGTGGGGCTTCAAGATGGAAGCCCTGGACGGCATCCGCGAGAACGCCGCCTTTCTCGACGCGGACGGAGTCTGCGTCACGCTCCACTCCGACTCGTCCATGGTCGGTGAGCACCTGACCGCCGAGGCCGGCAAGGCGATGGCGGCGGGCGCACGGGCCGGGGTCGACATTCCCCCCGAGCGCGCCATCCGCTGGGTGACCAGCAATCCCGCCAAGGGCCTCGGCCTGGAGGACCGCATTGGGTCACTGGAGACCGGCAAGAACGCCGACGTCGTGATCTGGTCCGGCGACCCGTTCAGCGTCTACACCAAGGCCGACCAGGTGTTCATCGACGGCGCCCTGGTATACGACCGCGGCGATCCCCGCCGCCAGCCGCTGGACGACTTCGAACTGGGTCGCGCCGCGCTGGAGCCCCGGTCGTGAGCCGTCTTCCCGCCGCCGTCATTGGCCTCGCCGCCGCCCTGATCGCCGGCTCGACCACCGACGCCCAAAGCCGCGCCGACCCGGCGCCCAACGACCAGGCCCCCGCCGCCCGGGTCCCCGGCAGCCCACCCGCCGCAATGCTGGCCATTGTCCACGCCAAGGCCTACGCCGTGCCGGGCGCGCCACCGGTGGCGGACGCCACCATCGTCGTGCGTGAGGGCCGCATCGTCTCGGTGAACGCTGGGATGGCGCCGCCGCCCGGCGCCACGGTCGTCGACGCTCACGGGCAGGTGGTTACGCCGGGCCTGATGAACGCCGCCAGCCAGCTCGGCGTCGTGGAAGTCAGCTCGACCGACGACGCGGTGGACCAGGCGATCAAGTCCGGCCCGCTGGGGGCGTCCTTCGATATCCAATACGCCCTCAACACCAATTCCGAACTGGTCGCCCTCGCGCGCGGCGATGGCCTGACACGGGCGGTCAGCCTGCCGACGGCCTCGGCGGCGGCGCCCTTCGCGGGCCAGGCGGCGGCCCTGCGCCTTGGCGACGGCGGCGACATTCTGGACCGGCCCAGGGTCGCCGTGCTCGCCGTGATCGGCGGCGCCACCTCGGCCTCGGCCGGCGGGTCGCGCGCGGCGCAGTGGCAGATCCTGCGCAACGCCCTGGACGAGGCCCGCCTGTATCGGACCCTGCGCCGTGATCTGGCGCCCCGCGACCAGATCCTCAACCACCTGGACGCCGAGGCGCTGGCGCCGGTGCTGGATGGCCGCGTCCCCCTGGCCATCGCCGCGCAACGAGAGTCCGACATCCGCCAGGCCATCGCCCTGGCCCACGACGACAATCTGCGCGTCGTGATCGTCGGCGGCGCCGAGGCCTGGCGGGTGGCCGACCTTCTGGCCGCCGCCCACATCCCCGTGGTTCTCGACCCCTTCGCCAACCTGCCCTATTCGCTCGATGAGATCGGCGCGCGCGCCGACAACGCGGCGCGGCTGCAGCGGGCGGGCGTGACCATCGCCCTGGCCCCGCTCGATGGAGCCTCGTCGATCTACACCAGCTACCTGGCCGGCGAGGCGCTGCGCGAGGTGGCCGGCCTGGCGGTCGCCAGCGGCCTCACCTGGGACCAGGCGCTCAAGGCGATCACCACCAATCCTGCCCGCATCTGGGGCCTGGCCGATCACTACGGCCAACTGACGCCTGGCGAGGACGCCGACCTGGTGATCTGGCATGGCGACCCGCTGGATGTCTCCGGCTGGCCGGTGGCGGTGTTCGTCCAGGGCAGGGCGGTTTCGCTGCGCTCGCACCAGAGCGCCCTGCGCGATCGCTATGCGCCCGCTCACCTCGGCGAGGCCTGGCCATCCAATTATCGCTGAACCGACAAGCTTGTGGGGATAGATGAGACGCGTGGGTCTGCGCAGAGCGGCGATCCTTGGCGCCGTGGCCGCCGTGCTCGCCGGCCCGGCCCTGGCGCAGGCGTCGACGCCAGGACCCGGCCTGCCGCTGCAGCCAACCCGCAAGCTCGCCTTCGACACCGACGAAGTCACCTGGGCGTCGCTGGACGTCTCACCGGATGGGCGCACCATCGTGTTCGACCTCCTGGGCGACCTCTACGCGGTGGATGCGGACGGCGGGACGGCCCGGGCCGTCGACCGGGGGATGGCCTTCGACGGCCAGCCGGCCTTCTCGCCGGACGGGACAATGATCGCCTTCACCAGCGACCGCTCCGGCGCGGAGAACATCTGGCTGTCTCGCCCCGACGGTTCGGGCGCTCGCCAGATCTCCCACAACGACGGGCCCGACGAATATGTCTCGCCGGCCTGGTCGACGGACGGCCGGTCGGTGTTCGCCTCGCTCTACCGCTCGGACAAGAACGCCGCCGAGCTCTGGCGCCTGCCCGTGGACGGCGGCCCTGCCGAAGAATTGACCAAGGACCGCTACAGCGCCCTGGGCGCCAAGGCCGCGCCAGACGGACGCCACCTCTATTTCGCCGCCCATGCCGGCCCGATCTTCGAGGACGACGTCACCTTGCCGCTCTGGGCGATCCACCGGCTCGACCTCAAGACCGGCGCCGACGAGACCATCGTCAACAACCAGGGCAGCGCCATGCGCCCGGAAATCTCGCCGGACGGCCGCTGGATGGCCTACGCCGCGCGGCTGGGCGGCCAGACCGCCCTGCGCCTGCGCGACCTGGCGACCGGCGCCGACCGGTTGCTGGCCTATCCCATCCAACGTGACGATCAGGAGGCCCTGCCAACCCGCGACCTGGTCCCCGGCTACGCCTTCACGCCGGACGCAAAGACGCTGATGCTGGCCTATGGCGGCAAGATCCACAGGCTGAACCTGGCGGACGGCACGACCGTCGTCATCCCCTTCACCGCCCATGTCGACCTGGACCTGGGTCCCTTCCTGCGCCGGTCGCTGAAGACCGACGAAGGGCCGGTGCGCGCGCGGCTGATCCAGGCGCCGGCGCCTTCGCCGGACGGCCGGCGGATCGCCTTCTCGGCGCTGGGGCATGTCTACCTCATGGACCTGTCGCTAGGCGCGGTCCCCCGTCGGCTCACCGCCGGGGACACGCCTCAATTCCAGCCGAACTGGTCGCCCGACGGCCGCTCGATCACCTATGTCAGCTGGGTCTCGCCGGACGGCGGCTATCTGTGGAGCGCGCCCGCCGACGGCGCGGCCGCGCCCCGCCGCCTGACCGACATCGCCGCCTACTACACCAACCCGGTGTTCTCCCCCGATGGCGCGCGGGTGCTGGTCCTGCGCTCCAGCGCCTATGAGCGCACGCACATGCTCCAGGAGCCGCTGTTCACCGGCCGCTCGTTCGGCGGCCTGCGCCAGGCCGAGCTGATCGACCTGCCGGCCGCCGGCGGCGCCTCCCGCGTCATCACCTCGGGGATGATCAGCGGCGATCCCCAGTTCACGCGGCAGCCTGGCCTGGTGTTCGTCAACACCGACAAGGGGCTGGAGTCGGTGACCCTGGACGGCTCGGGCGAGCGCCGGGCGGTGCTCCAGGTGGCGGGTCCTGGCTACTACTTCCTCGACCATCACATACCGCCGGACGAGCTGAAGATCAGTCCGGACGGTCGCTGGGCCCTGGTCCAGATCAGCCAGCAACTGCACCTGCTGGCCATGCCGGCGGCCAGGGACACGGCGACGCCCATTGACCTCACCGACCCCAGCACGCCGCATCGCAAACTGACCGGCGCGGGGGCTGACTTCTTCGGCTGGGCCGACGGCGGCCGGACGATCACCTGGGCGGTCGGCTCGACCTTCTACCGGCGGCCGTTGGCCGGCGTGACCCTGGACGCCCCCGGCGCGCCCACGCGCGGCGATCGCCCGCTCGTGGGACACAATGGGGTCGAGGCCTTCCACGCGGAGGTCGAGGTTCCCCGGGATATCCCTCGCGGGGTCCTGGTGCTGCGCGGCGCCACGGTGATCACGATGAAAGGCGATCAGGTGATCGCCGACGCCGACGTTGTCGTGGTTGACAACCACATCGCCGCGGTCGGACACCGCGGTGCGGTGGCCGTGCCCACCGGCGCCGCCGTGCGCGACCTGACCGGCCGATTCATCACGCCCGGGTTCATCGATGTCCACGACCACATTGGCGATATCCGCCGCGGCGTGCTGGACGGCGACGACTGGGCCCTTCGCGCGACGCTCGCCTATGGCGTCACCACCGCGTTCGACCCCTCCACGCTGTCCATCGACATGCTGGCCTACCAGGACCTGCTGGACGCCGGCGCCATGCTGGGTCCCAGGCTCTATTCGACCGCGACCGCGGTGTTCTCGTTCAACGATTTGCGGTCGCAGGACGAGACCACGGCGGTGCTTGGCCGCTACGTTCACGACTACCGCACGCAGAACCTCAAGGAGTACCGCACCGGGGACCGCCTGGTGCGCCAGTGGGTGGCTATGGCGTCCCTGGACCTTGGGCTGATGCCCACCACCGAGGGGGCGGTGGACATGAAGCTGGACCTGACCCAGGTGCAGGACGGCTACAGCGGCAACGAGCACGCGCTGGGCGCCGTCCCCCTCTACAGGGACGTCGTCCAGCTCTTCGCCCAGTCGAAGGTCAGCTACGATCTGACGCTGCAGATCAGCCATGGCGGGCCCCCGGCGGGTGAAAGCTTCATCGCCGCCGCCCGGCCCGGCGAGGATCCCAAGATCCTGCATTTCTACCCGCCCTTCGCCGTCGACAAGCTCTACAGGCGTGTCCACTGGGTCGACCCTCAGGAGAACGTCTACCCCCAGGTCGCCGCCTCGATCGCCAAGATCCAAGGGGCTGGCGGCGTGGTCGGCATTGGCAGCCACGGCAACTATCCGGGCATCGGCTATCACTGGGAGCTGCGGGCCATGGCGTCGGGGGGCATGACGCCGGCCGAGGTGCTCAAGGCCGCCACGATGGGCTCGGCCGAAACCATCGGCCGCGCCGGCGAGATCGGCAGCCTTGAGCCGGGCAAATTGGCCGATCTGGCGATCTTCACCCGCAATCCCCTGGACGACATCGGCAACGCCGACTCGATCGTCCAGGTGATGAAGAACGGACGGCTCTATGACGCCTCGACCTTGGACGAAGTCTGGCCAAGACCCCGCGCCGCCCCAACGCCCTGGTTCGCCGACGAGCGGCCGCCAGCCCTCAGCTCGACGCCTTAGGAACCCGGACATGACCGCACTACAGCCCTCTCGGCGCGCCGGCGGCCGCGCCTTCGCCCGCAAGTCCGTCGAGGCCCTGCAGCACGATGCGAACTCGCACGGGCTGAAACGGACGCTGGGGCCGTTCAACATCCTGTTCCTGGGTGTCGGCTGTATCATCGGGGCGGGCATCTATGTGATGACCGGCAACGCGGCGGCCAACTTCGCCGGGCCGGCGGTAGTGCTATCGTTCGTGCTGGCCGGCTGCGCTTGCGCCCTGACCGCGCTCTGCTACGCCGAGCTGGCCTCGACCATGCCGGTGTCCGGCTCGTCCTACAGCTACTGCTACGCCACCTTGGGCGAGGTGTTCGCCTGGATTTTGGGCTGGCTGTTGATGCTGGAGTATGGCCTGGCCGGCGCCACCCTGGCGCTGGGCTTCTCCGGCTATTTCACCAGCCTGCTGGGCGACCTTGGCGTCCACATCCCCGCCGCGCTCTCGACGCCGTACATCCAGTCGCTCGTCAGCCCGCATGGCGCGGTGTTCAGCATCACGGGCGACTTCAACCTGGTCGCGGCCCTGGCCGTGATGGTGGTGACCGTGATCCTGACCCTGGGGGTGACGGAATCGGCCTTCGTCAACAACCTGATCGTGACCATCAAGACCACCGTCCTGGCCGCTTTCGTGGTGGTCGGGATCAGCGCCGTCCATCCGCACAACTGGACGCCGTTCATCCCGCCCAACCAGGGCGGCTTCGCCTATGGCTGGCAGGGCGTCCTGCGGGCCGCCTCGATCCTGTTCTTCGCCTACCTCGGCTTCGAGACCGTATCGACCGCCGCCTCGGAGGCGAAGAATCCGCAGCGGGACATACCCATCGGCATCCTGGGCTCGCTGGCGGTGTGCACGGTGATCTACATCATCGTCTCGGCGGTGCTGACCGGCATCGTGCCCTACCGCGAGCTTGGCGTGCCCGATCCCATAGCCGTGGCCGTCGACCGCATGGGCCGCCCGCAGTTCGCCCTGGTGGTCAAGCTCGGCGCCCTCATGGGCCTCTCGTCGGTCCTGCTGGTCAATGGCTACGGCCAGTCGCGGGTGGCCTTCGCCATGGCCCGCGATGGACTGCTGCCAAAGGCGTTCTGCGCGCTGCACGGCCGTCTGCGCACGCCCTGGATCGGCACCATCCTGCTGGGCGTGATCTGCGCGGTGGTCGCGGCCTGCCTGCCGATCACCCTGCTGGGCGACCTGGTGAGCCTGGGCACGGGCCTGGCCTTCTCGATCGTCTGTCTGAGCGTGATGTGGCTGCGCAGCGCCAGGCCAGACCTGCCGCGCCCCTTCCGAGTGCCCCTGGGCGGGCTATGGGTCGGGAAGGTGTGGATCGGCGTCGTGCCGGTGGCGGCCATCGTCCTGTGCTGGGCGATGATCGTGCCGGTGGCGCTGGACCTGGTCCACCAGGCGCTGATCGGCAATGTCACTCCGGTGGTGATCTTGACCGTCTACGCCCTGGCCGGAGCGGCGATCTACATGGGCTACGGCCTGCGCGCCTCGCGCCCGCCACTGGCGCAGATCGCCAGCGAGCTGGAAGGCCCGGGGCCGCTCAGTCCGCCCCGGCCCGCCGGAGACTAGGCCTCATGGACCCGGTTCCCCCCAAGTACGCCGCCTCCGCGCCAGCCGTGGCCGCCCTGGTGCGCGCCCAGCCCTTCGGCTGGATCGTCTCCGGCGCCGGGCCGGACGCCCGCGCCACCCCCTTGCCGCTGCGATCCAGGCTCGCCCCGGGCGGCCAGGTCGAGGCGCTCGTCGGCCACTTCGCCCGCCGCAATCCCCAGGTCGAGGCCCTGCGCCAAGATCCCCGGGCCCTGATCCTCATGCTGGGCGCGCACGGCTACGTCTCGCCCTCCTGGATGGCCGACCGCGCCCAGGCGCCCACCTGGAACTACGCCAGCGCCCAGTTCCAGGTCGAGATCGCGTTCATGGATGACGGGGCGGCCCTTCGCGCCGTCCTGGACGACCTGATCGGGGCCATGGAAAAGGACCGCCCGAACCCCTGGTCGGCGGCCGAGATGGGCGAGCGCTACGCGAGCCTGTCGCGCGGCATCATTGCTTTCGAGGCCAGGGTGCTGGAGGCGCGCGGCGTGTTCAAGCTGGGTCAGGACGAACGCGACGACGTCTATGTCGATATTCTCGGCGGCCTGGAAGGGAGCGAACTGGCCGACTGGATGTGCGTGACCAACCCGGGCCGAGGGAGCGAGAGGGCATGACAAGGACGGCGCTTCGTGTTGTCCACCGCTACGTCAGCCTGGTGTTTGGCGCCCTCTGGCTGATGCAGGCGGTCACCGGCGCCATCCTGGTGTTCCACTGGGAACTGGACGATTGGACGGTGCCGGGTCCGGCCGGGCCGTTGGACCCGTCCGCGTTCAGCCGAAGCATCCTCGCCTATGATGCGGCCCATCCCGGCCACGCCGTCCGGTCGGCATACCCCAGCGCCGGCGAAGCGGGCCGGTTCGACCTGCTGGTCGACAACCCGGCGGGGCGCACTGACGTGCTGCGCGTGGACGGCCGTGGCGAGATTCTCCGGACGCGCTCCTGGGACTACGACTACGCCCACATCGGCGTCTTCCAGATCGTCACTCTGTTGCACCAGACCCTGTTCGCCGACGATCTTGGCAAATGGTTCCTGGGCATGAGCGCCATCCTGTTGCTCTCGAACCTCGTCATCGGCCTGACCTTGGCCTGGCCCCGCCTCGGCCAGTGGCGCCGCGCCCTGCGGCCGGCCAGCGCGCGCTCGCCAGGGATGGGCCTCTTCGCCTGGCATCGCGCGGTGGGGCTGTGGCTGGGCCTCGTCTCCCTGGTCACCGTCGCGGCAGGTATCGCCATGGCCTTCGAAGACCCGCTGGGGACTCTGATCGGCGATCCGAGGATCCCGCCGAGCGCCGCGGCGGCGGCGGCCATTCCCCAAAGGGCCGAACCGGTCACGCCGGCGCAGGCCCTGGACACCGCCATGGCGCGTTATCCCTCCAGCCCGCTCGCCTCCCTGATCCTGCCGACGCCGGACCAGCCCTGGTTCCGGGTGCGCGTGCGCCAGCAGGACGAGGCGCGCCGCATCTCCGGCCTGACCACCGTCTATGTCAGCGCCCGCGACGGCCGGGTGCTGGCCGACTACGACGCGCGCAAGGCGCCCCTGGCGAACCGGATGTTCGACTCCCTGTACGCCGTCCACACCGGCGAGATAGGCGGCCCTGTTGGCCGCTGGATCGTCACCCTGATCGGCGTCTGGCTGAGCGTCATGATCATCTTGGGTGCTCTGCTGTGGAACGCCCGGCGCAGACTCCGTCCGGCCAGGCCCTAGAGCGCGACAGCGTCAAGTGGATACCGGTTGAGGCGCCCGTCGCGCTCTAACACTAAGAGAGAAGAGCCTTTCTTGTCGGTTCAAGTGATTCCACTTGAACCGGAAAGGCTCCAGGGCCCGAGCCTGGGCGTGTTGGGCGCACTCCGCCCGGCGCTGGCGACGCAGAGTGACGCCCTACCGATCGCACACGGGAGGCCCGGCGAATGTGGCGCATCCGACCTTCCGCCCCAGGCAGGCTCATCGAAGGCTCATCGACGAGCGTTGGACCGGAACTCCGCGCGGCCCCATCGACCGCCCTCCGCTCCGCCGGCGGACCCCCTTCAGCTCGTCGCCATGGAGGGGTAGCGATAGTCGCAGGGCGCCGCGGACGCCTCCTTGATGGTCCGCGGCGACACCCAGCGGATCAGGTTCCACATCGAGCCGGCCTTGTCATTGGTGCCCGAGGCCCGCGCTCCGCCGAAGGGCTGCTGCCCGACCACGGCGCCGGTGGGCTTGTCGTTGATATAGAGGTTTCCCGCCGCGTAGCGCAGCCGGTCGCTTGTCCTTGCGATCACCGAGCGGTCCTTGGCGAACACGGCGCCGGTGAGGCCATAGGCGCTCGTACGGTCGATCAGATCGACAATCTCGTCGTACCGGGCGTCCGGATAGACAAAGGCCGTCGCGATCGGGCCGAAGAACTCCTCTGTCATGAACCGCGAGGTCGGGTCCTCCGCTTCGATCAGGGCGGGACGGACGAAGTAGCCGCGGCTCATGTCGGCGCCGCCGCCGGCGACGAGCTTCGCGCCTGGCGTTGATCGGGCGGCGCTGAGCGCCTCGGTCAGGCGGCGCCAAGCCTTTTCATCGATGACGGCGCCCATGAAGGTGGAGAAGTCAGTGACGTCGCCGACCTTCATCCCACCGATCTCGTCCGCCAAGCGGTCCCGCAGCCTTGGCCAGAGGCTTTGCGGCACGAACAGTCGAGACGCCGCCGAGCACTTCTGGCCTTGGTATTCGAAGGCGCCCCTGAGGATCGCGATCGCCAGGCTCTCAATGTCCGCCCCGGGATGGGCCAGAACGAAGTTCTTGCCGCCGGTTTCGCCGACAATGCGAGGGTAATTCCTGTAGCCACCGACGCCGACGCGCTGAACGATGCCGTTGAACACCGCCGTCGAGCCGGTGAAATGCACGCCCCCGAGATCGGGATGCGACAGGCAGGCGCCGGCGACTTCGGCCGGGTCGCCATAGATCAGATTGATCACGCCGTCAGGCAGGCCCGCTTCGCGGAGAAGAGCCATCACCAAGTGCGCGGAGAATTTGGCGCTCGTCGAGGGCTTCCAGACGACCGTGGCGCCCATGAGGGCAGGGGCGGTCGGAAGGTTGCCGGCGATGGCCGTGAAGTTGAACGGCGTGGCTGCGTAGACGAACCCTTCGAGCGGACGGTAGTCAACGCTGTTCCATATGCCCGGCGGGCTGAACGGCTGCTCCTCATACAGCCGCAGCATGAAGCCGACGTTGAAGCGCCAGAAGTCGATCAGCTCGGCGGCCGAGTCGATCTCCGCCTGATGCACGGTCTTGGACTGGCCCAGCATGGTGGCGGCGTTGAGGATCGAACGGTGCGGACCGGCGAGGAGGTCGGCGGCCTTGAGGAAGACGGCGGCGCGTTCCGGCCATGGCGTGCGCGACCATTGCGGCCAAGCCCGCTGCGCCGCTGCGATGGCGGCGGCGATCTCATCGGTCCCGGCCAAATGGGCCTCGCCCAGGCGACGACCGTGATCATGCGGGACAACGGCGGGCTCCAGCCGTCCGGTGCGCACTTCCCGGCCGCCGATTATCAACGGCAGCTCAAGGCGTTCGCTCGACATTCTGTCCAATTGCGCCTTGATCTCAGCGCGCTCGGGCGAACCGGGCGCATAGTCTCTGACAACCTCGTTTTGCGCTGGGGCAGGGCGCGAACCACCCGCGGGTTCGGCGACGAGGGGAGGCATGGCGCAGTCCTCTACAAACGAAGGGAAGGGTTGCGGCGTCTGCTGACGACTGGTTGTCCGATGGGGCGGGAGGGGATGGTTTGGCTGTTGATTCCCAGGCCCCCACGGCCCGATTGATCAATAGGCGGCCTGCAGGCCTGTCGCTCTGGACATCGGGACAATGTTTGTCTGGCGCGGGCCAGCGCGACCAGATGCGGGGGCCGACGTCCGAGGCGGGGCGTTGGCGGCAGGCCGGAAAACGAACATCGTGTGGGCGGGCGGGGAATGGGCTGCAGGAGAGGGTGACGAGGACCAGGCTGCCGGCGTCGTCGATTCTCCCCTCCTTCAGCCAGGCCAAGCCTCATCCGGCATGACCTCTGTGTCTCACTGGCCAGACCTGCCAACGCCGCCCTGGCCCGCGCCCGACACTATCAGTCCCGCCCTCTGCAGCGGGGGCAGGCGAGGGGCGCTACCGTGCCGAGCACACGCCCCCTTCGCTGCGGCGCCGTCTGCTTTGAGAGCGCAAATGAAGAGACCGTTGCTGATTCTCGCCTTGGGCCTGTGCCTCGCGGCGGGCCCCTGCCTCGCCGCCCCCGTCTCCGCGGTAACGCGGCCAGACCTTCCCGAAGTCGCCGTCGAGATCTACCGGATCGCGCCGGGCCAGCACCGGGCCTTCCTCGAACTCATTGCCCGATACGACGAAGCCAATCGCCAGGCGGGCCTGTCGCCGCGCCAACTCTACGTCCACCAGGACGGCGCCAGTTGGGACTTCATCATTATACAGCCCGAGCACAATCCGCCGGAAAAATCCAAGCTGGTCGCCGAAGCCCTGAAGCGGATGGGCGCGCCGTCGGGCGCTGACTTCTTCTTCGAGATCCGCAGGTTCATTGCCGAACATACCGACACCTCGGCGATTGGCCCCATCACCGCAGCCGACTGGTTGGCGCGGTCGAGTGATCGTATCGCCTCGAACCGCGATCCTGGCGACCAGCGCCAAGATGAACGTGGGCGCGACCCTTGGCAGTCCCTGCCATAGGGCCAGCGTGGAGCGTTTGGCGGCCGCGGCGCGCGGGCGGTCATCGGGGCGCTTGCCAGACCTCGTTGGGCGCCGCAGCACCCAGCACCGCCGAGGGCGCTACGGACGACGCGCAAAAATCTAACGGTCGTTAGTTTGTTTATTGACTCCCTGCGGCTTCGGAGGCCTGATGGTTGTCCGCCGCCAGAGCGGGAGGAAACCATGGATTTCGAGCTTCCCAGGGAAGACGATCCGCGCCGTCTCGAGGTGCGCGCTTGGTTCGAGGCGCGGCCGCGGCCGACGGGACGCCAGCTGGCCGAGGCAGGCTATGCGACCCCGCACTGGCCAAAGCCTTGGGGCCTGGAGGCCGACCCCGAGCTGCAGCTGATCATCGACGAGGAGATGAAGCGCGCCCAGGTGAACGCCCCGAACCTGGTCAACCCGGTGGCCATCAACAACTGCGCCCAGACCCTGCTGACGCATGGCGCCCCCGCCCAGCGCGAGCGCTTCCTGCCCCCCGCCATCGCCGGTGAGGAGATCTGGTGCATGCTGTTCAGCGAGCCGGCCGGCGGCTCGGACCTGGGCTCGCTGCGCACCATCGCCCGGCGCGAGGGCGACCACTATGTGATCAATGGCCAGAAGATCTGGACCTCCCTGGCGCACAAGGCGAAGATCGGCGTGCTGGTGGCGCGCACCGACCCGTCGGCGGCCAAGCATGCGGGCCTCTCGCAGTTCCTCATCGACATGGACAGTCCCGGCGTCACGGTGCGTCCGATCATCGACCTGTCGGGCCATGAGAACGAATACAACGAGGTTTTCCTTGAGGACGTGAACGTCCCCGCCGACCGGCTGGTGGGGCAGGAGGGCGAGGGCTGGGCGATCAGCATGCGCCAGCTGCAGACCGAGCGCGTGGCCCTTTCCAAGCCGGGCGCCATCTGGGGCGCGGGGCCGTCGGCGCGCGAGCTCATCGCGGGCCTGGACACGGTCGGCGCCCTGGCCGACCCTCTGGTGCGCGACGAGGCGGCGAAGCTCTACATCGAAGGCGAGATCCTGCGCCTGTTGGCTTACCGGTCCCTGAGCGACCGTATGCACGCCAAACCGCCGGGACCGGAGGGGGCGATCCGCAAGATGCTGGCCGCACCCCACGGCCAGCGGGTGGTAGACTTGGCCAAGCGGATCCAGGGCCTGAGCGGCCTGATCGAAGCTGAGCAACCCTTCCCCCCGACGCCCGGCCGCAAGGGCCTCTACGACGACTGGGACTACGCCTTCTGGTTCAGCCCGGCGGTGACCCTGGGCGTCGGCACCCAGGAGATACTCAAGAACGTTGTGGGCGAGCGGGTCCTGGGCCTGCCGCGCGAATACGATCCCTCGGCGAGGGGACCCTGGAACGAGACGCACGGCGGCGGAGCTTCCGCGCCGGTGAAGGCCGCCTCGAAACCGCCTAATCTCAAGATGGGGGCGAGCGCATGAACTTCGCCCTCGACGACGATCACCGGATGCTCAAGGACTCCGCTCAGACCTTCCTTGACGCGCAGGTTTCGCTGAAGGCCCTGCTGGTTCCGGGCGCCACGGTGCGCGATGCGGGCTATGCCGACAACTGGGCCAAGATCGCCCAGATGGGCTGGCAGGGGCTGCTGATCCCCGAGGAATACGGCGGCGCCGGTCTGACCTGCATCGACTTGGTGATGATCGTCGAGGAACTGGGCCGGACCCTGACGCCCAGCCCCTTCCTGGGGGGGCTTCTGGGCGCGTTGGCGGTGATGAAGGGCGGAGACGCTGCTCAGAAGGGCCGCATCCTGCCGCGGGTCGCGGCCGGGGAACTGACCTTGGCCCTGGCGCTGGCCGAGGCTGGCGGCCGCGAGGATGGCCGCGACCAGGCGCAGGCGACGCGGGACGGCGCGGGCTGGCGCATCACCGGTCAGAAAGCCTTCGTGCTCGACGCGGCCGAGGCGGGTACGCTGGTGGTCGCCGCGCGCGATGAGACCGGCGAGCGGCGCTTCTTTCTGGCCAACGTCGACCAGGGCGGCGTCGCGGTCGCCATTCAGCCCTGGCGGGACATCACCCGGCAGGTCTGCACCGTCACGCTGGACGCGGCCGTGGCCGAAGTTCTCGCCGGCAGTGATCCCGGCGACACCTGGCCCTGGGTGCGCGACCGCGCGCTGCTGGCGCTGGCAGCCGAGAACGCCGCGGGCCTGCGCCACGTACTGGATGTCACCGCCGATTACGCCCGCGAACGGGTCGCCTTTGGGCGGCCGATCGGCGCCTACCAGGCGATCAAGCACGCCCTGGCCGACATGCTGGGCCAGGCCGAGTGCGCTCGCACCGCCACGCTCTACGCCGCCTGGGCCCTGTCGCAGGAGGACCCGCGCGCCCCGCTGGCGGCGGCCATGGCCAAGGCCTACTCCGGCGACGCCTATGTCGAGGCGGCGCACCGCAGCATCCAGATCTTCGGCGCCATCGGCTTCACCTGGGAAATGCCCAACCACCTCTACCTGAAGCGAGCGCGGGGCAACGCCGAGCTGTTCGGCGCCGCGCATGAGCACCGCAGCCGAGTGATCGACATGGCCCGGGCGCAGGCCGCGTGATGGAGGGCCCGCACGCCCCCATGGACGGTCTCACGGTCGTCGACTTCTCCACCATGGTGGCGGGCCCCTGGGCCACGCGGCTGATGGCCGACTGCGGGGCGATGGTGCTGAAGATCGAGACGGCCGGCGAGGGCGATGTGCTGCGTTTCACCCCGCCGATGGCCGGGGGCATGAGCCGCGTCTTCGCCCAGTTCAACTGCGGCAAGCAGAGCGTGGTGCTCGACCTGAAGTCCGCCGAGGGACTCGACGACGCCCGGCGGCTGGTCGACGGCGCCGATGTGGTGGTGGAAAACTTCCGGCCGGGGGTGATGGAGCGCCTGGGGCTTGGCTACCCCCAGGCGGCGGCGCGCAATCCGCTGCTGGTCTATTGCTCGGTGTCGGGCTTCGGCCAGGACGGACCCTTGGCCGGCTCGGCCGCCTACGCTCCGGTGGTGCACGCCATGACCGGGTTCGACGCGGCGATGATGGCGGCGCAGGGCGCGGCTGAGGGCGATCCGCCGCCCGTCGCCGGGGTGATGATCGCCGACGTGGTCGCCGCCGCCTACGCCTTCGGCGCCGTGCAGGCCGCCCTGCTGCGCCGCGAGCGCTTCGGCCAGGGCGCCTACGTCGATGTCAGCCTGATCGAGTCGATGATGACCCTGGTTGGCATCCAGTATCAGGAAGCCCAGTCAGACAGGCCCCTGAAGTCCACGGCCTTCCGCCCGGCCCGGACCCTGGACGGCTTCATCATCGCCCCATTGGTGACCCCTCGGAACTACCAAGCTCTGTTCGCGGTGATCGGCCGCCCGGCCTGGGTGGACGACGCCCTGCTCGCCTCGGCCGGGGCGCTGTCGCGCCGCCGCGGGGAGATCGAAGACGCCCTGGCCGACTGGACCAAGGACCGGCCCAGCGCCGAGTGCATCGCCATCCTGACGGACGCCGGGGTTCCGTGCGGGGCCTATGCGTCGCCCAGGGACGTGCTCAGCCATCCGCACCTGGCCGCGCGGGGCTCGTTCGCCGAGCTCAACGACGCGCTCGGGGCGTTCAAGGTGCTCAATCCGCCGTTCCGCATGGCCGGGACCCCGTGCCGGGCGCGCGCCACTGTGGCGCGGCTGGGCGAGCATACCGACGCGGTCCTGGGCGCCCTGGCGGCGGACCGTCAGTCGCAGGCCGCGGGGAGCTGAGGCGATGGATCTGGGCATTTCAGGGCGCAAGGCCATCGTCTGCGGCGGCAGCGCCGGATTGGGGCGCGGCGTCGCCACCGCGCTGGCGACGGACGGCGTCGAGGTGCTGATCGTCGCGCGCGATCCGGGCCGCCTGGAGGCTGCCGCCAAAGCCATCGGCGAGGAGACCGGCAATACGCCGAGGTGGGTCAGCGCCGACGTGGCCACCGAACGGGGACGGACGGTGTTGCTGGCGGCCTGCCCGGACCCCGACATCCTGATCAACAATGCCGGCGGTCCGCCGCCCGGGAACTTCCGGACCTGGACCCGCGACGACTGGATCAGGGCGTTGGACGCCAACATGCTCTCGGCCATTGAGCTGATCCGCCAGACCATCGATGGCATGATCGAACGGCGCTTCGGCCGCATCGTCAGCATCACCAGCCACATGGTGAAGGCCCCCGCCGGCATGTTGGGCCTCTCCAACGGCGCGCGCTCGGGCCTGACCGGCTTTGTGGGCGGCGTCGCCCGCGACGTCGCACAGCACGGGGTGACGCTGAACAACGTTCTGCCCGGCCAGTTCGACACCGACCGGCTGAAGAGCAACCACCGCGCCTTCGCGGCCGCCCGCGACATCGACCTGGAAGAGGCTCGGCTGCAGTTCATGCGCCAGATCCCGGCCAGGCGGTTCGGCGAACCGAGCGAGTTCGGCGCAGCCTGCGCCTTCCTTTGCAGCGCCCAGGCCGGCTTCATCACCGGCCAGAACCTGCTCCTCGACGGCGGCCAGTTTCCGGGGCTGCTCTGATGCAAGAGACCTTCAACTCGAGGGAACGGCCATGACCCTTCTCGAACGCACCTCTCAGGCGGCTGAGGCCCGGTCGGACCTGGTGATGGAGGACAAGGAGAACTTCCTGTTTCGCGTGGCGCGGCGCGCCTTCGTGGACGAGGCGGTGCTGGAGATCGAGCGTCGGGAAATCTTCGACCACTGCTGGCTCTATCTGGGCCACGGCTCGGAGATCGCCCAGAATTGCGATTTCCTGACCCGCTCTGTGGGGGGGCGCGAACTGGTGTTCAACCGGGACCGGGGGGGCGCGGTACACGCCTTCCTCAACAGCTGCCCGCACCGCGGCGCGACCCTGGTTCGCGAGCAACGCGGCAACGCCATCTCGTTCCAGTGTTTCTATCATGGCTGGGCGTTCAACGTGAACGGCCGCTTCGCCTCGCGCTACGCCGACGGCAACTACGGCGAGGGCCACTATTCGGGCGGCTGCGCCGACCTGGTCGGCGTGCCGCGCCTGGAGCACTACCGCGACTTCTACTTCATCAACTTCGACCGCAACGCCATGGGCCTGGGCGAATATCTCGCCGGCGCCAAGGAGATCATCGACCTGGTGGCCGACCAGGGCGAGGCCGGAATGGAGATCATCGGCGGCGACCAGAAGTACTTCATCGACGCCAACTGGAAGCTCCTGGCCGAGAACAGCGTCGATGGCTTCCACGGCCTGCCGACCCACACCACCTATTTTGACTACCTGACCAGCGTCGGCGGCCTGCGGCCCGACAAGTTTCCCTATCCGTTCAAGCAGGTCAGCGATCTGGGCAACGGCCATGCGGTGATCGAATATCCCTCGCCCTGGGGTCGCCCGGTGGCCCGCTGGACGCCGGCCTGGGGTGATGAGAAGCGCGAGATGATCGAGGCCGGCCGCGCCCGGCTGGTGCGGCAGTTCGGCGAGCCGCGCGGCCTGCGGATGGCCGAGCTCAGCCGCAACATGATCATCTTCCCCAACCTCGTCATCAACGACATCATGGCGATCACGGTCCGCACTTTCCAGCCGCTGGCCCCGGGGAAGATGGCCGTCAGCGCCTGGGCGCTGGGCGTCAAGGATGAGGACGAGCGCCTGCGGGCGTTGCGGCTGTTCAACTTCCTGGAGTTCCTGGGCCCGGGGGGCCTGGCCACCCCCGACGACGTGGAGGCGCTGGAGTCCTGCCAGCGCGGCTATCGCAACCTGCGCGAGGCGCAATGGAACGACATCTCCAAGGGCATGCCCCGCGGCGCCGACGCGCGCACTGACGACGAGGAACAGATCCGCTGCTTCTGGCGCGAGTGGGACCGCCGCATCGGAGCGGCGTCATGAGCGCCGCGCCGGCTCGGGCGGACGTGGAGGACTTCCTCTACGCCGAGGCCGCTCTGCTCGACGAATGGCGCCTGGCCGAGTGGTTCGACCTCTTCGCCGAGGGCGCGGTCTACCAGGCGCCGACGGCCGGCGCCCCGGAAGACGACGATCCCAACCGATCGCTGTTCTATATCGCCGACGACTACGTGCGCCTGCGCGAACGCATCGAGCGGCTGAAGAAGAAGGAAGCCCACGCCGAATATCCCCGCTCGCGGGTGCGGCACATGATCAGCAATGTGCGGGTGCTCTCATCCGGCGACGACGGCGCCAAGGTCACCTGCAACTTCGTCGCCTACCGCTCCAAGAACGGCAAGGTCGACACCTTCTTCGGCCACAGCCTCTACACCCTCGACTGTTCGCGGCAGGCCTGGAAGATCACGTCCAAGCGCGTCGTGCTCGACATGGACATGCTCTACCCAGGCAAGATCAGCATCGTGCTCTGACGCCCTACGAGGACTGAAACCATGGCCGAAATCCTGGCGCTGGGCGTAAGCCACTATCCGCCGCTGGCGGGGCCTGACGAGCGGATGGCCTACATTTTGCGGCGCATGCTGCAGAACCCGAAGCTTCCTGCCTCGCTTCGCGAACCGGGCGGCTGGCCCGACGGAATGCGGACCGAATGGGGGGGCGACGAGGGCGTCAGTTCCGCGCAGCGGCACCGCTGCGACCTCGTCGCCGCGTTGATGAAGACGCGCGCCGCCTTAGACGCGTTCGATCCGGACTTCATCGTCATTTGGGGCGACGACCAGTACGAGAACTTCAAGGAAGACGTGGTGCCACCGTACTGCGTCAGCGCCTATGAGACGTTCAAGATCACCGTGCCGCAGAACAATGTCTGGGGCGAGCCGGCGGGCGAACTGTTCGAGGCTCCGGGGCACGTGCCCGGCGCGAAACACCTGATCGGCGGGCTGATCGAGGAGGGATTCGATGCGGCCTACGCCTACAAACCCCTGCACCACAGCTTGGGCCACGCCTTCGCCAATGCGGTTCTGTACCTCGACTACAACCGCGCGGGCTTTCCCTACCCGATCGTGCCGGTGGCGATAAATTGCTACGGACGGCGGGTGATCAGCCAGCGCGGCGGCTTTCCCAACTTCGACCGCCAGCTGGATGAGAGCGACTTCGATCCGCCGGCGCCGACGCCCCGGCGCCTGTTCGATCTCGGCGCCGCCACGGCCCGGATCCTGGCCGCATCGCCCTGGCGCGTGGCGCTCCTTGCCTCGTCCGGCTGGTCGCACGCCTTCCTGACCGAGAAGAACCACTACCTCTATCCCGACACCGCCGCCGACCGGCGCATGTACGAGGCGCTCCGCGACGGCGACTACGATACCTGGCGCAACTACGCAGCCTCGGCGGTGGAAGAGAGTGGCCAGCAGGAGTTGCTGAACTGGATGTGCCTGGCCGGGGCGCTGAAGGAACTGGGTCGCAAGCCCGTCTTCACCGAGTTCATCGACACCTGGATCTTCAACTCGTCCAAAGCCTTCCTGATCTCGCCTCCATGAGCTCGCCGGGAACATCGAACATGCGCCTGCGAGGCAAGGTGGCGCTGGTGACGGGGACCAGCCCGAACATCGGCGGGGGGATCGCCGAGGGTCTGGCCCACGAGGGCGCGACTATCGTCGCCATCGACGCTCGCCCCGACAATGCCGCGGACTGCGCCCGCGCGATCCAGGCGGCCGGCGGAAGAGCCCTGGGACTGGCCTGCGACGTCTGCCATGAGGATCAGGTCCAATGCGTCGTGGAGTCGAGCCTTTCAGCGTTCGGCCACATCGACATCCTGGTCAACAA
>FTIF01005831.1_pt1 | contig 20412 bp, 22 predicted proteins | sample 1658001 | NCBI WGS metagenome assembly FTIF01 (sample SAMEA3914789, study PRJEB12502) | metagenome | biome: forest; material: soil | place: Canada | collected 2011-07-03 | depth 0.3 m | reverse complement strand
TACGACCTGCTGCTCAAGGGCAACCGCGACACCGACCAGCTGGTGCAGCCCGACGACATCATCTTCGTCGGCCCGGTGGGTACCCAGGTCGCCGTGCTGGGCAGCGTCAACCAGCAGGCCATCTATGAGCTGAGGCCCGGGCAGACGCTAGCCGATGTTCTGCAGATGGCGGGTGGCTTCACCGCCGTAGCCGACCGTACGCGCGTCGCGATCGAGCGCCTCGCGGATCGCGCCACGGGCCACGTGGCGCAACTCACGCTGCCGGCCCAGGGCTCGTTCGTGCTCGGCACCGGCGACGTGATTCGGGCGTTCAGCAGCGTCACTGCGCTGCTGTCGCAAGGCTCCCAGAACGAACGCATCCACATCGACGGCGAGGTGGCCCATCCGGGCGACTACATCCTGCCGCCGGGCAGCCGCATCGCTGACGCAATCCGCGCGGCAGGCGGTATGACGACGGCTGCGTATCCGTTCGGTACCGAGCTCACGCGCGAAAGCGTCCGCCAGACGCAGCAGACGAACTACGAGCGCGCGTTGCGCGATCTCGAGACCGACATGTCGCGCACGCAGGCCAGCCAGCGCGCGACGTCGGCAGAAGAACTCAACGCGCAAAGTGCGTCGGCAACCGCGAACGCGCGTCTTCTCGAGCGCCTGCGCCAAGTGCGCCCGACGGGACGCGTGGTGCTGCAACTGCCGCCAGACGCGGCGGCCCTCCCCGATCTGCCGCTCGAGAACGGCGATTCGCTGAGCATCCCCCCGCGCAGTTCGTCGGTGGGCGTGTTCGGCAGCGTGTTCAACACCGGCAGCTTCGTGTTCGAGCCCTTGCACACTGCGGAGCAGTATCTCGCGCTGGCCGGCGGCCCGACACGAGGTGCGGACAAAGGCAGCATCTTCATGATTCGCGCCAACGGCTCGGTCGTCAGTGCGCAGCAAGGCGCCTCGTTCTGGAGTTCGAGCAACAAATTGAGCGATACACAAGTCGAACCCGGCGATACGCTGTTTGTGCCGGAGCAGTTGAACAAATCGACGTTCATTCAAGACGCGAAGGACTGGACGCAGATCCTGTACCAGTTCGGTCTCGGCGTCGCCGGCATCAAGTCGTTGGGGCTCTGACATGACGACCAACGATCAATTGACCGGCAACAGGATGTCAGCGGAGCAAGCTGGTTGGCAGGTGGAAGACGGTCTCGATCTGGGCGAACTCCTCGTGCCGCTGCGTCGCCAATGGCGTCTTTGGCTCGGCGCCACCGTGATCGCGGGAGCGGCTGGCGCCGCTGGCAGCTTCCTGATCACGCCCGAGTTCACGTCCACGACGACCTTCTTGCCGCCGCAGCAGCAGCAAAGCAGCGCGGCCTCCGCGCTCGCATCGCTTGGCGGGCTGGCAGGAATCGGTATCGGCAGCGTGAAAAGCCCGGGCGACGAGTACGTCTCTCTGATGCAGAGCGTGACTGTCAGCGACCGGATGATCGACCGGTTCCAGTTGATGGCCGTCTACAAGGCCAAATACCGTGTCAACGCACGCAAGGCGCTCGGGGCCCAGACCCAGATCACGCTCGGCAAGAAGGACGGCATCATCAGCGTGGCTGTCGATGACGTGGATCCCAAGCGCGCCGCCGACATGGCGAACCAGTATGTCGAAGAACTGCGGAGGATGACGACGATCCTCGCCGTGTCCGAAGCCCAACAGCGCCGCGTCTTCTTCGAGAAGCAGATGCAGGATACGAAGACGAAGCTCGTCGCAGCGCAGTCAGCACTGCAACAGAGCGGATTCACGGCCGGCGCCATCAAGACGGAGCCCCAGGCGGCCGCCGAACAATACGCGCAATTGCGCGCGCAGGCCACGGCCGCGGACGTCAAATTGCAGACCCTGCGCAATTCGCTGGCCGAGTCCGCGCCGGAAGTCCGCCAACAGTCGGCATTGCTCGTGGCACTGCGTTCTAAGCTCGATCAGATCGAGGCATCGACCTCACCCGATCCGTCGGCACCTGACTACGTCAGCAAGTACCGCGAATTCAAGTACCAGGAAACACTGTTCGACCTGATGGCGAAGCAGTATGAACTGGCACGCGTTGACGAGAGCCGCGAAGGTGCGCTGGTACAGGTCGTCGACCCCGCGCAGCCGGCCGAACTCAAGAGCAAGCCGAAGCGCTCGTTGATGGCACTTGGTGCAGCGCTGTTAGGCGTGCTGCTGGCAGGGATCTGGCTGATCGTTCGCGACCGGCAGCGTGCCGCGAGGGGCGCCGATCCTATCGCCCGCTGAGGCGACATAGCCGTCCACCGGAGCGGCGACGCGAGCGCGACGCAGGCTCGTGCCTGATGGCAGATGGCTGATCAATGCGATCGCTAGCTCCCGCTTACTGCTCAGAGGCGCCTTGCGGCCCGCGGAGCCGTGCTGGTACTAGAATGTGCGTTCACGCGATGAACACCCCCTTCGACACCCTTCTCTCCCCGCCCGTGCAGGACCCGAATCCCGAGGTTCCGCAGCTCGCGCTATTGCGCGTGTTGGCGCAAAACCCTGACATGTCCCAGCGCGAGCTGTCACGTTCCCTGGGTCTGAGTCTCGGCAAGACGCATTACGTCCTGCATGCGCTTCTGGATCGGGGACTTGTCAAGGCACGCAATTTCACACGCAGCGACAACAAGCTGGGCTATTCGTACTTCCTGACCTCTGCCGGTCTTCGCGAGAAATTGCACATGACACGTCGATTCCTGAGCAACAAGGAAGCAGAGTTCGTGCAACTGCAAGCCACCATCGCCGCATTGCGCGCCGAGGTGAACGACACGCGAACTTCTTGACGGCTGACGCCAATGCCTCAGATCACGCGCTCAAGCGGCAAATCTAACGCAGCAAATGCCAGTGAGACATTGCTCGACGCCAGTCTGCGCGCGGGGATCTCGTTTCCGCGCAGCTGTCGCGCCGGCCGCCGCAGCAGTTGCCGCACCCAAGTCGTGACTGCAACGATGCCGGCGCGGCCGAGCGCGAGCGAGCGCGTTTCGGTCGCGACGGGAACCGGCATCGCCCCTGTCAAGGCGATTCTCGAAAGCCTTGCGGACCAGCCTATCCAGCATCGACCACTCAGCATCGCGGTCTACTGGGGTGGTCGCCACTCGGCCGATCTTTACCGGACAACTACCTCGCTGGCCGCCGATTTTCGATTCGCCCCCGCGCTTTCATCCGCGGACAACGACTGGGCCTCCGCACGCGGACATGTCCAGCAGGTGATGCTGGCCATGAACCCGATCTCTCTCGCAACGCCGTCTACTCGTGCGGCTCCGACGTGATGATCCACGACACGCATGCCCAACTAGTCGCCATCGGATTGCCTGAACGACGATTCAATTGCGATGTGTTCGTCTGCTCTGCCGCCTTTTGAGAAACCGAAGGACTATTCAATGAAAGCAGTGATCCTGGCCGGCGGCCTCGGCACCCGGCTAAGCGAAGAAACCGCGATGCGACCCAAGCCCATGGTAGAGATCGGCGGCAAGCCAATCTTGTGGCACATCCTGAAGATGTACTCGCACCATGGCATCAACGACTTCGTGATCTGCTGCGGCTACAAGGGCTACGTCATCAAGGAGTACTTCGCCAATTACTTCCTTCACATGTCCGACGTCACATTCGACATGCGGAACAATCGGATGCAGGTGCATCACAAACGTGCTGAGCCTTGGAATGTGACGCTGGTCGACACTGGCGATAACTCGATGACCGGGGGCAGGCTTTTGCGAGTGGCCGACTACGTTCGCAACGACGATGCGTTCTGCTTCACCTATGGGGATGGCGTCGGCGACATTGATATCCGCGCCACGATCGAATTCCACAAGTCGCATGGCAAGGCAGCCACTCTGACCGCAACTTTTCCGCCAGGTCGATTCGGCGCCTTGGATATTCGTAAACACCAGGTCATGAGCTTCACTGAAAAACCAAAGGGTGATGGCGCGATGATCAACGGCGGTTTCTTCGTCCTGTCGCCTGAGGTGCTGAAGTACATAAAGGGGGACGCCACCACCTGGGAGCAAGAGCCCCTGATCGGCTTAGCGAACGATGGGCAATTGATGGCGCATGAACATTACGGCTTCTGGCAGCCCATGGATACCTTGCGTGACAAGCACCTGCTAGAGGAACTGTGGGCGACCGGCAACGCACCCTGGAAGAAGTGGGTATGACCGCGTCCATGCAGATCCAGCCCGATTTCTGGCGTGGCCGCCGTGTTCTGGTCACCGGCCACACCGGATTCAAAGGGAGCTGGCTCAGCCTCTGGCTGCAGTCCATGGGCACACAGCTCAGAGGCATTGCCCTGGCGCCGCCTACCACGCCGGCACTGTTCGAGGTCGCCAGTGTGGCCGCAGGCATGGACCATTGCATCGCGGACATTCGCGACTTTCGTGCAATCCAGTCCCTGATGGACGAGTTTCAGCCTGAGCTCGTGCTGCACATGGCGGCGCAACCCTTGGTCCGGTTGTCGTACGACCAACCCATGGAAACCTATGCGACCAACGTAATGGGCACAGTACATGTGCTCGAAGCGGCTCGCCACGCCGGTTCAGTGCGGGCAATCATCAATGTCACCACCGACAAATGCTACGAGAACCGCGAATGGGCATGGGGATATCGAGAGAACGAGCCAATGGGCGGCCACGACCCGTACTCCAACAGCAAGGGATGCGCGGAACTAGTGAGTAGCGCCTACCGGAAGTCATTTCTGGCCGACGCCGGTATCGCACTGGCAACTGTGCGGGCGGGCAATGTCATCGGCGGCGGCGACTGGGCTGTCGACCGATTGATCCCTGACATCTTCCGCGCACTAGAACGCGGCAAGTCCGTCCAGATTCGGAATCCACGCGCAACCCGTCCTTGGCAGCATGTCCTGGAACCCCTGTCTGGTTATCTGTTGCTGGCCCAGCATTTGATCGAGCATGGTCAGGCTTACGCCGAAGGATGGAACTTCGGGCCCAACGACGATGACGCCCGGCCCGTGAGCCGCATTGCAGAACTGCTTTGTGACGCCTGGGGGGATGGTGCCCGCTGGGAATTCACCGGTGAGTCCGGCCCGCACGAGGCGACCTTCCTGAAGCTGGACATTTCCAAGGCAAAGGCCCGGCTGGGCTGGAACCCGCGCTGGCCCCTGCCACGTGCTCTAAAGGCGATCATCGGATGGCATCAGGCGTGGCTCCGGCAGGAGGACATGCGGGCCATCTGCCTGGCGCAGATCGCCGACTACCAGGCCTCTTTCAGCGCCGGCGCAGACCATTGAGGCGTCGAAATGAATCATAGGATTCTTGTCACTGGCAGCGGAGGATTTCTTGGCCGCGCCTTTTGTAGGATTGCCCAGCAATCAGGCACTGAAGTCATCGCCGTTGGGAGGCGGCAAGATGCTCATGCCAACGAGGCCCACATGGACATCACGGACCGAGCAAGCGTGCGTTCGCTTCTTCGCGATCTGAAGCCGACCCATATCCTCAATCTGGCCTCCCGCGGCGTCACCCGCGACCAGAGTACTCTGGCAGAACTGCTAGCGGTGAATGCGATCGGAGCGCTAAATATTGTCGAAGGGCTTATAGACGAGGGTCTATCCCCGCAGACATTCATGTTCGGCACAGCCTACGAGTACAAGGACACAGATCAGCGCATCGGCGAGCAGCACCTGCTGGATCCGCAATCTGCGTATGCAATCTCGAAGACAACACTTCATTACGCCCTTAGGCAATACGCTGCCGCAGCGCCGTTGACTTTCCTGCGTCTGTTCAATGTGTTTGGGCCCGGCGAGCCAGCCGATCGCCTGATCCCCTTCATTGCCAAAAAGGCAGCAGCAGGGGAACCCATCCCACTGACCAAAGGTGAACAGCAGCGCGACTTCATGTTCATCGAGGATCTGATAGGTATCGTATTTCGGCTACTGAACCTCGATGCGAGGCAGCCCGTGCGAGAGCAAGGCGTGCGCACGCTCAACATCGGTTCCGGCCTTGGCACTTCTCTGCGGGATTTCATCGAGATCGTCGCGTCCAATCTGAGACTGCTCGGCCTAGAACCTCAGTTGGCATTCGGCGCGCTTCCCTACCGGGCACAAGATCCCATGCGATGCGTGTGCGACAACACAGCGATGCTCGCCGCGATCGGTGCATTCCAAATCACCGACCTCGGGATCGCGGTTGGCAAGACCGTAGAGGCCCTAAATGTCCGTTAAGCTTTTCGAAATCATCGACCGCCGGAAGATCGTTGACCACCGCGGCTTCTTCCTGAAGACCATGACAGGTTTCGAGGATGGACTGCCGCAGACCTTTGGTGAAATCTACGTGATCAAAGGCGACGAAGGTCGGGCACGCGCCAACCATTACCACGATGCAGCGACCGAGTGGTTCACCATTCTCCAAGGGCAAGTCAGGCTCAATCTGAAGCATGTCGACACCGGCGAGACGGCGTCCATCCTGCTAACCGACGAACTGCCTGTGACAGTGCGCGTCAATCCTCGCGTGGCGCACTCGCTCGTTGGCGTACAGCAGATTGACTACATATTGATGGCCTACACCGACGTACGCTACGACCCAGCCGACACCATCAGCCATGAGCCGATCGAACTGCAAGGCGCGTCGTGGTAATCGAAAAAGCCGACTCGCAGGTCGATCATAGATACGAACGTGGTCGAAGCCCGAAAGAAACATGATGAGCGGGCTCCGAATTAGATTGCCAGTCAGCAGCAAACCGGATTTCAGGGCATTTGCCGCCAACTTTGGCTGGTTGGTGGCGGACAAACTGACCCGACTCCTCGTTGCGGTGTTCGTGGGTGCCTGGGTCGCTCGCTATCTCGGGCCAGAACGATACGGTGTGCTGGCATATGGGCTCACATTCGTATCGATGTTCCAGGCCGCCTCACTGCTGGGCCTGGACAACCTCGTCATCCGAGACATTGCTGCTGCACCCGGGCAGGCCCACTGGTTTCTGGGTACTTCGCTACGGCTGCGACTGATCGGCGCAGCGGTGGCCTACGCCTCCCTGGGCGCTACAGTGGCCGTACTTCATCGCGGCGAACCCGTGACTGCAGCAGTGATACTGCTCGCTGGCTTGTCGATCTTCTCCCAGACCTCGGATGTAGTCGACCTCTGGTTTCAAAGCCAGTTGCAGAGCAAACGAACGGTTGTCGCCAAGATGCTCTCCTATTTGACGACAACTGCCTTCAAGATCCTGCTCATTTCGTTGGGTGCTGGACTCCCTTGGTTCGCGGCGGCTAGTGCGGTGGATACGGGGCTGGCCGCCGTCGGACTGTACGCATCCTACAAACTTTTCCGGACAAGCGAGCATTGGTGCTGGGATGCTGGCACCGCCCGCAAGTTGCTCCGGCAGTCTTGGCCGCTTCTGATCTCCAGCCTTTCGATCTTGGTATACATGCGCGTGAGTGTCATATATCTCCGCGAGACCGCTGGCAACGCGCAAGTCGGCATCTACTCGGTGGGCGCCGCACTCTCGGAGCTGTGGTATTTCCTTCCCATGACGATTGCCAGCAGCATTGCACCTATCATTTCAAAAAAGCGTGTAGAAGGCGGAGATGCCTATAAGAGGCTGCTGTTCAAGGTCTTCGCAGGCATGTGGGGCCTCGCCTTCATCGTGGTGGGGATCAACATACTAAGCGCCAAATTTCTTGTCGGTGTGCTCTATGGCGCTCAATACGCCGCTTCCTCCGGAATATTTGCCATTCACACGCTGACCTTCATTCCCGTATGCATCGGAGTCACCCAGAGCATCTGGCTGATCAATGAAGGCCGCTCAAAACTCGCGCTCTATCAGGCTATGGCCGGCGCCATCTGCGCACTGGGTTTGAACATCGTTCTGACGCCGCGGTTTGGTGCCTACGGAGCCGCTGTGGCGACCGTGGTCTCGCAGTTTTGCCAGGCATTCCTCGTGAACGCGCTGCTGGCGCCTGATCTCTTTCGTCTTCAATGTCAGTCGTTGCGCATCGTCAAGGCGATTCGGTCATGAGTTCCGATGTGCGCCCAACACTCAGTATCTGTATACCGACCCTCAACCGCTGCGACTTTCTCTGCGCTGCGCTGAAGTCGATCTTCGCTGCAGAGTGGGATCATCACCGTATCGAGGTTTGCATCTCCAACAATGCCTCCGAGCACGACTACAGTGCCCTAGAGCGCATGTTGCCGTCAGCCCCACGGGGCATGCGAGTCAACTATCGTGTGCAACCAAAGCGACTCTCGGCCGATGAAAGCATGTTCGAGGTCAAGAGCATGGCCACCGCGGATCACATCTATTTCCTCGGCGATGACGACCGATTCCTTGATGATCAGCTGCCCCACCTGCTCGCCCTGATCGACCGCGAGTCGCCAGATCTGGCAATCTTCAACGGAACGTTGATCGATGCTCAAGACGCCGTGATCGGTCGCCTATTCACGCTTCCGTCGCGAACCTATTCAGACGTGATTGCAGCATTTCGCGATCTCAGGGACAAAAGCATGTTCGGCGCGGTGTTGGTCAAGACTTCGCTTCTGAAGGACCACCACTTCAAAGCCTTGTTCGGCACCTCGCATGGCTACGGCTGCTATTGGTTCTCGCTGCTGGAAGGTCACGTCGAGCAGCATTCAGCCAAGATCATGATCCCAGGCTTCCCCTTGGTAGCGTTGCGCATGGCCGAAAAAACTTATGGCCGACTCGATGTCTTCTACCGGCAGATCCCCTACGAGATTGCAGTTTACCGGCGACATCTGCCTGCAGGTTTGCCCCAGCGTGCCAACATGCGCTTCGAGCAAGACTATGTCAACATGATCTCGTCCTTGGCCTTCCTCTCGGGGATGCGCTTTTCGGGTGAGCCAATCCGACAGATTGAGGAGATTTATCCTCTGTTCTATCGACGTCATGGATGGAAGGTGCGGGTGGCAGACTTCCTCGTTGGTTCGGGTGCATATGGACGCTTGAGGCGGATCTATCACGGCGTTGTCAGATGTCAGGGTGAACGGCGATGAGACGGCCAAGCCTGCGTACCCGTGTGGCGATCGACCAACCGAGCCATCCGGAAATAACAGTCGAAGTACGGCAACGAAAGTTCGCACACGCATTTTCCGATCGATTTGGATATTTATCCGTCGGCAGAATTTTCTCTTCACGAACCAACAGGAATCATGGCGCAACAAGTTAATCCTCGCGCGCTGATCTGCGGCGTGGGCGGCCAAGATGGGGCCTACCTTGCGAAGCTGTTGCTCGACAAAGGTTACCAAGTCGTCGGCACCTCGCGCGATGCCAGCGCACACCGATTTGGCAATTTGTCGACGCTCGGCCTGAACGGCAAAATTCGTCTGCTATCAATGGCGCCGAATGACTTCCGCAGCGTATTGCAAACCGTGACTCTATGTGCGCCCGACGAGATCTACAATCTGGCTGGGCAGTCGTCGGTCGGCCTTTCCTTCGAGCAGCCGGTGGAGACCATCGAGAGCATAGCCATGGGAACGCTGAACCTGCTCGAGGCGATGCGCTTCGTCGGCCGCCCGATCAGGTTCTACCACGCTGGCTCCAGCGAGTGCTTCGGCGATACGGGGACGCTGCGCGCCAGTGAAACCACGCCGTTCCGCCCTCGCAGCCCCTACGCCGTTGCCAAGGCTTGCGCCCATAACCTCGTAGCAAACTATCGTGAGGCCTACGGTTTGCACGCCAGCACCGGAATCCTCTTCAATCACGAATCGCCACTGCGGCCAGAGCGCTTTGTCACGCAGAAAATCGTGCGCGCTGCAGCTCGCATCTCGCAAGGCGCCGCAGACACCTTGCCGATCGGCAATCTCGACATCCATCGGGATTGGGGATGGGCCCCGGAGTACGTAGAGGCGATGTGGCGCATGCTTCAGCAGTCACAGCCGGGTGACTACGTGATTGCCACCGCACGGTCGGCCTCCCTGGAGGAATTCGTTGCATTGGCCTTCAGCCATTTTGGTCTCGACTGGCGCACTCACGTTCGTCACGATCCCTCGCTGCTGCGTCCTTCGGATATCCGCTTCGGAGCGGCAGATCCGAGCCTGGCGCACGAGCGCCTCGGCTGGCGAGCCTCTGTCTCGCTCGAGGAAACCGTAGCGCGGATGTGCCGCGCAGCCGCCATCACCTGAAAGCGGAAACAGATTTCAATGCACACCGTCGTATATGACCACCAAACATTCAGCTTGCAGGAATTTGGTGGCATCTCCCGCTACTTCTGCGAGTTGGCATCGCGCGTCCATTGCGCGGATGACTTCGCGGCACGGGTGATCGCGCCGCTCCACCTCAACCGCTATCTGCCGATCTGCCCGGTTCCTCAAACGGGGGTGCAAATGCGGCTGCGCTTTCGCGGCTACGGACGAGTGTGCCAAGCAGCCAATTCGATGCTGTCGCCATTGCTCACTCGGGCATATTCCCCCTCTCTAATACACCGCACCTACTATTCGCCACCCACAAGGCGCTCCCGCGTACCGGTCATTCTGACGGTGTTCGATATGATCCATGAACTGTTTCCGGACAACTTCACGGCCACCGACTCAGTCATCCGCAACAAGCCATCCTGTGTATCTGCGGCTGACCATATCATCTGCATCTCGGAGAGTACGGCGAACGACCTCGTTCGCTTGTTCCGCGTCCCGCGCGCGAAGATATCAGTGATTTACCTCGGCTATTCAGAGGTATTCGCGCGACCTGCACCAGTTGGCGAAATGCCGCCACACAGCCGACCCTATATTCTGTATGTCGGTCATCGCCACGGCTATAAGAATTTTGGCACGGCTTTGCGCGCCTATGCTGCGTCCGCGCGCCTGTCGAAGGAGTTCGACCTCGTCACCTTTGGCGGCCCTGCGTACAGTGCCGAAGAGCAAACAATGATGGACAGCCTACCGTTACGACGCGGTAGCGTCATCAGGCTCGTCGGCTCCGACGCCGATCTTGCGCGCGCGTATCGCCACGCTCGGGCTTTCGTTTATCCCTCGCAGTACGAGGGTTTCGGCATCCCGCCACTCGAGGCGATGAGCTGCGGTTGCGTCGTCGCCTGCTCGAATGCGAGCTCCATACCGGAGGTTGTCGGCCATGCGGCGCTATCCTTCGATCCAAATGACGTCGACGCAGCGAGGCAAGCGCTGGAAGAATCGTGCTTCAGCGAAGGCACGAGGGCGCGCTTGTTGGCGCGCGGTGCTGCACGTGTGCGCGAGTTTACGTGGGATCGTTGCGCCGACGAAACCGTTGCTGTCTACCGAAAGGTGATCGCTTCATGACATGTGCCCCACACCCGCAGGGTCAGGTGTGTCATGAACGCAGGCGGTGGCTGCGGTGTAGAGCGTCCCCTTTGGCAGACGCTCGGCTCCTGATCCGCATGTTGCTTTCATCATTACGTAGGGACTGTCGCGCGCGTGGCCACAGGCCCCAAGGCTAGCCGCTCGCGCGCATCCTTCTCGCTAAAGGCCGAGCACCGAACCGGAAGACAATGCCTAACTCCCGAAGCGACAGGTATTCCCTCAGTGTATAATTTCATACTAGAGCAGAAGCTTGCTGCATTCATCGCAGCCCTCCTGTTAGCCCTATGTGCTTGTGCAATTGCAGGCGGTCGGCTGACATTGTGGTGGCGCGGCATACTTTATAGCTACATGCCGTCGCTGGCCGCTGCGTTCTATGCGACTGCCTTCTTCGCCGACGCGGCGCCGTTTGCCGGTGATCTTGCTGCTGGCCTGCTTTTCGAATTCACTGTCTTGGTTCTCTTCTATAGACAGTTTCGTCTGCTGCGGCGTGACTTGGAAACAGTGTCGAGGCAGAGCGTCACGAAGGCACTGGGCAGAACAATGGTGGTGCAAGTCATATGCGCAGTACCCCTCATCGCTGCGGGCGGCTTCGGTATTTTTTCGGACGAATCTAGAATCGGATATTTGTATACAGGATCGCTGCCCAAGTATTTTACTTATGCTTCCTTTCTTGCGACAACGGCGCAGGTGGCGCTGCTAGCGGCGTTGGTTAGCACATCGGGGCGGCTAGGCTCCTGGGGCTGGAGCGTTATTCTTCTTAATTTCGCTATTTCAGTCACGTCCGGATCCAAGGGGGCCGTGTTTCTTTGGCTGGCCTCGATCGCCAGTTTGATTGATTATCGGCGGGCCCGCATCCCCGCATACAAGTTGTTTGGCGCGCTGGCGATCGGCATTGGTGCGTTTCTAGTGTCGTCGCTCGCCGTTGCGCAGTTTTTCGATCTCGACTTCGATGTCTTCCTCGACGTAGCGTTCAGTCGATTCTTTCTTAACAACGACGCTCGTGCGCTGGCCTTTGACTTGCGGAATTGGCATTCGGCGAGCTACAGCATGTTCTCAGAGAGCTTCCGCTCGCTAGGCAATCTCCTAGGGATACCGCCGCGCAACGATCCTCTGGGCGTCCAACTCTACGGTGAGGCCTTCGCGATTGAGAATGGAAATGGCGCCAATGCGTCTTTCATGGCACTCGGAACTTACTACTTTCCTGCCGGCTATGCATTCATACCTGCGGTACTCGGCATAATTGGCATTTTGGGGGTGGCTCAACTGGCAGGTATGACATCCAGCCTGCTACACCGCCCCGTCCAACGAGTCATTGTTCGTTCCATTTGGCTGGTATGCCTAGCGCTCTATACCCAGGACTTCCTCGCATTCCAGGTACTGTTACCCCTGGCCATTCTGACCATTCTCATATTCCGCTTCCGGAATTTCGCCGTTCATGGAACTTCTACCAAACTCCCCCAGGGCAGCGCGTGAACCGCTGCTGAGCGCGATAGTTCCCGCCATCAGGGCCGACACCGAACTCAGAAGATGCATCGACTCGATTCGACTAGCTTGCGGATCGGATGAGGCCCGGTGCGAAGTCGTTCTTGTCATGCCGTCCGACTCGCTGGAGGAGGCAAAAGGGCTGGTGCAGGGCGTCTCCATCTTCGTCGCCGAGACGCGGCGGGGCATCTACAGCGCAATGAACGACGGCATCCGGGCCAGTTCCGGACGCTATTTGTTCTTCCTCGGCAAGGACGACATAGTATTGCCGCCCTTTGGTGCCATGCTTGACAGCCTTGAGCGTGATGGCGGCAGCGCCGCATTCTGCGATGTCTACTGGGGCAAGGAAGGGCTGTATGGCGGGACGCCGTCGAAATGGAGGGTGCTGTACCGCAACTTTTGTCATCAGGGAATCGTCTACTCGCGCGCTGTCATCGAGCGGCACGGGCCCTTTGTGCGTCGGATGAGAGTCCAGGCCGACCATCTGCTGAATATCCGGTTGTTGTGGGACGCCCGCTTGGCATTGGATATTCGCTATTTTAAAGGAGGTTTAGTATGGTACGCCGCCGATGGATACTCGTCCGTGGCGCGCGATCCGGTGTTCTGGCGGCTCTATCCCACCATCGTTCATCGGTACGTCGGTTATTTCGCCAGCCTGCTCCTATCCCTCTCGCGCAGACTGCGCGGCAAATGAGAATGAAGCCTTTCGCTATTTATTTCCCGCAGTTCTATTCGACCCCTACCAACGACGAGGCCTGGGGGAAGGGCTTCACCGATTGGATATTGGTCGCCAATGCCAACTTGCGCGGCATGTGGGCGCGCCGTGCGCCGCGGCGGGGGTTTTACAATGGTGCTTCGCCGGACGTCCATCGGGCGCAGATTGCCGAGATGCAGGCCTTCGGCCTCGGTGGTTTCGGCGTGTACCATTACTGGTTCTATTCGCATCAGGAATTAAATGCATTTGAATCGACGCTGCTGGCCGAACGTCCCGGAATGCCCTGGTTCATAATTTGGGCCACCGAAGGATGGTCCAAGCGATGGCTAGGCGACCCAGCGGCATTGGTGCGTCTATCGGAAGAACCGACGGCGGATGAGATCGAGGAGCATGCGGAATACTTGGTCCGCTGCTTCGCGAATCCAGACTATTTTCGGATTGACGGTAGGCCGCTGTTCATTATCTACAACCTGGGCCATTTTGCTCGGCCAGAGTTGACGATCGCGCGGTATCGTCAGGCGTTGCAAGACCGTGGATTCGATATTTGTATCGGGCACTTTGTCAAGAACCCGTCGGACGTACAGTACTCAAAGCTTGTAGACGTCAACTACCTATTTGAGCCACGTCTGTTCTTCGGAATGAACCGGGCGGGGCGCGGCGTCTGGGCCAAGCGGGCACATGATGCAATTCGTCGCGTGCTCGGTGAGTCGCTCGGATCGCGATTGATGCTGTTGTTGGACCGGATACAGCAGCGTGGCACCCTGTATGACGCAAAGGAGTTCCTCTCCTACCTCGTCTCGGACGAACGCAGGGCAATCACTCGCTCGATAGACGGACCTGTGCAGGAAGTGCTGTCGCCAGGCTGGAACAATACGCCGCGCTACTCGGAACGGTTCACCGCCCTGGCCAGTATCGATGCGACGGTATTCGGTGATCTAGTTCATGAGGCCGGTCAGCGCTGCACATCGCTGCCGCCGTTGCTCAACGCGTGGAACGAATGGTCCGAAGGCGCGGCCATCGAGCCCTGCGCCTACCTGGGATCGCGTTATCTGGACGCAATGAACTTGCAAGACGATCCAAGAGTTTCGGCGCCAAGGGATGTAGAGCCAGCCCCGGAAATCTGAACACGCCAATGAGTGCAAACTCGCTCTGACGAAGGCCCTGAAGGACGGGCTAGATTCGGGGGAATATCACTTCAGCCAAAACAATGCGGATCGGGCCGCAGCCGTGGGTTGGCCGGTGATCCAGTAGAGGGGCGAGTGGGCTTCCTCCGATTTTCCGGACATCCGATGGACATGGTCTGGAGCGTTCGATAGCGGCAAGGGTGCAAGACGCCCGGCCGTCGCTCGTCTGGTCGTGGAAAAAGTCCAAGCTCCAGTGCTGGTTCACACCTGTGGGCGTGAGCGGCTGCCTTGCAGCAAGGCAATGCGCTTGCGCCGTTTGGAAGCTTATTGCCGCTGCCTGAATACCCCATAGACGCAGTAGGATCTGATTACGCGCCCGAGCCATTCAGACTCCCACATCGGGGTGAAGAACGTCTCTTCCCACGTGAAACCCTTGACTTCTATGGTGGCGCGCAACGTCGCCTCATCATAAAAGACCTTGTGGTCCGGATCGCTGTCCCATCCCTTCCTTCCAGGTACGCCCACCACCAAGCGACCGCTCGGTCGCAGCACGCGATGGACTTCGCCGAGAATCGTGTTCGGATCCGTGATGTGCTCCAACACGTTGTCGAGAAGCACCGAATCGAAGTCCTGGTCTGCATGCGGGACGTGATCCACAGCCATCTGCGAGGCGGGCAAGCCAAGACTGCGGCAGTATTCGACGGTTCGGGGGTTGATGTCCACACCCAGGGTGTCCGGCCGATGAGCAAGCATGTCGCCGATCCCGCATCCGATATCCAAGGCCCTTCCACGAAGCCGCTTAGAGATGCGTGGATACAAGCAGAGGCGCCGATACATCGAGCCCAGGTGACTTCTTGTCTTGAGGTACTCGAAATAGAGTTGATCGTCTGTCATTGAAAGCTCTTTCATGTTTCTCCAGCGGCACAATGCGCTGCCGCGCCGCGACGACCTTGTTGTCGAGTCCATCGGCGCGAGCCAGTATCCCCCATCACATCATTCACCGTCGTGACCACCGGCAAGACGACCGTGATTGCCGATAGCCGAGCGGGAGCAGATCGCTCTGATGTGCGTCCAAACTTGTTCCAGTTCATCCTTCAGTCCAGAATGGCAATTGCTGCGGACGCGCCGACCGAGCGCGTGTGGGACACAGCCGCAAACGCACCTGCGTGCACTGTCAATGCTTCTCCACCCGTCCGGCATCACGCGGGGCAGTGATGGACTGGTCGCCTTCTACAATCATCGTAGGTTCCGCTCGACGTCGGGCTACCTGAGTTCCGTGCAGTTCGAGCAACGATGGCTGGCGGCGCAGCAGAGCGCCACCGCTACCCCGGGGCCATGCACTCCGACGTTCGGGGGCAAGGGCATCCCCAATATGCCGCAACTCGGGCGGTGTCACCTGCTATTTGCTGAATCCCAAAATGCGCGACAACCTATTGCCTGATGACTGACCGCCCCCCGCCGCTGGTCGCGGTGCTGCTGGCTACCTACAACGGCGGAGCTTGGCTACAGGAGCAGCTCAACACCCTGCTCGCCCAGCAGGAGGTGCGCGTGTGCGTGCACGCGAGCGATGACGGATCGTCCGACGATACCGCCGCAATCCTGCGCCGGCACCACGCTATGCTGCGCCAACTACCGCCCATGCCGGAGCGCATGGGCAACGCCAACCGAAACTTTCTGCGTCTGGTGCATGACGCAGACATCGGCGAAGCCGACTTTGTGGCATTCGCAGACCAGGACGACCTCTGGCACCCAGACAAGCTCGGCCGCGCCGTGGCCGAACTTGCGCGCACGGGCGCCCAAGCCTACTCAGGAGACGTGATCGCATTCTGGCCAGATGGCCGCCGTAAGGTGCTGGTCAAATCACAGCCGCAGCGTCGTTTCGATTACCTGTTCGAATCGGCTGGCCCGGGCTGTACCTTCGTGTTGACGCGGTCGTCCTTCGAAACTCTGCGCGCCTGGGTACGCGCCGACTATGCGCGCCTGCGTGAAGCCCAGGTTCACGACTGGCTCTTCTATGCGTTCGGACGAGTGCGCGGCTGGCATTGGCATATCGATTCTCGACCTGCTATGGACTACCGCCAGCACGACCGTAACGAGGTCGGGGCCAACGTGGGCGCTCCCGCAGCGCGACGTCGCTTTGCGCTGCTGCGCAATGGAAGTTTCCGTCGCAACGCCGTGCAGATCGCTGCCTTAGCGGGCGACACGAGCTGGGTCAGTCGGGCACTGCAGCGTCTGACCCTGTTCGACCGATTGCGGCTCGCATTCGCATTCCGCTTATTGCGGCGAGGGGCGCGCGATGCTTTGATGATGATCATCTTCGCTTTCGTTACGAAATAGCATGTGCCGCAATGACCTTGCTCGGTGGCTGAGGTCGCCCGGGTGCTGGGCATGCCCAACGCGAGCCTGAGCAACTGGGTGCGCCAATCGCCGAAGTTGGGGCTGACCAAGGCCGTCGGGATGGTGAAGGCGCCGGCTGTCACAGATGGGCTACCCGAGTCACATGCAGTTCGAGCAACGCTGGCTGGCGCCCAGCAACGCGGTGCCGCTTAACCCCCGGGGCTATGCATTCCGACGTACAGGCGCAAGGTCAGTGCCTCACGTTGATGTAGGCGCCGGTAACCGCCGTGTGATATTGCGGATTGCCGGACGCATCGGGCTCACTCGCTCGCGCTTAACGGTTGACTGCGCAAGCGGGCAAAGTCGGTCATGATTTTTGGGTGCAGTGTCATGCGGGCCGCGATCCGGCCAAGGAACCTCATACGCATGAATACAGGCCAGTAGGACGGTATCGGGTCTAGCGAAAACATATGGAGCGAACGCCCGTCTGACTCCATATGACAGCCTAGCTTGGTGGCAAGCCATTCAAGCGTCTTGTGGCGAAAAAAGCCAATGTGCTGACCGTGCTCGGGACCGAGATACCACCAGTCAGATGGCGGTGGTTCGGGTAAGATGATGAGGTCGGTCGACAAGAAGACCGTGCGGGAGTCGCGCAGCATCGCCTTGAGTTCGTCGACAGGATCGATCAGGTGCTCGAACACCTCGAACGCCGTGAGAAGATCGAAGCTGCTCGTCACTGCATCGGCCTCGAACCCTCTGGCGAGGAGGTTTTCGCAGTACTTGTCGCGCCAGTAGGCATCGATGCCCGCATCGCGCAGCAGTCGCACGAGAATGCCGTAGCCGCCAGCGTGATCGACGACTTTACCTTTGAGCTTGCCCAGTATCAGCAGCGTCGTGGCGACACGCCAGATGTTGAGTTGATTCCGATAGAGGATCCCGGTATCAACCGAATTGATCGCCGATCCGTAGGCCTTGGCAAGCCAGTACGGCTCTTGCGTCTGGAAATAGCCGCATGCCGCGCAGTCGAAGTAATCAACTTCGTCGCCCAGCACGGGCAGCGAGTAGACGTATCGAGCGCTGCTAGCGCAGACTCGGCAAGCTTGCCCTTCTCGATTTTTCATCAGCATTCCTTCAATTTAGCGCCGTCCACGTGTTACGGCCCGGCAAAGGCGTGGTCGTTGCGTAGGTCGCCGGTGCGAATGTCATGCGACAGCATGTTCATCTTGGCGATGGGCCAGACGGGGCCGTTAGCCTCCTGCCCGTACAGGTCTCCCACGCGATCACTTGTTCGCGGCGTTAGTTGACTAGGTCCGAGCACTGCTTGAGGAACAGCATCCCGAAGACGTATTCCTTAAACTCCGAGGCGTCCATCTTGCCACGCCGGATGTCGGGCTTGAAAAGGGTCTGTCTAGCTGGGACAGGGTCAGCGGCATGCTTGCGGCCAAGGAAACTGAAATGTTGCCAGATGGCCAGACAGTACGTCTTGGCGACGACTCCCAGCCGTGCCCGGCGTGGCCGCTGCGTGGACGGCGCGGCAGGCTCGCATGAACGGCATGAGAGGGCAGGCGCACCGCCCACACCGAAGAGGCCAAGGATCGCCAAGCGCGCTCCGGGTTTGAGGAAGTCGGGAACGGTCATTTCGAAGGAGATGTCCTGCTCGGTTGGCAATGTACAGTCACGCGAGCACGCTTTGAGCGTGATCAGGCCCTAAGAAGTTATCCGTAAGCAATGTTGACGGCCATCGGCACCTTGCGGAACGCGATGATCGCCGCCGCGAGGTGGTTGAGCACAACGAAGCTGCGTTCCAGTTTCTCGTAACGTACGAGCAGAAGCGATTGAACCCGCTGTGGCAGACCGCGACGACCCTGCGTCGAGCCTTCTTCTTGGGATCGCGGCGCTTGCGTAGCGCCTCCTGCCGTCGATCGACGACGTGAGGGATGTAGCCATGCGACTTGATCGTCTCAAGTCCGGCGCGACTGCGGTATCCCGCGTCGGCGCAAAGGTGCTTGCGGCGTCTGATCGGCGGCTTTTTCCGAGTCACGACGGTGGCCTCCAGCACTGCGTTGAGCATGGTGATGTCATTCACGTTGGCTACGGTCACGATGAACGACAACGGGACGTCACGACCGTCGATCAGCAGGTGACGCTTGCTCCCCTTTTTTCCCCCGATCGGTCGGGTTCTGCCCGACCGCTTCTTGCGCCACCGGTGCTATGAACATCGCCCCGTCGATGCTTTGCCATCGCCAGGCAATTCCTTCCATCTGATCGTACTCGGCAAGCCCCGCTTTCCACAGTGCTTCGAACACGCCCGCCTTCTCCCATTCCAGGAAGCGCTTGTGCACCGCGCTCGCGCTGCCGAATCGCTCCTTGAGCAAGGCCTTCCACTGGCAACCCGCGCGAAGCACGTACATCACCGCCTCGAAGACTTGGCGTGCCGGCTTCGGCGGTCGTCCCGCGCCCGCCTTGCGCATATATGCCTTGTCAACGGGGCGAGTGCGTGTCGGGATGAGCGGCTCAATCCGCGCCCAGAAGTCGTCCGTCACGACCCATGACTTAACTCGCTTGGCCGTCATCGTTTCGTCCCAAGACCACAGGGATTGCGGTTTGGAACGAGACTGTACTATTTACGGATAAATTCTAAGCAGGCCGGTACTCCTGCACGACTCTCATCAATGCGTCGCGAACGTCGTCGTCGCTCATCGCCTCGGGCGTCGCGGCGCGGCGCAGCAGGTCAGCGACCGGGCTCACGCGCGATTCGAGCCTGGCGATGCGAAGCTGGCGAATCGAGGTCGGGATCGTCGCATCTGCGTCGGCCAGCAGTTCCTCGAACAGCTTCTCGCCCGGACGCAACCCGGTGAAGACGATGCGAATCTCGTCGACGCTATGCCCGGACAGCCGGATCATGTCGCGCGCGAGGTCGACAATCTTCACCGGCTCGCCCATGTCTAGCACGAGCACTTGCCCCGATTCGCCGATCGCGCCCGCCTGCAGCACCAGGCGCGCTGCCTCGGGAATGGTCATGAAGTAGCGGATGATCTCCGGGTGCGTGACCGTGATCGGGCCGCCGCGCGCGATCTGCTCCTTGAACTTCGGGATCACGCTGCCGGACGAACCCAGCACATTGCCGAAACGCACGGCCATGAAGCGCGTCTTCGGAAATTCGACCGTGAGCGACGAGACAACCATCTCAGCAGCGCGCTTGGTCGCGCCCATCACGTTGGTCGGATTGACGGCCTTGTCGGTGCTGATCAGCACGAAGCGCTCGGTGCCGGTCCGGGCTGCTGCCAGTGCCGCGTGGTACGTGCCCATGGTGTTGTTGCGCACGGCGGCCGCGGCATTGTGCTCCTCCATCAGCGGCACGTGCTTGTACGCCGCGGCGTGGAAGACGACCTGCGGCTTCCACGCCAGGAAGACACGCAGCAGGTTGGGTAGATCCTTGACGTCGCCGATCAGCCGCACCAGTTCGAGATCGGGGAACAGTTGTGTCAGCTCCTGTTCGATCGTGTACAGGTTGAA
>FTIF01005295.1_pt2 | contig 20553 bp, 15 predicted proteins | sample 1658001 | NCBI WGS metagenome assembly FTIF01 (sample SAMEA3914789, study PRJEB12502) | metagenome | biome: forest; material: soil | place: Canada | collected 2011-07-03 | depth 0.3 m | reverse complement strand
CACGATCTCCTACGGAGCCGCAGTCCCCGTCACTTCGACATCGACGCGCCGATCCGGTTGCAGGCAGGCGATCAACTTCACACTCGGCTTGCTGCCCGGGCAATCTTGCGCCTTCGTCACCGGCTCCGACTCGCTCTTGCCGACCGCCGAGATCCGGTCGGCACCGACGCCCCCCGGCTCGACCAGGTAGGCCTTGACCGCCTCGGCGCGGCGGGTCGACAGCTTCTGGTTGTAGGCTTGCGAGCCCAGGCGATCCGTATGGCCTTCGACGGTGATGCGGTCGAACTGCATGCCGGCGAGTTCGTGCGCGAACTGGTCCAGGGCGACCTTGCCCTGCGGTCCGAGGATGGCGCGGTCGAACGCGAACAACGTGTCCGCTGCAAAGCTCACGCGGCGCGGCGGCGGCGGCGGGGTCGCCGCGGGCGGCGGCGGCGCGACCACCGCGACGGGCGGCGGCGGTGCCGGGGGCGCCTCGTAGACCTGTGCGGCCATCGCATGCGGCGCGGCCGGGGCTTCGCGCCCGAAAGCGAACACCAGGCCCACCGAGTACAGGTTCACGTCGCCGTGATTGCCGACGGCGTCGTTGATGCGATAGCGCTCGGCCTCGCCGCGCAGCATCAGGCTGGGCGTGAACGCATATTGAAGACCGGCGCCGAACTTGTAGTTGGTCTCCGACTTCGAGGGGTTCGGCGACAGCACGACCACGGCGCCCTGGCCCGCGAAGGAGTCGCGTGCGCTCGCGTGCTGCGCGCCGATCCGGGCGATGGCCGACAGCCGCTCGGTCATCGGCAACGTGCCGACAAGGTCGAGATTGACGCCGTGCAGGCGGATCCGTCCGTCCAGCGAGCCGGCGGGCGCCGTCGTGGACGTGAACCCGAAACGGCCAAGGCTGAAGTAGCCTGCTTCGACGCCGATGTAGCGATTGAACTGGTAGCCGCCGAACGCCTTCCAGGCCGTGTCCTTCTCGTCGCGTGTCATGGCCGATGTCACGAATCCCTGCGACAGCAGACCCGCCGTGATGCGCTCATCGTCGATCCTGGCGCGCGACTGCCCGATGGAGGCGCCGCCGTAGAAGTAGCCGGGGTCCTGCTGCGCGAGCGCCGGGACGGCGATCAGCGAGGTCAGCCCCGCGATGCCGGCGAGACGCCATGGTGCGATGGAATTCATGATGTTCTTTCTGGCGGTCCGGGGGGGCTGGCGATGGGTCGGGGAGGCGCTTCGCATCACGGCGCCACGATCGTGGTGTTGACCAGCGTCACCGATGCGGTGAGGCCGATGGCACGTCCGACCAGCGTGGTCTGGATCGTCTGGCCGGCCGTCGAGATCGTGACGCCCGCGGGCGCGATGATCGTGCCCACCATCAGGCTGCCGGTCTCGATGCGGGCGGCGCTGCCGACCTGCCAGAAGACGTTGGCGGCGCGTGCGCCGTTGATCAGCAGCACGTGGCGCGGCGTCGCGGGCAGGCCGACCGTCAGCGCGGACGCGCTCTGGAACACCCACATGGCATTCGCGTCGCCCTGGGCATCGAGCGTCAGGTCGCCCGTCGTGATGTCGAAGGTGCCCAGCGCCGAGGTGTACGTGCCCGGCAGCAGGATGGCGCCACCCAGCTGGCCGGCGCCCGGATCGCTGCCTGCAGGCATGGCGGCGAGCGTGTTGTAGGCCGTCTGCGCGTCGGCGCGGGCCTGCGTGGCGATGGCCATCGTCGCCGGTGTGCCCGGAGCCGGCGGCGCGCAGTCGATCGCGCCGTTGACCGTGCCGACGTTGAGTGGCGTCTCCGTGTAGACATGCAGCGCATCGTGGAACCCGGTGATGAGCGTGCAGGCCGCCGTGGAGCCCAGGTTGCCGTTCACCACGGTGTTGATGCCCTGGTTGGTGACGCCCGCGCCGCCGCCGAAGGCGCCGAAGGAGGCCGCAGCGCCGAGAGCCACGCTGGCGCCGCACGACTGCGCACCGGTACTGAAGCCCCAGACCTTGTTCGCGGCCAGCGGGTTGCCGGCCAGGTCCGTGACGGCGGTCGTGATCGTGACGACGAAGGGGGTGTTCGCTGCGAAGCCCGCCGCGGCGGTGGGCACGAAGGTGGCGAGCTTGGCCACCGTGTCGTAGCTGACGGTACCGGCCACGGCGATGCCGCCCGCGGTGACGCCGAACGACGCCGTGGTGATCGTGGACGGGTCCATCGCTTCGCTGAACGTGGCCGTGACGCTCTTCGTCAGGCAGTTGCCGATGCTGGCGTCGACCGGGCTGACCGAGACGATCGTCGGTGCCGTGACGTTGGCCGTGCTGCCCGTCGTGAACGTCCAGACGTAATCGCTGGCGGCGGGCAGGGCGGCGGCGCTGCCGGCCAGGCCGTTGCCTGCCAGGTCGGTGGCCGCTGCCGTGATCTTCGCGGTGAACAGGTCGCCGCTGGCCAGCGGCGAGGTGCTCGGCGTGAAGGTCGCCGTGCGCGATGCGGCGGTGTAGGCCACCGTCCCGGCCACGGCGGTGCCGAGCGTCGTGTCGGTGACCACGAAGGTGGCGGCATTGACCGACGAAGCGGCCATGTCCTTGCTGAATGCCGCCGTGATGCGGGTATTGGTGGGCACGCCGGAAGCAGCGTTGGCCGGTACGGTGACCGTGACCGTGGGACGCGTGACGTCGGTCGATGCCGCCGTCATGAAACCCCAGGTGTAGGCCGCGGCGAGCGGGATGCCGTTGCTGTCGGTCACGGCCTTCGAGATCGTCGCCTGGCACAGCGTGTTCGCGGGCAGCGCGGCGGCCGGCGTCAGGACGGCGGTGTGCGACGGGTCGTCGTAGGTCACCGTGGCGGTGATCGGCGCGCTCGCCGGGCAAGCCAGCGTGAAGCCCGTGGTCAGCGTCGCGGCGGCCATGGCCTCGCTGAACGTGGCGCGAACGTCGGTGGCCGTGGTCACGCCGGTGACGACGGGCGTGCTCGCGGCGGGCGATGTCGACATGACGGTGGGCGCCATGCCGACGGTCGGGGCGCCGAGAATGGGATCCATGCCGCTGCCGCAGGCGGCCAGGAACAGGGCCAGCGCGGCGGCGATCCAGCCGTGCGGTGAATGGAGAGAGCGGGGAAGTGAGGTCACGGTCTGCGCCTTGCTTGTTTCGGTTCGATGCCTGCGCATCGAGAGTCCTTGCCATCGGGACGGGGCTGGGAAATGCCGGGCAAAGAATCGAAGTGGCATCAGGGCAAATGAACCGGGGTGGGCGCGCCTGTCGATACCGCAACCTCCGGCGCGGGCCGCGCCGATGTTGCTGTTGTTGTCTCCAATGTTGCGTTGAGGCAATAGTCGTGCCCTGACCCGAGGATTCGCGGGAATCAGCTTCCTGGGCCCGGTCAGGGTCGACCGCGCCGCACTCGCGCCGCACTCGCGCCGCCAGGTTCGGCGACCCGCGAATGCCGAAAGCGGCAACAGGCGACGCATCGAACGGTAACAACGGACGAGAGCCCGATTCGCCGCCGCACGCTGAACGACCGGGGGCCGTTACAGTGCCGCACATGAGCGAAGACCGCCCCGGCCCCGACGACCCGCTCGCGCAGGCGCACGCGGCCGGGCGCGCGGCGCGGCGCGGACAGGGCGTCGACGTCGCGATAGCCGCCACGACGGGCGGGGCCGCGGCCCGGTTCGCCGGCACCGACGCGGGCCGACCGCGCGACTGGCGTGCCTATGCGAAGGGTGTCGCGGTGTGCGGCGCCGTCGTCGCCGCCACCGCACCGCTGCAGAACATGCTGGAGCCGTCCAACACCGTGTTGCTGCTGCTGCTCGCGGTGGTCTTCTCGGCGCAGCGCTACGGGCGCGGGCCGGCGGTGCTCGCGGCCTTCGTCAGCGTCGCGGCGTTCGACTTCTTCGACGTCGCGCCGCGCTTCACCTTCGCCGTCGGCAACATGCAGTATCTGGTCACGTTCGCGGTGATGCTGATCGTCGCGCTGGTCGTCGGCCAGCTCACGGCCGGCCTCACCTACCAGGCGCGCATGGCCGCGCTGCGCGAGGATCGCGTGCGGGCGCTGTACGAGCTGTCGCGCGATCTCGCCGCCGCGCTGAGGCCCGAGCAGATCGTCGAGGTCGGCACGCGCATGCTGCAGGCCGAGTTCGAGGCCCGTGCGGTGTTCCTGCTGCTCGATGGAGACGATCGCCTGGTCGTGCCGGACGCGATCGACAGCCCGGCCGTGATCGATGCGAGCCTCGCCAACTGGGCGCTGGCGCACGCGGAGACCGCCGGGCAGGGCACCGACACGCTGCCGGCCAGCGCGATGCGCTACGTGCCGTTGAAGGCACCGGTGCGCGTGCGCGGCGTCGTCGCGCTCGCGCTGCGCAATCCGCAGCGCCTGAACGCGCCGGAGCAGCGCCGCCTGCTCGACACCTTCGCGTCGCTGCTGGCCATCGCGCTGGAGCGCATCCATTACGTGGACGTCGCGCAGAAGACCACCGTGCAGATGGAGTCGGAGCGGCTGCGCAATGCGCTGCTCGGCGCAATCTCGCACGACCTGCGCACGCCGCTGGCCGCGCTCGCCGGCATGGCCGACTCGCTGCAGCTCACCGCGCCGCCGCTGGCGCCCGCGCATGCCGAGATCGCCCAGGCGCTGCGCGAGGCGGCGGTGCGGATGAACGCGCTGGTCAGCAACCTGCTGGACATGGCACGCCTCGAATCGGGCCGCATCGCGCTGAACCTGCAGTGGCAGCCGCTGGAGGAGGTGGTGGGCAGCGCGTTGCGCAGCCTCGGCGCGCTGAACGCCTGCCGCCATCCGATCCGGGTGCAGTTGCCGCACGACCTGCCGCTGCTGCGGTTCGACGCCGTGTTGATCGAGCGCGTGCTGGCCAACCTGCTGGAGAACGCCGCCAAGTACACGCCCGCGGGCAGCGCGATCGGCGTCGGCGCCGCGGCCACGCCCGATTCGGTGGCGGTGTGGGTGGCCGACGAGGGCCCGGGCCTGCCGCCGGGCCGCGAGGAACTGATCTTCGAGAAGTTCGAGCGTGGCCGCAAGGAAAGCGCGACGCCGGGCGTCGGGCTGGGCCTGGCGATCTGCCGCGCCATCGTCGTCGCGCACGGCGGCACGATTCGCGGCGAAACCCGTTCGGAGGGCGGCGCGCGCTTCGTGTTCACGCTGCCGCGCGGAGAGCCCCCGCGCATCGACGAGCCGGGCGGCGACGTCGACAATGCGGGCATGCTCGACCAGGAAATTACCGAATGAGTGCGACCGAAACCCCGGGCAAGGTGCTGGTCGTCGAGGACGAGGTCGAGATCCGCCGCTTCATCCGTCTGTCGCTGCAGGCGGAATCCATGGAGGTGTCGGAAGCCGACAGCGTGCACCGCGGCCTGATCGAGGCCGGCACGCGCCGGCCCGACCTGGTGGTGCTGGATCTGGGCCTGCCGGACGGCGACGGCATCGACTTCATCCGCAGCCTGCGTACCTGGTCGGAGGTTCCCGTCATCGTGCTGTCGGCGCGCACGATGGAGGCCGACAAGATCGCCGCGCTCGACGCCGGCGCCGACGACTACCTCGTCAAGCCGTTCGGCAGCGGCGAACTGCTCGCCCGCGTGCGCGCGCAGTTGCGCCGGCACCCGCGCGCGAGCGCCGACGCGCAGAGCGTGCTGGAGTTCGGCGACGTGCGCATCGACCTCGTGCGCCGCACGGTGGAGCGGGCCGGCGCCGCGCTGCACCTGACGCCGATCGAATACCGGCTGCTGACGCACCTGGCGTCGCATCCGAACCGCGTGCTGACGCACCCGCAACTGCTGCGCGCCGTGTGGGGGCCCTCGCATTCGGAGGACACGCACTACGTGCGCATCTACATGGGCCACCTGCGCGCCAAGCTGGAGGCCGACCCGTCGCAGCCGCAGCATCTCATCACCGAACTGGGTGTCGGCTATCGATTCGTTCCCTGAGGCGGTTCCTCTAGAGGGAAGCGGCTCCAGGGCAACGATAATTCGCGCTCCCGGCTTGTTGCCGCTCAGGGAGTGATCCAGGTGAACGCAGTTCGACGCAGACTTGTCCTCGCAGCGATGGCCACGGCCGCATTCGTGGCGCTCACCGCCTGCGCCAGCCACGAGCCGCCGCAGGAGCATCGCTACACCGAGAGCATCTCGTCGGTGCTGCTGTCCGAGGACGGCAAGCACATGGCAGCGATCGGCAGCGACCACCACTACATCTTCGAGGCGCCCGAGGTGCTGGTGAAGGCGCTGCACTCGCCGGTTCATTCGCAGCTGTCGGCCACGTTCTCCACCTTCCACGTCGACCAGCGCGGCGTGGTGACGGGCGACTGGCTGATCGCGCTGGCCGCCGATGCGCCGCCGGCGTCGCAGCAGGCCGCTCAGGCCGTGGGACTGGTGCGCGGCGTCGACGGCAGCTTCACCGTCAGCGGCCGCCTGAAGGGCCAGCGTTTCACGGGCTGGACGTACAAGCTGGGACGCGAGCAGGACCGGCTGAACAAGGCCTATGTGATCACCGTGACCACCGATGCCAGCGCGGGCGACGTCGCGGCCGACGACGCGGCCACGCCGATCCGCGTGGCCGCCGACGGCGTGCAGCTGATCTACTGGGCCCCGCTGGCGCCCATCGTCGTGCCGATCCTGTTTCTGAGCCGCGCCAAGGACCACTGAGCGCCGCGTTCATGTCGACCGCTGAAATCGATCACCTGGCGCTCACCGCGCTGCGACTGCTGCCCGACGAACCGGATCGCGCGATGCGCCTCTGGGACGAGGCCGTCGCGCGCGCGAACGGGCCCGGCATGGAGCGGTCACTGCTGCGCCTGGACATCGTGAAGATGCACCACCAGGCGCGCTTCGGAGATCGCGAGGCGCTGGGCTCGAAGATGCTGGCCGCCTCGGCGCAGGCGCGAGCGCACGGCTGGCGGGTGGAGTCGTTGCTGGTGGACCTGCTGGAGGTCTTTCTCGGCACGCTGGGCACCGACCACGACGAGGGCTTGCGCGACGTGGAGGCGATCCGCGCCGAGGCCGAGGCGCATCTCGACCCGATCGAGCTGAGCTGGATGGAGCTGATGGCGGGCCACTTCCGCGGCTACCTGGTGGGCTGGGCGCAGGAACCCGAGCGCACCTACCGCGCGCTGAATCGCCTCGTGTCGTCACCCGATGCGCCGCCCGGGCTGATCGCCAACACCCAGAAGAACATCGGCTACAGCCATCTGCTGGTCGGCAACGTCGACCTCGCCTCGACCTACCTCGAGGAGGCCTGGCGCCTGTACCGGCCGCTGCCGCTGACCCCGCGCAAGCTGTCTTCGGTCAAGGCGTGGGCGCAGTGCCTGATGTCGATCAACGACCACCGGCGCGCCGACGCGGTGATGCAGCCTGCGCTCGATGCGCGGGCCGAGCTCGCCACGCCCCTGTACCTCGCCAGCGCGTTGCTGGTGGCCGCGGAGGCCAAGCTGAAGCTGGGCGATCGCCCTGCCGCCACGGCCCTGCTGGAGGAGGCCGCGGCCACGGCGGACGCGGCGGCCGAGCCGGCCATCCTGGTGCACGTGGCCTACGTGCGCGCGCTGCTGCTGTCCGAGCTGCACGACATCCCGTCCGCGGTGGCAGCCGGCGAGGCGGGCTGCGCGCTCGTCACCAGCAACACGCACGAGATCGCCGTGCACAGCTGTCTCGAGTTGACGGCCCGCCTGCAGGCGCAGGTCGGAAACTTCCAGCGCGCCTACGATCTGCAGTGCCGGGTCATCGCGATGCGGCACGACATGGCCCAGAAGTCGGCCGAGGTGCGCCACATCGACCTGCACGTCGACCACCAGACCCACCTGGCGCGCATGGAGATCGAGCACGCGCGGCGCGAGCGCGCCATCGCCGAGACGGCCGAGGCCGCCATCGTGCAGAAGAACCTGTTGCTGGAGCAGCGCCTGCGCGAGGTGGAGCGGCTGCAGGAATCGCTGCGCGAACTCGCCAACCGCGACGCGCTCACCGGGCTGTACAACCGCCGCTACCTCGGCGAGGCGCTGCCCGGACTTGTGTCGATGGCGTCGCGCCGGGGCGATCGCATCGTCGTCGTGCTCATCGACCTGGATCACTTCAAGGCCGTCAACGACGTCTACGGCCACCAGATGGGCGACCAGGTGCTGGAAGGCTTCGCCGACCTGGTGCGCGACGGCTTCCGCGCGCACGACCTCTGCTGCCGCTACGGCGGCGAGGAGTTCTGCGTGGTGATGGCCGATACCGACGACATCGCGGCCCACGAGCGCGTCGAGGAACTGCTCGAGCGCCTCGGCGAGAAGGTGTTCGTCAGCGGCGACAAGCAGCTGACGCAGGTGGGCTTCTCGGCCGGCATCGTCACGTTCCGCGCCGACCCGCGCATGGATCTCGACAGGGTGTTCCGGCGCGCCGACCAGGCGCTCTACGCGTCGAAGAACGGCGGCCGCCGCCAGATCTCCGCGTTCGAGCTGGTCTGAACGCCTGACCAGCGGGCCGCCGCGGCGCGGCTTCGCCGTGACGGAATGCGCGGGCGAGCGCCAGCGCGTGACAAGCCGCTTCAGGGACGAGCCGTTCGGGCCGATACCCTGGGTGCACGAATCGCCCTGCGCCGCCCGCCGCAGCGCAACCCACAGGATTCACATGCCCGCCCGTCTCGCGTTCCTTGCCGCCCTGTCGTGCGCCGCCGCCGCGGCGCACGCCGCCAACGTGAACGTGGTCGTCACCGACGCCGCCGGCAATCCGCTGACCGACGCCGTGGTGATGCTCGAGCCCGTCGGCGCGCATCTGTCCGTCAAGCCGATGCAGGGCGCCCAGATCGCCCAGCACGACCAGCAGTTCGACCCGCAGGTGAGCGTCGTCACGGTCGGCACGCCCGTGTTGTTCCCGAACAAGGACACGGTGCGCCACCACGTCTACTCGTTCTCGCCGGCCAAGACCTTCCAGATCAAGCTCTACGCCGGCGTGCCGCACACGCCGATCGTGTTCGACAAGCCCGGCGTCGCCGTGCTCGGCTGCAACATCCACGACAGCATGGTCGCGTGGGTGGTCGTCACCGATACGCCGCTGTGGGCCCGCAGCGCGGCCGGCGGCCACGCCCGCGTCGCGGACGTGGCGCCGGGCAGCTACCAGATGCAGGTGTGGCATTCCACGCTGGCCGAGAACGCACCGCCGATGGTGGTGCCGCTCGTGGTTGCGGACGGCGACGTCGAGCAACGCGTCAAGCTGGGCACGGGCGGATCGCCGAAGTGAACGCGCGCGACCGCCGGTGGCGGCGATCTCTCGCCGCACGCATCATCGTGCTGTTCCTGGCGCTGCTGCTGGCCGTGCAGCTCGTCAGCTTCGCCTCCTTGCGCGCCAGCCTGTCCAGCCACGCGCATCGCAAGCTGCCGACCAAGCTGCTCGAAGGCGAGCGCCTGCTGCAGAACCTGCTCGATCGCAAGGCGCAGGCGGTCACCGACGGCGCGCAATTGCTGGCCGCGGACTACGGCTTTCGCGAGGCCCTGAGTTCCAACGACGCCGACACCATCGTCTCCGTGCTGGCCAACCACGGCGCCCGCATCGGGGCGACGGAGGCGGCCTTCCTGAGCAACGACTTCCAGCTGCGCGCCACCACCGCGACGCATCCCGGCGAGCTGGCACCGGTGGCCGCGCACCTCGCCGCGCAGGCGATCGCCTCCGGCCACGCCAACGCCATCGCGTTGATCGGCGGCCGCCCGCACCAGGCCGTGCTGGTGCCGGTGAAGGCGCCGCTGCTGGTCGGCTGGGTGCTGATGGCGTTTCCGCTCGATGGCCAACTGGTGCGCGACATGCGCAACCTGTCCGGCCTCGACCTGACCTTGCTGTCGCGCGCGACGCCGCGCGAGCCGTGGGCCGTGGACCTGACGAGCCTCGATCGCGCGGGCGCCAACGAACTCTCCGAGCACGCCTGGGTGACGTCGGTGCCGGAGGGCGGCATGGCGTCGGTGTTCGCGCAAGGCGACGAGCTGGGCGTGCGCGCGCTGCCGCTCGGTGCCGAGCATCGCACCGACGCCGGCGTGCTGGCACTCGTCTCGCTGTCGATCGACGACGCCGTGCGGCTGCCGGCCGACCTGCAGATCGCGCTGATCGTCATCACGCTGGTGGCCATCGCCGTCTTCGCGGCCGGCAGCGTCGTCACCGCGCGCCGGGTCACGACCCCGCTGCGCGGCCTGGCCGACGCCGCCGAGCGGCTGGGCGCCGGCGACTACGTCACGCCGATGCGCGGGCTGGCGCGCGAGGACGAGATCGGCGAGCTGTCGCAATCGTTCGAGCGCATGCGCATCAGCGTGGCCGAGAACCAGGCGCAGATCCTGCGGTTGGCCTACTGGGACAGTCTCACGGGACTGCCCAACCGGGCGCGCTTCCGCGAGACGGTGGGCAATGCGATCCGCGACGCCTGCGCCGAGATGCTGGCGAGCGGCACGCGGGGCTCGATCGCCGTCATCATGCTGGACCTGAACCGCTTCAAGCACGTCAACGACGTGCTGGGCTACAGCGTCGGCGACCAGGTGCTGGTGGGCATCGCCGAGCGCCTGAGCCGGGCGCTGGCACGCGACGGCGACGTCGTGGCTCGACTCAGCGGCGACGAATTCGCCGTCCTGCTGCATCGCACCGATGCGCAGCAGGCCCACGCCGTCGCGCTGCGCATCGAACAGTCGCTGGACCTGCCGCTGGCGCTCGGCGAGCACAAGGTCGACATGGGCGCCGGCATCGGCATCGCCTGCTGGCCGCAGCACGCCGACGATGACGACACCTTGCTGATCCGCGCCGAGATGGCGATGTACGCCGCCAAGCGCCGCAGCAACGGGCCGGTGACCTACGACCCGGCGATCGACGCCACCAGCGCACAGACGTTGACGCTGATCTCCGAACTGCGCCAGGCCGTCGACCGCAACGAGCTGCGCCTCTACCTGCAACCCAAGCTGGCGCTCGACGACCGCCGCGTGGTCGGCGCCGAGGCGCTGGTGCGCTGGCAGCATCCGCAGCGCGGGCTCGTGCCGCCGGCGCAATTCATTCCGTTCGCGGAGCAGACCGGCTTCATCCGCCACCTGACGATGTGGGTGTTCGAAGAGGCCGCGCGCCACTGGCTGGCGCTGGCCGACGAGGGGCTGCAGCTGCGCCTGTCGGTGAACCTGTCCACGCGCGACTTGATGGACCTGGACCTGCCGCAGAAGTTCGCGGCGCTGCTCGAGCGCCATGGCGTGCCGGCCGCGGCGTTCTGCCTCGAGATCACCGAGAGCGCGATCATGGACGACCCGCAACGCGCGCTCGCCACGCTGGACGCGTTGAGCGCGATGGGCTTCAAGCTGTCCATCGACGACTTCGGCACCGGCTACTCATCGCTTGCCTACCTGAAGCGCCTGCCGGTGGACGAACTGAAGATCGACCAGTCCTTCGTGCGCAACATGCAGAGCGACCGCGACGACGAGATGATCGTGCGCTCGACGATCGACATGGCGCACAACCTGGGCATCATGGTCGTCGCCGAAGGCGTCGAGACCGCCGAGGCCTGGAACCTGTTGCGCGACCTCAAGTGCGACCAGGCGCAGGGCTACCACATGGGCCGCCCGATGCCGGTCAGCGAGTTCTCGGCGTGGACGACGAGCTGGGGCATGCGGCGCCACGCCAACGACAGCGAAGGCGTGCATCTGCTGCACTGAGCCTGGCGCCGAGCCGCTTGCTCAGAATTCGTGCTGCAGCCGGAGTCGAAGAACGTTCTTCGGCGAGCCGCTGCCGATGCCCAGGAGCCAGGCGGCGTCGAGCGCGATCGGGCCGCCGAGCGCGTTCGTCTTCAGGAAGATCACCGGCCCCGCCGTGTGCGACTGCTGCGCCGCGGACGCCCAGTGGTTCCACGGGCCCATGGCCCCGAAGCCTTGCGCGCCGAGCTCGATGCCGTGCGCGACCATGCCCTTGACCTGCCACTGGTAGCCCAGTTGCAGCGGCTGCGGTCCGGCGGCGCCCAGACTCCTGGCCAGCGAGGGATTGAAGTTGAGCTGCAGGTCGTCGGTGTCCATCTGCAGGGTCGGGCCGCAGGTGATGCCCAGGCGCTGTTCCGCGCGGTCGTGCGGGCGCGCGACCTCGCACAGCAGGCCGACGTCGACCGGGCCCGCGCCCGGCGTCGTCAGCTTCAGGTGGTTGGTCCACGCCCACTCGTCGACCGCGAACGCACCGCCGTCGGTGGCGGCCCATGCCGCGTAGAACGAGGTGTACCAGCGGTCCACGGGCGCGCCGCCGAGGCTCAGCGTCTGTTGCGTCTCGCGCGAGCCGTCACGGTCGTGCTCGGTGCCGAGCCCGTAGGCGAGCTGCCACAGGCCGGTGTCGGCGTAGGGCGTGAAGACGTAGTTGGCCGGGTCGGCGAGCGCCGGCGCCGTGCCCAGGACGAGCAACGCGCACAGCGACGCGCGGCGCACCGGGGCGGCCGCGATGTTCTTGGAAGCCATGGTTCATATATCGACCTCGCAGGCGCGCGATTGAGCGCGGTGCGACACATGCTGGCGTTGCGCAGGGCGCGCTCGTCGATGGGCAGGCGTCAGATCTGCACCCGCGTGCCCAGTTCGATCACCGAATTGTTGGGCAGCTTGAAGAACTCCACCACGCTGCCCGCGTTGCGCGACATCGCCGCGAACAGGCGCTCGCGCCACTGCCACATGCCGTCGCCGCGGGTGGGCACCACCGTCTCGCGGCTGACGAAGTAGCTGGTGCGCATCGGCTCCAGGTCGATGCCGTGCGCGGCGCAATGCTGGAGCGCGAGCGGGATGTCGGCCAGGTTCATGAAGCCGTAGTTGACGCACACGCGCCAGAAGCCCGCGGCCAGCGGCGTCACCACCACGGCCTCTTCGGGCTCGACATAGGCGCGTTCGTGGAAGACCACCGACAGGATCACGTTCTGCTCGTGCAGCACGCAGTTGTGCTTCAGGTTGTGCATCAGCGCCTGCGGCACCGTGTCGGGGTTGGCGACCATGAACACGGCCGTGCGCGGGGCGCGCTGATCCACGTGCTTGGCGAGCGACTCGATGAAGGGCAGCAGCTCCGGATCGTCCTGGCGGATCGAATCGATCAGCAGCTCGCGACCGCGCTTCCAGGTGGACATCACCGTGAAGATCGCCAGGCCCAGCACGATGGGAAACCAGCCGCCCTGCATGAACTTGGTCGAGCACGAGGTCACCAGCAGCAGGTCGAACGCGAGGAACGTGCCGGTGCCCGAATACGCGAGCCAGCGCGGCAGCCCCCAGGCGTTGCGCACGACGAAGAACGTGAGCATCGTCGTGATCAGCATCGTCACCGTCACCGCGATGCCGTAGGCCGAGGCCATCGCCGCGGAGCTGCCGAAGCCCACCGCGGCCATGATCACGGCGGCGAGCAGGATCCAGTTGACGCGCGGCAGGTAGATCTGGCCGGCCTCCGCGGCCGACGTGAACACCACCTGCATGCGCGGCAGGAAGCCGAGCTGGATCGCCTGGCGCGTCATCGAGAACGCGCCCGAGATCACGGCCTGCGACGCGATCACCGTGGCCATCGTCGCCAGGATGACGACGGGGATCAGCCACTCCTGCGGGAACAGGTGGAAGAACGGGTTGTCCAGCGCCTTCGGATTGCGGATCAGGAGCGCGGCCTGGCCGAGATAGTTCAGCGTCAGCGCGGGCAGCACCAGGCCCAGCCACGCGAGCTGGATCGGCGTGCGGCCGAAGTGGCCCATGTCGGCGTACAGCGCCTCGGCGCCGGTCAGCGCCAGCACGATCGCGCCGACGGCCGCGAACACCATCCAGCCGCGATCGGCCAGGAACTGCAGCGCGAGCAGCGGATTGAGCGCGGCGAGGATCGCCGGATGCGCGACGATCTGCTGCAGGCCGGTGAGGGCCAGCAACAGGAACCACAGCACGATGATGGGGCCGAACAGCTTGCCGACGACGCCAGTGCCCTTGCGCTGCACGAGGAACAGCCCGATCAGCACGCCGATGGCGATCGGCAGCACGAAGCGCTTGAGCGCGGGCTCCACCACTTCGAGACCCTCGACCGCGCTGACCACGGACATCGCCGGCGTGATCACGCTGTCGCCGTAGAACAGGGCGGCGCCGAACAGTCCCAGCAGCAACAGGATCGTGCGGTGCCTGGACGTGCCCCGGCTGGCCTGCGTGGCCAGCGCGGTGAGCGCCATGATGCCGCCCTCGCCGCGGTTGTCGGCGCGCAGGATCAGCAGCACGTACTTCAGGGTCACCACCAGCATCAGCGCCCAGAAGATCGCCGAGGCGGCGCCCGTCAGGTGGGCGGCGTCCAGCGGAACGCCTCCTTCGGGGCCGAAGATGGTCGACATCGTGTACAGCGGGCTGGTGCCGATGTCGCCGTAGACGACGCCGACGGCGCCGAGGGTGAGCGGCAGGAGGGCCTGCCGGCGATGAGCTGTATCCATGAAGAGGGCTGTTGCAAGAAGTCACGCAGTGTCGCCGGGTCTGTATAAAAAACACGTAAAGGCCCATTCGCCGGCTCGGCTCATCCATGCATATTTGGAATGGACTCCATGCCAATTGAACGTTGGATATATATCAGGGAAAGCCCGATGATTCACCTACCCTGAAGCAACAGGCCGTTGTGTCCGAAAGACTGGAGACGGATGCGGTTGCGGAATAGGGAGCTTTCCTTGGAACCGGAGACCCATCATGCTGCTCACCGCACAACGCGCTCAATTGAACCTGGCCGACGACGAAGTTGCCCGCCTGCACGACGCCTGCGACTCGCGCCTGGAAGTCGCCGAAGGCTTCGTCTGGATCACCGTGGACGGCGACCGCAACGACGTCGTGATCGGCGCCGGCGAATCGTTCCTGATCGATTCGAAGGATGTCGTCACCGTCAGCGCCATCCGCGGCGCGGCTTCGCTGCGCGTGCGCGCCAACGTCGGCGCCAACCAGTGCCGCCCGGCCGCCGCGCGCACCCTGGCGCGTCCGAATCGCCTGCAGCAGATGCTGGCGAGCATCTCGCTGAGCTCCGTCGCAGTCGCCTGAGACAGGCCTCGCCACGCCGCTCCCCGCGAGCGGGCGTGGCGACGTCGCGCGGGAGCGCGGCGTCGAGAGCGGCCGTGGGTTCGGCGTGGCACTCGAGTGGCTGATTTGTCCTTGGCGTCCCGCCGGAAGCCCGCATAGGCGGTGGGGTATCTCCGGCCGACCGGCCCGCTCGTTGCACAACATGCGTCCTGACGCCGAATTTCGGGCAGGTCACGGCCATGTAATGGAAACAAGTCCTACTTTCTCCCTTTGCAACCAAACGCACCTTTGCATACTTCCCGCATGCCGGGCATCCGCAAGGCGGGGAGACAACAGATGAATGCATTCGGGCTGAAGTGCCTTGCCGTGTCGTTGATGTTCGCGGCGTGCGCCGCGCACGCCGACATCCTCATCGGCCAGACCGCCGGCTTCAGCGGCCCGGTCGCGGGCGGCGTCAAGGAAGCCGCCGCCGGTGCCAAGCTCTACATCGACCACGTCAACGCGAACGGCGGCGTCAACGGCGAACACATCGTGATCGACTCGATGGACGACAAGTTCGAGCCGGCCATCGCCGCGGCCAACGCGCGCGAGCTGATCACGAAGAAGAAGGTGCTGGCGCTGTTCCTTACGCGCGGGACGCCGCACAACCAGGCCATCCTGCCCGTGCTGTCCGAATTCGGCGTGCCGCTGGTCGCACCGTCCACCGGCGCGATGGTGTTGCACGATCCGGTCAATCCGTGGGTGTTCAACGTGCGCGCCAGCTACCAGCACGAAGCCAATCGCGCGATCCGCCACCTCAGCCTCGTGGGCCTGACCCACATCGGCATCGTGCAGGTCAATGATTCGTTCGGCACCGACGCGATCAAGGGCGCGCTGACGGCGTTCAAGCAGGTCAACGGGGCGCCGTTGTTCGTCGAGGTGTACGACCGCGAGAAGCCGGATTTCGCCGGCGTGCAGAAGACGGTCACCAACGACAGCCCGCAGGCCATCGTGTTCCTGGGCTCCGGCAAGGCCGTGGTCGACGGCGTCGTCGCCATCCGGGCCACGGGCTCGCATGCGCAGATCGTGACGCTGTCCAACAACGCGTCGGACGGCTTCATCAAGTCGATGGGCGACAACGCGGCGGGCACGATCGTCACGCAGGTGTTCCCGTACGAGCGCTCGCTGGCCAACCCGATGGTCAAGCAGGCGCGCGAGTACGCGAAGGCGGCCACCGGCGACGATCGCGTGACGCCCGCGATGCTCGAAGGCTTCGCCGGCGCCAAGGTGCTGGTGGAGGGTTTGCGCCGCGCCGGCAAGCAGCCGACGCGCGAGAAGCTGCGCGACGCGCTGGAGTCGCTGCATCGCTACGACATCGGCGGGCTCGAGGTGTCGTTCAGCCCCGGCAGCCACAGCGGGCTGGACTACACCGACCTGTCCATCATCGGGACGGACGGCAAGTTCCAGCGCTGAGTCGCGCGGGAGCGCGGCGGCAGGGAGTGCCTGCCGCCCGCATCGCGGTCAGCTGCTGAACAGGAAATTCAGCACGTCGCCGTCCTTGACGATGTATTCCTTGCCTTCCGCGCGCATCTTGCCGGCGTCCTTCGCGCCTTGCTCGCCCTTGTTGGCGACGAAGTCGGCGTAGGCGATCGTCTGGGCGCGGATGAAGCCCTTCTCGAAGTCGGTGTGGATCACGCCCGCGGCCTGCGGCGCGGTGGCGCCGACGGCCACCGTCCAGGCGCGCACTTCCTTCACGCCCGCGGTGAAGTAGGTCTGCAGGCCCAGCAGCGTGAACGCCGCGCGGATCAGGCGGTTCAGGCCCGGCTCGGTCTGGCCCATCTCGGCCAGGAACATCTCGGCGTCCTCGGGCGGCATGTCGGCCAGTTCGGCCTCGGTCTTCGCGCAGATCGCGACGACGGGGGCCTTCTGCGCCGCGGCGAATTCGCGCAGGCGATCCAGGTACGGGTTGTTCTCGAAGCCGTTGTCGGCCACGTTGCCCACGAACATCGCCGGCTTGGCGGTGATCAGGAACAGCGACTTGACGATGACCTGCTCGTCCTTCGTGAAGTCCAGGCTGCGCACCGGCTGCGCCTGGTCCAGCGCGGCGCGGCAGCGTTCGAGGATGGCGCTCAGCTTGACCGCTTCCTTGTCGCCGGCGCGGCCGAGCTTGTTGGTGCGGTGGATCTGCTTTTCGACGCTGGCCAGGTCGGCCAGGCACAGCTCGGTCTGGATCACCTCGATGTCGGAGATCGGGTCGACCTTGCCGTTCACGTGGATGACGTTGTCGTCCTCGAAGCAGCGCACCACGTTGACGATGGCGTCGGTCTCGCGGATGTGCGACAGGAACTGGTTGCCCAGGCCTTCGCCCTTGGACGCGCCGGCCACCAGGCCCGCGATGTCGACGAACTCGACGATGGCCGGCACGATCTTCTGCGCCGAGACGATGTCCGACAGCACCTGCAGGCGCGCGTCGGGCAGCTCGACGATGCCGACATTGGGCTCGATGGTGCAGAACGGGTAGTTCTCGGCAGCGATGCCGGCCTTGGTCAGGGCATTGAACAGGGTGGACTTGCCGACGTTGGGCAGGCCGACGATGCCGCATTTCAGGCTCATGGCGCTTCTCTGGTTTTCATTGCCGCGCGGCGCCGGCTGGCGCCCGCAATGCGGCGTTCGGGGGGAAACGGGTGATTTTAGACGGTTACCTCGGCGCGAACGGGTTTCGGGCGCGCTCCCTACAATGCGGAATGTCCAAGATCGACGTACGAATCCACGGCAGCGGCATCGTCGGCCGTGCGCTGGCCCTCAAGCTCGCCCGCCAGGGCCTGGGCGTGGGCATCGACCCCAAGCCGGCCGCGGCCCCCGGTGGCGAGCAGCGCGCCGACGTGCGCGCCTACGCTCTCAACTCGGCCTCCGTCGACCTGTTGCGCGAGCTGAAGGTGTGGGACGGCATGGCGCCCGACGCCCGCACGGCCGTGTACGACATGCGCATCGCCGGCGACAACCAGGGCGCGCTGGCGTTCTCGGCCTGGCAGCAGACGGTGCCGGCGCTGGCCTGGATCGTCGACGCGGCCGAGCTGGAGCAGGTGCTCGAGACGGCCATCCGGTTCGCCCCGGCGGTCTCCACCGTCGACGCCGATGCCAAGGCCGCGTTGACGGTGATCGCCGAAGGCAAGGCCGCCGCCGCCCGCGACAAGCTGGGCATCGCCTTCGAGCGCCACGCCTACGGGCACAGCGCGCTGGCCGCACGCATCGTCGCCGACGTCGCGCACGCGGGCATCGCGCGCCAGTGGTTCCGCGCCCCCGACGTGCTGGCGCTGCTGCCGTTCGACCGGCCCCAGCCCGACCGTTCCTACGGCCTGGTGTGGTCGATGCCGACCGCCGAGGCCGAGCGCCTCGCACAGGTGAGCGACGAGGAATTCAACGACGCACTCGACGCGGCCACCGGCGGTGGCGCCGGCACCCTGCGCGTGCAGGGCGCGCGCGCCACCTGGCCGCTGATGCAGGCGAGCGCCGGCGAGATCGTCGGTCCGGGCTGGGCGCTGGTCGGCGACGCCGCCCATGTCATCCATCCGCTGGCCGGCCAGGGCCTGAACCTGGGCCTGGCCGACGTGGCGGCGCTCGCCAAGGCGATCGCCGAGCGCGAATCGTGGCGGGCGCTGGGCGACGAGGCCCTGCTGCGTCGCTACGCCCGCGCGCGCCTGTGGCCCACGCGCGCGATGGCCGGCGCCGTCGACGGCCTCTGGCAGCTCTTTGCCGCCTCCACGCCGGGGCTGCGCGAGCTGCGCAACCACGGCATGACGCTGGTCGACCAGCTGAGCCCCTTGAAACGATTCCTCGTGTCGCGCGCCCTCGGCTCCTGACCGCTCCTGAAGAGACCCTCCATGAACACGTTCGCTCGCGCACTGCGCGTCCTCGCCGCCGGTGCCTTCGCGCTGGCCTGTGCCACCGCCTGGTCGGACGACGCGGCCATCCGCAAGAACTGGAACCTGCACAACCCGAAGGGCCCGCCGATCGACGAGATCACGAAGACGCCCATCGCCGGCCTCTACGAATTGCGGGTCGACAAGGAGATCGTCTACTCCGACGAGCAGGGCAACTACCTGATCTTCCCGTCGCGCGACCAGACGGACGGCCACCTGCTGGACGTCCGCACCAAGACCGATCTCACCGAGCAGCGCCTGGCCAAAATGATGGCGCAGGACGTGCCCAAGCTGCCGTACGGCGACGCGCTGATGATCAAGCAGGGCAACGGCTCGCGCCGCATGATCGTGTTCGAGGATCCGAACTGCCACTTCTGCAAGGACGCCGAACGCAACTTCGCGGCGCTCAAGGACGTGACGATCTACACCTTCCTGATCCCGATCCTGGGTGACGACTCGGTGTCGAAGTCGCGCCAGATCTGGTGCTCCAAGGACAACGCCCGCGTCTGGCGCACCTGGATGCTGCAAGGCACGATGCCGCCGCGCCCGATGGGCTCGTGCGACATGTCGGCGCTGACGCGCAATCTCGACCTGGCCGCGCGTTACCACCTGAACTACACGCCGGCGATCATCTTCGACGACGGCACCCGCTTTGCGGGCGCCACCGATGTCCAGGCGCTCTCGAAGCGCCTGGACGAAGTCGCCGCGGCCAAGAAGGGCTGATCGGATCGCCCAGCCGTGGCGGCGTGCCCTTCGCCGCTGCGGTCACAATAAGCCAATGACATCCGATTGCCTGTCGCCCGCCGACCACGGGGCTTTTGCCGCATGATTCACTACCGAATCGAGGTCGCCGACGCGGCGGCCCACCAGTTCAAGGTCACCCTGACCGTTGCCGATCCGGCGCCCGAACAGCAACTGAGCCTGCCCGTGTGGATCCCCGGCAGCTACATGGTGCGCGAGTTCTCGCGCCACCTCAGCCGCCTGGAGGCGCGCCAGGGCGCACAGGCGCGTCCCCTCGTGCAACTGGCGAAGGATCGCTGGAGCGTGGCGACCGCGGGTCGTGGCGCGCTGGTCGTCACCTATTTCGCCTATGCGTTCGACCCGTCCGTGCGCACGGCCTGGCTGGGCGACGACCGCGGCTTCTTCAACACGACCAGCCTGTGCCTGGCCGTAGCCGGCCGCACGGCCGAGCCGCATCGCATCGAGCTGCACAAGCTGCCGGCGGGCTGGGACGTTGCCACCGGGATGACGCGCATCGATGCGGGCGCCGGCGCGGCGAAGGCCGCCAAGGGCGTGGCTGCGAAGCCTGCCCGCACGCAAGTCTTCGAATCCGCCGACTACGACGAGCTCGCCGACCATCCGTTCGAGCTGGGCCCGTTCTGGCGCGGCGAGTTCACGTCCGGCGGCGTCGTGCACGAGTTCGTCGTCAGCGGCGCGTGGCCGCAGTTCGACGGCGCGCGCCTGCTGGCCGACACCAAGCGCATCTGCGACGAGGAGATCCGCTTCTGGCACGGCAGCGACAAGCCGCCGTTCGCGCGCTACGTGTTCATGCTCTACGCCACCGAGGACGGCTACGGCGGCCTGGAGCATCGCGCCAGCACGGCGCTGATCGCCGCCCGCAAGGACCTGCCGCGCCTGGGCGTGGCGGGCACCAGCGACGGCTACGTCACGCTGCTGGGGCTGATCAGCCACGAGTATTTCCATACGTGGAACGTCAAGCGCCTGAAGCCGGCCGAGTTCCTGCC
>FTIF01002948.1_pt6 | contig 20571 bp, 15 predicted proteins | sample 1658001 | NCBI WGS metagenome assembly FTIF01 (sample SAMEA3914789, study PRJEB12502) | metagenome | biome: forest; material: soil | place: Canada | collected 2011-07-03 | depth 0.3 m | reverse complement strand
GCGATCGCCGCGTCGGGCGTCGCGTTGATGGCCGGGCCTGACACCGGGCGCTGGATCGTCGTGCCGCTGCTCGTCGCCGGCGTGCTCGGCGGCATGGCGTGGGCGGCCATCGTCGCGTTCCTGCGCGATCGCGCGAACGCGAGCGAGATCCTGGTCAGCCTGATGCTGGTCTACGTGGCCGACCAGGTGCTCAACTACCTCGTCTACGGGCCATGGAAGGATCCGGCCGGTTTCAACTTCCCGCAGACGATCACCTTCCTCGATGCGACCAAGATCCCGCGCCTGTTCGCCGGCCTGCGCGTGAACGCCGGCTTCGTCGTCGCGCTGGTCTCGGTGGGCGCGTTCTGGCTGTTCCTGTTCCGCTCGGTCGGCGGCTTCCAGATGCAGGTCGGCGGACTCGCGCCCGCGGCCGCGCGTTATGCAGGGTTCTCGTCGCGGCGCGCGCTATGGGTCGCGTTGCTGGTGTCGGGCGGCATGTCCGGGCTGGCCGGCGCGTTCGAGGTCGCGGGGCCGCTCGGCCAGCTCACGCCGTACGTGCCGGCGGGCTACGGCTTCGCGGCGATCATCGTCGCGTTCGTCGGGCGGCTGCACCCGGTCGGCGTGCTGCTGTCGGCGTTGCTGATGAGCCTGTTCTACATCGGCGGCGAGCTCGCGCAGACGCGCATGGGCCTGCCCAAATCGGTCACCGGCGTCTTCCAGGGCGTGCTGCTGTTCTCGCTGCTCGCGAGCGACACGCTGATCAATTACCGCATCCGCTGGCGCGCGGCGCGCGTTGGTGTGCCTCCTGTGGCCGGTGCGACGAAGGCGGCGTGATGGACACCTACGCGCTGCTGCTCGCCGCCACGCTCAACGCCGGCACCATCCTTGCGCTTGCCGGCCTGGGCCTGCTGATCAACGAGCGCGCCGGCGTCGTCAACCTCGGTGCCGAGGGCATGATGCTCGTCGCGGCGATCGCCGGCTTCGCGACGGCCGTGCACACCGGCAACGACTGGCTCGCGTTCGGCGCGGGCGCGCTTGCCGGCGCCGTGATGGCCGCGGCGTTCGGCTGGCTCGTGATCTGGCTCAACACCAACCAGTACGCGACCGGTCTCGCGCTGAGCCTGTTCGGCAGCGGCTTCTCGGCGTTCGTCGGCATCAACTACGCACAGGAGCGCCTCGGCGCGCGTCCGCACTTCGCGCTGCCGTGGCTCGGCGACCTGCCGTTCGTCGGCCCGGCGCTGTTCCGCCAGCACCCGATGGTCTACCTCGCGATGCTGCTGACGGCTGCGCTGTCGTGGTTCCTCTATCGATCGCGCGCGGGCCTCGTGCTGCGCGCCATCGGCGAATCGCCCGAGTCCGCGCACGCGCTCGGCTATCCGGTGCGGCGCATCCGCCTGCTGGCCGTCGTCGTCGGCGGCGCGCTGTGCGGCGTCGCGGGTGCCTATGTGTCGGTGATCTACACGCCGCTGTGGGTCGAAGGCATGATCGCCGGCAAGGGTTGGATCGCACTCGCGCTGACGACATTCGCCACGTGGCGTCCGGCGCGCGTGCTGCTCGGCGCCTACCTGTTCGGCGGCGTCACGATGCTGCAGTTCCATCTCCAGGGCGAGGGCGTGCAGATCTCGAGCCAGCTCTTGACGATGCTGCCGTACTTGTCGACGATCGTCGTCCTCGTGCTGATCTCGCGCAACCCGGCCTGGATCCGCGCGAACATGCCAGCGTCGCTCGGCAGGCCGTTCTTTACGCGCAGTTGAAGCCACTGCGCCTGTTCCCATCCGCTTTCCACCACCGACATCAAGGAGACCTCATGACGACACCGACCCGGCGCACCCTGCTTCAACGCGCAGGCTGGAGCACCCTGGCGATCGCCGCGTCCGTCGCCGTTCTGGCGGCCTGCAGCAAGAAGGACGACACGCCCGCGCCGGCTGCCGACGCAGCGGCTTCCACGGCCGCCACGGCGGTGCCTGCACCGGCGCCCGCGGCGTCCGGCCCGTTGAAGGTCGCCTTCGCCTACATCGGCCCGGTCGGCGACGGCGGCTGGTCGTTCTCGCATGACAACGGCCGCAAGGCGCTCGCGAAGGCGCTGGGTGACAAGGTCGTCACGACCTTCGTCGAGAAGGTGCCCGAGTCGGCGGACGCGGAACGCGTCTTCCGCGATCTGGCGGCCCAGGGCAACACGCTGATCTTCGGCACCAGCTTCGGCTACATGGAGCCGATGCTCAAGGTCGCGAACGATACGAAGGACGTGAAGTTCGAGCACGCGACCGGCTACAAGACCGCGCCCAACATGCGCACCTACGACGCGCGGACCTACGAGGGCGCGTACATGGCCGGCGTCATCGCGGGCGGGATGACGAAGACGAACACGCTGGGCGTGGTCGGCTCGATCCCCATCCCCGAAGTCGTCCGCAACATCGACAGCTTCACGCTCGGCGCGCAGAGCGTGAACCCGAAGGTCAAGGTCAAGGTCGTCTGGGTCAACGAGTGGTTCAACCCGCCCAAGGAAACCGAGGGCGCGCAATCGCTGATCGACGGCGGCGCCGACGTCCTGTTCCAGAACACCGACTCCAGCGCCGTGCTGCAAACCGCCGAGAAGAACGGCAAGTACGCGTTCGGCTGGGATTCGGACATGAGCTCCTACGGCCCGAAGGCGCACCTGGCCTCGGCCGTCGAGATCTGGGGGCCGTACTACATCAAGGCGGCCAACGACGTGCTCAACGGCACCTGGACGCCCGGCTCCGCATGGTGGGGCGTCAAGGAAGGCGCGATCGATCTCGTGTCGATCTCCGACAAGGTGCCGGCCGACCTCAAGGCCAAGGTCGACAAGGTCAAGGCCGGCCTGAAGGACGGCAGCTTCGCGATCTGGAGGGGCCCGATCCTCGGCACGGATGGCAAGGAGGTGCTGAAGGCCGGCGACACCGCCGACGACAAGTTCCTGAGCGGCATCAAGTTCTACGTCAAGGGCGTCGACGGCCAGGTGCCCGGCAACTGAAGCCTGCGCGGCGTCACGCGTCGTGCGTGACGCCCAGCCGGTCCTCGAGCCGGATCTCAGCGATCCGGTGCACGTTGCGCAGGCACTCCGCAAACTCGTCGTCCGGCGCGAGACGCAGGCGACGCTCGAACGTGTCGATGATCGCGGCGCGCGTGAGCCCGCGCCCGTCGGGCCCGCGCACCGCGAGGATGAACGGCCAGCCGAAGCGGCGGTCGTACGCGTCGTTCAACGCGTGCAGTCGCGCGAATTCCTCCGGCGAGCAGTGGGTCAGGCCGGAACGGGTCTGTTCACCGGTCGACTCCGCAGTCAGCGTGCCCGCGACCATCGCCTTGCCGGCCAGCCGCGGGTGGGCGCGCAGCAGCGCGAGCTGCGCGTCGCGACCGCCTTCGGCGACGGCCGCGACCAGTGCCTCCTTCAGCTGCGCGAGGCCGCCGAAGGGCCGCGCGCGCAGCGCGGCAGCGACGATCCACGGCGAGTGTTCGTAGAGCCCGGCCAGCGCCGCGGCGGCCACGTCGGCGGGCATCGCGTCGAGCTGCGCCAGCGTCAGGGTCACGGCGTCACCGCCGGCGGTGGGAACTCGCGCCGCCAGTGCCGCGCGATGTCGATGCGGCGGCAGACCCAGACGCGCTCGTGCACAGCGACATGGTCGAGAAAGCGCTGGAGCGCACCAATGCGACCCGGGCGCCCGAGCAGGCGGCAGTGCATGCCCACGCTCATCATCTTCGGCGCTGTGGCGCCCTCGGCGTACAAGGTGTCGAAGGTATCGCGCAGGTAGACGAAGAAGTCGTCCGCGGTGACGAAGCCCTGCGGCAGCGCGAAGCGCATGTCGTTGCAGTCGAGCGTGTACGGCACGATCAGGTGCGCGATACGCCCTCCATCGGTGCGTTCCACATCCGTCCAGAACGGCAGGTCGTCGCCGTAGTAGTCGCTGTCGTACTCGAAGCCGCCGAAGTCCGCGACGAGACGGCGCGTCGCCGGGCTGTCGCGTCCGGTGTACCAGCCCGCGGGCGGCGCGCCGGTCAGCCGGGTGATCGCGTCGACGGCCAGGCTCATGTGCAGGCGCTCCGTCGCCTCGTCGACCTGCTGGTAGCTGATCCAGCGCCAGCCGTGGCACGCGACCTCGTGGCCCAGTTCGATGAAAGCGCGCGCCAGGTCGGGGTGGCGCTCGAGCGCCATGCCGACGCCGAAGATCGTCAGCGGCAGGCCGCGTTGCTCGAACTCGCGCAGGATGCGCCAGGCACCGGCGCGCGAGCCGTATTCGTAGATGGACTCCATGCTCAGGTGCCGGTCCGCGTAGCTCGGCGGGTTCGCCATCTCGGACAGGAACTGCTCGCTGCCGGCGTCGCCGTGCAGCACCGAGTTCTCGCCGCCCTCCTCGTAATTGAGCACGAACTGCAGCGCGACGCGCGCGTCGCCGGGCCAGCGCGGATGCGGCGGCGTACGGCCGTAGCCGATCAGGTCTCGCGGGTACGGCGAGCTGGAGGAGGGTGGCGGTGACGTCATCTTGAGGCGCTCATCTTGCCGGGGCGCCTGCCCGCAAGCCATGCTTCGTCATCCATATCGTTCATATGCACTTCCATATAACTCACTTTTTTGGCCTTGGTCTTGCTTTACGTGGACTACACAAATCCTGGAAGCACGCCCATGACGAGACGCATCGCAACCCGCTGGAAATCGCAGCCTACCGACCTGCGCACCCTGGTCAAGCCCTTGCCCCTGCTGATCGGGCTGGCGTTCGCTCACGGCGCCTCGTGGGCACAGGATGCGGCGCCCGCGCCGGGCGCGGCGGCCTCCGCGCCGACCGGCACACTGCAGACGGTGACGGTGACCGCCGAGCGCGTCACCGAGAACGTCAAGAACGTGCCGATCTCCGTGTCGACGATCAGCGGCGAGACGCTGGACGTCCTCAACTCGTCGGGCGAGGACATTCGCGCACTGTCCGGCCGCGTGCCGAGCCTGAACATCGAATCGTCGTTCGGCCGCGCGTTCCCGCGCTTCTACATCCGCGGCTACGGCAACACCGATTTCCACCTGAACGCGTCGCAGCCGGTGTCGCTGGTCTATGACGATGTCGTGCAGGAGAACCCGATCCTGAAGGGCTTTCCGATCTTCGACGTCGACCAGGTCGAAGTGCTGGCCGGCCCGCAGGGCACGTTGTTCGGCGCCAATACGCCGGCGGGCGTCGTCAAGGTCGATTCGGTCAAGCCGGGGCGCATCGCCAACGGCTATTTCAACGCGAGCTGGGGCCGCTTCAACACGATCAATCTCGAGGGTGCGTACGGCATGCCGCTCGGCGAGGACTGGGCCGTCCGCGGCTCCGTCCAGGTGCAGCACCGCGACAACTGGGTCACCAACACCGCGCCGACGCAGCAGGTGCACAAGCTCGAAGGCTACGACGACGACGCCGGCCGGCTGCAGTTCCTCTACAAGCCGTCGGGCACGTTCAGCGCGCTGTTCAACGTCCATGGCCGCGACCTCGACGGCACGGCGCGCCTGTTCCGCGCCAACATCATCCAGCCGGGCACCGGCGACCTGGTGCCGGGCTTCGACCCGTACCAGATCTCGATCGACGGCGGCAACAAGCAGACGCTGGACAGCGAAGGCGCGAACGTGCACCTGCGCTGGGACATGGGCGACGTGATCCTGAACTCGATCACCGGCTGGGAGCACGTGCAGGCCTTCAGCCGCGGCGACGTCGACGGCGGCTACGGCGCGTCGTACGCCCTGCCGATGGGCCCGGGCACGATCCCGTTCGCCGACGAGACCTCGGACGCGCTGCACGGCCACGAGCAGGTGACCCAGGAGTTCCGCGTCGAATACGGCAACGGCGGCCCGCTGACCGCGCAGACCGGCCTGTTCCTGTACCACGAGAAGTACGACATCCACAGCCTGGCCTACGACACGCTGTTCGGCGCGCCGCCCACCGAAGTCGACTCCGGCCAGAAGGACACCTCGTGGGCCGTGTTCGGTTCGCTGGGCTACGACGTCACGAAGGCGTTCAAGGTGCGCGGCGGCCTGCGCTACACCGAGGACAAGAAGACGCTCGTCACCGACCCCATCTCTGACACCAGCGTCGACACGAGCGACGGCCTGAGCAAGAGCACCAAGGATTCGCGCACGACGTGGGACCTGAGCGGCACCTACGCGGTGACGCCGGACGTCAACGTCTACGCGCGCGTCGCCACCGGCTTCCGCGCGTCCAGCATCTTCCCGGCCGGGGACTTCAATCCGATCAGCTCGGCGCCGCCGGAGACGAACACGTCGTACGAGTTCGGCGTCAAGGCCGATCTGTTCGACAAGCGCGCCCGCGTGTCGGCCGACGTCTTCCACTACGACGTGAAGGACCTGCAGGTGAGCGCGGTCGGAGGCTCGAACAACAAGACGCTGCTGCTGAGCGCGAAGAAGGCGATGGGCCAGGGCCTCGAGATGAACTTCGACGCCTACCTGACGCCCGAGCTGCTGATCACGCTGAACGGCAGCGTCAACATCACCAAGATCCTCGACTCGACGCTGCCGGTCGGCGTCTGCGGCAACGGTTGCACGGTGCTCAATCCGACGCGCACGAACGTCGTGACGAACGCAGACGGCTCGACGACCTCGTCGACCGTCGCCAACGTCTACGGCAACCCGTTGCCCGAGGCGCCGAAGTACGTCGCCAACGTGACGGCGCGCTACGGCGTCCCGATGGCCAACGGCGGCGAGTGGTTCGTGTTCACGGACTGGACGTACCGCAGCAAGGTCGACTTCTTCCTGTACAAGTCCATCGAGGGCACCGGCAAGGCGCTGACCGAAGGCGGCCTGCGCACCGGCTACGACTGGGGCAACGGCAAGTACGAAGTGGCCGTGTTCGCGCGCAACATCACCAACCAGATCCGCGTGACCGGCGCGATCGACTTCAACAACGAGACCGGCTTCATCAACGACCCGCGCACGTGGGGCGTGCAGTTCAAGTCGACGTTCTGATTCCTTGTCGCGCTGCCAGGCGATCCAATATCTGCGCCGGTGGGCCTGGGCAACCCGGGACAGGCCGGCGTCTTTTCTTCGGAGAACACCGTGAGATCACTGACCATCGCCGCATTGCTCGCGCTGGGCCTTTCCGCGGCCCAGGCGACGCCCGCGTCCGCGACCAGGGACAAGGGTTGCCTGAGCGACTGCACGCCGCGCATCGGCATCGTCTCGGCCTTCGGGCAGGAGGCCGACATCCTCGTCGCGCAGACGCGCAAGCCGCGCACCTGGGTGCTCAACGGCAATCGGTTCACGACCGGCATGCTGCGCGGCAACGCGGTCGTGATCGTGCTCAGCGGCGTGAGCATGATCAATTCGACGATGGTCACGCAGTTGATGATCGACCACTTCAAGGTCACGCGGATCATCATGTCCGGCATCTCCGGCGGCGTGGATCCGGCGCACCATGTCGGCGACGTCATCATCCCCGATCGCTGGGCGATGCCGATGGAGATCTTCCTCAATGGCGACACGACGCTGCCCGCGGCCTGTGGCAAGCCGGCCGACGTGTCGTGCCTCGGCTTGAAGCTCGCCGGCGAACTCGGCAAGCCCTACCCGCCGTTCAGTTTCGCCGGCGGCGCAAGCGCACCAGCCGGTGCGCACCCGGGCGGCCTGTTCATCCGCGAGAACTTCGTGATGACCGCGGCCAATGCGCCCAAGGGCGAGTTCCGCTTCGACTACCCGGTCGACGCCGCGATGCTCGCCGTCGCGCGCGAGATCCAGCCTGCGCTGCAGCGTTGCGGGCCGAAGGCCGCGTCGGCGGGCGGCGCGGTCGATCCGAAGCTGTGCGTGAAGCAGCAGCCGCAGGTCATCGTCGGCGGCCGCGGTGTGACCGGGCCCGCCTTCCTGGCGAACGCGCAGTACCGCGCCTACCTGTTCGAGCAGCTGCACGCGGAAACCTTCGAGATGGAGACAGCGGGCCTCGCACACGTGGCCTACGCGAACAGCATCCCGTACATCGCGTTCCGCAGCCTGAGCGACCTGGCCGGCGCGGAGGACTTCGACCCCGACGTCGTCGCGCTGTTCTCGAGCGGCCTGGCGGAGACGAACGAGTCGGCGGTCACGCTGTCGTTCCTGGAGAGATGGAGGGTCAGCCGGGACAAGGCCAGAAATCACCCATAAGCGAAAAGTGTTCCCGCCGACGCCGGTGCCCCGACGCGGACCGGCACCCGCCAAGGTCCGACGACCGTCAGCGACCCGTCGGGGCCGCCGGTGCGGGTGCCGTGCCGGAATAGTGGTCCCAGTGCTCGGCCAATTCCCGCACGACCGGACTGCCGACCAAGTAGGCCGCCTCGATCGCCTCGTCGTAGCCGGCGTAGTTGCCCGTGGCCTCGCTTTTGAGCAGCGCGGCGGCGCTGCCGCCTCGAGGCGGCATCGTGAAGTCGCTGGCGCTGCGCAAGTCGAGCGCCCGCGCAGTGTCGACCTTGCCGGCTTGGGCCAACATACTGAGGGCCTGCAGGTAGCTGACGTCCTCTTCCGCCGAGGTGGCCAGGCGCCCCGTGCCCTGGGTCCAATAGGACACCCATTGCTCGGCCCAGCGGGTCATGGCCGCGCCAATCCAGAAGCGGTCGGCCGTCAGCGTGTCTCCGATGAGGACGAATGGTGCGCGGCGGGCGGCCGGCGTATCGGCATAACCGGCTCGGGCAACCCGGAGCTTGGCGTCGTCGGGCAGGTGCATACCCGCGGTCAGTTCATAGGCCCAGCGCGTCAGCGCAGCGTTCAGGGTGAAGACCTGGACCCCGTTGCTCGAGACCGCCGGCGGCGTCGGCGGTCCAAACGGGAGCGCGCGGTCGTAGGGAACGATGCCGGTCGACCAGCCACGCGGCATGTCCCGTGCGTCGATCTCGTAGGCGAGGTCGCCGTCGACCACGTGATCGGCCCAGGCGGCAGAGCCGATCGAGCCGATGGCCGGGTCGATGCCGCCGATGCCGGCAAGGATCCAATAGGAGCGAGTCAGGTCGAAGCGCGGGTCCATGCCCAGCGCCATGATCGAGGCCGCGGCGTGGGCCTTGCCGACGCCCGTGACGATCGCCAGGACATGGTCCTTGGGGTCGTAGCGAAGCGGATGGAAACCTTGCGGGAAAGCGATCGTCTCGGCAAGCGGATAACGCTCCACCCAGTTCTGCAGTTCACCCGCGCCATCACCGGTGTCCGCGCCGACCTCGAAAGTGGTGACCACCACCACCCGTACCTCCAGCGGCGCAGCGGCCGCGGCGGGCTGCGCCCGGGCGCCGCCCGCGCAGCACAGGGCCAGGGTCATGGCGAGCCAGGCGCTCGCGGAACGAAGCTTGCCGAGACGATGCACTACAGAACTCCCAAGGGTAGAGGTGACCGCGGATTTTCAGAAAACGGGATTGGTCGACGCTCAGCTTTTGGACACAGGCCTCCGGCCCGGACACTGGCAGCATCCTCACCGCGCAACGGTGAACGGCGCGGCATGCCGCCCGGCCACCAGGCGCCTGACTCGAAGCCGTCAGAACTTGGCCTTCAGGCTGACTTCGAGGCTGCGCGGAGGATTCACCGTGATGAAGTCGTTGCCATAGTAGGGCGCATCGTTCGTCAGGTTGCGCCGGTTGGTGACGTTGTAGACCGACGCCTTGATCTGGAACTGCCGGAAGTCGTAGAACGCGGCGGTGTTGAGGGTGTACTGGCGCGGGATTTCCGGCGACTTGTAGTAGCCGCCATTGGCGACGATGGATGCCGGCACATCGGACGAGTTGTTCAGGTCGATCCGGCCCGAGGTCGTGGTCTCGATGGGGCTGGTCACCTGAAGATTGGCCTGCACGCCCAATCCGTCGTCGAACTTGTAGTTGGCAAGGATGTTGAACAGGTTCTGCGGCACGCCCGGATCCTTGAACTTCTGGCCGCCCACCCAGGTGATCTCGTTGCCGGCGCCGTCGACGTTCGCTCCCACCTGCGCGGGATAGTCGTAGAAGCCCTTCGCCGTGTCGAGGATGGTGCGCAGGAAGGAATAGCTCGCCGTCATGAAGAAGCGCGGACTCGGTTGGTAGTTCAATTCGGCCTCGAAGCCGCTGATCTGCGCATCCGTCTTGGCCGTGCCGCCGGGGCCGCTCGGTTCCGTCCGTGCCTGTCGGAACACGGCCGTCGACAAGAACAGACTCTTGTTCAGAAGATCGAACTTCGCGCCAACCTCGGCCAGGCGCGAGATCTGACGCAGCTGGGTCGAGTCCTTCACGCCGAACGTGGCGACGCCGCCATCTTGCGCGTTCGGGTCGACGTACTGGGCATAGTCGTAGGTGAGGTACATCGACGTCCACGGCGCCGGCTTGTAGACGGCGCTGGCGTTTCCGTTGCCCAGGATGTACCAATGTGATGCGTGGAATTGCGGCACCCCCGCCAGCAGGCCGTCTTCACCCGCCGTGTCGAACGGATCCTTCTCGTTGAGCCTGACGAAGTCTGCGCGTGCGCCGTACAGGAAGTTCAGCTGAGGTGACACCGTGATGCGATGCTCGAGGAAGAGGGCGACATCCGCCAGGTCCGAATCGACCGAATTGTTCGGCGAATAGGCGTCCCGTGCGGGAAAGCCGTTCAGCACCTTGTTGAACGGGCCCGTGTAGTTGACGCCGCTCAACTGGCTCGTCGGCAAAGCCCACGTGGACGGACTGGCGGACAGATCATAGACGCTGACCACTTCGTCAAAGTAGTTCTGGATGGTGTTCACGTGAGCGAAGCGGAACGTGAAGCCGGCGTCGATGGACTGGGCACGCGTTTCTTCGCCCGGCTTCGTTGGATCCTTGATCGACGCGCCGAAGTTGTACTTGTAATCGGTCTTGTTCTCGATCGTGTAGCTGCTCGCGGTCGAATCCTCGAAATAGAACTGAACGACGTTGTAGCGATTCAAGAAATTGAAGAACGTGTTGTTGGATACGGAGGCCTGGTCGCTGATCTCGTAGTTCTGGATCAACTGCATGTTGTACTTGAACGCGCGCGCGCCGTCGCCGGGGGTCTCGTCGATGTTGGTGCGGCGGTCAAGTTGGACCGGGTTGCCCAGAGTCAGATGCGTGAGGTAGTTGGTGACGGCATCGGGCGCGCCGGTGAGATAGGTCCCGTGGTCGATGAACGCCTGGTTCACCCGGTTGACCCCGTCGTTCTCGGTGTACTTCGCGTCGACGATCTCGCTATTGAACTCGACCGAGTATTTCGGCGACACCTCGTCGAGCACCGAGAAGAAGACGGACTGCTGATGCGTGTACTGCCCGTACCAGTAGCTGCCGCTGTTGTCGCCCGCATAGCTGACACGATAGGCAAGACCTGGAGCCGCGGGGCCGACGGGCCCGCCCAGATCGAACCCGATGCGACGCTCGCCCTGGGTGTCGAACTGTGTGTCGACCACACCCGAGAACTTGACGAAGTTCGGCTGCTTCGTGCTGATGTTGATCGAGCCGCCCACGCCCGCGCCCGGTCCGGACTGGACCGTGGCCGGCCCCTTGTTGATGTCGATGGTGTCGATGGCGTTGAAGCTGAACGGGGCGCCGTAGCCGTTGGACGTGAAGCTGTCGCGCATGCCGTTGATGAAGACGTCGGCGTACTGACCGCGAATGCGCGGCACGTTGGGGACGCCGAAGGAGGAGTCGGTGTAGGCGCTGGACGTCAGGTAGGAGAAGCTCTCGGGGTTCTTGACATTGAGTGCCTCGAGCTGCGCAGTCGACAGGATGGTGTTGTTGCGCGGCGTGTCGAGCACCGTCAGGTCCATGCCGAACGCTGACGACGAGGTCACCGTGGTCGGCAGGATCAGCTCGCCGCGCTTGATACCGTTGATGACGACCTTCTGAGACGGCAACTCGCCCGCCGCCGCGGCAGCCGACGCCTGGGCAGCAACCGCAGGTGCCTTGTCGGCGGCAGCGTCCGATTGCGCGAATGCCGGCGTGGATCCGAACGCCGCGAGGAGCGGAACCGCGATGGCGAACTGCGTCTTGAGTGTCATTGCTCGAACCCGTGGTTTCTCGGTGACGTGGAATACGGCCCTCGGCGTCGCGTGGAGGGCGCGGCGCCGCCGGTACCGAACTGCTGGATGTGGAACTTTCAAACGCCGGTGGCGATCGAACATGTCGGGGAAGGCCGTCGCAATTCGCGTTCCATACCCCTTGATTGATCTCGACGATATGTCACGCGCCACGGGTAGACATACTTTTGCGCGGATGGGATTCATCAGATCGAACATATGTCTTGCGGGCAGCGTCGCGTTCGCCGCAAGGACCGTTCACCAAAGTTGTTTGGGACCGCACCTCAGCAGTGCCATGTGCACCGTCCTGCTTCGGAAACGTTGTGTCGGGGGGTCTGCGATTGCATTGGCGAGTTGCGCAGCTGAGCGCAAGCTTTCGGAGATTGCCCCCTCTTTCGCCGCGAGCGTGGCCGGCTGCGTGGCGTCGCCGCATCAATTCACGGCCGTCTACTGCGACAGCTGGCCGACGTTGTTGACGCAATGATTGCAAGCGACAACTTCCACGATGCTTGGGATGTCGCAGGGGGCGCTGATCCGTTCGACATGAATCAGAGGCATTGAGATCGCATGCCGTCAGCCAAGTTCCCGCGAGTGAGGGGGCGGACGATCGCGGCTTCTGGCCGAGGCTGTGTGAGGACTATTCGATAGTCGCTTCAATGACTGACCGTTTGGCCAGATTTTTCGCTGGCTCACGATACACAGTGCTGTCAGGCCGCGTTGTGGTGCCTTTGGAGCCTGCGCTGCGCCGTTGGCAGCCATTTTGAAGGCAGGAAGGGCCTCATGCGCCCACCGAACTGACCGCCTTCATCGTTCTGGCAATGCCCAGGATGTTGATCACGCGTTTGAGGTTATATGCGAGCACGTGCAGACTCATTTCGGTGCCGACGTTGACCAGTCTCCTGGTCAGGAAGTGCGTCGAACCCATCCAGTGCTTGAGCGTCGAAACGCCCGTCGGACTTGGCGTTCGAGGTCATCGGCTCGGGCACGAACGCCGCGATGCCCGCGTCATCGAATCCTTTGATCTGAGGCCCGTTGAAGTAGCCGCGGTCGGCATAAGCGCGCAGCTTGGTCTTGGCCATCGCCTCGCGCGCCGCCTTTGCCATCGGCGTCAGCTGGACTCGGTCGGTGCCCACATTGGTGACCTCGTGAGCCACGATCAGGTGATGCTTGGTATCAACGGCCACCTGCACGTTGTAGCCCACGGCATCGGTGCCCTTGGCCTGCGAGAACAGCTTCAAGTCGCGGCACAGTTCGACGAAGCGGCGGCAGACGGCGCGGATGCCCTTGCCGCTGTCGCGCCGGAAGTCGGCGATGGTCTTGGAGTCCGGCGTCAGCCGGCCAGTCAGCCAAATCAACTCGACATTTCTTTGGCACTCTCTTTCCAACCGACGACTCGACTGAACACGATTGAGGTCGCCGTAGATGTAGATCTTGAGCAGCACCGCCGGGTGATACGACGGGTCGGCCCGTTGCTGCGGCCTGAGTGCCCTCGAAGCCGAGCGATGCCAGATCCAGTTCTTCGACGAATGCATCGACCACACGTACCGCGTTGTCCTCTGCGATGAACTCGTCCAGCGACTCTGGCAACAGCGTGACCTGGTGCCGATCCTGTCCTTCGATGAACCTGGGCATACCGATTCCTTCTCGATATGCTTCGCAACTCTACGCGGCCAACCTCATTCGCGGACCGGGGTTTTCACACAGGCTCGGCCATGAACTGACGCAGCGAGAGTCAGGTTTCGGGTGGCGCAAAACGACGTATCCGATACTCGGCGGTACAGGCCTTGCTTGCAGTGCGGACGCTCATCCATTCATCGTAAAGGTCGCCGCCGATGTCCCGTTCCCTTTCTCTTGCTAGGCGATCTCTGCTGGTCGCGTTGATGCTAATTGTTTCTTCCGGTCTGGCACAGGCCGCAGACGGCCGGCGCGAAGTCATCATCGATCAGGACATGTTCGGGCCGGGCGGCAGCAACATGAACTCGGTACTGATGTTGCTTCAGGCACCCGACGTTGACGTGCTGGGAATCGTCGTCAGCAGCGGCGACGGCTGGCGCGACGAGGAAATCGCGCAGACCTTGCGCATGCTGGAGCTGGTCGGGCGCCCCGAAGTGCCGGTGTACGCGGGTGCGACGTTCCCTCTGCTCAACAACGCCGCGCGCATGAAGGCCTGGGAGCGCCGCTACGGACCGCTGGTGTGGAAGGGAGCGTGGACGGAGTCGTTCGGCGGGCAGCCGCGTGCCGCGTACCATGCCGATCCGTTCTTGGTGCCGCCGCTGGCCACGGGCGCGCCATCGCTGAAGGTGGAGGCCGAGAGCGGCGTCAGTTTCATGATCCGCACCGTGCGCCTACACCCAGGCCGTGTGACGCTGTGGATGGGGGGACCGTTGACCGACCTTGCGCTGGCCGCCCGCCAGGATCCCGGCTTCGCCGCGGCCGTGCGGGAGCTCGTCTTCATGGGCGGGAGCTTCAACCCAGTGGCGGCGGATAACTCGTTCGCCGATGAGTACGTCCATTCGCCGCGGCGCGAGTTCAACATGTTGTGGGATGCCGAGGCGGCATCGGCCGTTCTGCACGAGGCATGGCCGCGCATCGTGCAGATCCCGGTCGACCCGACGACGAAGACGTTCTTCCGCAAGGAGCTGTACGCCGAGATCGGCCGTGCCGGCACGCCGATAGCCGCTTATGTCGCCCGTTACGGGGAAGGCTTTCCGATGTGGGACGAGCTGGCGGCGGCCGTGTGGCTGGATCCGTCGCTTGTCAAGCGCAGTCAGAAGATGCTGGAGGACGTCGCGGTCGGCGATGGCGCCGACTATGGCAGCACGCTCAGCTGGCCGATCGGTCGCGGTCCGAGTCTGGGTGAGCGCGAGGTCACGGTCGTCCAGGACGTGGACGTGCCGCGCTTCGAGCGCCTGACGGTTAAGCTGCTGGGCGCGAGCCGGTCGCCCGCGCATTGAGACGCATCGCGCGCGAGAACGGCGCCTTGTTTCGTCCGGGGTCGGCCAGTTGCTGCCGGTCGCGGACATCAGCTTTCGGACAGCATCCGTTCACCGCCGCGGGGTCGTGTCCGCTTCGGCCAATGGCGCCGAGGTCGATCCCGGCCCCAGCAGCGCGAGCTGCGACTGTGCGAAGGCGAACGCCGGCGGGTCGGGGATTCGGAGCTTGGACAGCCGCGGGCCTGCTTCGACGAGGTCGGCGCGGGCGCCCGCCACGTCGCCGGTCTCGCGCCGCAGGCGGCCCCGCAGCGCGAGCGCGCGCGCCAGATCGCTGGCCTGCAGCGACGTCGTGCGGTCGTCCACGATGGTTTGGTCGAGGAAGGCGATGGCTTCCTTGTCGTCGCGCGTCCGATCCGCAGGGTCTTGCGCGACCGATGCAAGCGCCCTGGCCAACGACAGCGCGCGCTGCGCCCACAGCGGGTGGGTGCGCGGCAGCTTCGCCTCGGTAAGCTTCAGCGACTCGCGACGCAACGCGATTTCCTCTTCGCGGGTGCCGGCCTCGAGCTTGAGCGTGTCGGCCAGGTCGTCGGCGATGAGCGCGTTCTGGTAGGCGCTCGGGCCGAGCAATGCAGCGATCTGGCGCCGCGCCTCGCGTTGCTTGGCTTCGGCCTCGGCGAAGCGGCGCTGGGCGGCCAGGCCGCGACCCCACTGGCTGGCGAAATACCAGGTGAAGGCGTTCTTCGGGCCTTCGTCGCGGACGCGCATGTCGTAGGCCGCATGCAGATCGCGTTCGGCGTCGTCGGGACGGTGCATCAGCAGCTCGAGTGAGCCGCGTTCACGCAGCATGCCGGCGCGCTCCGCGAGAGCGTCGGCGGGAATCGCCGCGTCGGCCTGCGCCAGCGTGCGCTCGGCGTCCGCGAGACGCTCGTTGAGCAGGTAGAACGCGCCCAGGTTGGTGAGCGCGAGCCCGAGGCTGTGATAGGTCGGGCCCATGCGCTCGCGATAGATCGAGATGGCGTCGAGGAAGGCCTGTTCCCCTTCCTCTTCGCGACCGGCGCGCTGCAACAGCGATGCCAGGTTCGTCTGCGCGTCGGCTTCGCGCACGCTGCGCGGCCCGAGCGCCTTGCGCAGCCGCGCGATGCCGTCCTTGAACGCCGGCTCGGCTTCGATGTCGCGGCGCGACTGGGTCAGCGAGGCCGCGCGCGAGAGCACGGCGAAGGCCGTCTCGGTGTCGTCGTGCCCCTTGTCGCGCTCGAAAATGCGAACAGCGTCGTCGAACAGCGCCATCACTTCGGGTGGCGCACCGCGTCCGTAGGATGTCAATTCCGCAAGCGACTGGTCCGTGCGCGCCGCCTCGACGCTGTCGGCAGCTCCGATGTGCGTGAGGATCGCCAGTACCTTTCGGTCGGCCGCGATCGCATCGTTGCGACGATCGCGCAGGATGAGGACGTGCGCAAGCTTGCGCGTCGATTCGGCGACCTGGGTGCTGTTCTCGCCGAAGATGGCCGTGCGCTCGTTGACCGCGCGCCGCAGCAGCCCCTCCGCGCCCCGGCTGTCGCCGATGTCGGCGGAGATCTCGCCGAGGTCGTCAAGCAACTCGGCATGCGTAGACGGGTCGCCGCCGAGCTGAGCGTCCAGGCGCGCGGCCGCCGCGGCGACCAGCTCCTGCGGCGTGCGCTGTTCGGCCACCGGGCGTCGCACCGGATCCTGCTCGAGGAAAATGTCGAGCACGAAGTCGCGGATGCGTTCGGCGCGCACGCGCTGCTGGTCGGCGCGGTGCGCCTCCGAGGCGATGCCGACGCTGCCGACCACCAGCGCGAGCGCGACCGTCACGGCCGCGCCCGCCGCCAGCCGGTTGCGGCGCAGGAACTTGCTCGCACGGTACGTGAAGGAGTCGGGGCGCGCGTGCAGCGGCTGGCCATCGAGGTGGCGCCGGATGTCGTCCGCGAGCGCGAGCGCCGATGCGTAGCGTTGCTCGGGCGCCTTCTTCAGGGCCTTCATCACCAGCATGTCCAGGTCGCCGCGCAAGCTCTCGCGCAGCTTGCGCCGGGTGGTCGAGCGCTTGGCGGCGACCTCGTCGGCGATATCGTCCGCTCCGGTGCGCAATGTGGACGGTTGCGTCTGCGTGCCGTCGACGCCGCTACCGTGCGACAAGCGCGCGTTGCTAGGCAGCGGCGGGTCCATGTGCAGCACTTCGAGCTCGATCTGCGAGGTACTCGACGGCCGCGCGCCGAACGGGCGCACGCCGGCGAGCAGCAAGTAAAGCAGCGCCCCGAGCGCATGGACGTCGGTCGCGGTGGTGATCGCGCCGCCGGTGATCTGCTCCGGCGCTGCGTATTCCGGCGTGAACGCGCGACTGCCCAGGCGCGTGATCTCGGTGATGGCGACGCCACTGTCGTCGGCGATCAGCTTGGCGATACCGAAGTCCAGCAGCTTGACCGAGCCCTCCGCGGTCACGAGGATGTTTGACGGCTTCAGATCGCGGTGCACGACGAGGCGCGCATGTGCGTGCGCGACGGCCTCGCAGACCTGCAGGAACAGCCGCAGCCGCGCATCGATGTCCAGCCGCCAACTGTCGCACGCGGCGTCGATGCGCTCGCCTTCGACGTACTCCAGCGCGAGCCACGGGCGGCCGTCGTCGTGCAGGCCGGCGTCGAGCAGGCGCGCAACGTGGTCGTGACGCAGGTCGCCAAGAATCAGCCCCTCGCGCACGAAGCGCGCGCGCGTCGCCGAGCGCGCAAGGTGTGCGTGCAGCAGCTTGAGCGCGACCGGCGCACCCGACACCTGGTTGACGCGGCGCGCGAGCCACACCTCGCCCATGCCGCCTCTGCCGAGCGGTCGCTCCAGTTCGTAGGGGCCGACGAGTGTGCCGGGCGCGAGCGCGGGCACCGACGCGTCGTTCGCATCGTGTGCCTTGCGCACGCGTTCGTGCAGGCGCGTCAGCGCATCGTGTGCACCGAGCCAGACTCGGCTCGGCGAGCCGGCCGAGCTCTGGGCCGCCTCCGCGCGTGCGTCGGCCTCCAGCAGCGCGCACACGCGGTCGTACAGATCGGAGTGCGCGGCGCGCAGCGCCTGCAGCTCGGCGTCGCGATCGGCTTCGTTGATGTCGAGCAGGCGTTCGAACTCGCCATAGGCGGCGCGCCGCAGCGGATCCGTGTCGCTCATGCCGGGCCGCCTTCGCCGAGTTCGTCATACAGGAACGCGCGCGCCTTGCGCAGCTCGCGCTTGACGGTAGCGGGCGAGAGCGCGCTGGCGCTGCAGATGTCGGCGACGGTCATGCCGCCGAAGAAGTGCATTTCGAAAATATCGTGGCTGCGCTTGTCGATGGCGGCGAACGCGGTCAGCGCCCGGTCGACGGCGACGAGGTCGGGGCCGCCGAGCGCCGCGTCCGCGACCGAGGTGGACAGCGTGATGTCGCGCACGCCGCCACCGCGCTTTTGCGTCGCGCGTTCGCGCACCTGGTCGAGGATCACGCTGCGCATCACGCGCGACGCGTAGGCGAAGAAGCAGCTGCGGTTCTCGAACGCAAGGTCGGTACGCCGGTTCATGCGCAGATAAGCCTCGCTGACGAGGCCGGCCGGATCGAGTTCGCTGACGGTGCGTTCGCGCCAGAGATTGCTGCGTGCGAGTACGCGCAGTTCTGCATATACCGCGCTGAACAGTGCGTTGTCGGCATGCGTGTCGCCGCCCGAGGCTTGCGCCAGCAGGTAGGTGATATCGACCATTCGCGCAGGCTACCACCGCGCCCGGCGGCCAGGCATCCCCAAGATGCTGCATTGCTCGCCCGGACGCCTCGGTTGCGGTCGCGCGCCGGCTACTCGCCGAAACCCGGCGGATCCGGCTGCGGGTTGAAGCCGCGGATCACGCCCGGGTTCATGAACTGCGTCTCGAGCGTGCGCGCGTTGAAGACTTCGTAGCTGCCGGCCAGACCGGCGCACGAAGCACGCTGGCCCGGCGTGTTCGCGCGCACGATCACGCGGGCGCGCAGCGTCATCAGGCCCGCGGCCGCGTTGGCGGTGAACTGCGGCGCGACGAACTGTGCGCCCGCGCCGGTGGCGAGCCGGAACGACTGGACATCGCCGACCACGTTCCCGTCGAGATCGAAGTATGCAAGCTTGCCGAAGCACGGATCAAGCGCTGCGCCGCGCGCATCGGGCGGGGTCAGATTGACGAGGGTGACGCGTGCGTTCTGCGCGGCCGATTGCACGGCGGGCAGGAAATCGATGGCGCGGACGTCGGCGAAGGCCGTCGCGGCGGCGCAGGACACGGCGGCGATGCACGCGAAGGCCAGCGCGCGGGCGCCGCGGCGGAGGAAGAAACGAGAATGGGTGGTCATGGAAATTCTCCTGCGGAAAGGATTCCGCTTGACTGGACGGCAAGGAAGAAGGCGCGAGCGTGCCGCTGGGGCGTCAGCCGCGCACCAGCTCCACTTGCAGTTCGTTGAACAGCATGGCGACGACTTCGGGCCGCCCGTGGCCGCCGAACACGCCGCTGTCCGAGTTGCCGCGCAGCACCATCGATCGGATCAAGCTGGAGGTGCCGTAGTGGAAGCTGTGGCGACCGTAGTCGCTGACCGCGATCTGGATGTCCTGATGCGTCTCGCCGGCGATGGACTGGATGCGCCAGCCCGGGTGCTCGACGCGAGCGTCGTAGAACGGTTGCGAGATCGAGCCCTCGAACGTCGTCCAGTCGGATTCGCCTTCCTGGAAGAACGCTGACGTGTTGAGCACGAGGATGTTGCCGTTGCGCTGGACGTGCGCAACGATGTGGATGAACAGGCCATGGCTGGCGAAATCGAAATCGCCGTCGGTGTGGCCGGGCCGGAAGTTACTGACGGCGGGTGGCTTGATCGGCACGATCATCGTGTGCCGGCGTGTCGGCTTCGCCGACGAGGCCCTATCCCCGTCGGCAGTTTCCGCTGTGTGGGCGGTATTCATGAACAATCTCCTTGAGTGCATTGGCGGCCGGTGAGGCCGGGGAGGACACGGAAAGTCGCGCCGTCCTGCCAAGTCAAACGAGATGCGATGGGGAAAGGCTCAGCGGATCGTCACGATCCCCTAAGAGGGTGATAGGGTTGAGCATTGGCGCAGCATTTGACGCCTGCGGTTTGGCTCGTGCGCATCGCAAGACACCCCATTCATGCGGTTGTCGAAAGCACAGTGGGTGCCGGGAGTCATCGCTGGGGCTGGGTTCGCGCGCTACGTTTGAAATCGCTAGGGTGTACGCTTGCGGAAGTCGCTTGTCGGCCAGGTGCAGTCGTTCGTCAACGACCGTACCCAGGTAGGCTATTCGCGCTGTAGATCAAACGGGAGTCCCTAACGATGCACCAAGGCGCATGTCACTGCGGCGCTGTCCGCCTCACGCTCCCGTCGACGCCAGAAGTCGCGACATCGTGCAACTGCTCGCTCTGCCGCAGGATCGGGGGGCCGTGGGTGAAGTTCGAGCTCGGAACGGTGACGATTGAAGGCCATCCCGACTCGACCGAGGCCTACGTCCAGGGCGATAGAACTCTGCGCACGATCCGCTGCAGACATTGCGGCTGCGTCACTCATTCGGAGCCTATCGAGGTGGTGGCCGGCGCGAAACTTGGCGTCAACCTCGGCAATTTCGACCCGAAGCTGATAGCCTCCGTGCGAGTCCGCAAGTTCGATGGCGCCGACACTTGGAAGTTCTTGGACGAGTGAGCCAACATCCGGCCA
>FTIF01003120.1_pt2 | contig 20594 bp, 16 predicted proteins | sample 1658001 | NCBI WGS metagenome assembly FTIF01 (sample SAMEA3914789, study PRJEB12502) | metagenome | biome: forest; material: soil | place: Canada | collected 2011-07-03 | depth 0.3 m | reverse complement strand
CCCGCCGCGCTGGCCCGCGCCAACCTCCACGGCACGCCTGCGGAGATCGACTTCAGCAAGGCCGAATATCTTCGCGACTTCGCGTACTTCTTCGGCGACGTCCGGGAGAACGCGGGCAACATCGACGGCACCTTCTCTCCGGCGGACGTCCTCTGCCCGGGGGCGAGCTGCGTGACCGAGGTGAACGGGGACCCCGTCTACTTCGACAACTCGCACCTGACCCGGTCGTCGGCCGGCCTGATCGCCGGCATGCTGGAGCGCGGCCCGAAGCGCGTCTCCGTTCAGCGGACCGAGTAGTACCGGCGATACCAGTCGGCGAAGCGCGAAATGCCGTCCGCCAGGCTCGTGCGCGGCGACACGCCCGTCCAGGCGCGCAGCGCGGACACGTCCGCATGCGTCGCCACGACGTCGCCGGGCTGCATGGGCTTGAACACCTTGACCGCGGTGACGCCCAGCGCGCGCTCGATCGTCTCGATGAATTCCCCGAGCGCCACCGGATCCTGGTTGCCGATGTTGAACACGCGGTACGGCGCCCGCGAGCTGCCGGGATTCGGAGCCAGCGGCTCGAAATCCGGATCGGGCGTCGCGGGCTTGTCGAGGACGGCGACCACCCCGTCGACGATGTCGTCGATGTAGGTGAAGTCGCGCATCATCTTGCCGTCGTTGAACACGGCAATCGGCCTGCCGTCGAGCATGTCGCGCGTGAACGAGAAATAGGCCATGTCGGGGCGCCCCCAAGGTCCGTAGACCGTGAAGAAGCGCAGGCCCGTGGTGGGAATGCCGTACAGGTGGCTGTACGTGTGGGCCATCAGCTCGTTGGCCTTCTTGGTGGCGGCGTACAGGCTCACCGGGTGGTCGACGCTGTCGGCCTCCGAGAACGGCATCTTCGCGTTGCCGCCGTAGACGCTGGAGCTGCTCGCGTAGACCAGATGCTGCACCGGGTGGTGCCGGCAGGCCTCGAGCACGTTGAGGAAGCCGGCGAGGTTGGACTCGCCGTAGGCCAGCGGGTTCTCGATGGAATAGCGCACGCCGGCCTGGGCGGCGAGGTGCACCACGGCGTCGAACTTCTCGCTCGCGAACAGGGCGTGCAGCCCGGGCCCGTCGGCGATGTCGAGCGGCACGAACCGGAACGCCTCCAGCGGCGCCAGCTGCGCCAGGCGTGCGCGCTTCAGAGACGGGTCGTAGTAGGCGTTGAGGTTGTCGACGCCCACCACGCAGTCGCCGCGCGCGACGAGCCGCTGCACCACATGCATGCCGATGAAGCCGGCGGCGCCGGTGACCAGGACCTTCATCGTGATCTCCGCGCGCTCACAGGCGCCAGACGCGCAGCCCGTTCGATTCGAGGTCGGCGCGCGAGAACGCCGCCTTCACGTCGATGAAGCAGGCGCCGGGGGCCAGGCGCGCGGTGATGCGATCCATGCCCAGCGCGCGGTATTCGCGGTGCGCGACGGCCGCGACGATGGCGTCGGCGCGCGGCAGGTCGTCCCAGGCCGTGAGTTCGACGCCGTACTCGTGGTGGGCCTCCACGCCGTCGGCCTGCGGGTCGTGCACGAACACCTCCACGCCGTAGGACTTCAGCTCGTTGATGATGTCGACGACCTTGCTGTTGCGCAGGTCGGCGCAGTCTTCCTTGAACGTGAGGCCCAGCACGGTGACCTTCGCGCCCTTGATGGCGCTGCCCGCGGCGATCATCTGCTTGATGGTCTGTTCGGCGATGAACTTGCCCATGCCGTCGTTGATGCGGCGCCCGGCCAGGATCACCTGCGGGTGGTAGCCCAGCGTGTCGGCCTTGTGCGTGAGGTAGTACGGGTCGACGCCGATGCAGTGGCCGCCGACCAGGCCCGGCTTGAACTTCAGGAAGTTCCACTTCGTGCCGGCGGCCTCGAGCACCTCGGAGGTGTCGATGCCCACCTTGTCGAAGATGATGGCCAGCTCGTTCATCAGCGCGATGTTCAGGTCGCGCTGCGTGTTCTCGATGACCTTGCAGGCCTCGGCCGCCTTGATGCTGGAGCAGCGGTGCACGCCCGGCTTGACGATGCGTTCGTACAGCGACGCCACGCGCTCGAGCGTCTCGGGCGTGTCGCCCGACACCACCTTGATCACGTTCGTGAGCATGTGCTCGCGATCGCCCGGGTTGATGCGCTCGGGGCTGTAGCCGACGAAGAAGTCCTTCTTCCACTTGCGGCCCGAGTTGCGCTCCAGCTCGGGAATGCAGACCTCCTCGGTCGCCCCCGGATAGACCGTCGACTCGTAGATGACGATCGCGCCCGGCTTCAGGTGCGGGCCGATCGCGCGGCTCGCGCCGATCAGCGGCCCGAAGTCGGGGGTCTTGGCGATGTCGACCGGCGTGGGCACCGCCACGATGACGATGTCGGCCTGGCCCAGGTCGTGCGCGTCGGACGTGTACTCGGCATGCGTGGCCGAGTGCATGTCGGCATCGGGAATCTCGCGCGACGGATCGGTGCCGGCGCGGCACTTGGCGACCTTGTCGACCGCGATGTCGAAGCCGATCGTTCGACCGAGCTTGCCGAATTCAACGACGAGAGGCAGGCCGACATAGCCCAGGCCAACGACAGCGACGACGGTCATTTAGCGAACTCCGTGAAGAGGGTCAGTCGAACTTGATGGAGGCGACGCACTGGAGGTAGTTGTCGGTGTACGAATTCGCGAAGCCCGTGAGGCCGGAGTCGGCATGCCGGGTCTCGCGGCCGCCGCCGCAGCCCAGGTCGGTGGTGCGGGTCGGCTGGAAGTGCGCGGTCAGGAACAGGCGCGTCGTGCGGGTGTCGCCGTTGGCCACGCCGCTGACCAGGCCGGTGAGCACCTGGACGTCGGTGTACTTGCGCTGCGTGTAGTCGACGCTGGCGTCCAGGCTGGTCTTGGCGGTCAGGGCGTACACCACCTCGAGGTGGGCCACGTTGTTGATCGACGTGCCGTTCAGGTTGTTGGCGTTGACGACGCCCACGTTGACCGCGGCGGTCGACGCGTCCGCGTCCGAGCTGCGGCGCAGGCCGAGGTTGACCGTGAAGTGCGACGGCGGCGTCCACGTCCAGTTCAGCGAGCCGTTGACGAAGTGGCGGACGCTGGTCAGCGCCTGGCTGTCCTCCGTCGTGTAGCCCACGCTGGCCTGCAGGGCGCTGTTGCCGCTGGCCTGCCAATTGGTGTTGAGGTTGAAAGAGCGCGTGTTGAACCGAGCGACCTTCTCGGTGAGCACCGTGCCGACGACCGTCTGGGCGTGCGGGTATTCGCCGTGCACGTAGGTGCCGCCCAGGCCGAACGACAGGTCCGGGCTGGTGGCGTAGCGCGTGCCCAGGTTGGTGGACCACTGGCGCTCGTCGCTCGCCGCGAAGGTGTCATTGGAATACTTGCGATCGTTGGCATCGGCGCCGCCGGAGATCGACCAGCGCGATTCGCCGCCCAGCGTCACGCGGGCGAAGGCGTGGCTGTCCGTCTGCAGGTTGTGCACCTGGCTGGCGATCGTGCCGGACGGCGACGTGAGGTCGACGGCCTGGCCGGAGATGTACTGGCGCCGCTGGGTGTCGGCGCCGATGGTGCCGGACAGGTCGCCGATGGTGTTCCAGTCGAACCGCGCGGCGCCCTGGTAGCCGGTCGCATCGAGCTCGCGAGTGTGCTTGTAGCGGTTGATGTCCACCGCGGCCGTGGCCACGAGCGCGTCGCGCCCGAGCGCCTGGTTGAGGGCCGCGTTGAACTCCGTGATGGAGATCCAGTCGGCGGTGCGCTGCTCGTCGAGCGAGTGGGCGACGTTGCTCTGGTGCTGCAGGTTCTCGCTCGCGCCGAAGGAGAAGGGCTCCAGTGCGGCGCGGGCGTTCCCGGCCAGCAGGCCAAGGCAAAGGGGCGACAGCATCGCGAGGTGGTTTTTTTTCATGTTCATCTCCTGCCGTTCGTTGACGGCGTCCCAATCATCGTGTCAAGGGTGCGGCCGAGCCATCGAACGGGTCCTTGTACAGGCCCAGTCGATCCATCAGCATCCACCAGAGGAATTTCGAACTTCGAACGTAGCGCATCAGGTACCGACCCGGTTCCGTCCAGACCCTGTAGGTCCATTCGAGGCCGAGGCGCCGCAGCACGACGGGTGCGCGCCTGACCTCCCCTGCCTCGTAGTCGATCGTGGCGCCGATCCCCATCATCACCCGGACTTGCGGCAAACGATGGCGGACGCTGGAGATCCAGATCTCCTGCTTGGGCGCTCCCAGCCCGACCAGCAGCACGTTAGCGCCACTGGCCTCGATCATCTTCAACACCGCATCCACTTCCGTCGGATCGTTCACGAAATTCATCGACGGCCCATGGGCGCCCACGACCAGTTCGCGCCCCGCCTTGCGGTTCATGGCCTCGCGGGCGCGCTGCGCGACGCCGGGCCGCGCACCCAGCAGGAAGATGCGGGTACCGGGGTCGGCCGCCTGGCGGGCGCAGAACGCCGGCACGATGTCGGAGCCCGGGAGACGGTTCGCGACCGTGCGGCCCTGGGCGCGCAGGGCGAGGCGCACGTAGTGGCTGTCGACGGTGATGATGTCCGCGGCGCGGTACGCGCGCACGAAGTCCGCGTTGTACTGCAGGTGGTAGAGGTGGTCCGGGTTGACCGTGAAGACGACGCCGCCGGTGGTGCCCAGGCGGTTCAGCAGATCGTCCATCGACATGTCGTCGGCCCAGACGTTCAACAGCGGTTGACGCGGCCACGGCAAACGGGTTTCAGTCATGGAGTCGAATGCCGGGAATGCACGGGGCCGCGTGGCGGGTGCCGTTGGCAGCACGGCGCGATGTGGGATTCGGATGCGGCTTCATGGTCAGGTTCCTACCCGTCGGATGCGACCGGCATTCACATTTTTTCAACGACTAGGTCACGCCATTTTGCCATGCAGCATCGCGCGGGAATGTGGCGCCGACCCCCCAAATGCGGGGTGAAAGCGCCAGCCTTCCCTAACGTCGATCCGTCCTGATCCAGGCCCGCTGGCGCCGGAACACGAAGCGGACATAGAGCGGGATCTTGGCCAGGATGTACCAGGGCACGGCAAGGAGTTCGCCAAGGCTGACGAGATCCCGGCCGCGCCGATGCCAGCAGATCAGCATCACGGCGAAGAAGATTGCCGGCAAGACGGATGCCAGGGCGACGAGCGCGCCGTGAGCCCCGAAGGCCCAGGCCAGTACCGACAACGTCCAGTCCAGCGCGAGCAGGCCGGCGAAGAGCGCCAGCGGGGGCACCGCCAGGTCCAGCGCCATTCCCAGCAGCTTGACGTCGCGGCGCGCGACGGCCGCGGCGGCCATGCGCGGCACCTCGCGCAGGATCATCTCCAGGTGACCGTGCTCCCAGCGGGTGCGCTGGGTCGTCGACGCGGCGCTCGTGTCGGGGAACCGGCTCGTGACCAGCGCCCCGCGGCAGAACACCGGCGGCCGGCCGGTGCGGGCCAGGTCGATGCCCAGCTTCATGTCTTCCACGATGGAGGCGTTGGCCAGGGGCGCGTCGCGCAGCATGTCCCAGCCGAAGGCCATGCCGGTGCCCATCAGCTGGCACGGCAGGCCCAGCCGGTGCCAGCCCGAAGGACGCACCGCATTGCGCACGCGCCACGCGAACTGCGCCAGGCGGCGCCCGACACCCGCGTCGGCCGGCGCCAGCATCAGGTACAGCGCCTGCACCGGCCGGCCGGTGCGTCGCAGGTCGGCCAGGAGCGCGTCGAGCGCGCCCGGCGCCAGCTCGCAATCGGCATCGACGATCACCACCGCCGCGGGCGGATCCTGGCGCAGGTGCTCCATGCCGAAGGCGAGCGCGAAGCCCTTGCCGCGCGCGTCGTGGAATCGTTCGATCACCTCGGCGCCGGCCGCGCGCGCGCAGTCCGCGGTCGCGTCGTCGCAGTTGTCGGCCACCACCAGCAGGCGATCGCCCGGGGCCAGTTGCGGCACCAGCAGCGCCAGGGTCCGCGCGATGCCGGACTCCTCGTTGTGCGCGGGCACCAGGATGGCCGCGTTGCCGGCGGAGCCGTCACGACGCGCCGGCGGCGGTGCCGGCGCACGCGAGGCCGGCACGTCGGCGAGGATCTGCAGCGCGAGGACGGCGACCGGCAGCAACAGCAGCAGCGCGAGCGCAAGCACGCCGGTTTCCAGCACATGCGCGAGGAGGATCACGATGGCGCTCACTTGTATTCGATCAGGCCGCTGGCCCGCCCCGACATCGCCGAGAGCCGGAACTTGAGCGCTCCCAGCGCCTCGGGAAAGCGTCCGAGGATCAGGAAGGCGGCGTGCGTCCACGGGATGGGGCCGCCCTGCCCCGCCAGCCTGCGGCCCAGTCGCAGCCATTGCAGAGGATAGACCAGGAACAACGCCGCCAGCGCGGGATGCCACGCGCTCGCCAGCACGAGGAGCACCGGCAGCGCGGCGCCCCACAGCAGCGCGCGCCGGGTTTCGGCCACGAAGTGGCGCTCCGGCGGAGCGCCATGCAGCGCGGCGCCTTCCGCGAACGCATGGCCGGAGCGCATCGTGCGCCGCCACCATTGCGGGAACCGGGTGATCGCCGCGTCATGCCAGGTCATGTCCGCATCCAGGCGCCAGACGCGGCCGCCCGCCGCGCGCAGTCGCACGCACAGTTCGGGTTCCTCGCCGGCGATCAGGCTGTCGCGGTAGCCGCCCGCGCGAACCAGCGCATCGGCGCGGAACATCGCGTCGCCGCCGACGGCCTTCGTCTCGCCGACGGGCGTGTTCCATTCGATGTCGCACAGGCGGTTGTAGACCGTCGCGTCCGGATGGCGCTCGCGCCGGCGGCCCGCGACGGCGACGACGTCGGGATGGGTGTCCAGGAAGGCGCCGGCCTGGGCCAGCCATTGCGGCGTGAGTTCGCAATCGCCGTCGACGAACTGGACGCAGCACACCTGCGGCAAGAGGGTCCGCAGCGCCTGCAGCCCGGCGTTGCGCGCGCGGGCCGCGGTGAAGGGCCGGTCCAGGTCCAGCGACACCACGTGCGCTCCCAGCGCACGCGCGGCGGCGACGGAATCGTCCGTCGATCCGGAGTCCACGTAGACCGCCCGGCAGTCGGCGGCCAGGCACGATTGCAGGCAGCGTTTCAGGCGGTCGCCCTCGTTGCGGCCGATGACCACGATGCCCAGCCACGTGTCGCCGTCCAGGATCGCCGACCCGCTCATCACAGGCGGGTCTGCACGGGCACGAAGGCCCCCGGCCGCGCGACGGCGCGACGCAGGGCGCCGCTGCGGAACGGCTCCGTGCCGGTGGAATAGCGCTTGTCTTCCGGCATGGTCAGCCAGGACAGCGGGAACGCCACGCTCAGCGTCAGCAGCATGGACAGGACGCCGAACGTCGACGTGGTGAAGATGGCGAACAGCAGCCCCAGGATCACGCCGACCATCGCGATCGCGAAGCGGCTGCCCGATTCGAGCGCCCCCATCGGCGTCCGCCGGATGGCATTGAGCAGCCGGTGGGTCACGATCACGAAGGGCGCCAGGTACACCGCGAGGCCGGGGATGCCCGAGTCCAGCATGATGCCCACGTAGCTGTTGACGAGGTCGATGATGCCCTCGCCCTGGCGCAGCGCCTGCAGCTGGTACGCATAGTTCGGTACCCCGGCCCAGGGGCTCTGCTTGATGAGCGCCAGCGACATGCTCAACAGTTCGCGCCGGTAGTTGATGGTCGACAGCTCGGCCTTGTCGCTGCCGAACAGGGCGCCCAGGAATGCGACGATCCCGGAGTCGGCTCCGGTGAGCTCGATGCCCAAGCCCAGCGCCACGACGACCAGGAGCAGCACGCGGAACAGGCCCGGCGGCATCCGGCTCAGCACCGCGATCACGATGGCCATGACGCCGGCGGCCAGCCACGGCCCGCGCGACCAGGTGGCGGCCAGCACCACGGCCAACGCCGCGAACACCAGGAGCACCGGGCGTTGCCGCCATTGCGCGCCGCGCAGCCAGATCCACAGGCCGAGGCCGAAGCTCATCATCACGGCGAGGTTGATGGGCACCTCGGCGGTGGCCTGGACGCGGACCAGGCCTCCCCGGTACAGCGCATAGGTCAGTTGCCAGCTCACCCCGTAGACACCCTGGAGCGGCGTGTAGATGTTGCGCTGCAGGGCGAACTCCAGCAGGCCGGCGCAGGCGACGAAGGCCAACCCGAGGGCCAGGTGCGAAAGGATGAAGCGCAATTCCGCGAACGTGCGGATGCCCCGGGTGATGACGTAGTAGGGGATGAGAACGTCCAGGGTCGCCGTCAATGCCGTGCGCAGCAGCGTCGTGGCGGTCGACGACGGCGCCAGAAGCACCAGTCGAAGTACCTGGTAGCCCAGGATCGCGAGGTCCACCCAGAAGAAGCCGCCGCGCTTGCGCTCCCCCCGGCCGAACATCAGCGTGAGTGCCGGCACGACGAGGAGCGCCAGCGTCAACACCCGGAAGTGCGAGAACGACGTGACGTAGCTGATATCGCCCAATCCCCCGAGCGAGTATTCGATCGGGGGCAGCACGAATGCCAGCAGCGCGAAGACGCTGAGGTTGCCCACGACGCCGCTGCGCATGTGGTTCGCCTGGAACAGCGCGATGACGAAGATCGCCACGCACAGCAGCAGCGGGAACTTGGCCAGGAAGACGGCGCAGGTGGCCAGCGCGATGCCGGTCCAGGCGCGCCGATAGTCCTCTGCCGACATCAGCTCGGCGAACGCGCGCCGGAACGCGTAGGCGCCGATGCCGCCGAACACGAACAGCGCGCAGAGAAGCTTCAATGAATAGATCATGTTCTTCTCACCCTCGATGCAGGCTCATGGCTTGGAGATCAGAGAAACCGGTTCGGGAAGATCCACCGGGCGCACTGGGCGACCGCCCAGCCGGCGGCCAGTCCCAGCACGATGGCGGGCACCAGCGCGGATTCGGCGCGCCAGCTCAGGATGCCCTGCTTCGCCTTGAACCAGAGAGCCAGCGGCCACGCGGCGAACTGCGACAGGGCGATGCCCACCAGCGCACCCGGCATGCCGCCCAGCCGCTGGCCGACCAGCAATCCGCCGGCCAGCGCCAGCAGGCGCAGCAGGTTGGCCAGCGTCATGAACTTGGGCAGGCCGACCGCCTGGTAGCACTGTTCCACGATCTGGTAGCGCAGGCCGATCGTGCCGACACCCAGGATGGACATCATCCACCCGGCCTCGCGATATCGCGGATCGTAGATCAGCGCGATCAGCGCGGGGCCGGCGCTCACCAGCAGCGCCGCGAGGAAGGTCACCGTGGCGTCGTAGCCGATCTGGAACCGGTCGACGACGCCGGACAGCGCATGCCGCCGCTCGCGGCACACCTCCGACAGGGCCGGGTAGGCGATGTTGTTGCTCAGCGTCGAGGCCAGTTGCTGCAGCACGCCCAGGATGGACAGGGCGATGGCGTAGACGCCGAACGTGCGGCTGTCGATGACGCCGCCCAGGAACAGCCGATCGCCATTCATGCCGAGGAAGGTCAGGATGGAGGACAGGAAGATCCACTTGGCGTGCCCCATCAGCTCCGCGATGGCGGACGGCTCCAGCTGGAACCGCTCGCGATGCCCCTCGAGCACCAGGTGCCCCGAGACGCAGCGCACCAGCGCCGTGACGATGGCGCCCACCACCAGCGCCCAGAACGAGCGCGTGAGCAGGGCCACCGCCACCATCGCGATGGCGGCCGAGACCTGCGCCAGCAGCTCCAGCTTGGTCAGCGTGTGCAGCAGCATCGCGCGCCGCGCGACGCCCATGCGGATCGAATCGAACGCATAGATCGCCGGCTGCAGCGCGAACGCCGCCAGCACCCACGGCAGGCGGACATCGGCGTAGACGCTGCCCGCCTTGGCCCAATCGAGGTGGATGGCCAGCGCCGATCCCAGCGCCAGCACCAGGCAGCCCAGCGCCAGCCCGTAGCTGCGGATGACCTGGATCGTCCAGGCCGTGTTGAGCATCGCCGGATCCTCGCCGCGCTTGGACTGCACGATGCTGCGCCCGATCCCCAGGTCGCTGAACAGGCCCAGCGCGGTGGTGAGGACGCTGACGACCGCGATCAGGCCGAACGCATCGGGCGCGAGCAGGCGCGTGAGGATGACGTTGGTCGCGAAGCGCAGGCCCTGCCCGACCAACTGGCCGCCGATGGTCCAGGAGCTGGCCTTGAGGATGCGCCCCTTGAGGCCCGACCGCGGCGCGGCGTCGTGCAATGCCGCGCTCATGACTGCTTCTCGCGCCGCGGCCGCACCGTGGCCGGCACGCCCACCGCGATGCAGCCGTCCGGCACGTCGCAGAGGACCACCGCGTTGGCGCCGATCAGCACGTCGTTGCCGATGCGGATGGCGCCCAGGATCTTGGCGCCCGCGCCGATGTCCACCCGATCACCGAGCACCGGCGCCACGGGGTTCTCGACATTCCGCAGCCCGATGACGACGTCGTTGCGCAGCCTGCAATCGCGTCCCAGCTTCGCATATCCGCTCACGATGATGCCGCCGAAATGGTCGATGACGATGCCCGGGCCGATCTCCACCTCGCAGGGCAGCTCGATGCCCGCCACGACCTGGATCCACTTGTACAGCACGTGATACAGGAACGAGAACGGCATGCGCAGCCAGCGCCAGCGGATGCCGTAGCGCCAGCGCCCGAACCGGTAGACGACGAGCGCCCAGAAGCCCTGGGCCCCGATGCTGCGGCCATGGGCCTCGAAGTCGGCGCGGATGTTGGGGAAGAGCGTCATCGCGTGGGCCGGGTGCCTGCGTCGGTGCGGGCCAGCAGGCGCAGCGTCAGCGCGATGCGCTGGCAGGTGGCACGCAGTGACGCGCCCCGGCGCTTGACCAGGTTGCGGACGAAGACGATCACGTCGGCGACGGCGTCCAGCGCCACGAAGGCGACCAAGCCGGCCAGGCCGTGGTTCTTGCGGAAGTAGAGCAGGGCGCTTTCGATCTGCAGCGATTCGAGCTGGCGCCCGCCCGAGGTGACCGGGCCGTCGTTCTTCGCGCTCTCGCCGCCCAGGTGCACCACGCTGACGTCCGGGAAGAAGGCGACCTTCCAGCCCGCGCGCTTGGCGGCGAAGCAGTGGTCGACCTCCTCGAAGTACAGGAAGAAGCGCGGGTCGAAGAGCCCCACGTCGGCGATGACCTCGCGCCGCACCAGGTAGAAGCAGCCCGGCACCCAGTCGCAATCGCGCACCGAGGCGTGGTCCCACTTCATGTCGTCGATCAGGCGGGTGCGCGGGAACCACCCGTCGAGGCCGGCGCGCGCGATGAAGGAATTCAGGGGCGTGGGGAAATACCGGCAGCTCGGTTGCAGCACGCCGTCGCGGCCCACCAGGCGCACGCCCAGGACGCCGCACTCCGGGTGCTGCTCCATGTAGGCGAGGGTCGACGAGATCGACTCCGCCGAGACGAAGGCATCGGTGTTCAGCAACAGCAGGTAGGGCGTGTCGACGTGGGGCAGCGCGATGTTGTTGGCGCGGCCGAAACCGACGTTGCGATCCAGCGCGATCACCTGGGCTTGCGGAAAATCCTGCCGCAAGCACGCCACCGAACCGTCCGACGAAGCGTTGTCGACGACTATGATCTTGTGGGCCTTGACCGTCGCCAGCGCGGTTTCCAGCGCGGCGAAACAGGGTGCGAGCAACGACTTCGTGTTGTAGCTGACCAAAAGGACGGTCAATGCCTGCTGCGCGGGCGGCTGGCCGTTCGAATCTTGCATGTTTGCTTGCCCGATTGGGGGATCGACTACCTGGGCGATTCGCGAGCCGCGGCGTGAGAGGCGCAGCCGCGTGAACCGTGGCAGTGCGTGAGGACGAAGTCTATCGCAAGCATCATGCCCGGCCGCCATGGAAAACGGCGACCCGCCTTGGTAGACGGGTCGCCGTTGCAGGGGAGCGTGGGGGGCGGCGCTCAGCACCCCGACCAGGTGCAACCGGCGCTGCGTGCCCGCAGGGCCGACTGCCACTTCGCGTTGGTGTTGTCGGTCGGCGTCTCCTTCATGCCCCACATGCCGTACTTCGAGGGCGTGCCCACATGGCTGAAGTACGCGAACGTCTGGCCACCCGCTGCCTTCCAGTTGGCCATCATCGTGTCGTAGGCGGCACCCATGCGCGGATCGCGATTGGCGGCGATGAACAGGTTCACGAGCGCGGTGTCGGTGTCGCCCGTCAGGGGCACAAGGTGCTGGCCGCCCTCGTAGGCCCACAGCGGCAGCTTGAACGAGTCGGCAACCGCCTTGTTGCCCACCATCCAGCTCTTGGCCTGCGCCAGTGCGCCCCCGGTCGCGCCGCTGCCGGCCGCCGACAGCGGCGGCGTGACGGCGTTGCCGCTGGCATCCTGGCCCGTGATCTCCTGGAACAGCTTGGACAGGCCGCCGTCGGCGTCGGTGTACCACTTCGCCACCGTGGGCCGCAGCTTCGCGGCCGACAGGTAGTAGCCGAAGTAAGGCGCAACCGCGAGGACATCCACGCTGGCCGCGCAGGCATGACCCAGTTCCGCGGCGGCGTAAGGGCAGGCGAGGATCTGGTTCGCCACCCACGGGTTGGCAGCCTGGCTGTTGACGACGCAGCGGGTACCGGGGTTGCCCGACTTGGCGGCCGTGCACACCTGCGCCAGGCGCTCGCCATACCAGCTGTCTTGAAGGGTGTATGCGCTGACGCCGGCGGCCACCTGGGTGGGCCACTTGGCCTTCGCCTGGTTGAACATCCACACGGTCGCGGGGAATGCGTAGTTCCAGGGCTCGTTGGCGTATTCCAGATCCAGCTTCGAACTGCCCGTGAGGTGCTGCGCCGCGAGCTTGCCGATCTGAAATGCGTAGTCGTCGCTGGCGTACGGGGGCACGTTCATCCAGGCATCGGCCTGCACGGCGTTGGCCAGGTCCAGCATCGTCTCGATGGGCACGCCGTTGGGGCCGGTCCAGGTACGCGCGGTGGGCGGCGTGCGATCCGCCCAGGTCTTGGCAGTGGCGCTGTTCGTGCGGGCCCAGTCCATGAAGCGCAGCGCGCGGAAGCCCTTGATGTCCTGCAGGAACTGGGGATTCCAGATCTGGGTGGCCGGGAACGCTTCAAACGGCACGTAGGCACCGGTGGCAGACGTGCAGGCCGCGGCGCTGGCGGCATACACCGTCAGGTCGTTGGCGCAGGCGCCCCCGGGCAGGTAGACCCGGATGTTGCGCAGGTAGTTGCCGGAGGTGGTGGCCGTGATGGACAGCCATACTGCGCCGGTGCTGGTGATGTCGATGACATCGCGGCCCGCGGAGGAACTGCTGGCCGACTTCGTGGCGCCACCGTAGGAGATGGATCCCGTGCCGTCGTAGCGCACGATGTAGCGTCCCAGCGGCAGCGCGCCGTTTGCCGAAAGCAGGGTCGCGACGGATCGGTACTTGTGCGCCGTGTCGCCGGACGCGGGCAGGCTGCGGATCCAGCCGCTCGAATCGACGTCCAGCGCGGATTCCTCGAGGGTGTCCCAGCTGCTGGCGCCGGCGGCGAAGCCCGAGCAGTTGGTGCCCCCGCCGCATTGCGTCAGCCAGGCGCCCGCACGCTTCATCACGTCGATGGTCGGCAGTTCGTTCGAGAAGTAGTCGAGGCCGCTCAGGTTCAGTGCGGCGCCGGAGCGCGACGGCGTGGTCGCCGCGAGCGACAGGGCGGAGGACGTGGCGGGCGTGGTGCTCGCCGTGGCGACGACGACGGAGTCGCTGCTGCCCGAGGCCGTGCTGTCGGTCGTGCTCGTGGTCGTGGTCGACGCCGTCGACGTGCCCGCGGAGGCGTCCGCGGCGCCGGGCGCCTGCGCGGAACTGTCGCTGCCGGCGGCCGAGGTCGCGCCATCCTGGGTGGGCGTCGTGCCGCTGGCCGCGGACGTGTCGGCGCCGGAGTTCGTGCTGCTGGAGGACGAGGTGCCGGAAGTGGTGGCTTGCGCATCACCCGTGGCGCCGCCGCCGCATCCACTGACCAGTGCGCCGATGGCCATCGCCATCGTCGAGGCGCGCACGGTCGCAATCCAATTCAAAGCCATGTCGGTTACCGAAGTCGGGATTAGCCGCAGCCAATCCGCATCCCCGGCGAATCCCGATGACACGTGCTGCGATGCACTGTCTATCGGCCGACCCTGGTAGGTAAGTGAATGCAAGAAGCATGGGAAACCGGCAATACATTCACGGGAAACCGCGTCCGGGAATGTAAAGCTGGAGCGGGCACCGGAATGGGTCGCCGGTGCCGTCGCGCGGGCCCGCGCGACCAGCTCGACCATACCGGGGTGCGGTATGGCGGCCCATGCCGCGAGCGCGACGAGAAGGGTCGCCGCGAGACGCGGCACCGGACGGCTGGCCATGCTCACGTCCCCTGATCCGGCTAGGAAAGCCCGGCCAGCTGCTTTCGCGCGGCGGGCGTCATGGCGCGCACGATCTCGCGAATGAATCCGTTCTGGACGCTGAAGCCGTCCTCGAAGTTCCGGTCGCGCGTGGAGACGCGGAACAGGAGGCCGTCGACGATCTCGCCGCGCAGGCCGTGGCGGATCTCGAGGATCTTGCGGTCGAAGCCGCCGAGGCTCTGCTGGTCGCCGATGATCGTCCAGTAGGTCACGGGCTCGAAGTACGTGTCTGCGTACTGGGTGTCCAGGCGCCGGACGCGGATCTCGCCCTCCGGCATGGTGAGCACGGTGGTCCGGTTGTTCGAGACGCGGAATCCCTGGGCGGGATAGCAGACCTCGGGATAGTGGAGCTGCACGTCGTCGTCCGCCTGGTCGGCCCCGTAGGCGATCGACAGCATGACGCGGTGCCCCTGGTCGTCGACGTAGGCGCGATCCAGCAGCTGGCTGTAGAGCTTGTTGAGCAGCGCTTCCGTCTGCGGGTTGACGATGCCGGCGGCGGCGCGCTCGTCGACCCGCCACGTGCCGAAGCTCGACGGCACGATGTCCTCGAGCTTGAACGGCCCCCGCAGGAGCGCCATCCGCTTGGTGGGAACCATGGCCTGGCCGCCCGCGGCGGCGCCGGCCATCAGGATGGCCGCGATGGCGGCGCGGCGCGTGAGGACGATGTCAGGCATGCTGCGACCTCGGCGAGTTGCGGGCGACCAGCCAGCGCAGGCCGCTGTCGGTGGCGATGATGAAGACGAGCGCGGTGATGAACAGCACCATGCCCGCGCCCTGGTGCTGCAGGAAGCCCTGCCCGGCCTCGTCTCCGAAATAGTACGTGATCAGCGCCAGCACGATGACCCGGATCACATTGGCCGTGAAGGAGATGGGCACGATGAGGATGGCCAGGACGATGTTGCGCACCAGCGAGGTGTGGCGCACCACGTTCAGGTACAGCAGGCCCATCGCCTCGAGCGAGAACAGCGTGTGCAGCCCGGAGCAGGCGTCGGCGACGAGCAGCTGGAACTGGCCGATCTGCAGGATGACGCCGGTGCGCGCGATCGGATAGCCCGCGGCGTACATCACCGACGAGGCCACGCTCGACACCGCCAGCTTCAGCGGCTGCGTCACGGCGTCGACCAGCGTCGCCGGCAGCGGGATCAGGAAGATCATGAAGAACATCGCGAACGCGGCGGCGCGCAGCTGGCGCGGCCCGCGCAGCAGCAGCACGAGTCCGGGCAGCAGAAAGATCGCGGACAAGGCCTGCGAGCTCAGGATGCGCTGCGAGCGCCCGAAGACGTAGAACAGGAGCGCGATCGCGACGAGCACCCAGCCGAGCACCGGACGCGGCTTGCTGGGGGCCGGGTCGCTGACCTGGTCCCAGGCACGCCATATCAGCCAGATGCAGACGGCCAGCACGACGGGCCCCTGGCTTTGCTCATCGGTGGGAAGCCAGATGTTGAACGTCAGGTCCCAGATGGTCGGCACGTAGAGCACCAGCAGGCCCAGGGCGCAGATCCACCACGGGATGTTCCGCGGTGCCGTCAATCTTTGAACGACGCTCGTCACGAGATCACAGCTCGTTCATGATCACGCCCGCGAGACGGACCTGGCCGGCCTGCAGCGATCCGACGAGGTCCTGCAGGCGCGCCACCTTGTTGGCGTCCTTGCGCGTGACCACCAGCGCGGAGCCGCAGCGCGACGCGATCACCACGCCGTCGCTGCCGAAGCAGGAGGCCGGCGTGTCGACGATGACGTGGTCGAACTTGATGCACACCTCGCGCAGCAGCATGCCGAAGGACGGACCCTCGACGAGCTCGAGCGGATTGGGCGGCTGCACGCCGACCGGAATCACATACAGGTTCGGAACGCCCGGCACCGACTTGACGATGCCTTTGCCGCCGCGGCCCGAGAGCACGCCCGACAGGCCGGCCCCGCCCGAGACGCCGAAAACCTGGTCCATGCGGGCGCCGCGCATGTCGGCGTCGATGACGACGACCTTGCCGCCGAGCTGGGCCAGCGCCACGGCCAGGTTCGCGCAGAAATAGGTCTTGCCGTCGCCGCTGTCCGGGCTGACCACGGCCAGCGGCCGGCGCTGGCCCTTGCCCTCGTTCTGCGTGCGCATGAGGATCTGGCTGCGGATCGCGCGGAACGCCTCGGCCTGGTGGCCGAACGGCTGGTTCAGCATCACGAGCTCGGGCGCGGCCTTGCGCGTTTCCTCGTCGGCGTAGGCGTACTTGAACTGCTGCGCCAGCGCCTGCAGCACGTCCTCGGTGTCGGCCAGGCCGAGCGCGATGGCGGCCTCGCCGAAGCGCAGGTCGTTCTCGCGCTGGTAGCGCCCGATGCGGTCCAGGTCGTCCGCGGACAGGTTGCGCGCGTCCTGGATCAGCTCTCCGATGGCCTTGGTCTTCGGCGTGCCGTCCGGCACCGAGCCCTCGCCGATGAAGAGGTCCGGTCCCTCGATCTTGCCGCTCATGCTTGTCCTTTTTCTGGCGCCGGAAGCCGGCGTCCGGAGACGACGCGATCCTGGATCATGGCCATCTGGCCCTTGAGGCGACGGTTCATGGTGGGGCTCGGCATGATGCCGATGACGGGAAGCCCGAGGAAGTCGAAGGCATCGCCGTTGGTGCGGATGCGCTTGTCGAACTGCTCCAGCAGCAGCGCCGTGCCCACCGCGAGACCCAGCGCGGCGGCGATGCCCATCAGCAGCACCGAGGCCACCTTGGGCGACGACGGCGACGACGGCGTGGTCGCCTGGCTGATGACCGTGGCGTTGCTCTGGCGGTTCTGGCTTTCGAGGTTCGTCTGGCTGGCGCGGTTGTAGACGAGGTCGTACGAACGCTGGGCATTGTCGACGTCGCGCGCCAGCACGGCGCCCTGGTCGCGCGTTTCCTTCAACGCCAGCACCTTGGTGCGCTGCGCGTCCACGGCGGCCTGGATCTCGGCCTCGCGGGCATGGCTGACGCGGGCGTCGACGCCGATGGCGCCGGTGACGTCGCCCATCGCGCGCGACAGCTTGGCCTTGAGCTCGTTGACCTGGGCCCGGGCCTCCTGCACCTGCGGATGCTTGTCGCCGTAGCGCGACGAAAGCTCCTGCAGCTTCAGCTCCGCCGACGACAGGTCGGACTTCAGGCCGTTGACGGTGCCGTTGCCGAGCACTTCCGACAGCTGGCCGGCGCTGCCGATCTGGCCCTGGCGCGTGGAGGCGTCGACGCGCGCGGTCTGGATCGCGACCAGTTCCTGCGTCAGCGCCGTCAGGCGGCTCATCTCCAGGTCGAACTTGTCGTCCGTGCCGATGATGCCCTTCTCCTTCTGGAAGGCCGAAAGCTTGTTCTGGGCCGCCTCCAGCGCGTCGCGGGCCTCCTTCTGCTGGTCGGTGAAGAAGCCGCTGTACTGCTTGGCGGGATCGACGCGCAACTCGATGGACGTCTCGAGATAGGCCTGCACGTAGGCATTGGCGGCCGTCGACGCGAAGCGCGCGTCGGCGGACTTGTAGCCGATGTTGATCACGTTGCTGCCGGGCGCGCTGACCTTGGGGTCGAGGCCGCTCTCGATGAAGTCGGTCAGCCACTCCTGGATCGTCAGCCCGGTCTTGGCCGAGGCCCAGGCGGCCCGCATGTCGGCGAGGTCCGCGAGCTTCAGGTTCTGGACGACGCGTTGCGCGACGCGGTCACTGTGGATGATGTCGAGCTGCGTGTTGATCTGCGCCGGGTTGGTGCCGCCGTAGAGCATCGAGCTCACCGGATCGGGCTTCACGTCGATCAGCAGCGTGGCCGTCGCGGTGTAGACCCGCGTGGCGAACACGAGATAGAGGACGGCCGCGGTCACCACCACGGCGAACACGACGGCGGCGGCAAGCCATCGGGCTCGCAGGACCGCCAGGAAATGGGAAAGGTTCATGGAATCTGCTCCCGGGAATCAGAACAGGCTCTCGCGGATGAAGACGACGTCTCCATCCTTGAGAGTGTCTTCCATCGACGGCTCGAGCGTCTGCATCTTGCCGTCGGCGCCTCGGCGGGTCACCTTCAGCCCCTTGAGCGTGCCGCGCGGCGTGGCGCCGCCGCCGGCCGCGACGGCCTGCATCACGGTCATGCCGCGCTCCAGGCGCAGGGCGCCGGGATGCTGGATCTCGCCGTACATGTAGATCTGGGGCGCGCGGTCGACCCACACCGAGTCGCCCGGGGCGACGACGATGTCCTCGGAGGCGTTGCCGGGGGCGAACAGGCGCGGCAGGTCCACCTCGTGGCGGTACGGGCGGCCGTCGCGCGTGCCAGTGACCACGACCGTGTCGGAGCCGGCGCCGGCGATGATGCCGCCGGCCAGGGCCAGCACCTCGGTCATGCGCATGCCGGCGAGGTCGAGCGGGTAGCGGCCCGGCTTGCCGACCTGGCCCAGCACGTTGACCTGGTTGGCGCGCACCTGGGTCACGACGATGATGACCTGCGGATCCTTGACGAAGTCGCGGCGCTTGAGCTCGGCGGCGATGTGCTGTTCGGCGGCCGTCACCGTGAGGCCGGCCAGCTGCACGCGGCCCAGCAGCGGGTAGCTGATCGCGCCGCCTTCGTTGACGCGCGTCTCCAGGCTCAGGTCGGGACTCTGGTAGACGGTGATGCGGACCGTGTCGCCGGCGCCGATGCGCGACTGGTCGGCATCCGCGGGCCTGGCCACGGGCGCGGGAGCGGCCACGGGCTTGACCGCCTGGGCCTGGCTCAGGGGCGCCGCAAACAGCAGGGCGGCCGACAGACCCAGCGACAACGCGCAGGCCAGGCGGCGGAAGAAGACGGGCGCAATGGAATGGGACATGGCAACGTTCCTTTATTTCTTGGGCGCATCGGGCGACGGCTGCCGGGGCAGCCGCACCTGCACCGACGAAGCGGGCGTCGCCGGCAGGCTGACGCGCACGCCCTGGGTCTGGGGCAGCGAGACTTGCACGCTGGAGGTCGTCGTGGTCGGCAGGGTCACCTGGACGCCGGACGATGTGTTGGAGGCCGGCAGCGAGACGCGCGTGCCGTTGGCGGCGGGGATCTGCGCCGTCGATTCGATGTCCTTGGTGGTGCCCAGCGCCGCGCCGGACGCGGCCAGCGCGGCGTATTGCGGCGCATAGGTGACCTTGCCGGAGGTCAGGAGCGCGGCGATGTTGGCCTCCGCCACCTTGCGGCGCGCGCCGCCGGAGAGGAACTGGCCGATGGCCGGCTTCGCCTTGTCATAGGTGACGGGCGCAAGGACGCTGGACGTGACGTAGGTGACATGCACCTGGCTGCCGCTGGAGGCGACCAGTCCGTGGCCGTCCGCGGTGGCGGCCAGCGCCTTGAGCGAGTTCAGCGGGATCTGTTCGGCCGGGTGCGTGCTCTGCTGGGCCTTGAACGGCAGGTCCCGCGCCTTGAACCAGGCCTCGATGTCGGCGGGCGACTTGCCGCCCTCGACCATCGCGCGCAGCACCGGGATCTGGTCTTCCGGCACCTTGGCAAGGTACTCCTGCAGCGTGTAGACGCGGCGATGCGCGAACAACGCGTCGTTGTCGTCGAAGTAGGCGTGCATCTGCTGCTCGGTGGCCGCCGGCACGGTCAAGGCCGCCTGCTCGATGTACGCGCGCGACAGCACCTCGCGGCGCGCGGCGGCCATGGCCTGCATCGCCTCCGGCTGCTCGTCCATCTTGACCTTCTCGGCCCGGTCGACGACGAGCTGCTCGTCGATCAGCTGCTCCAGCACCTTGCGGCCGGCCTCGTCCATCTGCTCGGGACGCAGGCCGCGTTCGCGTTGCAGGCGGTAGTTGATCTGGGTGGTCGTGATCTCGGTGCCGTCGACGCGGGCCGCCGATTGCGTGACGTTCTTCTTGTGGCCGGAACAGGCGGCCAGCAGCAGCACGGAGCACACCAGGCCGGCCATCCAGGCCGTCCGGCGCATCGTGATGTTCGTGTTGGTCATGACTTCATCCCCCCGGCCGCTGCGAGCCTTTCGTTCGATTTTCACACGCGCCCGATCGGCTGGTAGTCGATACCCGCCTCCCGTACAACCCTGGGTTCGTACAGGTTGCGGCCGTCGAAGATGACCGGCGTCTTCAAGGTGTTGGCGATGCGCGCGAAGTCGGGGCTGCGGAATTCCTTCCATTCGGTCACGATGGCCAGCGCGTCGGCGCCCACGAGCGCGGCGTCGGGATTCTCGGCATAGCTGATGCGCGGCTCGTCGCCGAAGACGCGGCGGGCCTCGGTGATCGCCACCGGGTCGTAGGCCGTCACGGTGGCGCCGCGGGCGAGCAGCTCGCCGATCAGCACGCGGGAGCTGGCCTCGCGCATGTCGTCGGT